>Ga0315542_1002144_pt1 | contig 12108 bp, 11 predicted proteins | sample SalMarSW160120MG_FD_202541 | JGI IMG/M metagenome (GOLD analysis project Ga0315542, IMG submission 202541) | Salt marsh sediment microbial communities from the Plum Island Ecosystem LTER, Massachusetts, United States - Salt Marsh Sediment SW1601-20 ... | reverse complement strand
CTTATGATCTGGAATAAACTTGACCTGCGGCGCCCGATCCACCCGGGGGATCAACTCGTCATTTATTCGCGAAGTCCGAAAGCTGTTGAAATGGATACCGACACAGACACCGGCGGAGCGAGTCCCGATTCCCATGGGGAAGCCGCACCCTGATATCGGTATTTCTCCTCCCGGTGTCATATCTCGCCGCTTGCGAGGTCGCGGTGATTCCCGCGGAGCCTGTCCCCGCCCCTGATCGGGGAACAGGAACCCGGATTAACGACGGATCAATCTCCCGGTTTTCATGAATCATGTTGCGCTCATGTTTCAAATCTTCCTTTTCATAAATAACTCTGCGTACTTTCCATATCCTTCCTTTTCAAGGCTCATAAAGGGAACGAATCTCAGGGCTGCAGAGTTAATGCAGTAGCGCAGGCCCGTGGGAGAGGGACCGTCGTCAAAAACATGTCCCAGATGAGAATTCGCATGTTTGCTCTTCACCTCCGTGCGGGTCATGAAAAGGCTTTTGTCAACCTTTTCCACTACGTTTCCGGGTTCGAGAGGCCGCGTAAAACTGGGCCATCCCGTGCCTGAATCGAACTTGTCCGTGGAACTGAACAGAGGCTCTCCCGAAATAATATCCACATAAATCCCTGGTTCATGACTGTCCCAGTATTGGTTTCTAAAGGGGGGCTCGGTTCCGTTCTTACGAGTAACCTCATACTGGAGAGGGGTCAATTTCATCTTCATTTCTTTGTCACCGGGTATGGTGTACATCATATCTTCGTTGCCCTTTGACGGAGACCCCATGGTGGTTTCAGAGCTCCCCCCCGTTTTGATGGTTTTCTCGGCCATAGAACCCTTTTTCATCCCGGCTTCCATCTCCGAATTCCCCCTTTTCATGTCGCCTCCCATGTCTCCCCAGGCAGCCTTAAGAAAGTTGTCTCTCCCGGAACGTGAACGATACCAGTGATATCGGATGGGATTCTTCTTATAGTAATCCTGGTGGTAATCCTCCGCAGGATAGAAAAGCCCCAGCGGGAGAATTTCCGTCACAACGGGTTTCTTGAAATGGTCCGAATTTTCCAGCATCTCCTTGGAATTTTCGGCAAGTTCTTTTTGTTCCCGGTCGGCATAGAAAATGACGCTTCTATACTGTGATCCCCTGTCCACGAATTGACCGCCGGAGTCCATCGGATTGATGTGCCCCCAGAACACATCCAGGAGTTCGTTGTAGCTGACCTTGGCAGGATCATAGATAACCTTCACCGCTTCCACATGGCCGGTGGTCCCGCTCGATACCTGTTCATAGGTGGGATTTTTCACGGTTCCCCCCGTATATCCGGAGATTACCTCCAGGACTCCGTCGACTTTCTCAAAATCAGATTCCACACACCAGAAACATCCGCCGGCAAACACGGCTGTTTTTGGGTTTTGCGTTTGTTCTTTCATGATTTCCCCATTTCATTGTCCGTACTCAGGGCCGGATAATAGATGCTGAAGAACAGCATCAACGCAGCGATTGTAATCATTATGTTTTTCATAACGCACCTCCTGAGAATAATTGTTTGTAGACAATATAAAGGTGCCTGTTAAGGATGTTTTACCGGTAAGGTAAAGCTTGTGTAAAGATTTTCAAGGTATCTCCGGCGCGCCGGGTTTTGTCATGCCTGGATGGGGAGTTCAAACCAGATGCAGATTCGTCCGGCGTCAAATTCCGCGCCAGCACTGCCGCCGTGCGCTTGAACCAGCTCTTTTGCGATAGCAAGGCCGATGCCGGATCCTCCATGTTGGCGCGATCTCTATTTTTCACGCCGGTAAAACCGCTTTAAGAGATAGGGCAGGCGTGGCCTCATTCTTCCGTCCATTTCAAATTAGCTGGTTATTGCGGACTCGATGTGACGATTACTGATGCAGATGAATTTGTGCGGGACGGTAATTTCTTTTTTAAACCATTTATTATCTTTTTTTGAAATTTCGATCATACTTGCATTGGTTAAAGGAAGAAATCGATCACTGGATTTTTTCTTGAAGAGGCCGTGGAAGTCCCCCTCTATATCATAAAATGAATTGGCAACCTGGACGGTAATGACATTGACTCTTTGAAGTTTCTCCCGACTCATCTGCACCATGGTGGAGGCCCGCATTTTTTCTTTTTCGTCGCTGATGCCTTGATGGTCATCATAGAAATAAAATATTTCATCAAGCCGTACCTGGATTTTATCATATTTCTTATACACAGACGCTTCATCAACCATCAATCGGACATTGTACAAGAGAATGGCATTCTCAAAGCATTTTTCATTCGGGTTCTTCCAATAGATATTGGCGCTATTGAACAGATCGGTGGTTCTCAGTAATGGATTCGGGATATCAACCATTCCTACATACTTTTTCCCTAGGGATGTAATAATTGCCACTTGTCTCTGTTCAGCCATGGTCTGCTTCTCCGTAAAGTACTTGATGATGCTATTTGGTTTCCAAATCCTCCGACACAGCGGCCTGTCTTTTCACGTTTTATCATCCAAGGTTACTCATACTATTCAAAATATCGGCATATTTTCAGAATAAGATAAATTATTTGAGGCCTTTTCATTGGAGGCTGCAGAACGTGCAATGCAATTGACACGCTTTCCATGAGTTGCTAAACCTTGCAGTCAAGTGACCTCTCCCGCCGTACCGGCAGAGAGATGATGCAGAGAGAAAACGAATCATGACCCTGGATAAGAATAAATTGGCCGTCATTCATATCGTCAAGAAGGAACTGGGCCTTTCCGATGAGGAGTATCGCGATCGATTGGAGAATATCACTGGTGTCCGGTCTGCAAAATTGCTCGACGAACGCGGATTTCGTATTCTCATGAATTATTTTGCAAGGAGCAAATATTACAGGATCACTCAGAAGGGGCTTACTTTCAGGCAGAAGATGTACATCAAGAGTCTCAAGGAGCAGCTTCACTGGACCGAGCCTCACTTTGTGAATTTTCTGAGAAAATACTACAAAAAGTCAGATATTCATACCTTTACCAGGAAAGAGGGCTCCAGGCTCATTGAATCCCTAAAAAATGTCCGGGAACATGAAAAGATAAAAAAGGAAGAGAGGAGTGAAGAACAACGTCCCGAAAGTCCTGCCAGACCCGTTCCTTAGGTTGCACGATCGTCAGGCATCCCCTTCGAATGCCGGTACACCCTTGGCAGTAGCCCTTTTCGGATAATCGATCCATTCCGGGGGCTTGCGTGGCTTCCACCGTTTCCCATAGAGAATATTGTCCACATATGGGAAAAGCATCCGGGCCAGCTCGGATCGGCGCAGCAGATACTTGACGACCCGGTGAATGGTGCGATCTGGCCTTGAAAAAGGACAGACCGCCATACAGACGCAGCAGTCGGTTCCGATCCTTCCCCAGTACTCAAAACAGCTCTCTTCGTTGAGTTTCCAGCGCTCCAGGCCCCTGTCGACGGTTCGGTTCCGATCCTTCGGGATGGACCGGGAAGGGCAGGATTGGGCGCACTTGAGACATGCCTCGCAAAAACGCTCCGCCCCCAGGTCAACGGGTTTATCCGGGATCAGGGGCATGTCTGTCTGGACGGCAAAAAGACGCACCCTGGGGCCATACCGGTCGGCAATAAGATAGCCCTGCCGTCCCAGTTCCCCTAATCCGGCGTCAATCGCCAGGGGAACCATGAGCAGGTCGTAATGACGGTTGTGTTCTGCAACGGCCCGGTAACCGAGGGTCCCGAACCACTGAGAAAGGATGGTGGTAATATATGCCCCCTTCGAATAATTGTAGCCGCTTTCCACAACAGAAGGGGTGTGGGGCGCGGTAATCACCAGATCGTGGTCCATGGCTGTTGCCACTACCACGGCAAAGGGCAATGGCTCAGGGATCTTTTTGCCCCACTCGTCCCAGTCGCCATAATGAATTTCTCCTTTATGGCTGTATGCCCACCTGGGGTCCACACGGCAGATGCCGACCAGATCGGCTCCCAGATGCCTGGCCCAGCCCTTGACGATTCGGGAGGCGTTCTCTGATTCGATCAGAGCGGGGGCGGGAGTCTCTGTTTTGCTGGCGTACGTGCTTTGCGGGGCGGCCGATCCAGGAAAGACCCGCGCATTCCGGCCTACCATGTTGGGCAACTCAAAGGACGAAACCAGCATCGAAACGTTCGGGCGGTAGGCGCCGTCGATGGAGCCGGGTTTCCCAAGGGGACCTCCCCTTGCTCGACGTCTATCGTCATATTCCTTATGTTCCGGATGGGCCTCGTAGTAACGATGGTATATCTCGGAACCCGGAGCAAGACACCGGTTACGGGCGAATACAATGTCCCGTTCGTCCATCGGACGGAAACCCGAGCCGTCACCGGCGAGGTACCCGGCTGCGCCCTTGAGGACGCGGGGTTTCCGTCGCCACGGCAGGAAGAACATGGCTAGGACCGCCAACCCGGTCCCGAAAAACCAGGCTACGGGTATTCGCACCAGGGGCAACGCGATGATGAGGGCTCCCAGCAGGAGGTGGAAGCCAACACCGGCTGTCCCCACCTTGGAGGCCCGGGCTTCTTGCTCCTGTATCGATTCGTATGTAAAGGCACAGGCCACCCCCAGGAAACCCAGGTTCACGAACGACAGCAGCCACGGCAGAACATTTTCAAGATCCATCATGCATTCCTGGCTGACACCTCAACAGCGTTTCCGCCCCCCATTCTTCAGATCGTAAAGGATCTGATCAATCACCTTTTCCATGGCAGGGGCAAGCCGGTGAGGTTCTGTTCCACTCACCTGTACCTGCCGCTGGTTGCCGCCGCCTTTTCCGTTCAGAAGTTCAGAAACAGTTGCCGAGAGTGACCCGAGATCCAGGGGACCCTTTTCCGACTGGCCCAGAACAACCGTTGCCCGGTCAGCCTTTATTCCGAAAAGGCAGATTGTGCTTGGATTCGCGGTCACTTGTCGGCACAAGGCCTGGACTGACTTGACATCCCGATCAACAAAAACATCATGGTCGAAAACGAGTCCCCCGACCTTCCATGCGCGGGCAGACCGCTCGGAAGCCTCATAGACCAGCAATTGTTTTTCAAATTTCTTGAGACGTTTTTCCTGATCCAGAAGGCGGTCAATGGCCTTGATCAATTCCGTTTCCCCAATGCTCAGACGTCGTGATGCCGTTTCGAGGATTTCAGTTTTTTGCTGCATGGCCCCGAGCGTACGATGTCCGCACAAGAATGTCACACGGGAACCATCCTTGTATTTTTCGAATCGAACGATTTTGATCAGGCCGACCTCACCCGTTGCTTTCACATGGGTTCCGCAACAGGCCGACCAATCGTAATGATCGATCTCCACGATGCGGATATTTCCCTCAACAGCAGACGGCTTCCGGAGCGAAAATTGAGAAAGGGTTCCTCTTGTGGCTTCATGGGTTCGTACCGGCAAATTCTGAAATACCACTTGGTTGGCCGCTTCTTCCACCAGCCGGATCGTTTCCCAGGAGAGATTCGATGCGGCCAGATCGATGGTGGCGGCGTCTGCCCCCAAGTGGAATCCTATGGTCTCCGCACCCATGACCTGGAAAAAGGCCTGCGAAAGAATATGCTGACCCGTGTGCTGCTGCATGTGGTCGAAGCGGCGCTTCCAGTCTACCTTTCCGGTCACCTTGCCGCCGGTGACCTGTCCATCCAGGACATGAATAACAGCCCCATCCTGTTCGACCACATCGATCACGCACACACCCTGCAGGGTTCCGGTGTCGTACGGCTGGCCGCCGCCGGTGGGATAAAAAAACGTGCGGTCAAGGATCACCCCCTGGTGATCATGAATGATCTTCGTTGCGATGACTTTGGCTTCGAACTCGGTTTGATACGCATTTGCAGCGTAGCCTCTATCTGTTTCCATTCTTTCATTCCCGAAGTGAGATATCGCCCTGGAGTGAAGTTTTACATGATCAGAACGATTTTTCCCATGCGGCTTCCTTCTTCAATGAGCCGGTGTGAATCCTCCGCCTCCTCAAGCGGAAAAGTGGGCGCATGACCGGTCTGATGTATAGCATATTTGGTAACATATTGCAACTATTATTAATTTAAGCCTTTGTTATAACTTGGGACCGAAGCGTACACCGGCAGGCTTCTGATATGCGTCTCCCGGTTGCCTGGGGATGGATTCCTATACCTATCTCCCGTTCTTGGCCAAAGGGAATGTGGCCCAACAGATCTTCTGGTACACAGCATTCGTACCTGACATGGTCAAGCCGGGTCCTTCAATGCGGACGGCACCCCGAAATGGCGTATGGCTCCATCATCCCATGGTCCCTATTGGGAAGAGGAAATGAAACTGGGGTATCAGGACTGCGGTTCGGGGACGTTCATGAAAAGCACACCGCTCAAGAGACGTAAGGCTGCATGGCTTTTCGGGCAGTTCTGTGTGTAAGACCACGTCGCTCAAAAAGGCCCTGGTGGGCTTGACGCCGATCCGCAACAGCGATATATGGAGTGAGGCCTTTACCAAACGTGCACCCAAGTTGGGCGGCCTGGTGGAGTTCTACCGCAGCCCGGCCAGGGTTGCCTGGACCCCCACCGGGACCAACGTGCCCGATTATCCCAAGCTGGCCCAGTTGTGGTGGCAGAATATCGGTGAGGCCGTTTCCGCCGAGGTGACGGTAGGCAGGGCGATGGACAACCTCGCCCGGGAAATGGACAAGGTGATGCAGCGCATCAAGAGTGCCGGAGTTCAAAAGGAATGTGGCCCTAAACTCAATCCATGTATCGAGCCGAATGTCTGGCTGAACAAGCCAGGTTCACCCAAGGCCAAGGTCAATGAGAAGCCGAAAGGCATCACGGTGGATTACGATCAGCTCATCCAGGCTTGGCGGGAAGGTCGTGTGAAGCAATCCGAAGGGGAGATTTTTTTACACGCCGTAAAGAGAGGCCGGCCGCCTCGGCCGGCCTTTTTTCCATCAGAAGCGATATGGGGAGGCAGCAATGGGTGAATATGTGGGGGCCCTCGACCAGGGGACAACCAGTACCCGGTTTATCATCTTTGATCATGCCGGCCGGATTGTCGGTCTGGATCAGAAACAGCATGAACAGATTTTTTCCAGACCCGGCTGGGTGGAACACGACCCCATGGAAATTTGGAAAAATACGCAGGGGGTCATTCAGGGGGCCATGAAAAAAACCGGGGTCAGGAGCGGTGACCTGGCCGCCATCGGAATCGCCAACCAGCGGGAGACGACTGTTGTCTGGGACAGACATACGGGCCGCCCCTATGGCAATGCCGTTGTCTGGCAGTGTACACGAACAGACGGGATCTGCAAGGAGCTGATCAAGGACGGCGGTATCGGCCGTTTCAGAAAGAGGACCGGTCTGCCGGTAGCACCCTATTTTTCAGGTCCCAAGATCAAATGGATACTCGACCGTCACCCGGATGCGGGAGAAGCAGCGCTTCGGGGAAACGCGTGTTTCGGGACTATGGAGACGTGGTGTATCTGGTGGCTCACGGGTGGACCCGAAGGCGGGGCACATGTGACCGATGTGACCAATGCGAGCCGCACCCTCCTCATGGACCTGAAGAAGCTGGACTGGGATGAAGAGATCCTGGGCCTGCTGGGGATACCGAAACAGATGCTTCCCCGGATCGTCCCCTCCATAGACACGGATTTCTGGGGATTGACATCCGAAGATGGTCCGGTGGGTGGCCGGGTGCCGGTGTGCGGGGCCTTGGGGGACCAGCAGGCGGCACTCGTGGGCCAACTCTGTTTTGAAGAAGGGCAGGCAAAGAATACCTACGGTACCGGATGTTTTCTCCTCATGAACACCGGAAACCAGCCGGTCCCGTCAAAACACGGCCTGATCACCACCCTGGCCTATCAGATGAGCAGCCGAAGACCGGTATATGCCCTTGAAGGGTCCATTGCCATAGCGGGTGCCCTGGTACAGTGGCTCAGGGACAACCTGGGCCTCATTTCCAGTGCTCCTGAGGTGGAGGAATTGGCCGGGAGGGTGGAGGACAGCGGCGGGGTGTATATCGTGCCTGCATTTGCCGGTCTCTTTGCGCCCTACTGGCGGTCCGATGCCCGCGGCGTTATGGTGGGACTGACCCGATACGCAAACAAGAGTCACATGGCCCGGGCGGCGTTGGAGGCCTGCGCTTTCCAGACCCGGGATATTGTGGAGGCCATGAATAAGGATTCGGGCGTGAGGCTGTCCCATCTCAAGGTGGATGGCGGCATGGTATCTAATGATCTGTTGATGCAGTTTCAGTCCGATACCCTCGGGGTCCCGGTCATCCGGTCCAAGGTGGCGGAGACGACTGCGCTGGGAGCTGCGTACGCAGCGGGCCTGGCCGTGGGCTTCTGGTCGGGATTCGACGAACTGCGAGAGAACTGGAGTTCTGATAAGATATGGGAGCCTCACATGGCCCGGGTCGACAGAGAGAAGAAATACCTTGGATGGAAAAAGGCTGTGGAAAGGACTTTCAACTGGGTTGAATAACGATCAATCCAAAGGGACATATTCCACGTCAAGGGATAGTGCGGATGCATTCGGGCACAAGAGAGGTTCCGATTCAGAAGCGAGATATCTTTTGAGAGTCGAGCTTCACACGATGAGAACGATTTTTCCCATGCGGTTTCCTTCTTCCATGAACCGGTGCGCATCCGCCGCTCTCTCAAGCGGGAAAGTGGCCGCCATGACCGGTCTGATTCGTCCTGACGCGATCAGAGGCCAGACTTCCGATTGGAGTTTCCCTGCAATCTCCCCTTTCTCCCTGTCGGTACGGGCGCGAAGGGTTGAGCCTGTCAGGGTGAGCCGCTTGATCAGGAGCCGCATCAGGTCGATCTTCACCGTGGATCCTTTCTGGAAGGCGATATTCACGATCCGGCCCTCGGTCGCTGCCAGGTCCAGGTTTCTGGCGACGTAGTCTCCCCCGACCATATCCAGGATTACGTCCACGCCGCGTCCATCCGTCGCCTCTTTCAGGACCTGCCCGAAGTCCTCTTCCCGGTAATTGACGGCGATTTCGGCTCCCAGTTTTCGGCAGGCAGCGCACTTTTTCGCGGTCCCGGCGGTGGTAAAGACCCTCGCGCCGCGGTTCCTTGCCATCTGGATGGCGGTAGTGCCGATTCCGCCGGAGCCGCCGTGCACCAGGAAGCTCTGCCCCTCTTTGAGAGATGCACGGTCAAAGACATTGGCCCATACGGTGAAGAAGGTCTCAGGGAGGGCGGCCGCTTCCTCCATCCCAAGTCCGGATGGGAGGGGAAGGCACTGACCGGCGGGCACCGTCACGAATTGGGCATATCCGCCGCCGTTTGTGAGCGCACACACCCGTTTTCCCACCGACCACCCTGAGACCCCGGCACCCACGGCCGAAACCTCTCCAGCAACCTCGAGACCGAGGATCGGAGATGCCCCGGCCGGAGGGGGGTATTTCCCCTCGCGCTGCATGATGTCCGGACGGTTGATCCCGGCCGCGTGCACACGTATCAACACCTCCCCCGAGCCGGGGACGGGCGCCGGCCCGTCTTTCACTACCAGAACCTCGGGTCCGCCGTGCTGTTTATGGTCGATATAGCGCATGGTGTTCCTTTCTCTTCTCTCAGTTCAATAGCAAAGGTTCAGTCCATAAACTGACGAATGAACTTGGAAACCTCTTTTCTGCCTCGAAATACCCCATAGTGGCCTTCGCATAGGATATCCGCATCCTGTGAAAGCAGAAAATCCAGGGATCGAAGATAATCTTTCCTGTTCGAGAGAAGACCGGGATGCAGCGGCCCATGGACATCCTGACCAAAAAGAACTCTTTGTTCTTCCGATTCTACCAAGTAGACCATGGAACCGGGTGAGTGACCAGGGGAGTGGATTGCCTCAATAAGTCTGCCCGCAAGTTTCATTTCATTCCGGGCGCCCTTGAGTTTTATGTCCACTAAGAAGGGATCAAGGGACTCTCCGTACCATGAGGCGGCCGTGACCGCATCATCTCCGTTTTCAAGGAATTGAGCATCCAGTTCATGGGCGACTATCTCACAGCCTGTCAAGTCCCTCAGTGCTTGAGCTCCACCTGTATGATCATAGTGGCAATGGGTCAAAAGGAGATATTTAATCTGATCAGGCGCGACAGCGTGCGAGCGGACGTTGGCGATGACCTTTTTTGTGGATCTTCCGCACCCGGCGTCAACAAGCGCAGCCTCATCCTCGAAGTGAATAAGATAGATGGCGGCATCCTCAGAAGAACTGAGGCCGCCACCGCCTACCTGAAAAACTTCACTTGTTATCCTTGACATCTCATCCCTCCCGAGTGTGCGTACCGTCCGACAATCAAATCTCTCCCTCCTGCAAACCAATTAATCCGCTCACGAATTTTCAAAGTCTTCATCGGGCGATGCTCCGGGCGAGTCCATATGCCGAGCTTGTCTCATAGTAACAGAAAAACGGGCCATATATAAATGGTAAATGTCGGGAGCGTTCCTTTGTTTTCAGGTCCGTATGGAGGGTATTCCATGCAAAGTGGGCTTTTCATCATGTGCTGCGTGCAGCAGGGTTTTTTCAAAACAGGTTAAGAGCACACATGATCCTCTGGATATCCCGCTGTTTTTCTCTTGAAGCAGGCAAATAAATGATTGTAAAGTGTCAAATCGCTGTGTGCATTTTTCAAAAGTCAGGAGGACCCATGAAGAAGACAAACAAAATCGTCATCCTCGGCGCAGGAGCCATGGGCGCTTTTTTTGCGGCGAGGTTTTTTGATGCGGATAAGGGCTCCACGGCGGTGGTCGCGCGAGGGGAGCGCTATGACCGACTCAAGAGAGACGGCCTGGTGATCAACGGGAAGCAGTATGCCATCCCGGTCGTCCATCCCGATCAGGCCGGCGACCCCGCCGAACTCATCATCGTGGCGGTGAAGAATCATCATCTTTCTGAGGCCGTCCCCGACCTGAAAAACCTGGTCGGGCCCCGGACGACCATTATTTCCGTAATGAACGGGCTCGACAGCGAGGAATATATCGGTTCTTTCTATGGCATGGACAAGGTGCTGTATACGATTTCTGTCGGCATAGACGCCCTGCGTGAAGAAAACCGGTTAATATACACCAAGCCCGGAAAACACTATTTCGGTGAGGCGGTCAACAGCGAGGTCAGCCCGAGAGTTCGACGTGCGCAGGAGGCCTTTGAAAGGGCCGGAATCCCATATGAAACCCCTCCCGACATGATTCGTATGCTCTGGTGGAAATTCATGATCAATGTGGGAATGAACCAGGCTTCAGCGGCGATGCGGGCGCCCTATGGAGTCTTTCAGTCCTCCCCGGATGCCCGGGCATTGATGGAGTCCCTGATGCGGGAGGTGATTGCCCTGGCAAAGGCCGCTCATGTGAACCTCGTGGAAAAAGATATCGAGGACTGGTACACGTTCCTTCACACCCTTTCTCCCCGGGGAAAGACTTCGATGCTGCAGGATATTGAGGCCGGGCGCAAGACGGAAATCGAAATTTTCGGTGGAAAGGTGGTGGATCTGGGCAGGGAACTGGATATTCCCACTCCGGTCAATCAGGCCCTTCTGCGCATCGTTACGGTACTGGAAAGGCAAGGGATATAAGCTGCCCCGCAGTCTCGCGGCGGGTCGGGCCGACGCCGCTTGGAAAGGGGGGAAGTCTGCTCTTGACTCTTTCCGATCAATACTGGAGGCTTCTCCAATTACCTTGAACCCGCTGCCGGTGACGGCAGGTATTCAGGATTTTATCCGCCGGCCATTTGGGGGAAGATAGAAACGTTGTCTCCCTCTTTCAGTTCAGTATCCATCCCCTTTGGCAGTTGTCTCAAGTCCCTTCCGTTGACCAGGACCTGAACGGAGGGTCCTCCTGTTTCGGTTTCAGGATCGAGGTCTGGATGTGTAGATTTTTTTACTGCCATGGCAGATAATTTCTTTAATAGGTCTTTGATGGTGAATATTTCAGCACCAGTCTCGAGAAGGGGATGATCACCAACAATATTTTTCAAGGTGAGGTAAGTCCTTACCGTTATCCTCATTCGAGTAACCTTTGGTTGCGAGGCTCGGGGTTGTGACCTCAAACGGAATCCGTATGTTCCCGGAACACGTTGCTTCGATAAGAGAGTGGGCTAGACACCAAGATCGCTTCTGAACTTTTTCAC
>Ga0315542_1002143_pt1 | contig 12110 bp, 11 predicted proteins | sample SalMarSW160120MG_FD_202541 | JGI IMG/M metagenome (GOLD analysis project Ga0315542, IMG submission 202541) | Salt marsh sediment microbial communities from the Plum Island Ecosystem LTER, Massachusetts, United States - Salt Marsh Sediment SW1601-20 ... | reverse complement strand
GTGGTCGTGGTGCTCCCGCAAACCCACTTTACACTGCCGCCAGTAGTCAGGGCTGAGAGCGTCAGCACGTCGCCATCGATCGCTTGGTTGGCGGCTTGGGGGGAAGTTTTGCTGTATTTGATCGCGATGACACCCGGTGTGGTGCCGGCGTCCACTTGGCTGACATAATTGCCAGTGATGCTGCCCTTGCTTGCAAGTCCCGCGGACTGGTTGGCGCTCGGGAACGAACCATGATCGTTGTAATACTCTGACAATGCCGTTTTCGCGCCATCAGCCAGCGACAGACCTTCAGAAACCTGGGCGCGGATGGTGTAGTCCTGATATGCCGGGATGGCGATGGCGGCCAGGATACCGATAATGGCCACCACGATCATCAGTTCGATAAGAGTGAAACCCTGCTGTGTGCGCTTCATGTGCAACTCCCCTTGTTCATTAATACAGACGGACGCGGTTGAACGATTGGCCGTCCTCCCGGGCCCGGCCCGGAGAACGCTTGGCCTAAAGAAGCAGGATGCGTGCCAATGACTCGACAGAGCGTCAAACCGCTGTCGGCGCAGGCAAAGTGTGACGGAGTTCACAGGTCGGTGGTGGCCTGCGTCTGCAAACAGTGAATTTGAGGAGCGGTGTTGCCCCTCGGGGGCTGACTCGGAAGGTCACAAGGTGACGCGCCGCGTCACCCCAGTCGTGGACCGACGTTGTCTATTCCAATCCCAGCTTCTTGAGGCGGTAGCGCAGGGCGCGGAATGTGATGCCCAGTAGCTTGGCGGCGGCGGTCTTGTTGTAGCGGGTTTGCTCCAGCGCTTTGATGATGGCCTGCTTCTCCACCGTGTCCAGGTAATTCTCCAGGGGCGCAGGTCCTTCAGCCGGATTCTGGGATATGGCCGTGGATTCGGGTTGTGGTTCGACCTCGGCTTTGGCGGAGTCGTTGCCGTTGTCGGGCAGGCGCAGGTCCGATTCGCGGATGACGGTGCCTTCGCACAGGGTCATGGCCCGCTCCAGGATGTTCTCCAGTTCGCGGACATTGCCGGGAAAGCCGTAGCGCTTGAGCGCATCCAGAGCTGCAGGGTCCAATTCGGGCATCGGCCCGCCCACCTCCCGGGCCAGCCGCGCGAGGATGTGGTTGGCCAGCATGGGGATGTCGTCGGACCGCTCGCGCAGGCTGGGCACGTGCAGCTCGATCACGTTGATGCGGTAGTACAGGTCCTGCCGGAACTGGCCTTCGTCCACAAGTTTGAGCAGGTCCTTGTGGGTGGCGGACAGGATGCGTACGTCAATGGAGACTTCCCGCTGGGTCCCGATGGGGCGCACGGCTTTTTCCTGGATGGCGCGCAGCAGCTTGACCTGCATGTGCAGAGGCAACTCGGCGACTTCGTCCAGAAACAGCGTGCCGCCGTGGGCGGCTTGGAACAGGCCGTCCTTGTCGCTCACCGCGCCTGTGAAGCTGCCCTTCTTGTGGCCGAAGAACTCGCTTTCCATCAGGTCCGCGGGGATGGCGCCGCAGTTCACCGGTACGAACGGTTTGTCGGCTCTGGGTCCCTTCTCGTGGATGAGTCGCGCCACCAGTTCCTTCCCGGTGCCGGACTCGCCGCTGATGTACACGGGTGCCTGGCTGCGGGCCAGCTTTACGATGGTGGCGCGTATGCCCTGCATGGGCTGGGAATCGCCGATCAGGGTGTCGCGACTGCGCCGGTCCCGCTGAGGGTAGGTGTCCGAGAGCTTCAGCGCCGTCGTTACCAGGTTACGCAGCACCTGCAGGTCCACCGGCTTGGAGACGAAGTCGAAGGCGCCGGCCTTCAGGGAATCGACCGCCGATTCCATATTGCCGTAGGCGGTAATGACCGCTACCGGGAGATCGGGCTGATGGGTCTGGATGTGTTGTATCAGATCGAGGCCACTGCCGTCGGGCAGGCGCATGTCGGTGAGACAGAGATCGAAGGAAGCGCTTTCCACCAGTTTGCGGGCCTGGGCCAGGTCCGCCGCTGCCTGGGTGGCGATGTCCATGCGCCCGAGCGTGATTTCCAATAGCTCGCGGATATCGGCTTCGTCGTCGACGATCAATGCAGTGTAGGAGGCCATCGCGTTAGTGTACCGTTCCCGGCCTTCTGGTGCATGGGATCGGTGCCCTGTCTCCATGGACCTCCCGGACCCGGCTCATGAGCGTCCGCCATCGGTATCGTTGCTGAAGTCGATACGAAAGCAACTGCCTCCGCTGGTCACCGGTCGGTAGCTGAGTTCGGCCTGGTTGCGTTCGCAGAGCTCCCGGGAAATGTACAGCCCCAGCCCGGTCCCGCCGGCGTTGGTGGTGAAGAAGGGCTCGAACATCTGGGACTCGGCCTCCGGGGGAATGCCCGGACCATTGTCGATCACCTCGAGGTAGGGGCGGCTTTCGGTTGAGCCCCCGGCACCGCCACGCAATACAACGTGCGGCGTGTCCTTGGCGCCGCCATGCTCCAGAGCGTTCTTGCATAGATTCCAGACCACCTGATGCAGGTGGGTGGGATCGAACTGGATGTGACTGTCTTCGGGTTCTACCTGAAATTCGACGCGGCCGGCCGGCACATGTTCGTATTGGCTGAACTCGCCGACGAAGTTCTCCAGCCAGGGGCCGAGGTCGATATCCTGGGGTTGGGCAGGCTCCCGGCGGGAAAGCTGCAGTACGTTTTCCACGATGGTGTTCATCCGTTCGCACTGCTCGCGGATGATCTCCACCAGGCGCCGGTCGCCGGTGGCCAGGTCCGGCGCCTCGTCCAGCAGTTGCCCGGCATGGCTGATCGCTCCCAGGGGATTACGGATCTCGTGGGCGATGCTGGCCGTGAGCCGGCCCAGGGCCGCCAGCTTCAGCTGTTGGCTGCGCTGGGCCACGCTGGCCATGTCTTCCAGGAAGATCAACGCGCCGGTGTCGGATTCGGTCCCCAGGGGCGTGAAGTTGGGCGCGATGGCCGTTCCCCCGGTGGGAGAGCGGAACGGTGCCGGCGGGCGTTCCGGCTGTCGACGCCAGGCGGCGAGACTTTGAGCCAGTTGCGGGGCGAGGGCGGCCAGGGGTTTGGCGGTCGGCCGTCCCGGCATGCCGAGCAGGCGCCAGGCCAGCTCGTTGACCAGCCGCACCTTGCCCGCCTGATCCACCACCACCACCCCGGACTGCAGGTGCTGAATGATGTAGGCGTTCAAGGCTTCCAGGTTCGCTACATCGATGCCGCGGCGGGCGGCCAGGGCTTCGCTTTCGCGGACCCGGCGGGCCAGCATGTGGGCAAGGCTGGCGGTGGCGAAGAAGGCAGCGCCGAACAGCCCGGCGCGGGTGTAGTCGTCGCTGGCGATGGCAGCGCCCAGCAGGGAGCCATAGGCCTGCTCCGCCAGCACAGCCAGGGTCGCCAGGGCCGCGAACAGGTAGGCCAGTCGACCCGGCAGCAGCAGGCTGCCGGCCGCCACGGCCACTGCCAGCAGCACGCCCAGTCCGCTTTCCAAGCTGCCGCTGGCGTGCATCAGCAGCGTAATGGCGACCACATCCACCGAGATCTGGCCCAGCACCTGGAGCGGATAGGCCGGCCAGCGCCAGCGCCCGGCGAACCCGGCGGCCAGGCCGAAAGCCAGGTAGGCAACGACGGTGGCTCCGAACAATTCCGGATTGCGGCTGCCGAGGGCGGTGGCCTGAGGGGCGACGAAGAAGATGGTGGAGAGCAGGCCGGCGAGAATCAGCCGGTAGAACGTGAGCAGCCGCAGCGGCTTCCAGGTGAACTCGTCCTCGCGGGTGCCGGTCGGCGTAAACCCGTGCTCCGGGCGTCGGATTTTCATGAGGCCGATGGTAACCGATCCCGCCTGGCGTGTTGAGGTTTCCCGGGGTTTAGCCCGCATTTCTCGCCAGCCACCAACTCGGAAGCCGCTCCCTGCGTTGCATCACCTCCTGCATTCATGCAGTCGTGTGGCCGCGCATTTGCCGATATCTTGCGTGACTTCGCTACGATCCCCGGCGACAAATGCGGGCTACGAGTGCGAGCTCAGCCGACGGTGTGCTTCGGAGCAGTAGTGGTGGTCGCCGACATTCAACGCCTCCGCCTCCGGGACGTATAGCCCGCAATGGTCGCAGCGGACCATGCGGCCCCCTTCCCGGCGCCGCAGTTTCGGGGTTTTCGGTTTGTCCGGCTGTTTGCGCAGCAGGTTGATGATGAACCAGATGGCGAGCAGGATCAGAATCAGGCGTAGTCCCATAGCCGTTAAAGTTTCCGGCTTCCGGGGTCGCGGCGCAAGACCCAATGTGTGTCGTTTCACGGTGCTTTGCGTGCCACGACCATTTACCTCAGAATATGGGGCCTTTCAGACACGTGAAGCGCCATGAACCTGCACGAGTTTCAGGCCAAAAGGCTGTTCGCCGACTACGGCATTCCGGCACCCGAAGGGGTGCTGGCGCGCTCTGCCGACCAGGCCGCTGAGGCGGCCCGTGACCTGGGCGGTCAGCGCTGGGTCCTCAAGGCCCAGGTCCATGCCGGCGGGCGCGGCAAGGCGGGCGGAGTGAAGGTGGTCGATGATCCCGAAGCCCTGACGAGTGAAGCGCAGCGGCTGCTCGGGAGCCGACTGGTGACCCATCAGACGGGCGCTCAGGGCTTGCCGGTGGAGGCCCTGCTGGTGGAACGGCCGGTGGCGACCGCCCGGGAACTGTACCTGGGGTTGCTGGTGGACCGCACCCGGGAACGGGTGGCGATCATGGCGTCCGCCGCCGGCGGCATGGACATCGAGGAAGTGGCGGCCACCCGGCCGCAGGCCATTCTGACCGAGGCGGTGGATCCGGCCGCCGGGCTGCAGCCCTACCAGTGCCGCAAGCTGGGTTTTGCGCTGGGGCTGGAAGCGGGGCAGCTGAAGAGCTTCGCGGGTCTGCTGCAGGGATTGTACCGCCTGTTCACCGAGCGGGACGCCAGCCTGGTGGAGATCAACCCTCTGGTGGTGACGGCAAGCGGGGAGCTGCTGGCCCTGGATGCCAAGGTCAACCTGGACGACAACGCCCTTTACCGTCACCCCGACCTGGCCGCCTGGCGCGATCCCAGCCAGGAGGATCCCAAGGAGCGGGCCGCCCACGAACACGGCCTGAACTACGTCACCCTGGACGGTTCCATCGCCTGCATGGTCAATGGCGCCGGGCTGGCCATGGCGACCATGGACCTGATCAAGCTCCATGGAGGCGAGCCGGCGAATTTTCTGGATGTGGGCGGCGGCGCGACGGCCGCGCGGGTGGCCGAGGCCTTCAAGCTGATTCTCTCCGACGCCAAGGTGAAGGCCATCCTGGTGAACATCTTCGGCGGCATCGTGCGCTGCGACCTGATTGCCGAAGGCATTATTCAAGCGGTGCGGGACGTGCAGGTGCAACTGCCGGTGGTGGTGCGCCTGGAAGGGACCAACGTGGAACGCGGTCGCGCCCTGCTGGCCGATTCCGGGCTCAATGTCACCACCGCCGACGATCTGACCGACGCCGCCCGCAAGGCGGTGCAGGCCGCCAACCCCTAATCGGCAGCAGGAACCGACGAACCTTCCATGAGCATCCTTGTCGACAAGACCACCAAAGTCATCTGCCAAGGCTTTACCGGCAAGCAGGGCACTTTTCATTCCGAGCAGGCGCTGGCTTACGGTACCCAACTGGTGGGCGGCGTGACGCCGGGCAAGGGCGGCAGTACCCATCTGGATCGGCCGGTGTTCGACACTGTGCACGACGCGGTGTCCGCCACCGGCGCCGATGCGACCATGATCTACGTGCCGGCGCCGTTTGCCGCCGACGCCATCCTGGAGGCGGCCGATGCCGGCATCCGGGTCATTGTGTGCATTACCGAAGGCATCCCGGTGCTGGACATGCTGCGGGTGAAGGCGGCCCTGCGGGGCAGCGAAGCGCGGCTGATCGGCCCCAACTGTCCGGGGGTCATCACCCCGGGAGAATGCAAGATCGGCATCATGCCCGGTTCCATCCATGCGCCCGGATCGGTCGGTATCGTGTCGCGCTCCGGCACCCTGACCTACGAGGCTGTCTACCAGACGACCCGCTGCGGCTTGGGCCAGAGCACCTGCGTGGGCATCGGGGGCGACCCCATCCATGGCATGGATTTCGTGGACTGCCTGCAGGCCTTCGAGGCCGATCCCCAGACCCGCGGCATTATCCTCGTCGGCGAGATCGGCGGCAGTGCCGAAGAAGCCGCCGCCGAGTATATCCGCGCCCATGTGAGCAAGCCGGTGGTCGCCTATATTGCCGGTGTGACCGCGCCGGCAGGCAAACGGATGGGACACGCCGGTGCCATCATCAGCGGCGGGGCGGGTACGGCGGCCGCCAAGATCGCCGCCCTGGAGGCGGCCGGCGTGGCGGTTGTGAGCTCGCCGGCGGACATGGGCGGCCGCCTCCACGAGCTGTTGCAGGGTTGAGCGCGGCGCCTTCGGGGCACGGACCCTGGCATGGGGCAGCGTCGCCGATGCTGTCGTCCGTTGAGGAGTGATCATGGCCGCTTCCCTTCGCATCGTGATGGCCCAGCTGGACATGTTGGTGGGCGACATTTCCGGCAATGCGCAACGCATCGTCGAGGCGTCCGCCCGGGCCCGCGACGAGCTCAAGGCCCATGCCATTGTCTTTCCCGAGCTGGCGTTGACCGGCTATCCGCCGGAAGATCTGCTGCTGCGCAGCGGTTTTCACCTCCATGCCCTCGCCGCCCTGGAGCGCATCAAGCGCGACGTGCAGGGCATCCATGTCATCGTGGGTCATCCCCAGCAGGCCATGGGCGGCGTGTTCAACGCCGCTTCGGTGATCCGGGACGGGCGCATCCTGGGCAGCTACTACAAGCAGCATCTGCCCAACTACAGCGTGTTCGACGAAAAGCGCTACTTCGCATCCGGAGCCGAACCTTGCGTGGTGGACATCGAAGGCGTGCCGGTCGGGGTCACCATCTGCGAGGACATCTGGATGCCGGGTTCAGCCCAGCAGGCCCGGGATGCCGGCGCCCAGGTGCTGGTGAATCTCAATGCTTCACCGTTTCACGCCGGCAAGGGGCGGGAGCGCGAAGCGGTGGTGCGCGAGCGCGTGCAGGAGACCGGGCTGCCGGTGCTGTACGTGAACCTGGTGGGCGGCCAGGACGAACTGGTGTTCGACGGCGAGTCCTTCGTGGTGGACGCAGACGGCGAGGTGACCCAGCGTGCACCCGCCTGCGTGGAGGGGCTCTATCCTGTGGATCTGGAGGTGGGCGAGAAGGTCCGGCCCATCGCCGGTGAGTGCTCGCCCATGCTGGACGAAGAGGCCAGCATCTATCAGGTGCTGGTGCTGGGAGTGCGGGACTACACCCGCAAGAACGGCTTTTCCGGTGCGGTGCTGGGTTTGTCCGGCGGCGTCGACTCGGCCCTGGCGCTGACCATTGCGGTGGACGCCCTCGGCGCCGATCAGGTCGAAGCGATCATGATGCCGTCGCGCTACACCGCCGATATGAGTCTCGAGGACGCCGAGGAACTCAGCCGGCGTCTGGGTGTGGTCCACAATGTCATTCCCATCGAACCGGCCTTCGGCGCCTTTCTGAGCATGCTCGAGGACGAGTTCGCCCACCGGCCTCCGGATGCCACCGAGGAGAACATCCAGGCCCGTTGCCGGGGTATCCTGCTGATGGCCATCTCCAACAAGACCGGTCGCATTCTGCTCAGCACCGGCAACAAGAGCGAGATGTCGGTGGGCTACGCCACCCTGTACGGCGACATGGCCGGCGGCTTCGCGCCCATCAAGGATGTTCCCAAGACTCTGGTGTATCGCCTCGCCCGCCACCGCAACCGCGACAGGGAAGTGATCCCGGAAAGGATTCTGGAGCGGCCTCCTTCGGCGGAACTGGCGGCGGACCAGAAGGACGAGGACAGCCTGCCGCCCTACGAGGTGCTCGATCCGATTCTGGAACGCTACGTGGAACGGGATTTCAGCGTGGAACAGATCGTGGCGGACGGGTTCGAGGAAGCGACGGTCCGCGAGGTGGCCCGTATGGTGGACCGCAATGAATACAAGCGCCGGCAGGCGCCGCCGGGCGTACGCATTACGCGCCGCGCGTTCGGACGGGATCGGCGCTATCCTATCACGTCCGGCTACGTGGCCAGCGAATTCATGGATGGTCCCCACAGGGGTCGCTGATCGATTATTGCAGGCATATCGGGTATCTTGTTCACATTTTCGTAAGGATCCGGGGGGAGTAATCCATGAAGAAGATCGAAGCGATCATCAAGCCCTTCAAACTCGATGATGTGCGTGAGGCGTTGTCGGAAATCGGCATCACGGGCATGACCGCCATCGAGGTCAAGGGCTTCGGCCGCCAGAAGGGCCATACGGAGCTCTACCGTGGGGCCGAGTATGTGGTGGACTTCCTGCCCAAGGTCAAGCTGGAAGTGGTGGTCAGCGACGAGCAGGTGGATCGCTGCATCGAGTCCATCACGGAGGCGGCCCGCACCGGCAAAATTGGGGACGGCAAGATCTTCGTGACCAGCGTGGACAAGGTGGTGCGTATCCGCACCGGCGAGGAAGATCTGGCAGCCATCTAGCCCGTTTATTGCATCAGCATCCGGGATGCTGGTGCAATTCCCAGGTCAGCGGTATTCCACCACCTGATCCAGGTGTCGGCGTGCGGTGACTTCCGGTAGTTCGGCGGGGTACCCCAGACTGAGCAGTGCCACCGGGGTCAGGTCGGGCGCCAGTTTCAGCAATTCGCGCACCCGTGCTTCATCGAAGTAACCGACCCAGGTGGAGCCCATGCCCGCGGCCACCACGGCGAGCTGGGCATAGGCGGCGGCGATGGTGGCGTCCTGCACGGCGTAGAGGGTTTCGCCCCGCTCGCCGAACTTGCGGGCCGAACGCTGGGGGTCAGCGCAGAACACCAGGCAGACCGGCGCTTCGGATATGAATTCCTGGTTCTCGGCGGCGGCCCGCAGGCCGTCACGCAGGGCCCGGTCCTGTACCGCCACGATATGGTAGGCCTGCAGGTCCCCAGCTGACGGTGCGGCACTGGCCATTTCCAGCACCGCATGCAGCTTCTCGGCCTCCACGGGCATATCGGACTGATACCGACGAATCGAGTGGCGGCGCCGAACGGTTTCGAAGAAATCCCACATCGGCTGTTCTCCCGCGGTTGGGCCGGACGGCGTCAGTCAGCTCTTGGGGCTGCGGACCGTTGCCGCCTCCTTTGGGAAGTTCAATTCAAGCACACGTAGGGTGTCGCCTGCCAGCCTGGTGAGGTTCAGCTTGCGGTAGGCCTTCACCGCGATGACCAGCGCCTGCGGCACCGAAGTGGTCTGCTCGTAATTCTTGAGGACGTACTCGGCCCGGTTGGCCGCCGCCAGATAGGCGCCTCGACGCATGTAGTAGTCCGCCACATTGATCTCGTATTTCGCCATGACGTTGCGCAAGTACACCATGCGCTGCTTGGCGTCCCCGGCGTAGCGGCTGTTGGGGTAGTTCTTGACCACTTTCTGGAAGTCGTAGAAGGCCTTGCGGGCGTAATCAGGATCCCGCTCGGAGAGGTCCCGGGGCAGGAACCGGTCCACCAGGGAGCGGCCGCGACTGTAGTTGATCAGCCCTTGCAGGTAATAGGCGTAGGCGACGTTGGGATGTCTGGGGTTGGTCTTGATGAAGCGCTGGGCGGCGGCGATGGCCGATTCGGGCTCGTCGTACTTGTAGTAGGCGTAGGCGATTTCCAACTGGGCCTGCTGGGCGTAGGGGCCGAAGGGATAACGGGCTTCGAGCTTCTCGAAATAGTCGATGGCGGTCTGATAGTCCCCATCCGTGAGCTGGGCCTTGGCTTCGGTGTACAGCTTGTGGGCCGACCAGTTCTTGGTTTTGTCGATTTTCCCGGGCAGCAGCGAGCAGCCGCTCAGTAGTAATGCGAGAATGAGAAAACAACTCGACAAGCGCATCGGATTACAATATCCCACGAACGGTTGAACACGCAAAAACGGCCCACTGACGGGCCGGACCGGGCGCAGTATACCGCAATTGGACCTCCACGCCGATGATGAAACGGATACAACTCAGCGCTCAAATCCCCGACACACTTGCCGGGAGGCGCCTCGATCAGGCTCTAGCGGAGCTGTTTCCGGATTATTCACGCAGCCGACTGCAGCAGTGGACCCGGGCCGGCAAAGTGCGTGTCGACGGGCGCCCGGGGCAGGTGAAGGAACGGGTAGCGGGCGGAGAGCAGGTGGATGTGGATGCGCAGCTGGAAGCGGAAGTGGCGCCGGCGCCCCAGCCCATACCCCTGGCCATCGTCTACGAGGACGAGGCACTGCTGGTCATCGACAAGCCGGTGGGCCTGGTGGTCCACCCGGCAGCGGGCAACCGGGACGGCACGCTCCAGAATGCGCTGCTGCATCACGACCCGGGGCTGGCGGCCGTACCCCGGGCGGGGCTGGTGCACCGCCTGGACAAGGACACCAGCGGCGTGCTGGTGGTGGCGCGCACCCTGACGGCTCACAAACGCCTGGTGGAGCAGCTGCAGGCGCGGGCGTTCCAGCGCGAATACGAGGCGGTGGTGTGGGGGGTGCTCACCGCCGGCGGCACGGTGGATGCTCCCATCGGCCGTCACCCCGTGGACCGCAAGCGCATGGCGGTGGTGGCCGGCGGCAAGCCGGCGGTGACCCACTACCGGGTGGCGGAGCGTTTCCGGGCCCACAGCCGGCTGCGGGTGCACCTGGAGACCGGACGCACCCACCAGATCCGTGTGCACATGGCTTCCGTACGTCACCCGCTGGTGGGCGATCCGGTGTACGGAGGGCGTTTGCGGATACCCGCTGGGGCAACGGAGGCCCTGGTTGCAGCCCTGCGCGGCTTCAAGCGCCAGGCCCTGCATGCCGCCCGGCTGGGGCTGGTCCACCCGCTGACCGGCGAGTCCATGGAATGGCACTCGCCCCTGCCGGCGGACATGGTAGGCTTGCTGGAGGTGCTGCGCGCCGACGCGCAGGCGGCGCGGGACAGGACGGCCGGCGTGTAGAGCCGGCTGATGCGGGTCCCGGTGACGCACACCATGGCTGGTACCCGGTCCGGAGCCGCCGCCTGGACCGCCGGCTGCAAGCTCGGCGGACTGCGCTTCCCTCTCGTCCAACCTGTGGGGGCGGGTTAGCCGGTTCCCCGGTGCAGACAGGCCTCGGAGAGGCTTCTATGGCGCTACAGCAAGACGACTGGATCGTACCCGACTGGCCGGCGCTCCCCGCCGTGCGGGCGGCGAGTACCACCCGGCGCGGTGGTGTCAGCGCCGCGCCCTATTCCAACTGGAACCTTGCCGAGCATGTGGGGGACGATCCCCGGGCGGTGCAGAGCAATCGCCAACGGCTCCGCGAGCGGTTGGCGCTCCCGGACGAACCCTGCTGGCTCCGTCAGGTCCATGGCGTGCGCGTTCTGGCGGTGGCGGCCGGCCAGCCGTCGACCGAAGCCGATGCAGCATGGACCCCGATGCCGGGTCGGGTGTGCGCGGTGCTCACCGCCGACTGTCTGCCGGTGCTGTTCTGTGACCGGCGGGGCACCCGGGTGGCGGCTGCCCATGCCGGTTGGCGCGGTCTGGCTGCCGGGGTGCTGGAAGCGACCCTGCGGGCAATGGGTGTGGCACCTCAGGAGCTGCTGGTGTGGCTGGGTCCGGCCATCGGACCGGCCGCTTTCGAGGTGGGTGTGGAAGTGCGTGATGCGTTCGTGGGCGCCGACGCCGGTGCCGGAGAGGCCTTCCGGGCGGGGCCCGACGGACGCTGGTACGCGGACCTGTATGCCCTGGCCCGCCGCCGCCTTGCCGCCGCCGGCGTCGTGGAGGTGTATGGCGGGGGCCTATGCACCTACAGCGATCCGGAACGCTTCTTTTCCTATCGCCGCGACGGCGCCACCGGCCGGATGGCCAGCCTGATCTGGCTGGATCCGGCGCCGTGAGGGCGAGGCTACCCCGGGGCGTGCGGCAGTGCGTGGCGAGACGGGCCGGCGCAAGTGCCAGTGGGGAAGAACGGCCGGCGGCGTGCAATGAAGGTCGGCTATGCTGAGCGACAAGAGGGGACTGCCATGAATCACTGGTACATGCTCACCCTGGTGGGCGCCGACCGGCCCGGCATCGTTGCCAAGGTGACGGCGGCCTTGTACGACGGCGGCTGCAACCTGGGGG
>Ga0315542_1002140_pt1 | contig 12115 bp, 14 predicted proteins | sample SalMarSW160120MG_FD_202541 | JGI IMG/M metagenome (GOLD analysis project Ga0315542, IMG submission 202541) | Salt marsh sediment microbial communities from the Plum Island Ecosystem LTER, Massachusetts, United States - Salt Marsh Sediment SW1601-20 ... | reverse complement strand
TATAGCTTTTCGACAATCCCAAAATAGCCATGACTTCAGAAGCAGATGTGATAATGAAATGCTCCTCACGTGGAAATCCATCAAATCGCCCACCTAGCCCAACAATTACTTTTCTCAACGCCCTATCATTCATGTCAAGATTGCGGGGCCAATATGTTCTTCGAACATCAATCTCAGGTTGATGATCGTGATGTATGTAATTATCAATCATTGCCGATAGTAAATTACCTGCAGCAGAAACCGCCGGAAAATCTCCCGTAAGAAAGAGATTGACATTTTCGAAGGGTTCAAGCCTTGCCTTGCCACCTCCAGCAGCTCCACCTTTAATTCCGAAGACAGGACCGAGAGAGGGTTGTCGAAGTGTCACAACCGCATTGTGTCCTAAAGCATTCAGAGCCATTGAGAGACCGATTGAATTTGTGGTCTTTCCCTCACCTGCAGGTGTTGGATTGGTTGCGGTTACAAGAATCAGTTTCCCTTTTCTTTCACCTAGCTCCTTTCGTATATTCAAATCAATCTTCGCCATATAGTTTCCATATACTTCAAGATACTTCTCATCAATTCCCGCTTTTTCTGCAACCTCAGTAATTGGAATCATCTTGGTTATCACTCATCCAAACCGTCTAACATTTCTCAGATATATCAAACATTGATAAAGCAAGCTCTCTGGCAAATAAAATTTGGGCTTTATTCTGTTGAATTTGCAATCGTGAATTGAAGTAGGTGGTATTATTCCCAGAATTTTGGTAGCAACTGCCAGTATGCCCTATAGAATCTTAGTTGCTGGTTGTTTTCATCTAAATATACGGATGGTCATTCATACACTCCAATCAAAAGCTTTCCAAAAGAACATAAGATACGATGTGTACCCAAAATATTGGTTGATTAAAATGGAAAGACTTCCACTAGATGCACTTCCAGATGCATTGCCGGATGCAATTGATGAAGATAAGTATGTCATCTGTACATACTATGTAGGACTACCGACCTTCATGGACGCACGCGAGATGGCGTGGGCTGCCGCTGTTGAACAGAGCACTGGTACATGGACATTGGTGCCCGGAGAAACCCCTGCAGTCCGAAGAAGACATGTTGCAAAAGTAATAGGGGTCTATGAAGTTCCTCAATACGAGTATAGTCTCCCGAAGGACCTTGAGAGAAGACAGTACATTATGCAGGTTGCATTTCCGTGGGAGAACTTTGGGCAGCAGATCCCAATGTTGCTAAGCACGGTCATTGGGAATATCTCTCTATACGGGAGAATCAAGTGTCTTGATATGAAGTTCCCTAAGAGCTGGCTGAAGGGATTCAAAGGTCCGAAGTTTGGTATCAAGGGTCTCAGAAAGCTCTTGGGAATAAAGAAGAGACCTCTTCTGAATAATATGGTCAAACCCTGTGTTTATTCATCCTGTGAGATGGGAGCAGATCTTGCCTATGAAGCGGCTGTTGGAGGAGCAGATATCATAAAGGATGATGAGTTGCTTGCTAATCCTGATTTCAATACTCTGGAGGCCCGTATTCCAAAATTCATGGAGGCCCTAGACCGTGCTGACTCTGAAAAAGGTGAGAAGACAATATACACAGTGAACATCACAGATAGCCTTCCAAGAATGTTTGAGAACGCAGAGCGAGCAATTGAACTGGGAGCAAACGGATTGATGATCAATTTCCTTGCCGTAGGTTACTCTGCCTTCCGTCATGTCAGTGAGAATGTCGGGGCTAAGGTGCCCTTGTTGGCACATATGGACGTGACCGGAGCAATGTCCTATTCACCTATTGTTGGGATTGCATCAAATCTCGTCACGGGAAAGCTACCGAGAATTTGTGGTTCAGATATCACAGTATTCCCAGCACCATATGGTAAAGCACCAGTTCTCAAAGAACGATTTTTAAACGTAGCTCATGACATGATCATGCCTCTTCACAATATTGGAGCCACAGCACCAATGCCAAGTGGAGGTATCAGTCAGGGTCATGTCGAAGAGGTCATGACTGATCTTGGACCTGATATCGTGATTGGAACGGGAGCAGGAATCCATGCGCATCCGAATGGACCTCGTGCAGGAGCAATTGCGTTCAGACAGGCGATTGATGCAAAAATGCAGGGTATTCCAGTAAGTAGATATGCCAAAGAAGAAGGTCACGAAGAACTCAAGATAGCGATGGAAGCTTGGGGATCAGGACGCACTGGTGCAGATCTTTAATTGTGAGTGAAGAGTCCATGGTCAATCTATCAGAACCAATTGAATTTGCAGGTTTGAATGTCAAGAACCGTTTTGTAATGCCCCCTATGGTGAGGAATCTTGCCACGAAGGAGGGGATAGTGACAGATGCTGTTGTGCAACACTATGAGGAATGCAGTAAAGGACAGGTCGGACTCGTTATCGTTGAGGCGTCAGCTATCACATGGGAACATCGGATTATGTCAAAGAACATTGGAATTCATGATGACAAGTGTATACCCGGTCTCAAGAAACTCGCTGAGGGGATTAACAAACACGGCGCACGTTCATTCATTCAAATCAACCATTCGGGGCTCAAAGGTCACGGAAAGACAAAGTACATTGGACCATCTGATATCCCAGTGTTGAAAAATATCAACCCAGAAGCAATTACGGTTGAAGGCATTGAGGAAGTCAAACAGTGGTTTGTTGATGCAACTAGAAGAGCAAAAGAAGCAGGATTTGATGGGGTTGAGATTCACGGAGCACATTACTATCTCCTGAGTGCATTTCTCTCATCACATACCAACAGACGAAACGACGAATACGGTGGCTCCACGAAGAATAAAGCAAAGTTCTCAGTCGACATAATTAAGATGATACGAGAGGAACTGGGAGATTATCCACTCATCTTCAGGATGAACGGATTCGAAAATGTCGTTAATGGAGTTTCGATGGAAGAGGGTATTGAGATTGCTAAAATTATTGAACGAGCAGGGATTGATTGTTTCCATATTTCATGTGTTATTGATTCAACATCCAATCCAGGACTACCACCCATATTCGAAAAGGGTTCAGAACCAGATTTTCTCAAAGGATATCCATATGATTCCTGCATCCCTGTTGCTGGACAAATCAAACCCCATGTCAAGATTCCCGTTATAGGTGTGGGTGAGGTTCGTGATGAAACACTCGTGAAGAAGTTCGAAAAAGATGACATTTGTGACATGCTTGGTATAGGGAGAGGTCTCCTAGCTGACCCATATTTTGTACAGAAGATTTTGGAAGGAAGATCTAAAGAAATCATTCCATGGAAAGATTGATAGAAAGAAACTCCTCTTCCCAAGTATGAGCTGGGAGGAATTTTCAAATCAAGAGACTATTGATTGGCTTCTTGAAAAAGAGAATCCGAGTGTTCAATATTGGACTCTTCAACAATTACAGGATAAGCCGGAAACAAGTCCTGAAGTGAAAAAATCTCAGGACTCCTTGATGAAGACCCAGTGCGTTAACGCTATCCTTGAAGCTCAGGAGGATGAAGGATACTGGGGTGGCCGCGATGATATGTATCTACCTAAGTATAGAGCCACAACTCACAATCTACTTCTTCTAGCTGAATTAGGATCTAAGAGAACAAAGGCTATCGAGTCAGCAATTGAGCATCTTTTTCTGTTCCAAAGAGATTCAGGGCATTTCCTAACACAGATGCCAAAAACTGCGAAGGGAAGAGCCAGCACGGTGAAAGACGGTTGTTGTCTTGACGGGAACATTCTATATTATCTGATTCATTTTGGATTCCTTGAGGATCCGCGTACAAAGAAACTGATAGATTTCCAAATTGAGTACCATTCAGATGATGATGGCGGGTGGCTATGTAGAGCTTTTCCTATTGAGAGAAAGAAGGTCTTTCCAACGAATTGTTTCATGGGAGCAGTAAAACTACTCAGAGGATTGGCTCAAATCCCAATGAAAAAGAGACCTTCAGATTTAAGGAGGATACTCAGTCAAGAAGTCGAGATTATTCTGGAAAATGAGATCTATAGGTATCTCAAGAATCCAGATGGCTCTAGAAAAGAGAAAGCGGGGTGGAAGAGATTTGGTTTTCCACTCTTCTATCAAACTGATGTTTTGGAGGTCCTTGATGTTCTCACAAAACTTGGTGTAAAGGACGATAGAATGCAAGAGTCTATTGATCTTGTATCAAGTGCTCAGGGAGAAGATGGAAAGTGGCTTCTGAAGAACACTTACAATGGGAAGATGTATTGTGATATAGATGTGAAGAATAATGCTTCAAAGTGGATCACACTTCGCGCTCTACGTGTTCTGCGTCGATACTATTTCTAAAGACTATAGTCGATTTTCAGGGATGGTGACTTTGTACCCCAAATTCTCAGGATTTGCTCGGGACTCCATTAAACCAAACCCAAGCCCATAGCAGAAGACAGTAGGTTCAGGTGTAATCTTGATGTAGACAAACTTACTTCCTATTTCATCATCTTCAACTTGCAAATTCATCCGACCTATTCTTGTCTGGCTCATTGCCCAATGACCACCTGAATCAGTATCAGGAACAATTTCAGCAGTTCCTCTAAACATCACATAACTAGCTGGAGCAAATCTAATCCAGTAATGTGGAAATGTCACAACAAGTGACACATTGGGATTTCGTTTGATATTTCGGACTTTAGCATATTTTTCCCCAACAATACTGTAGAGGGCAAAAGGAGAATCTGGTGAACCAACTGCATAGATGATACCTGTACTATGAGGCCGTCCCTTGGGATCAATTGTCGTGATTACTCCAAAGGTCTTTTTCCGTACTTGTTTTTCCACAAAATCAAAATTAAATTTACTAGTTATCATAAAGAATACTCCATCTCATGAAAGAGGATTAACTTACTCCCAGACTAATCACTCATTCAATCGTTTATGCATTGCCTTGTTGTTCTTATACAGCTTTAGAAACTCAGAAAAGAGTTTATCATATAGCTCTCGATTGTCAGGATTCGGTTCGAATATCTTAGAATACTGAACCATATCAGGGATGTCTTCAAACCTGCACAAACCAAGACCTACTGCTGCTATGAGCGCGGCGCCGCGAGCATTAGCCATAATCGGGTCCTTAACCTGACGGATTGTTCTGTTGAGGACATCTGCGTATATCTGACACCAGATATCTGATTGAGCTCCTCCACCAATGATATTGACAGGGTCCATCTTTCGTTTAATGAACTTCTCAACCAACTCAAATAACCAACGAGAATTGAACGCTACACCTTCAAATATCGCCCTTATGATATCATCTCTCTTTATTGGCAATGAGATGTTATGAAGACCTCCTCTTACCGTGTGATCCTCTACAGGAGTTCGTTCTCCATAGAGCCAGGGAGTGAAGATAAGTCCATTACTACCGGGAGGCACGGTTTCCACTATTTTATCGAATTCTTGATAGACGTCTGGATTCTCAATCTTTGACTCATCGTCTACGAAGAGTACATTATCTCGAATGAATTTGAGACATGCACCAGCAGTTTCCTGTTCATTCGCTACGAAATACCGGCCAGGTATTGCGGAGGGAAGAGAAGCCATATTATGAGTGATATCTGTCTTCTTGAATGGGACATGACACATTGCCCAACTACTAGTTCCAATGTAGATATGAGCTTCGAAATCCCTAACAGCACCAGAACCAATAATCGCTGAATGAAGATCAGGCGACCCGACGATGACCTTTGTATCTTCTCGGACTCCTAGACTCTGTGCTACTTCCTTTGTCACAGTTCCAAGTATATCAATAGATTTCTTCAGGACAGGGAGTTTGTTTCTATCAACACCCATCTTCTTAATCAGGCCATTATGGTAGTGAACGTTATTGATATCACGAATGTCCGTGACCCAATGAAGCATTATCGAATCATAGGAAGCAGCAAATTCACCAGTGAGTCGGAGATTCAGGTAATCTTTTGGCTCTAAAAATTTGAAGGTCCTCTCATAGACTTCTGGATGTTCATTCTTGATGAAGAGAATATGAGCGATTGGATCCTTACCACTCTTTGCAGGTAGTCCACCAGTGGATCTTAGCCATCGCAATATATTGAGAATTCCATAACCCTCAATATTGATGATTCCCTCATTGATCTTCTTGATGTAAGGTTCTCCGCGAGAATCCATCCAGATGACTGCATTCATCAGGTGATCTCCATTAGAGTCAACTGCGACCGTACCTGACCATTGACTTGAAACACAAATCGCAGCTATATCGTCTATCGAAACAAGTCCCTTCCCGAGAAGTCGATTTGTTGCTTTGATGAGAGCACTCCACCACTCATCAGGATCTTGCTCCGCACCTCCATCTGGAAAGAGATAGAGGGGAGTGTCTTCATACTCAAATGCTATAATGTCGCCGCACTGATCGCTGAGTGCAACTTTCATTGCAGAGGTCCCGTGATCAATTGCTAGGATGTACTTTTTCTCATTCTTCTTCTCGTTCATTTCCTAACCCATTGTTCTAAGGTGTAAAACGACCATATATACAGCGGCTAAAAGGATTTACATCTCAAGTTGCTCTACATTTCCATCTTTATCTATGGATTCAATGATTAGTGGCGATTCTCCACCTGTCATTTTGTCGAGTTTCAGGTGTTCTTGCATCAATCCAAGAAAATCAATGGGATTGACACAAGCCTCTGGAGGAAGGACACCTTTTTCAGTTATTTTTCCACGCAGCATGAGAATTGCACCAAGAGCGGCAGGGATACCAGTACCTTCACCCATGGATTGACCGATAGAGGCCATAGAAAAGTCGTATTGCCGAGGTTCTCCATCTTCAATACCCTTGATAGAGATCTTGAGACAGCCACGCTGCTCTCCAATGTTGGCTTCTTTCAAAATCCGCTCTCTCTGCTGGATTATGTATGCTATTGCAAAATCTCTTGGTACTACCTTCTGGTCTCCTACCAAGAGGGGTTCTTCACTAACTATTCCAAGCCTTGCGATGTCCTGGATCATGCTATAGTATTGAGGAGGAATGACACAGCCAAGATTAGTGACCCGCTTGCATTTGATATAATTGGGTAATGTTATAGTTTCAGGATGTGGATAAGGATAGCATTTATATTTTCCAACGCAATGGAACTCGATTTCTTCTTCGAGGGCTTTTCCACTCTCACCAAAGTATTCGACCGTTGTAAACTTCCCATCCAAGTACATTGGTATTGGAGAGGTCATGCTGTGAATTCTATGGGCAACTACTGCTGGTCCCTCAATTGGTTCACCACCATGGGCATGAAGAATATCAATAGAATCTACTTCATCAAGCATAAGATTTGCACAAAACTTAGCAAGCAGGTTTGCAACTCCTGGGGAACTCCCCATTCCAGTAAGAGCAGAAACGCCAGCTTTCTTTGCAGCACTGTCCATATCAAGAAGTAGCTTTGTTGCATCATAGTCATCACAAACATCTACATAGTTGATACCAGATTCTATCACAGCCTTTAGAACTATAGGACCAAATTTGTAAAATGGTCCACAACAATTGAGAACGATATCAGAATTCTTGATTGCTTCTTTGATTGCCGAAGGATTACTTGCATCGACTCTGAATGAGGATAAGCATTCGTCGCCAATTTGAGATACACATTCATTTGCCTTCTGGAGGTCAATATCTCCAATTATTATCTCTGAGAATTCACCTGATGAAACAAGAGTCTTTACTGCAACAGTACCAACGACTCCGCATCCGCCAAGGACTGTAATTCGTGACATGCTAATTCTATAGGTGTTCCGGATATTTAGGTATGCTGGGAGAGAGCCCATGTGTTATCAGAAGGTACCATTGAAGGAGTTGATATATGAAGAGGACGTCAAGTAATCATACAATGGATCTAAATGCGAATCAATGTATTCTTCTTTCACACGTCCTGATGAATCGAATTCTACTCCCTCGGTCTCCAAGATTTTTCTTTTCATTTCAAGACCGCCCTGGAATCCACCCAATGTCCGATCAGAGCGTATCGCTCTATGGCAAGGAATTATTATTGGGAATGGGTTACGAGCCAGAGCATTTCCTACAGCACGAAATGCAGTTGAGTTAATTTTCCGTGCTACAGAGCTATAAAATGCCGTCTTACCATATGGAATGGACCACTCCGCTTTGAGAACTTCTATCTGAAATGGATAGCACACTGACATATCAAGAACATCAAATGGAAACTTCACTGGGTTTCCATCGAAATAATCCACGAACATCTCAGGTAATGAACCAAGTAAGTCTGGAGATTGAGGTTGTGCTTCAGGGTATTGATCTTTCACAGCACGATATGCTTCTTTCAAAGTACGAGGTAGAAGGATACCTACGACTCCAGCACTAATCGCACCTTTATGGATAATACCTATGTGACCGAACGAGGTTTCAACGAGTGTGAAATACATCATCTACGCTCCAGAGTATAATGAAGAATTTATACTTCAAGTTAAGGATTCTACTCTGAGTCGCCGAGAGACCTCAAAAATCCGAAGATGAATCATTTCCCATCACTATTTTGCTTGTGATGCTAAATGACGCATTATATCTAAAGCTTTCAAGATTCCTGGATGGGCGATACTATACAGCTTCCGTGTGCCATCTCTTCGTACTGTAAGAATTCCAGAGCGAACAAGCTGTGAAAGATACGATGAGATAGTTGATTGTGAATGGCCAATTGTAGGGAAGATATCACATTGGCACATTTCTCCATCAAGTACCATCTCAACAATCTGGAGACGAACAGGATTGCTTAATGCTTTGTGAAACTCTGAACGCCATTTCAAATCAGGTTCTTCATTCATGAGGTGTCACTCCGAATTACTTCTTATTTCATCTACGAGATTAGCTATATCAGCAGCTAGTTTCGCAACCAGGTTTGAACTACTTTCTTGAATATGCCATTTCTCTTCAGTTTTGAGTGAAGAAAAGTCAGCATAGTCTTCCAAGTTTATTTCAACAGTTGGTTTGCTGCTAAATCGTGCTGTACCAATGGCTGCACAGAGCTTTCCACATCCATCTACTGTAATCGTTGGAAATCTCTTGGCAAATCCTCGTTCTCCTTCGCCACCAGCTAGGAAAAGGGGAAGGCAGATTGTGACCGTTTCTTCTGGTCTTATATCATGGAGAACTCGCAATGTTGCTTCTCTTGAAATATTCCCACCAGGGCAGTCTTCTCCGCTACAGGAAATAATACCAACTTTAGGTAATTCACTCATTTCTAATCACTTCCGTTCTTGAGAATCTTATTGACAATATCTTTTGCCAGAAGTACTCCATTGGGGCCAATACAAAACACATTGTCAGGTTTGTGGTCAGTATTTTGTGCAAGAACTTTAGGGACCATAACCTCCATTGCAACATTCACACCAATGCGTTCAACAGATAGTGTCGCACATTTTTTCGGACAGCCATCGATTGTGTATACATTAGATTGTTTGAGAAGATCTATTGCTTCAGTATCTCCTGCAACCAGGAGAGGTAGGCACATTGTTCTCCATTCGTTCTGATAATCGGTCTCTGTTAATTGATAGGTTGCTTCTCTAGCAACAGTTCCAAATGCTTTCCCAATTCCACTACATGGAATGACTATCTTTTTTGCATCACTCATTCTGATACCTTCTTTCCTAATTCATGTTTAGCCTTCTCAGTACCATATGCGAAGTACTCATTTGCTGACTTCAGAAGATCCAACTCACTAATGTCATCAGGACGGATGACATACAACCATCCCTTTCCGTATGGATCCTCATTAACAAATTCAGGACTATCCTCAAGCATTGTATTCTTCTCGATGACTGTTCCTGAAAGCGGAGCTATAATCTCCATTGCAATCTTTGTTGACTCGAAAGAACCTAGCTCATCTCCAAATTCCACGTGAACTCCTATATTTGCCAAGTCGATAAAGTAAACATCCGACACCATCTGTTGGAGGAGGTCTGTTAACCCAATCCGCACCGATTCATCTTCTCGTTGAACCCAAAAATCATTGTCAGAGTAGAAGAGCCCTTTCTTTACTCGAAGAATGAATTTGTCAATCATCTCAGACAAATAATCATCATCTGATTGTTCTGTATCATTCTTTTTCGTAGTAGATGTTGATGCAGATGCCCATAGTTGCAATACCATATCTGCAATAGTTCTTGCCTTTTCATTGGCGTCGCAATCTTCCAAATCAGCAATCGCAGATACTTCAATGGATTCGAACTCCCGAGCACTGTGTGTCTGCACCATTTTAGATGCACAATGCACACTACATCCATCAATACAGATTACATCTGATGAACGCATGTCCTTAATCTCTCCGGGACGCTCGGAAGCCAATGCGCCAATACTACCAACGACGAAGGAAGAATCTGAAGATTGTAATAGATCAATAACAAGTCTAGAGATCTTGCCACCAGGTCGGTCATACCCTGCACATGGAAGAATATACTTTGTAGTCAAAATCATCACAGTCCTAAGTAGATCTAGCTTCTTTGATAATCTTCAAAATGTCAGGTTTGTTTGGAAAAGATAGAGCGTCTTTCGTGCACATCTTCTGACATGCTCTACAAAACACGACACAATTGAACTTATTTTCAACCTCGATGTGTGGTGGTGAACCCTCGACGGTCCTGTATACTTTATGCGGGCAGAATTTCAAACAATCAAATTCACCAGCACATCCATCGCACTTGTCAGCATCTACTTCTGGCCACCAAGGGATCTTCTCACGAGGCACACTCATGAAAGTGCTTCCGATGCCACCCTCATTCGACATCGTACCCATTCTCCTTCATGACAGTTCTAACTTTTTCAAAAGCCTGATCTGTGGTCATGTCTCGAACATCAAGAGGGATGAGATCATCCTGGACATTGAGACCAACCTTTTCAAAAGCATCTCTGAAGAGCTTATACTGCATAGCTGGAGCGCACCCGGCACTGATGACCTTTTCACCAGCGTTGAGTGTACTTTCAAGATAACGGTCCCCATCTTCTTCGCAAAGTTGGGGATGAATCACTCCGTATTTGACTGGGAGTTCTATTCGTACGCGATTGATGAAATCCCATATATCCATTGTAGCAAAACCAGGGCATTTCCCTGTACAGACACAGAAAAGGAATGCTGGATCTTCTTTATCGTTTGTAATGACTGGTGCCTCCAATACTGATTAAATATCGAATAATCTCGATATTTAAATAATTGGGTACGTTGAAAGTTATTACATAACCTGCATTTTGCCTATCTCTTATGGAAGTAGGTAAATAACAACATCAATGATTGATACAATGGTGATAGCAAGAATATAGACAAATCTCACTTTTTTGAAGCGAGCAAGTTCTCTATTCATTCCTTCAGTCATAATGCGTGTTTGTTCGACAGCTGCTGGGTCACCGTTCTCTGCATCTTTAACTAACTTGACTCCTTCCTCATAGGTCATTTCGACGCCTCTACTATATGTTGAGACAAGTTTCTCAGCCTCAGCCTGCATTTGGATATTTGTCTTTGAATTCCATCGTTTAATACCGATACTTGAAGAAAGTAATAATCCCAATCCAAAAACACCAGTTCCCAGGATAATAACGGCAACCAGTGTAACGATACTAAGAGGGTGCCCACTAGTACTTTCAAACAACATCGACATTTCTGGTGTGAATAGAGCTCCACTCGAGTAGATGAGCATCTGGGTAGCAATAAGAGAAATCGCCATTATGATGAGAACTATGGATAGAGGGTACGGTCCTGAATTGTGGGTACGAAGGACCCTAATGTTATACATCCGATAGTTAGCAATTGCCTTGTCCGATTGCTGCGTTAAAACTGAGTTGGCGAACAAAACACCGTTCTGCCTTCTGTTACTTTCTGCACCCATGAGAGAAAAGAACCCACGCGCTAAGAAGATCAAAGAAATCAATGCAATTACCACGGCGGAACCTGCTAAGACTACAAATTGGTAGTATCCGAATACTGAAGAAATTTGTATTGCGGCCACTGTCAATAAGAATCCGAGTACCGAGAAATAAGCAGCTTTCTGAATCTCTCGGGATGTTTTGTAGACTAGTTCAGGGTGTTCTATGGCTTGGAATAAAATATTCAATGATACCATTGTTTCTTCACATTCTACCGCAATTACAAATTAGTTACCATAGAAGAGCTCTATTCAATCTT
>Ga0315542_1002138_pt1 | contig 12122 bp, 10 predicted proteins | sample SalMarSW160120MG_FD_202541 | JGI IMG/M metagenome (GOLD analysis project Ga0315542, IMG submission 202541) | Salt marsh sediment microbial communities from the Plum Island Ecosystem LTER, Massachusetts, United States - Salt Marsh Sediment SW1601-20 ... | reverse complement strand
GGTTTTCCTAAAGCGCCGTGAAGCCACCCTCATCACCGGGGAAGAACTCGGGCTGGGGCTCCGGCTGTTCCTGCCGTCGCTCCTCCTCGGCGGCGCCTGGGCGCTGTACAATTATTCGATCAACGGCCATCCCCTGCCCAACACCTATTTCGTGAAGCACAACTTCGCCCTGGGGTGGATCAATCCCGAAAATGCATGGAACATACTCCGGGGCTACATGGGCCATCTGGCGCTGTTCAGCGGCTGGGCGCTGATGGTCACGCTGGGGCTCATGGCAGCAGCCTTCTGGTCCCTTTGGCAATCGAAGCGGCTGCTGGCCGCGGCACCCTTGCTGCTGATACCCGTGGTGCAGCTGTACGCCTTTTCGATCAACATAAAAGTCATCGCGGACGAGTTCCCCTGGACGTATTTCGCCCGGCGCTACATGGATTTTCTTCTTCCGCTTTGGATCATCCTTCTGAGCATGGGCGCTGCGTACTTGTGGGGCAGTGTGACTCGGGCCCGGGCGCGGTGGGCCATTTTCGCCGCGCCGGTCGCCGCCCTGCTGGCGCTGGTGATGATCAGCCGGAACGTCTTCGATTTGCATGGATACCTGATCGAGCAATACAGCTGGAACACCGAAAACGTCGAACAGGTCAACGTCGCCATGGGGAAGTGGATCGGCCAAAACCTGCCGGCCAACGCGGTCATCGGGGTTACCGACGCCGGCGCAATGCGGTTCTGGAGCAGGCCGGATCAGAAAATCATCGACTTCCTGGGATTGAATTGCGTAGCGTGCATCGGGCGTCCGATGCTTGAGTTGATCGCCGATATGCGGCCGGCTTATCTTGCGGTATTCCGTCCCGCGCTGACAGATGGTTTTTCCTACGAGGAGTTGTACTCCATCCGGGTCGGGTACAATACCATTCTTGGCGGCAATGAATTGGTGGCAGTAAAACTCGCGCCGTAGCCGCTCTCGAACAAACCAGTCAGGGGGATTTATGTTCCGCACTAGACCGATTCGATTACTCGTCATTCGTTGCGCCTTGTTGATACCGGCGCTGGCCGCGCTTGGCTGGGGGATGGCACACCGCGAGGTCATTTCCGCCCAACCCCCGCCCGTTCCCGCCGAAACCGCTCAACCCGGACCGGTGGCCGTGTTTTTCAGCCGGCCGCAGGCATTCGACGGCGAGTACGCCGGCGGGCCGGATGAAGCGCTCGTCCGGGGGATCGACGAAGCCGCCGCGACCATCGATATCGCCTCGTATGATTTCGACTTGCTTTCGGTGGCGCGGGCGCTCCTGCGGGCAACAGGCCGCGGTGTGGCCGTTCGGATCGTTGTCGATACCGACAATTGGCAGACCGAGGCGCTGGATTTCCTGCGCGGGGAGGGTATCCCGGTCGTCGGGGACGGCCGCGACGGATTGATGCACGATAAATTCGTGGTGATCGACGGCCGGGAGGTATGGACCGGCTCGATGAACCTGACGGTCAACGGCGCCTATCGTAACGACAACAACCTTCTGCGGATCCGGTCCGCCGAACTGGCGGCGATCTTCACGGCGGAATTCAAGGAGATGTTTCTTGACAAGCGGTTCGGCTCCTCATCCCCGCCCGCAAAGCCGGCCGCGGCGGTGCAGACCGAAGCCGGAAGGATCGAGGTGCTGTTTGCGCCTGACGATCCGGTTGCCGCGCGCATCATCCGGGAGATCGGCGAAGCCCGGACATCGATCCATTTCCTTGCCTTTTCCTTCACCTCCGGTGCGATCGCCGAGGCGATGCTTAACCGCCTGCCGGATGGACTGGCGCTGTTCGGTGTTTTGGAAGGATCGCAAGCCCGCTCCAACTCCGGAGCGCAATTCGGCGCGCTGGGGGCGGGAGGCGCGACGGTGTTTCTGGACGCCAATCCGCGCAACATGCATCATAAAGTCATCATCCTCGACGCCAGAACCGTCATCGCCGGATCCTATAACTTTACAGGGAGCGCGGAAAATAAAAACGATGAAGCCCTGCTGATCTTTCACAACCTGGAGCTGGCCGGGGCGTTCGAGGCGGAATTCCGGCGGATATTCGAAAGTGCGGCGGGGGCGGCAAAACCGTAAGCATCGCCACGTATGAAATCGGAAAAATTCCTCGGAATACCGGAGGAAACCGGTGTTGGGTTTCCGTACACGTGGGATATAATTTCCAATATGAATATACAAAAAGAACCCACCCCCGCCGCGGAGGATTCGCCTGGCCGCTCGGCGGTTATTACCAAAACAATCATCCGCGCCTCGGCTGTCATCCTGGCGGCCTGTCTCAGCGCCGTCATCCTAACCGCCGTCAGCGCCTCCGTTTACGATTCCACCAACAGCGGCAGGATTTTCCCCGGCGTCTCGGTGTACGGGCTGAATCTTTCAGGCCTCTCGGCCGCCGAAGCGGCCTACCGGTTAAACGACGGCTTCTACTACCCGCGCGACGGGCGGATCACGTTCACCTACGAGGATAAATCCTGGGCCGCGACTCCGACGGACTTGGGGCTGGGGTTGGACCTGCTGGCCACCGTCAACGACGCGTATGCCGTCGGGCGCACCGAAGATTCACTCGCGAATCTGGAAAAGCAGATGCTGGCCCGGTTTAACGGCTTGGCGGTGGCGCCGGTCCTGCAATTTGATTTCGGGCGGGCGATGGCTTATCTGCAGCGGCTTGGGGCCGAAGTGGAGCGGCCGGCTGTGGAGGCCAGGCTGGAGCTTCATGGCTTGGAGGTAACGGCGATCCCGGGCCAGATGGGGAAACAACTGGACATGTCGACCATGCTGCAACTGGTCGCCGCCCCGATCGGAAATTTGGCCGATGCCGAGATTCCGCTGCAATTGACGGAATATCCCCCGGATGTGCTGGATGCATCATCGCAGGCCGCCGCGGCCCAAACCCTGCTCGCGCAGGATTTCATCCTGGCGATCGGCGAACCGGTGGCCGGCGATCCGGGCTCGTGGGTCCTCTCTCCGGCGATGATTGCGGACATGCTGGCCTTCCGCAAAGTGGCCGATTCCTCCGGAGTGCATTACACATTGGCGCTCGATGAAACCAAATTAACCGCGATGCTCCAACCCCTGACCGCGACTCTTTCGCGTCGGGTGGCCAACGCGCGCTATCAGTTCGACGACGCCAGCGGGTCCCTCGTCCTGTATTATCCCTCCAGCCGCGGCCGCGAACTGAATGTGGCGAAATCCATCGAAAGGATTCAAGCGGCCGTGGCGCAGGGCGCGCACGGCGCCGCGCTCGGATTTGATTTTATCGAACCGGAAATCGGCGACGATAAAACCGCTGAGGCGCTGGGGATCACAGGCCTGCTGCCGAACGGCAATCAATGGACGTCGTTCGCGGGATCCGCCGATACCCGCATCCACAACATCACTCTGGCCTCCGAACAATTCAACGGCGTATTGATTAAGCCGGGCGAAACCTTTTCGATGGGTACGCAACTCGGGGATGTCAGCCTGGATACCGGATATGCCGAGGCGCTTATTATCCTGGGTAACCGTACGATCAAGGGCGCGGGCGGGGGCGTATGCCAGGTGAGCACGACCCTCTTCCGGGTGGTCTTCATGACCGGTCTCCCGATTAACGAACGGCACTCGCATGCCTACCGGGTGGGGTATTACGAATCCGGCGACGGGCCCGTTCATCTGGGGGCCGGATACGACGCGACGGTTTTCTTCCCGGATGTGGATTTCAAGTTCACCAATGATACGGCCAACTGGATCCTGATGGAAACCCAAGTAGACCGCGCGGCCGGCAGGCTGTACTGGCGCTTCTATTCCGCGCCGGACGGGCGTACGGTGCAATATTATTCCACCGGTGTCACCAACGAGACGGATCCTCCGGAACCGAAATGGGAGGAAAACTCGCAATTGATGGAAGAGTGGAAGCAGGTGGATTGGGCGGTCAAGGGCGCGGATGTGACCGTCACCCGGACGGTTTCCCGCAACGGCCAGGTGATTTTGCAGGACCGCTTTGTCACCCACTACCTGCCCTGGGGGGCGGTATGCCAATACAATCCGGATAGGTACACGCCGTCCGGTGACAATGCCCCCTGCCCGCCGTGATCGCGGCCTGGATAGACTGTTGATGAATGCAGATCGACGCGGTACCCGCTAAGATCACCCTCGCTTCGCGAGGGCAGGCGCGGGTATGACGAACCGCGTCGATCTGTCCCTCGAAAGGCAGACGAAAATGCGAACCCTGGAAAACCGTTGGGCGCTGGTCACCGGTTCCAGCCGCGGGATCGGACGTGAAATCGTCCTGGGATTGGCGCGCCGGAAATGTGACGTAATTGTGCACGGGCGGGAGATCGGCCACACGCGGGAAACCGTTAGGCAGGCGGAGGCCTGCGGTGTCCGGGTTGCGGCGGTGGAAGGCGACTTGGGAACGCCGGAGGGAATCGAATCCGTGCTGCGCGGCGCCGGCCGGGCGGCCGACCGGATTGATATCCTGTATAACAACGCCGCGATCCAAAACGAATGGCTGTCGGTGTTCGAGATCCCTCTGGATGCGTGGCGGACCGTGTTCCAGGTGAACCTCTTCGCGATGGTCGCGTTGTGCAACGCCATCCTTCCCGGGATGCGCCGGCGGAATTTCGGCCGGGTGATCAACCTGACCTCCGGGATCCAGGATACGCCGTCCCTGGCGCCTTACGGGGTTTCCAAGGCCGCGGTGGACAAATACACCCGCGATCTGGCGGCGGAACTGCGCGGGACGAATGTGCTGGTGAACCATCTGGATCCGGGATGGTTGAAAACCGACATGGGCGGCCCGAACGCCGAACATGCGGTTACGAGCGTGCTGCCGGGCGCGCTGGTGCCGGCGCTTCTGGAAGACAACGGCCCGAGCGGGCGCTTTTTCGCCGCACAGGACTTCAAATATCTGGATTGAAGCGGCTGCCCCGCTGACATACCATGCAACACAGGAGTGAGGAAGGATTATGAGGATAGTCGATCGTTTTCGCACGCAAACCAAACCCAGCTTTGGGTTCGAATTTTTCCCCGCCAAAACGCCGAAGGCCCAAGAGAATCTGGATCGCACGATTGAAAAGCTGGCGGACTTGGCGCCGGATTTCGTCACGGTCACTTTCGGCGCCGGCGGATCCACGCGCGACGGCTCGCGCCAGCTCGCCGCCCGTTTGAAGCAGGAAAAAGGGCTGGAGGTCATCGCCTATTTTGCCGGTTACGGTTTGGGTCCCCAGGAAATTTCCGAGGCGCTCGGCGGATATTCGGAAAACGGCGTGGAAAACATACTGGTTGTACGCGGAGACCCGCCCCGCGATCCGGCCTTCCGCCCGCATGCGGAAAGCATGGTGTATGCCTCCGACCTGCTGGAGTACATCCGGCCGCGCTACGCGTTCTGCCTTGGCGCGGCGGGTTACCCGGAAGGCCACCTGCAGGCGGAAAGCCCCGAACGTGATGCGGATTTCCTGAAACGCAAGGTCGATGTGGGCGCGGAATATATCATCACCAACTATTTTTACGACAACCGGTATTTCTTCGACTACGTTGAACGCTGCCGCGCGCGCGGGGTAAGCGTCCCGATCCTCCCGGGTGTGATGCCGATTTTCTCACTCAAGCTTGCCGAAACCCTGGCGGCCACCTGTGGTGCAAGCATCCCCGAAGCGGTACGGACGGCACTGGCCGCGATCCCGGAAGCGGATAAAAAGGCGGCCGCCGATTTCGGAATCGAATTGGCCGAGCGCCAATGCCGGGAGCTCCTGGCGGCGGGGGTCCCGGGGATCCTGTTCTACACCATGGACCGCTGGGAATCGATTTCCGTGATTGTCAACCGGTTGCGCGCCGGCGGATTGCTCTGACCAAGGAGTGAAAGCACCTATCCGGTTCCCCGCCCCCCTTTTATCCCCCCATCCCGCGGAGCGGAATGGGGGGATAAAAGGGGGGCGGGATAAGGTTGGGAAGAGCGCGTCGAAAAACGGAAAATCCTGAATAGAAGCCAGCCAATAAACGGAACCACAGCGGATGTGTCAATGATTGAAAAATGAAACTCGACGACCTCTGGAAGAAGCGGGTCGAACGGAGTATTATCCGGAAGCGGCGTATCCTGTGCCATGGAGGTGTTGCCTAATGATTGCCCCCGATTTGCTTGAGATTTTGCGCTGTCCGGCATGCGTTCAGGAGAAGCAGGGGTTGTTGAAACTGGAGAAGGATGCCTGGCTGGTTTGTCAGGAACCGGGCTGCGGCCGTAAATACCCGATCCGCGACGAGATCCCGGTCATGCTGGTCGAAGAAGGTGACCGCTGGGCAAACGTGCGCGTCGAAGAACTTCCTGTTCCACCGCCTTCCGCCTAGGAACGATTCCCGCGCCATGATCCCCTGCTCGCGGCGGACATTTTTAAAACTGGCCGGAGCATCCCTGGCCGGCCCGGCATTCAGCACACCCCCGCCCGAAGACCAGCCTCCCGCGTATTGCCTGGGCCGCGGGACGGTTTTCGGAATTGATGTGCGAACCGAGCCGGATCCACGGGCTCCCGTCCTTTGGAAACTCAACCGCGATCAGATCGTCACCGTGCTCGAGGAGATCCAGGGGGAGAATGGACCGGAGGGTAATCCGCGCTGGTTCCGGTTGCTGGAGGGATACGCCCACACCGCCCACCTTCAGGAAGTCCGCTACGAATTCAACCCCGTTGTATACGATATCCCCGACGGCGGCATCCTCACGGAAGTGACTGTCCCGTACACCCAATCCCGCTACGGACCGTCGGACAGCGCCCCGCCGCTTTACCGCCTGTATTACAAGACCGTTTTGTGGGTCATCGGGACGAGAATGGATGCGGAAGGCCGGGCATGGTATACAATCCGCGACGATCGCCTGGGATATAAATTTTTCGCCCGCGCCGGTCACCTGCGCTCGTTTACGGAAGAAGAACTGGCTCCGATTTCGCCGGACGTTCCACCCGAAGCCAAACGGATCGAGGTGGATCTGACGCAACAAAATGTGACCGCCCTGGAAAATGAACAGCCCGTCTTCACGGCAACAGTATCCAGCGGCTGGCTGCGCAAGGATCCCAAACCCGGCCAGGGCCGGACCGTCACCCCCATCGGCCGCTTCCGGGTCTTCGAAAAAGTCCCCAGCCGACACATGGGCAACGGCCGGTTGACGTCCAGCCTGGATGCCTACGAGCTGCCGGGAGTCCCATTTGTCTCATTCTTCCACATCCTGGGAACGGCGTTTCATGGAGCCTACTGGCATAACGATTTCGGACGCCCCAACAGCCAGGGCTGCCTGAATATGCGGCCGGATGAAGCCCGCTGGCTGTATCGTTGGATTCATCCAACCGTCGACCTCGTCCCGGATCCTCCAAAGTTCGAAGAGCAGGGAACAGAAGTCTTCCTACATGATTAGATGTTCCCATGGTTCAGAAACCGATGGCTCGGACACGAAAAATAACAAAACCACAAAGACACCAAGACACAAGAAATTAAGGGTCTGCTTCGCGTCTTTGTGTCTAAGTGATAAAAATACCGAAAATAAGCGATTGCCAGGATGAGAGTCGATATTTAAACCACGAAGACACCAAGACATAAAGACACCAAGAAATCAAGGGTCTGCTTCGAGGCTTTGTGCCTTAGTGGTAAAAATAGCGAAAATAAGCGATTGCCAGAATGAGAGTCGATATTTAAACCACTAAGACACCAAGACACTAAGACACAAAGAAATCAAGGGTCTGCTTCGAGGCTTTGCACCTTGGCGGTAATACTTTCCCCCTTAATTGGCAGAGAGGTGATCGGGTGGATTCCGGTTTCCACGCAACCCCGATTTCAGAGTAGAATGATTCTTGGAGATACCGGAAAGCCATGGCACAGACAGCGCTGGTAGTGGATGACAATCGCGAAACAGCCGACGGCATTGTAAAGATGCTGAGCCTGATCGGCTTCCAGGCCCGGCCGGTTTACAGCCCGCGCCTTGCGATCGAGACCATGTCCAAAGGCCTTCCCGATTTGCTGGTTCTGGACGTTCACATGCAGGGTGTGGACGGCGGCGAGGTAATCCGATTTATCCGCCGGGATCCGTTGCTGACATCGGTTCCGATTCTGGCCGTTTCCTCCGACACCCAGGATGCCATTGTGGCCGGGATCTTATCCGCCGGGGCGAATGCTTTTCTGCCCAAACCGGTGGAATATGACGAGCTGGAAACCACTGTTGCACGAATAACCCACCGCTGATTTCAGGCCGAATCCACCCCTCTGCCGGAATAATCCATCCATTTCACCAAAAACCCCTTGACATCTCCAAATCCGTCGTGTATTATGCCTATTGGCACTCGAGCTATTTGAGTGCTAATTCTCAAAATAAAGAAAAATTCATGAAGGAGGTAAGGAAAGATGGCTGTAACTTTTAAACCGCTTGGCGACCGGGTCGTCATCGAGCCGCTGGAGCAGGAAGAAATGACTCCTGCCGGAATCGTGATCCCCGATACCGCCAAGGAAAAACCGCAGAAGGGAAAGATCCTTTCCACAGGACCCGGCGCGCGGGATGAGGACGGGAAGCGTATCCCGATGGATGTTAAAGTCGGGGATACCGTCCTGTACGCAAAGTACGCCGGGACCGAGGTCAAAGTGGACGGCAAGAAGCTGCTCATCGTAAAAGAATCCGATATCCTTGCCATCGTTGAAGGTTAGGTGAGCCTGCTCACCAATTGAAAGAATCCAGGAGAATGCGCTATGAGTGCCAAACAAATTGTCTTTTCCGATGAGGCCCGCAAGCGGCTGAAGGAAGGAATTGAAATCCTCGCCAATGCGGTCGCCACCACCCTCGGCCCCAAAGGGCGGAACGTCGCGCTGGATAAAAAATTCGGCGCCCCGACCATCACCCACGACGGCGTGACCGTGGCCAAGGAGATCGAGCTGGAAGATCCGTATCAGAACATGGGCGCCCAGCTTTTAAAGGAAGCCGCCACCAAGACCAACGACATCGCCGGCGACGGCACCACCACCTCGACGGTGCTGGCGCATGCGATTGTTATCGAAGGCCTGAAGAGCGTCGCGGCCGGAGCCAACCCGATGCTGATCAAGCACGGCATCGAAAAGGCCACCGCCGCGGCCGTGGAAGCGATCCGCGCCCAGTCTCAGAAGATCGAAACCAAGGAAGAAATCGCCTCGGTCGCCACCAACTCCGCCGCTGATTCCCAGATCGGTTCCTTGATCGCCGACGTGATGGACAAGGTCGGCAAAGACGGCGTGATCACGGTCGAGGAATCCAAGAGCCTGCAATTCGAAACTGAATACGTGGAAGGCATGCAGTTCGACCGCGGATACCTTTCCGCCTATTTCATCACCAGCCCGGAAGCGATGGAAAGCGTCATCACCGAGCCGTACATTCTGATCTACGACAAGAAAATTTCAGCTGCGACCGACATCGTCCCGATCCTGGAAAAACTTGTCCAGACCGGCAAGCGGGATCTGGTGATCATCGCTGAAGAGATTGACGGCGAAGCGCTGGCGACCCTCGTGCTGAACAAACTGCGCGGGATGCTCAACGTCTTGGCCGTCAAGGCGCCCGGCTTCGGCGACCGCCGCAAGGCCATGCTCCAAGACATCGCCATTCTCACCGGCGGTACGGTCATCACCGAGGAACTCGGCAAGAAACTGGAGAACACCACCCTGGCCGACCTCGGCAAATGCGATAAGGTCGTCGCCACCAAGGACGACACCACGATCGTCGGCGGCAAGGGCGACGCCAAAAAGATCAAGGGCCGGATCGAGGAGATCAAGGTCGAGATCGACAAATCCACCTCCGATTACGACAAGGAAAAGCTGCAGGAGCGGCTGGCGAAGCTCTCCGGCGGCGTGGCGGTAATCCGCGTCGGCGCGGCAACCGAGACCGAGCTGAAGGAAAAGAAGCACCGCGTGGAAGACGCCCTCTCGGCAGCGCGCGCGGCCGTGGAAGAAGGCATCGTGGCCGGCGGGGAAATCTCGCTGATCAACGCCGCTTCCGCGTTGGATAAAATTAAAATGGATACGGATGATGCCCAGGTGGGCGTCAACGTCGTCCGCAAGGCGCTCGAAGCCCCGATCCGCCGGCTGGCCCAAAACGCCGGCGAAGACGGTGCGGTCGTAATCGACGCCGTGCGCCGCAAATCCGCCGAAGCCAAGAACAAGCACATCGGCTTCAATGTCCTGACCAATGAATACACGGACATGCTCAAGGCCGGCATCATCGATCCGGTCAAGGTCGTCCGCGGTGCGCTGGAGAATGCGGCTTCGATCGCCGCCATGATCCTGACCACCGAGGCGCTGATCACCGATGCGCCGGAAAAGGAAAAACCGATGCCGATGCCGCCCGGCGGCGGCGGCGGGATGGATTACTAATCCGTTCCGAAACAAATAATACAAAAATCCCCCGCGTGTAAATTAACGCGGGGGATTTTTTATTTATTACCTTCCTCACCCCTCATCCCCTGCCCTTCTCCCAGCTTATGCTGGGAGAAGGGAGTCGGTGCACTTCCGACGGGAAGAGGGGTGGAAGGTGAGGATTACGGGGTCGGTGTCACCGTATAGGTCGGGGTAAAGCCGTACGTCGGTGAGATGCGGGTCGGAACCGGCGTGGCGATCCCCCACCGGCATTTCAACGTCATCCCGACTGAAAGGAAATTGGGATCATCGATCTCGTTGAGCTTGACGATGTCATCCACGGTCGACCAGCATTTGGCCGCGATCGTCTCCAGATTGTCGCCGGCCATCACCTGGACGGTGATGATCGTCCCGGGCGCCAGGCTGGAGGGTATTTCGGTTGGTACGAAACCGGTCCCCGGAGGCGGAATGAGGATGGTCTCGCCGACCTGGAGGTTGTTCGGGTCGAGAGTCGGGTTGAGCGCAACGATCGCCTCGACCGAAACACCGCATTTTTCGGCGATCGTGCTGAGGTATTCACCCGACTGCACGGGATATTCCGACGGGCAGTTCGGGGTCGGGGTGATCGTGGGGGTTTCCGGTGACGCGGTTAAAGTGATCGAAGGCGTGAACCGCAGGGTAGCCTCGATCGTGGGAGTGGGGATCGGTGTCGCCGAAGCCAAAAACGGCAGCGGCAGCGCCCCCGGCCCTCCGATCCCGATGATCAGAAGGAGGACACCGATGACGACGGCTACGCCGGTCAGCATGCCAAGGAAGAAATTGCCCAATCCTTCACGGCGCCGCGGGTAAATGCCGGAGACGTCACCAAAATCTTCCGAGTTGTTCAAATCAGACATTTTCTCCTTCCCTCCGCATCTTCCATTGGGACCTGGGATTGCCTAAATAAAATTCCGGGTGGTGTGGAAGAACGGATATGAGTATTCTACCGAATTGGCCGGGAATGCGCCACAACCCGAAAAATAGTCTATTTTTCAGGCATATTTCCCGTGGATTTTCGCCAAAGCCCATCCTGCGCACTCCTGAAAATCAGGGTTTGGATCATGTGCGGCGGTCTCCAGGAACGGCACCGCCTCCTCCCGGCGGGTATTCCCGAGTGCGATCAAGAGGTTCCGGCGGTACCCTTCCCGTCCCGCCCGGCGGATTGGACTGCACCGGAATCGTTCCTTCCATTCCTCTTCCGAAAGCAGGTATTCCCGTCCCATGTCGCGGATTGGGAAGTGGGTCCGCGGAAAAAACGCCGCATCCGCGGCAGCCGGCGCCTTCCGGTTCCACGGACAGACGGTTTGGCAGAGGTCGCATCCAAAGATGGCGCGGCCGGTCAGATCGCGGAGGGGCTCGAGGATCGGCCCGCGGTGCTCGATGGTGAGGTAGGAAATACAGCGGCCCGAATCGATCGTCCGGTCCGGGAGGATGCATCCGGTCGGACAGGCCTGCAGGCACCGGGTACACTTTCCGCAGCGGTCCGCGGAAAACGGCGGATCGGGCGGGAGCTCCAGTTCGGTGAGAATTCCCGCGAGAAAGGTGAAGGAACCAAGTGTGGGGTGGATCAGCATGGAATTCCGGCCGATCCACCCCAATCCGGCGCGCACGGCAATCTCCCGCTCGAGCAGCGGAGCGGTGTCCACGGTCCCGCGGCTCTGCACGCGCCGGCCGGCCAGGCGGTCGATGTATTCGCACAGCGTACGGAGGCGGGTGCGGATAACCGCATGATAATCGTCGCCGAGCGCGTAGGCCGCGACGACG
>Ga0315542_1002137_pt1 | contig 12128 bp, 8 predicted proteins | sample SalMarSW160120MG_FD_202541 | JGI IMG/M metagenome (GOLD analysis project Ga0315542, IMG submission 202541) | Salt marsh sediment microbial communities from the Plum Island Ecosystem LTER, Massachusetts, United States - Salt Marsh Sediment SW1601-20 ... | reverse complement strand
CAGGCGGTCGGCCTGTTCGTCACCGGCTTTGCGGGCCGCGAAGAAGTGCACGATGCCCAGGACGACGAAAGCGCCGACGGACATCTGTGCCAGGATGGTAAAGGTAATTAGAGCCCATTCTTTTCCGGTCATGTTAGGCCTCCTGTAGATCGAGAATCCGGCCGGTTCCCTGGCCGCTTTTTTGGGCGTTGCGGTGAGGTGTGATCACGAGCGATGGCTGGGTGATCTCCGCCGTTGGCAGTGGCTCGATTGAGGCTTCACTACCGTATTTTGCTTGCAGGTCTGCCAGCTCGCCGAAATCGAGAGCGCGCATCACGCAGGCGGACACACAATAAGGCTGGCCGCCTTGTTCGATTTCGTCGACACAGAAGTCACATTTGCGCATGACCCCGGCGCTTTGATCGAACTGGGGTGCGCCATAAGGACAGGCCCATTCGCAGTAGCGGCAGCCGATACACTTGCTGGCATCGATCACCACAATCCCGTCGGAGCGCTTGGTCATCGCCGTCGTCGGGCAAACATTGACACAGGTTGGATCCTGACAATGGTTACAGGAGATAGAGAGCGAGTAAACAAAGACATTGTTGGGGAGCAGGAACTGGTTGTCGCGCGGGTCAGGGACCCAGTTCCCGCCACCATATTCGACGACATGGCGGAAATTAATCCCAACCGGTAGATCATTTTTTGATTTGCAGGCGATCGCACATGCCTTACATCCATTGCAGGCGCTTGAGTCAAAATGGAAGGCAAATTGTTTAGCCATATTACGCCTCCTTCAGGGGGATTCGCTGGGGCCACTTATAATCGGGTGGCAGTTCGATTGAGCCAGTGTACTTTTCAACCTTAACGTTACAGGTATTCCAACCCTGCTGGCCTTGCCCGGTAGGAATAGCGCCGTTTAAGGTGTTTGTGGCGCCAGCCTTATCAATCCCTGTCGCTTCATCGATTTCAGCCCATGCGCCCTCGCCCAGGGCGGTAACGCCCGGGTTCATACGTTCACTCACATATACAGGACGGATAACGGTCCCATGCCGGCTGGTGACCTGGACAATGTCGCCTTGTTTAATCCCAAGCTTTTCTGCATCGAGCGGATTCATGATGAACTCCTGGGGGAAGGCTTCTCTCAGCCAGGGCACATTATCGAAGATGGAGTGTGACCGCCGCCGGTAATGGATCGTATACAATTGGAAAGGAAATTCACCCTTGACCCGGTTTTCCCAATCCGCGAAAGTATCTTCAAAACCTTCGGTTGGCTTGACATATTCAGGAATTGGGGAAATCTCATTGAAGCCCGAACTTTTGACAAAATCAGCGATGTCCTGGCAGAAAATTTCCAATTTGCCGCTGGGAGTCTCCAATGGATTGGCTTCGGGATCGTTTCGGAAGGCTTCATGGGCGATATAGCCCAGCTTATCGCCAGGGCTGCGTGGTACCGCGTAGATGCCATTGGCCTTGAACTCTGCCAGGGTGATGCGGCCACTCTGGGGCTCCCCGCTAACGCCCATATCGGCGATATCTTGAGCTGTGATGGTCAGCAAGGGTTCAAAATCCGAGCCATCCTCTTTGATGACCGTGGAACCTGCCAGTTGGTTGAAAATCTGCTGGTTGAGAGGCATCGGGTAGATAACGGTTGGATCGAAACCCATACGTTTACCCAGTTCCGCGGCAATCCAGTCGTCATCCTGCGCTTCATAAAGCGGCTCGCTAATCTGGCGTGCCCAGATCAAGTGCTCACGGTTGCCCTTCATATAGCCGTAACGCTCCCATTGGGTGGTTACCGGCAGGACGATATCCGAATATTTGCTGTTGGTGTTCAGCACATAATTGGTTGAGAGCACGAATTCGACCTTGCGATGGGCAGCAATCCCCTCGGTCATGCCGACTTTCTGGTTCAAGGAAGAACTGCCGGCATGAATGATCGCCTGGATATTGATATCTTTTGTATCGTTATACCCTGCAACATATTTACCCGTGAGGACCGCATGCCAGAGTTCATTGTTATTGATTTTTATATTGATGGTGTCCGCTTGCACTCTCGGAACACCACTGCCTCCGCTGTTGACCAGGAAGGGGCCACCATTGGCTGTTCTTTCCCAGCAGCTCACACCGGTCATACAACCGGATTTACCGATGTTCCCGGTCATAGCGCCTAAAGTCATGAAGACCTGGGGCCAAGAGTCAGTATTGTTGGTGCGCGCCGGTGCCCAGGCTGTCAACAGCGCAACGCGTTTGGTTTGGGCGATTTCGAGCGCCAGGGAACGGATCTTATTCGGATGAATACCACAAAGTTGTGCAGCCCATTCCGGAGTCTTGGCCTGTCCATCCAGGTTTCCCAAGACATAGTCTTTAAAATTAACTTTTGGATCAGCACCCTCGGGCATGTGCTCGCTGTCAAAGCCCACCGTACAGCGGTTGAGAAAATCCCAATCGATCAACGGGTTGCTGGCCGGGTCATCCTCGGTGAGCAGGGTGTAAGCCATGCCCAGGGCAAGGGCGTGGTCGGTCGCCGGTCGAGTTGGGACCCACTCATCCGCCAGGATCATGGCTGAGTCGTTGTAAAACGGATCGATAAAGATGAATTTGGCGCCCGCTTTTTTCGCTTCCATATAGAAGGACATACCATTGCCCTGGGAGCTCCAAGCCGGGTTGCCGCCCCAAATCACGATCAACTGGCTGTTGCGCAGATCCAGGCGATCGTTGTGGCTGGTTGCCATCAACCCATCACCCAACCCAATCTTCGGCCCGGTGTAGTACCAGGTTCCCCAGGAGGTTGTCCCCCAGGTGCCCACTGCACCACCCATCAATTTGGTTACATTGCCCAGGTATCCCCCGACTTCCAATAGGCTCTCATTGCCATATTTATCTTTAATGCGCGTCAATTCATTGGCGACCAGATCAAGCGCCTCATCCCAACTGATGCGTACCCATTCATCGATGCCGCGTAATTCCTTATTTCCGCCACCTGGCTCCCAATTCTTGCGTTTCATGGGGTATTTCAAGCGATCGACGCCGAAAACCTGATGCTGTTGGGAACGGCCGCGTGCGCAGGCGCGTAATTGGGGATAATCCGCGCTGTCGCTGTGTGTGTCGTCTGTCTTGACTTTTTGCACCACCCCATCCAAAACCTGGGCTTTCAACAAACACCGCTGGCCACCACAGTTATGCCAGCATGCCGCAGTAATCCATTCCCCTTGCTGGTTTTCAGCCTGCGCAGTCGCTTCGATGGCTTTAAAGCCGTAATTAATGCCACCTGCTAACGCGGCTGTGCCGCCCAAGGCAGCACTCCACTTCAGGAAACTGCGCCGGGTGAGCATGGTCTCGGTCAGGGTTTTGGTGAGGAAATTCTTTTCAGTCATGGATTCCTCCGTTTGATTTTCGAAACATCATAATTTCTCCGAATAGAAAACAGCACTCCGTATGTGTGACTTGCTTTGCAAAAGATCCTGCTTACATTCACGCTCTCCTTAAGAATAATTCGTTAAAAACAATACGACTCCGCTCGAGAAGTCATCTACCATCAGGATACCCGAACGCGCAGCACCTCACAACGCTCGATGGAGTACTCCCACCTCACCCGATTGGGTGATTAATTTCGCGGAGGCATCACAAGCGCTTTCGATTTCAATGTACGGCTGGCTCGAATTTTCAGGTTGGATTCAGTGGAATGAAAAACAGACCGGCGCACAGTTGCACCGGTCTGCAGATACGAAAGATCGTCTTAGGGAACGGAGGATTACAGGCCGATTCTCAGGTGGGTGGCGTAGAACAGGAAGCGGCCGACCACTTCGGAGAACAGTACGAGGGCAAAGGCGCTGTAAGCCAAGGTGCCCATCAGGCTCTCGGAGCCGGGCTGGGAGGCATAGCGGTAAACGAACAGCGCCAGCAGCCCGGCACCCAGGAAGACCAGCACAAGGCGGACTGCGAACAGACCGGCGAACTGGCTGAAGAGCAGCGCGGCACTGGCCTGGGCCACAGCGCTCGGGCTGGAAGCCAGCAGGCTGAGCTGCAGGGGCAGGCTGATCATCTCAACGCCCAGGATGACGATCGAGGCCAGGGCGATCCATTTGAGGGCTACGCGCACCAGGCTGCATTGGGCTTCGGCGCAGTCGGGGTCTTTGCCTTTGAGGTAGGCGTAGTTGGCGACGAAAGCGGAGCCGATGGCCAGGGAGCCGAGCAGGAAGGTGGTGGCGAAGAACTGGACCGGGGTGGCGAAGGTGTCCCAGGCGGGCTGGGTTTGGAGCATGTAGACTTGAGACATGCTGAAGACCAGGAAGAGACCGACCAGGGCAGCCAGCCAGGCGATGGCATTACGCAGGGCGGGGGTAGCGATCTTGCGCCACTGCATCAGGGCGAAGGCTGCGCCGAGCACGGCGAAGGTGACGGAGGAGAAGATCTCGCGGCTGAGCCAGGAGGAGGCCAGGTTGGAGATGGCCTTGGGAGCGTTGACGGGGTTGCCGAGGTGGCCGAAGGAAGCCAGCAGGCCCAGGACGAGCACGGGGCCGATGGCCAGCAAGGCCATATCGCTCAGGCGGTCGGCCTGTTCGTCACCGGCTTTGCGGGCCGCGAAGAAGTGCACGATGCCCAGGACGACGAAAGCGCCGACTGACATCTGTGCCAGGATGGTAAAGGTAATTAGAGCCCATTCTTTTCCAGTCATTTCACACCTTCCCTGAAACGGTCAGGATCTTACCGTTGCCGGACCCCACCGGCTGCGAATTCTTGTGCGGCGTCATCACAAACGAGGGGTGGGTGATATTGGGGTCAGGTAGTGGATCCACCGCCTGCACATCCCCGTACTTGGCGCGCAGTTCGTCCAGCTCGCCAAATTCCAAAGCGCGCATCGGGCAGGCATCCACGCAGGCGGGATCTAATCCCTGGGCCTGCAGGTCCTGGCAGAAATCGCATTTGGTCATCACGCCCTTTTCTTCGCTGAACTGTGGTGCGCCATAGGGGCAGGCCCATTCGCAGTAGCGGCAGCCGATGCATTTGCTGGCGTCTACCAGTACAATGCCATCATCGCGCTTGTACATGGCAGTCGTTGGGCATACATTCACACAGGCAGGATCCTCACAGTGCATGCAGGAAGTAGAGAGCGAGTAAACATAGATATTATTGGCGATCAAAAGATCGGGATGATTTGGATCCGGCACCCAACCGCCACCGCCATAATCGGTGATATGGCGCCAGTTAGTACCAACCGGCAGGCTGCTGCGATCCTTGCAGGCAATGGCACAAGCTTTACAGCCGGTACACGCGCTTGAATCGAAGTAAAAACCAAGTTGCTTTGCCATTTTTTATGCCTCCTTCAGGGGAATTCGCTGAGGCCACTGCGCATCTGGCGCCAGGCCTGGTCCATTCCACTTTTCGACCTGGACGTTCTGAGAATTAAAGCCGCTGTGACCCTCCACGGTCGGTACCCCTGCCTCCAGGTAGTTGTCAGAACCGGCTTTGTCGACTCCCAGGCTCTCATCATATTCTGTCCAGGCACCGTGCGGTAGTTGCGTGACACCGGGCATAATCCGATCTGTGACCAGCACCGGTCGGATCGAGCTGCCTTCCGAGCTGGTGATCTTGACGATATCGCCGTTCTTGATGCCGCGCGCCTCGGCGTCGATCGGGTTCATCAAGAACTCTTGCTGGAAAGCCTCGCGCAGTTGTAAGACATTGTCAAATTCGGAGTGGCTGCGCCGCCAGTAGTGCTTGTTATACATTTGCAGTGGATAGGGCCCCTTGACCTTGTTCTCCCAATCACTGAAGGTGGTTTCGTAGCCACGTTCGGGTGGGATATAGGCCGGAATCGCCCGAATGGCTGTCCAGCCAAGTGCGGTTACGTCATCGGCCAATTTCTGGCAATAAAGCTCAACCAGTCCGCTCTCGGTATCCAATGGGTTGGCCACAGGGTCTTTCCGGAAGTCTTTAAGGGCGATGAAAGTGAAATTGTCGCCTTCACTGCGCGGTACCTGGTAAGAGCCTGCTTTCTTGAAATCCATGATCGGAATGCGCCCGGTCTGCGGCTCGCCCGTCACGCCCAGTGCTTTCAGGTCGTCTTCGGTGATACTCACGAGCGGCTCGGTTGTCTTGCCATCCTCTTTGACTACTGTGGCACCGGCGACCCGGTTGACAGCCTGCTGTAAATTAGAAATTTCGGTCAGATTGGGATCGTAGACGCCCAGGCGCAAGCCAAGCTGCCAGTCAATCCAGGCATCGTCTTGGGCTTCGAACAAGGGGTCGATGACTTTGCTGGCCCAGAAGACCGCTTCACGGTTTGGATTGGTGACATAACCATCGCGTTCCCACATCGTCGTCACCGGCAGCACCACATCCGAATAGCGGGCACCCGTGGTCAGGTGGAAGTCCGTGGTCAGTGCAAACTCAACCTTGCGCATGGCCTGGATGCCTTTGGCCTGCCCGACGGTTGTCTGCAGACGCGAGCCCTTGGTGTGATAGACCATTTGGATGTTGATATCCTTTTTGGGACCAACGCCATCGGTGTATTTGCCCGTCAGGACCGCGTCCCAGACTTCGTTGTTGTTGATGCGGGCGCTGACCGGGTTTTTGGGCGAATCCAGAACAGTGCCGCTGCTGCCCAGGTTGATCAAGTTCGGACCGCGGTTGCCGGCCGCTGCGTGGCGCGTTTGGCCGAAGCCGCCGCCGCTAACGCCGATCGAGCCGATCATCGCGGCGATGGCGACGAAGGCCTGTCCCACGGATTGGGCGTTATTGACACGCGCTAAGGCGTCGCTCTGCATGAACGCCACCGGGTTGGTTTGCCCGATTTCGATGGCGAAGGAGCGAATCTTCTCCGGCGGCACGCCGCAGATCTCGGAAGCCCATTCCGGGGTCTTGGCGGGGTAATTCTTGTGTCCAACCGGTGCCGGATGGCCGCTGGCATCCAGGCCTAGTACGTAATCCCGGTAATTTTCGTCGGGCTCGACACCATCCGGCAGGCTGGTATTATCGAAACCGATAGTATTTTTCTTGATGAAATCCCAATCGATCAAGGGGTTGGTCGCCGGATCATCCTCGGTGATCAGCGTATAACCCATCGCCAGCAGCATGGGCGTATCGGTGCCAGGCCGGATGGGGATCCATTCATCCGCCAACACTTGAGCCGAGTTGGTGAAGAATGGATCTACAAAAATAAACTTGGCGCCAGCTTTCTTGGACTGCAAGTAGTGATAGGCCGGGCTGCCTCCACTGGAGCAGATCGGGTCGGTGCTCCACATCACGATCAGTTTCGACTTACGCATGTCCAAACGATCGTTGCCCATATTGGATTGAGAGGTGATCACGCGCGGCGCTGTGTAAGCCCAGGTTCCAGATGAAGTCGAACCCCAGGTATTGACATAACCGGCAGCCGCCGCGACGGCATTCGTGCCCCACAGGATAGAACCGGGGCCATACTTATCGTTGATGCGTTTGATCTCCGAAGCGACGATATCGAGCGCCTCGTCCCAGGAGATGCGCACCCATTCGTCTTTGCCGCGCAGCGACTTGTCGCCCCCACCTGGTTCCCAATGCGCCCGCTTCATCGGGTACTTGAGACGATCAGCCCCAAAAACGCGCTGGCGCTGCGAGCGACCGCGTGAACATCCACGCTGCTGTGGAAAATCGGGGCTATCAGGGTGAGTGTCATCAGTCTTTTGGCGCGTGACGACCCCATCCACAACATGAGCTACATTCAGGCAGCGACCGCCGCAGTTACCCCAGCAAGCTGCCGGCACCCACTCTCCCTCACTGGCAGCCTTTTCAGCGGTGGCTTGCGCCACCTTTAAACCATATGACACACCCCCGGCCAGAGCCGCCGTCCCGCCCAATGCTGCACTCCATTTCAGGAAGCTGCGCCGGGTGAGCATGGTCTCGGTCAGGGTTTTGGTGAGGAAATTCTTTTCAGTCATTGATTCCTCCGTCGAATTTTAGAGACATCCTTTTTCTCCTATTGAGTCATGGGTATAACGTAGTGTGATTTGATTCCGTCTTGAAACTTCCTTGCATCGACACTCTCCTGATATTCAGTTTTTTAAGCGTTAAACCATCTCCGGAAGAGACGCCAACTGATATCAGGATACTCACGTGGCTCAAGATTCACAACGCTCTTTAGAGTACTCCTGCCTCACCCAATGGAGTGATTAAACTCATAAGCGTGACAAAAGAGCTGTTAGAACCTACGATCATGAGGAATCAAGTTGTCTGCTCGGGATCAATTTGGAGAAAGCAGTCCGGATTGGACTGCGTAGGCAGCCACCTGGGTGCGGTTATCTAACTGGAGCTTGGCGAGGATATTCTTGAGATGTGACTTTACGGTGTTTACTGTGATGCACAATTCACCAGCGATCTGGGGGTTGCTGCAACCCTGGGCAACCAGGCGCAGGACATCGATCTCGCGATCCGTCAGGCTGTCAACGACAGGAGATGTGTTATTCACCGAATTGCTGGCGACGCCTTTGAGCAGGTGGGCTGCCATGACGCGCGTCATAGCGGCTTCGCCGCGCATCACACCGGTTATCAGGGAAAAAAGTTCTTCAGCATCCAGGCTCTTGAGCAGGTAACCCGAAGCTCCCAGGCGCACGGCCTCGTACAGGTGTTCGTCAGCTTCTGAAGAGGTCAGCATTACCACGGCAATATTTGGAAAGCGAGAGCAGATCTCCCGAGTGGCCTGGAGACCATCTCCATCGGGCATATAGATATCCATCAGGACCACATCGGGTTGCAGTTGGGCGGCCATTTGAACCGCCTCGTTCCCGGTTGCGGCCTCGCCAACCACTTCCACCAGGTCGTCGTGGGTCAACATCAGGCTGATCAACCCCTGGCGAAAAAGCTTATGATCGTCTGCTACCAATATTCGAATTGTCATTATCAATACCTCGTTGAAAGGCGCAGCCTCCAGGAGATCATATCCCCAGGCGGACGTGCGTGGCGTAAAACAAAAAACGTCCCAGGATCTCTCCAACCATTACCAAAAGGCAGGTCAGGTAGATCGGAACCAGCAGATCGCTGATCAGCCTGTGATTGCGCGCCTGCCAGGCCACCACCAGTGTCAGGCTGAGCACTCCCAGGATCAGCGCTCCAAGCCGCAGCGTTAAGAGGACCGGGTAAAGCTGCAGCAGCAACAGCACGCTGATCTGGGCGGTCACCTGGCTGTTCTGGCTGAGCGTACTCAGCAGGTAGATTTGCTGAGCAATAATTGCCACTGATAAAACGGCCGCTGTTTTGGCCATCCAGCCCAGCGAATCCTGAATCACAAGCGCCTGCAGCCCAGATTTTGGTAAATTGCGCAGCTCCGAATATCTGAGGTCCATGATCAACAGGGAAGCCAGCGCCATCACGCCCAGCAGGAATGCTGTAGTAAAAAAGGAGATGACCGTGATCGGAGTGTTCCAGGCCGCCTGCGTGGGCAGAACGTAAATGCGCGCCATGCAGTAGACGTTGCCAATTCCGGACAGGATCGCCAGCCAACCCAGGATCGTCTTAAAGCGCCAGGAGCCCTTGCTGCGCAGCTGCAGGTAAAGCAAACTGCCGGTGAGCAGGAAGAACAGCGCATTGAAGACAATTTCTCGACTCAGCCAGGAAGAGCGCAAATTGAGGATCGCCAGGATGGAATGCAGCGGCTTGCTCAAGTGGGAGTGGGCTCCTAGCATACCTGCTGCGATGGTGATAAAGATCACCAGGATAGAATTGTCGATAATATGATCGACCCGCTCCTTCCCATATTTCGAGGCTGCAAAGGTCCGGATGATCCACAAGGTCAGGAATGTACCCAGGGCTAACTGGACCAGAATTGTATAAACCGGCAGTGCCCATTCTCTTAAATTCATTGTTTAATCTCAACCATCCGATTTCAAGCCATTTGCAATTTGAAAAGATTCACAGTATTCTCTATGACAGGACCAGGCTGGGTCTACTCACCGCTTCCTGGTGCACGCAAGGCAGGCGCAGCTCAACACGGGTGCCCCGCCCGTTCGATGGAGTTACAGCCAGATCTCCACCCACACTTTGGGCGCGTTCCAACATGGTCTGCAAGCCAAAACTGCGCTTTGAAGTATTCAGATCAAAGCCTTTGCCATCATCCTCCACCGTGACGTGGATATAGGCATTCGCGCCAGTTGATGCTGATGAAGTGGCAGGCATGAGCGGCTGACCAGGGCTTTCTTCCCTGGCAACGCGCACGGCAACGTGTGCGGCTTTAGCATGCTTGCGCACATTGGTGAGCGCTTCTTGCAGAATACAAACCAACTGCACTTCGGCAATCGAGGAAAGTTCCAGTTCCTCCCCGGCTTGATTGAATAACTGGACCTCGATCCCGGTCTGGATGCTGAATTCGTCGATATATTCTTCCATGGCCGAAACCAGGCCGGTTTCATGGGCCAGGGTGGTACGCAGGCTGAGGATATTTTCGCGCACATCGGCATGGGCAGTCTGTACGGCTTCCCGCAGGTGGCGCAGCTCCTTTGAAAGGCTATCCATTTTCCCTTTCTGCAGCAGTACATCCAGGGTCTGGATTTGCAGGTTCAGATAGCCCAGGACCTGGGCCAGCCCATCGTGCATCTCACGCGCGATGCGGGCGCGCTCCTCCACAACCGAAAGCGATTGCAGTTGCGAGGTCATCAGACCGTGCTGGATGGCAATGACCACCTGGTCGGCCATGCATTCCAGCCAGATCAAATCCGTCTCAGAGTAAGGCTCGGGACTGCAGCGCGAGATCCATAACGCCCCAATCGGGTTATTATCCAGGGTGAGCGGCACGATGGCGACCATGCTGGTGGACCTGTCGTCGGAGGGACATAACCCATTCAGCCTTTCGAGTGACTCATGCTCTGAGGAGCGGTAGGGTAAGTTGTTGAGGATGACCTCTTGCATCACCTGGTTCTGGACCAACCTGGCCGGCTCAACCATCTCGGTTTTCAGCTCGCTGGAATGGCACTTCAGCTCCAGGAAAGAATCATCTTTTAACACCCCGATCGCCATATAGCTGGATTTGAGTAAATTCCTGGCGTTCTCAACGATATGCATCAGGATGGCATCCGTATCCTGGAGCTCGGCAATCCGCCGGTTGATGCTGACCAGCGCCTCCGTCCAGCTTTCGGCGGTCTGGCGGGCGGCTATTTGCGCTTCAAACGCGGCTTGCTGTGCCCGATCGCGCTCGTTTTGCAGGGCATTCAACTGCTGCTTGCGCAGCGCATCGAAGACACCCAGGCTGCGGATGACGAAGAAGGTCACCGCGGCGGCCGAGATCAGCCGCCAGAACTGGACCGGGAGTCCGGTGGCTTGCAAGATATGCTGGTAATCCAACCATTCGATCAGGGCGAATGGCTCCAGGCTGCTGGCCTGCTCGCCGATGAAAGCGTTATAAGGATCGCGATCGTAGTTGTAGTAAGAGGCCGGGCCGTACGGCGCGGCGGGGACGACCAGCCCTACGATGAAGGCTTCAAAGATGAAGGCCAACCCGGCGCCAAGCATCAAATTGCTGATGTATTGGAATCCGAGCTTGCGCTGGACGCTCCACTGGCGCAGGAATCCCAGGCCTGCCATGATGCTCCCTGGCAGATAGAGCAGGTAGCGCGACCAGATATCGATCGGGATCTCGATGGGCGAGGGGGTGATGAACGTGGTGGCTGCGTAGGTGATCACGAAAGCCAGCGGGACAATCAGTACGCCCGGAATGAAGATCGTCCAGGAGGGCAGCGGCGTAAGCTGGGTCAGCACGCCCCAGCCAAAGATCAGCAGCAGCAAGCCGGACATGGGGTGTAAGATCATGCGCAGCACAGTCAGCCAGGTATTCAGATCCTGGGGGACGCCGCTGGCTAAGAACATATCCAGCCATCCGGCTGCCCCATAGGTGAAGCCGAAAGCTGCCAGCCAGGGAAGCTGTTTGCGCAGGCGAAACTCACCGCCAGCGCGCATCTGCAGCCAGGCAGTCAGTCCCAGGCCCTCAAAGAATAATCCGTAGAAAAAATACAGGATGATCATGGGTATTCATCCATTATAGAGCGCGGAGGAGCCAGCAACAATTGACAAACATCACAGGAATTGGGGCAAATCGTCCCCACCGTTTCCACATTTCTGAAAGGGCAAAGCATTCTTCGTTTTCGGCCGAAAACGAAGAATGCTTTGCCCCTACCGATGTCTCT
>Ga0315542_1002136_pt1 | contig 12139 bp, 4 predicted proteins | sample SalMarSW160120MG_FD_202541 | JGI IMG/M metagenome (GOLD analysis project Ga0315542, IMG submission 202541) | Salt marsh sediment microbial communities from the Plum Island Ecosystem LTER, Massachusetts, United States - Salt Marsh Sediment SW1601-20 ... | reverse complement strand
CCCGCAAGCTCCATGTTCAGGTATTCCATCTTCGTCTTTACCGAAGTAGAGCTGGGGTCGTATATATACGTGAGGATAACGGAGGCATTGGGGGCCTTGAGGGCCACCCTCTGATTGAGTAAGTTTTCAAAGCCTTTGGGAATAACGAGGATAAGGTTCAGCCGGTGTTTCTTGGCGTACTCCCTGGGGTTGCTGGCGGGATCGACCTCAATTATCTTGAAGTTCCCGTCGAGCTGAAGGACTTTGACGAACTGCTCCGAGGCGTGGCTGTGGTCGAGGTCTTGCACGTAAAGGTCTAAGCTCAAATTGTCCCGGTTCATGAAAATGGTGCCGAACACGAGAATCAGAATTATCGGGAACGCCAGCGTGAAAAACATCGCGGTCCGCTCCCGGTAGAAGATCTTGAGCTTCACGACGAGATTGGCGCTGACGACGCGCAGCTTCATCTCACCTCCCCGCCCTCGGCCGGGCCGGCTTGGAGCGCCTCGCCGGTGAGCTTCAGGAAGACCTCTTCGAGGTTGGGCTTGCGAACGTCCAGGCTGAGGAACGACGCCCCGGCGTCCTTAACGGCATTGAGGGTCTTCAGGATGTCTTCCGGGTGCTCCACCCTGACCTTGAGGTCTTGGTGGTTGTCCTGGACCGGATCGAAGCCCAGCTTCCGGATAATCTCAAAGGCGTTGGCATCGACGGACTGGAGCGTGAGGACCAGGTAATTCGTGGTATTTTCTATGAGCTCCGCGGGAGAGCCCCTGGCGATTATCCGCCCCTTCGAGATGATGGCGACCGTGTCGGCCAGAATCTCCGCTTCCTCCATATAGTGCGTGGTGAGAAATATCGTTTTCCCATGCTTCTTCAGGCCCAGCAGGACTTCCCACACCTCGCGCCTGGCGCGGGGGTCGAGCCCGGTCGTCGGCTCGTCGAGGAACACGACCTCGGGGTCGTTCACAAGGGCAATGGCGATGCCGAGGCGCTGCTGCAAGCCCCCGGAGAGGTTCTTATACTGCTCTGCGGCCTTATCCTTGAGGTTCACGAGTTCTATCAGCCAGTCGATATCGGCGTTGCCGCGGGAGAAGAGGCGCGTGTAGAACTGCATGGTTTCCCTGACCGTTATCCGGTCGAAGGAGCTGAAGTCTTGCGGCAGGACGCCGATCCGGGGGACGATGGCGTGTTTCTCCTTGGTGACGTCCATCCCGAGAAGTCGCACTTTTCCCGACGTGGGCTTGCGGATCATATCGATGATCTCGACGGTAGTGGTCTTGCCGGCGCCGTTCGGGCCCAGGAAGGCGAAAACTTCACCTTTCCTGACATTGAACGATATGTCGTTGACCGCCAGCAAATCCCCGTAACGCTTCGTCAGGTTCTCGACTTCGATGGCGTGTTCAGTCGGTTTCGCCATGGCTTGCCATTTTGCCTCTACAGCGCGCCGGGAATAATCTTAGGTACTGCTGATCTCTTTTCCCAGGTTTAAACCAAAGTTAAGCAATAAAATCTCCGATGCTGGGCTTGATGTGGAAAAATCCAGGGGACAGCGATTTTCCCTAGCGGAGACTTGAAAAGAGTTCAAGCGTTGGGCCCCGGCGCTTCTTAATCGCCAGTCGCCAGTTTTAAAAGGAGCTTTTTTATGGCCTCAAACCGGCTGTTATCTATCCGGCCGGATGCGGCAAATCTGACAATGCCCCTCTTATCTATAATGATAAAATTGCTGTCATTATCTCTCATCCGGTACGCCGCAAACATGTCTCCGGTCCAATCCCCGTAAATAGTTATCTTCAGCTTCGTGGAGGTTTCAATCAATTTATCTTTCCAGGCTGTTAAATTCGATGCCTCCATGGCATTTACGACCAGCAGTCTGAAAATTTTATTTTGAATATTTTGCGGTTCGGTATCGTAAAGCCTATCCAGATAATGCAGTAAGTCATCGTTAACATGGACGGTATCTCTGGTGGCATAAAACAATACGACCACCTTGCCCCTGAGCATGTCGAGCGTGAGCTTTTGATTATCTCCGGATTTCACTGTGAAAGATGGGGCCGGCTCACCTACGCCTAAAATAGCCTGCGCCCCAGTTGGCGCCAGAATCCAAACCAGGAGGACTGCCGCGCTCAGGACGGATTTAGCCATAGCCTGCTTAAAGTTCTGAGATAGATTCTTGGCGTTCATTTCTGGACCTCCTTAAACAGAAAGATGAAAAAGCCAGACTCCCGGTACTTCCCGCAGACCGGCGCACAGTCCGCTGCCGTCCAGCGCCTCATCGATCTTGCCGATTCAAGAGGGCGATGGAAAGCCACATCTGCGTCCGGGGCCGCGAACGCACCCAGATGGACCGGCCGGGGTTGAGGGGAAACCGCACATGCGCTTTCCCTGATAAGCCCACGGGAAAGGTATACCCGCCGTCCCGGCCTAATGCCGGATAGACGTTGATTTGCCGCGGGTCTACAAGGTGGAAGGCGCATCCTAGAGCTTTGGCCACGGCTTCCTTAACCGACCAGAGCAGGGCTGAGGCCCTGGCCAAATCTCCACCCGCCACCCGCAAGGCATGGTGCAGCTCAGGTCCATGGAAGACCCGGTGTACGGGGTATTCTCCTTGGAATTCAGCGGTTTCGGCCACATCGATGCCGATATCAGACTCATCCCCGCAGAGGGCGGCCCAGATTTTTCCACCACCCTTGCTGAAGGAGATGGCCGGGCCCCGATTTTCTCCCAACCTGAGATGAGGCCGGCCTAGCTGGTCGTGGACCACCTGGATCGGGATAGTTGCGCGGTTGGAGGCCTGACCGCCTTCCCCCAGAGGACTTTCCTTTGCCATCAGTGCCATCAGGTGATTCCACAGGCAGGAAACTAAGCGGTGTTGGTCTCCGGCCCCGTTCGTCCTGCAACCTTTGCGGGTTGCGGGGGCAACTGGCAAGGAGGCATAGAAGACCGGTCCCCGGCGCTCAAGGAAACTCACGGCCTGGACAGTTATTTCCTGGCAAGCCTTTGCCACATCCATTCCTATCCTTCCCGTGCGGCTCAGTCCGAAACCCAGTGCATCCGCAGACCCCGGACTTGCATGAGGGGGCGGCCTTGATCGTCAAGCCCTCTGGCGTCCCAGGTTTGGCCTGCCTCGTCCTGCGCCCGCAGGCGGGCCTCCACGGTTATCTGTTCCCCCGCCCGGCATGGTCGCAAAAACCTCATTTCCCCGATCTCGACGGGAAGCATGGAGCGTTGCTCCGACTGGTCCATGGCGACGATGGCGAAGTAAGCCGACTGCATCAGGGCTTCGAAAAGGTAGGGAGAGTATTGGTACCGGGCGTTCCGCAAGTGGGCGAAATCACCGGACTCCCGGTAGGTGGTTCGGCCCCGCGCCACTCCCGGACCCGCGCCGTCAAACACCTCTATTACCCGATACCTGCCCTTGAGGCCGCTGCGGTCTTCGTACCAGGCAAGCACCTGGGCCTGATCCATGGGCGGCGTCTGCAGTTCGCCCAGCCGGACCGGAAAATCCGTCAGCCCCTCCTCGAGATCGCCTCCCCCACCATCGAGGCTCACCTGGCCTTGGCAGTGCGGGGTGAAACGGTCCGTCAATCTTCCGGTGGGAGAGAGCTCCGGGGTTGAGAGAGAGACCTCGCACCATACCTCCCGCAGGGAGGGGTCGGCTCGGCGGCAAGAGATCTTAGCAGTCCGCGGCACCCCCGGTGGACATTGGATCATGTCCAGGAAACGCACCCGGCGAACTCCTCGCACCTGCAGGTGGGGATACAGCATCCGGGCGGCTTCCATGAAGGTCTCCAGAACCATGGCGGCCGAGACCAGAGGCTGCTCGACGAACTTGAGGGGTTGGTGATCCTCGAGCCACAGGTCCTTCTCCCGGGAAAAGGTTCTGAGGGCTCCCAACTGTTCCCGGCGCAAGTCCACCGAAGAGATGCGGTCGATCAGGGGGAAATCCTCGGGGCTAAAGGTCACGGCGCCGCCAGCCAGTTCACCCCGGAGCGTCGGGGGGCTCGTCTCATTGAGCCGCGCCGTTTTTATGGGTGGCAGGGTCCGCATGAACATCACCCAATCGTCCTCAGCCGGAGCTACCAAGAGTTCCCGGCAGAAAAGCCCGGCAAGCTCATTTACCTGAATGTACGCCACGCCCTTCCGCCGCATCAGTTCCCGGACCGCCGGATCCTCGGCCATGCCCGCCCCCTCGACCGGAGGCAGCATCAAGGCTTTGAACCGGATGGCACCGTTTTTCCGCCCCAGGTATCTGAGGAGCGCCGACATCATCCGGTTGGCGGCCGCGTAGTTGGACTGGCCAGGATTCCCCAGGATCGCCGCCCCCGAGGATAGGCCCACGAAAAACCTTAAGCCCATCCCCTCCGCTGCCGAGAAGAGATTCCACGCCCCCAGAAATTTTACGTCCGTGACCATGGAGAGGTCATCTAAGGTCAGTTGGCTGAGGAGACCATCCCTGAGGACTCCAGCCCCGTGAATAATTCCGTCGATTTTGCCATAGCGGCCTGCCACCTCGCCCAGGATCGCCCGGACCGCCTCGGGGTCGGTGACATCGCAGGTATGGTACGTTGCCTCGATCCCGGCGGCCTGCAAATCCGCCAGGGTCTGAGCCATCTCCACGGCCCGGTTGTCGGCAGTGAAGGCCTCAGCAGGCGCAGGCTCGGAGCGCGGCTTGACGGGATTGCTGCCTGGATTAAGCGGTGTCCTCCCCAGAAAGACCAGGCGGGGCCTGAAGGGCGCCAGGCTGCGGGCCAGGTGAGCGGTGATTCCCGCGGCGCCCCCGGACATGACTATCACGTCTCCGGAGCTCAGATGCAGACTGGCCGGACCATTGAAGACCGACGGGGCGACGCGCCCCTCCGAAGTGAAGACTTTGCCATCCCGATGCATCATCTCCACCACGCTGTAGCCTCGGTCCAGAGCCCCGGCGAAGGCGGTGCGCAGGTTGGTATCCGGGTCGATTGCCAAAGTGCGAAACTGGACCGCTGGGTGTTCCTGGGCGGCGCACAGAAACAGTCCGAGCATTCCTTCCGCTATCAGCCCACCGAGAGTTTCGGTATCTTCCCTGGAATGGATCAGCACGACGAATTTCTTGTTCGGTGATTGGAGAAATGCCTTCAGGACACCAAAAAGCCCCCTGAGAAGCCGCGCCACGTCCGCCAAGTCGCTCAACCTTGCCGATCCGCCTGGAGGAAGGGTGATAACCATCCCGGCGAAGGACACCAGGCTCGATATTCTCTCGGCAGCCCCTAAGGACCCTGCATCAGTCAGAAGGGTGTAGCTCTCTACGCCCGGACCCCAGTTCTTTGGCATGAAAAGCATGGGAACCGTCTTAACCCCGTAATCCAGTCGGAGGATATCCTCCACATTTCCGGCCAGGCGGTCATCCCGGTCAGGTGAAAGCAGGAGAACCGACTCGCCCGGGTCCAATCCCATAGGAATGGAGGCCGCTGGCTCCACCTGGGCCTGGTGGAATACGAGCCGCTTTAAACTCGCCTCATCCGGTGAGGGCGTCAGGATTTCGGCTCGCCCCGGGCCGGGGTCAACCGCCTGAGTGACCGGCCGTAGGCCGGCGCCTTCCTGCCTGGCGATGATCTCGGAGATCCTCTGGGCGATGTCCTTCACAGTCCGGACATGGATAAAATCCTCCAACTCGATGGTGATCCCGAATTGGCGTTCCGCCGCATCCATGATGATCGGGAGACGGCTGGAGCGGATGGAGAGGTCCCGCCTGAGATCCATGTCAGGTTCGATCTCGTCCCGGTTGTACCCGGTAGCATCCATGATGATGTGAATAAGCTTCTCTAAATGATCCACGTGTCCAGGCGCCTCATCGAGCGCAGGAGAGGCCGGTTCCAGAATCGCCGGGATCGGATCGGGAGGCGGGTAGGCCGGTTTCCTAAGAGAAATTGGCTGCTGCCCTTCGGGGGGCCGTGAACCCCGGAGCATGGACTGGATAACCGCGGCTAGATCGCCTTCCTGGAAGGTTGGGTCATGCTCTTGGCGGATGGCTGCCAGGATATTGGGTGCAAAGAAGCGGCCGTAAGTCTCCAGGACGAAGCGGTTGATTTCCCTTTGAATGATCCTCTCCACGGGTTTAACGCCTACCGGCCCAGGTTCCGGGGGTCGTAAGCCGGGAGCCGGCCCGAATTTGGGCAGGGAAACAAACCTCGGTTCCCGGTGAACCGGCAGATGTCCTTGAACAAAAAGCTGAGCCAGGGCGCTGGTGCACGTGAGGCGTTCGGCTTCGGGCAGGCAGGTCTGAATGCAGGCCGGTTCAGGGAGCGTGTCAGCGATGAGATTGCTTAAGACATCGCCGGGGCCCACTTCGGCGAAAAGCCGGACTCCATAGTCATTCCAAAGGGTCTGGACGTTCTGCATCCAATGGACAGGAGATTCCAGGTGGTCCATCAAGATGCGCTTGATCTTACCGGGATCGCTGGGAAACGGCGCCATGGTCGTGTTGGAGATGACGGGGATCTGGGGGGCATGGAAGGGGATGGGGGCAATGTATGCCTCGAGCTCATCCCGGATGACCCTCATGATGGGCGAGTGGAAGGCCATACTGACCCGCAACCGGGTGGCCCGGTAGCCCATCTCCTTCAGCCGGTTACCAAAATTGGTTACCGCCTCTGTCTTGCCGCTCAACACGACCTGGGTCGGTGCATTGATATTGCTGATAAAGACCTGCTCCTGTCCCTGGAGCAGCTCTTGCAGCAGGTCCAGGGGGGCGTCTACGGCCGCCATGACGCCGGGGTCCATATCCATAGTCGCGGCCTTATCCATGCAGAGGGCTCTCCGATTCACGATGTGGAACCCGTCCTCCAGAGAATAGACCCCGGCCAGACACAAGGCGGTCAGTTCGCCCAAACTGTGCCCGGCCATAGCCAACGGCTGGATGCCCAGGCTCATGAGGTACCGAGCCATGGCATATTCCATGGTGAACAGGGCCGGTTGCTGCCACCGGGTCTTCTGAAGGTTCTCCTCTTGATCGTGGAACAGCAGGTGCAGAAGGTCGAAATCCGCGACTGCGGCAGCCCGATCCATCCATTCCTTGATGACGGGAAAGGACTTATAGAGCTCCCGCCCCATGCCGGCATAATGATACCCCTGACCGGGAAATACCAGGGCGAGCGGGAGCACCGGCTGATCTTCACGCCTCAGGAAGATCCCCTGGTGCGCCCACGACTTCAGCGCCTTGGGTGAGACCATGTCGTCCCCGGCCAGCGAGGCTGACCTCTCGATGACCGTGAGCGCTTCGGCTTCGGATGCCGCTACCACGGCCATCCGCCAGTTATGGCCGTCCATTTCGGTCTTGAAAAAAGAGACGCCCTGGAGTGGGGGAGCACCCAAACCCTGCTCTCGGCTGGGGGTGATTAAGATCGTATCCGCGGCATCCATGGCCTGCTCCACCTGCACGACGTAGTTGGAACCGCCAAACCCAAAGGCGTTGACCTGAAGCCTTCTGGGCTGGCCGTTTCTGGACTCCCAAGGAAGCGGCTCCGAGGCGATGATGAGCCCCGATCTTTCCAGGTCGATTTCCGGGTCTGGATGCAGGTAATTGAGGGTGGAAGGAAAAACTCCCGCCTGCATGGCCAGCACACCTCGAATGAGGCTGTTAATGCCCGAAGCGCCCAGAGTGTGTCCGATCTGGGATTTGAACGAAGTGATCACGGTCCGCTTGGAGCCATCAAAGCAAGCCTTCAGGGCCCGGGCCTCCTCCACATCTCCTTGCCGGGTACTGGTGGCATGGCATTCGACCAGGTCCACGGCATCGGGCCCATACGGCAGCCCTTGGAAAGAGGCGCGGATGGCCATCTCTTGGGAAACGCTGGAGGACTCAACCATGCCCAGAGGGTTGTTGCTCGCGCCCATACCGGTGATGACCGCGTGGACCGGCGCGCCTCGGGCGCGAGCCAGGCTTTCCCGCTCGATGACGATTATGCCCCCGCCTTCGCCCAGGACCATCCCGTCTCTTTCGGCATCGAAGGGGCGGGAGGCCTCATGAGGAGGCCTTTCCTTCCCGGACAGCCCGAAAAGTGCACCCAGACCGGCGAATTCCAGAAAATGCAAGGGCTTGAGAATCTCCTCGGCCCCACCGACAACGGCTGCATCGATGATGCCATTGTGGATCATCTGGATGGCGCTGTACAGTGCCACCAGTGAGGTTGCACAGGCGGCGGAGACTGAATAACTGGGCCCCATGAACCCATAGCGGTTGCAGATGAACCCGGCCGCGGCGCAGTTGAGTCGGCCCAGGAGAGTGGTGTCATCTGGAGCCAGGCGTCCGGACTTCATCTCCTGTGCGATGGCGCTCTCCAGATCTGGCGTGAGGGGAACGGCCCTGTTGATGTCGGCGAGGATATTGCAAATGTTGGCCCGGATGATGATACCGGCGATGGTCCCCGCCGCCTCTCCCGAGTTCTGGGAGATGAGGACCCCGATGCGCTCCCGGGGGATGTCTGACGCCAGGAGGCCGGAGGTCCGGATAGCCTGGTCCGCCAGCCACAGAGTGATCCGGGTGGCCTCGGTCATGGTCCGGAAATCATGGGGAGGGATCCCGAGTTCATTCCGGGAGATCTGCAAGTCTGTGAAGGCGCCCACCTTGCAGTAGGTCTTGTCGGGAACAAACGAGCGCGGATCATAATAAAGCTCGTGATCCCACCGGGAAGGCGGAACCGGGATAATCCCGCTCTTCATGGCCAGGCTTGCCGCCCAGACCTCCTCCGGGCTCTTCCCCAGGGCATTTACGAGGCTCATCCCCGTGATAGCCACCCGGTCAGGCGCGTCTCTCTGGGGCGTAACCCTCGGCACTCCCCGGCTAACCTCGACGGCTGGGGCTTCTCCGGCAAGTGGAGATGGGGAGATTGAGTCGGTCGCCTCCGTAAACGGCTGATGCAGCCTCAGCGGGCTCGTGGCCAGCTCGCGGTGAAAGGATTGCAGCTTCTGGACCTTGCGGATGAGGCCGGCGCAGGCCCCACTCATGAATTGCCCGCGTTCACGGCAGGCCCGTTCCGAAAGAGTCGCCCCGCCTGGCCGGTCCAGACCCCGGGCCGCCGCGAACAGGCTCCCCGCCGCTATCTCCTCCATTTTCGTCCGAAAGGCGGCCTCGTCCTGGCGGCCTGCGGCAAACTCCCTCTCCAGGGATAAGATGGCCGCCGTTCTCGGGGTTCGCAAGGATCGCACCCGCAGCCCGGTGTCCTGGCCTGAGACGACGGTTTCCCCCGGGGGCGATTCCAGGATCATCTGCTGATAGAGGGCCGTCAAAGCGCGGGTTTCCACAATTTCCTGAGTGGCCAGGTAGGCGGTACCCATCTGGATGGCGTCCGCCCCGAGCATGGCGGCTATAAAGGCGGTCTCCCGATTGAAGATGCCTCCTGCCAGGATAAAGCGACAGTTTTGGCACAGAGATGGGTGGCGCCGTTTCAGATTCACCACCATTTGAGCCAGGGTAAGGGTGCTATGTGGTCCCACGTGACCGCCGGCCTCATACCCCTCGCAGATCACGTACCGGACGCCGGCTTCCAGGGCGAGCCGCATCAGGGCCTCATCCGGCGCGATATACATGACCTCAAGGCCGCATTCCAGCAATTCTTTTGCGAAGGAGAGATTACCTCCGGCGATCACCACGAAACGGGGCCGGTGTTCCTTTATCCAGTCCAGCTGCACCTGGCGGCAAGGGTTTTCTGCCAAAGATACGACATTTACGGCATACGGACGCCCCCCCATGATCTCCGGCAGGCCTCCCAGCCTCTGGTCCAGGGCCGCCGCGTCCATCAGGCCCAGAGCGACGGTGGGCAGGCCCCCGGCATCGGCGACCATTGCGGCAAACTCCGGGACCTCGGTGATCCAGGACATGGCGCCCTGGATAAAGGGGTAGAGAGTTCCCATCTCCTGGGCCACCGGGCCGTCCAACCAGACATCTTTTTTCTTCTCAGACAAGCAGCAGGCGTGGCGAATCTCGTCCATGAAGGCTTTTACCGCCCCTGCGGTTCCGGCCCCAAAGCGCTCCACAAACGACGCCGCAAAGGTAGCCTCCACCCCCAGGGGAATGACCTCATCCTGGCTGAATTGGCTCGTCAGAGGGTGGATGGCCCTGGCCTGTACCCGGCTAGCGAAGGCATGACGGCTTTCCTCAGTGCTCTCGGCGCCGCAGAGCGAGTCCTCGAACGTCTTGATCTCCTTGAAGGCCAGGGAGTTGCCCTTGTTGAACAGGCGACAAGGAACCTGCAGGTCCAAGCCGACCAGGTCGGTGGAATCCAGGTGAAGCCTGGAGAGGCGCTGGCGTTGGCGATCACCAATGGCAACCAGGTCGGTTAGCCAATGGACGCTCTCAAAGACGATCCCGGCGGCCCCGGTGGCCAGGAAGGCCACAGCCGCCTCAGGAGTGGCAACACCTCCCCAGATCAGGATGTCCAGGGGATTCGAGGCGGTCTGCCGCATTTCCTTGGCCGCCGCATAGAGCGCCAGAGTCGTCTCAGCGCTCACGAATCCAGAGGCCTCGCAGCCTTTCAGGACGATGCGCCCGATTCCCCAACAATCCTGCAAAACCGCAACCAGGAGATTTAAGTCCCCGATGATAGGGAAGCACTGGTAGTTTTCCGACAATTCCCTGAATCTCTCCAGAACGGTGGCAGGATCTCCTCGGAAAAACTGTGGGTGGCATTCTACCCAGATATCTTGGACCCCGGTTTCCTGCAACCATGGTCCCAGAGATGGATCCATTAAGGTAGAAGCAGAAATCTTGATATCCCTCACCTGGCCGGCGGGGTCAGCCTTTCGTAAGCAAGGACGCAGCGCTTCCACTCCCAGTGTGGAAAGATCGAAGATAGCCCGGCTCCCGGTTCGATGCGCCATTTGGGTCACCGGCTGGATGATCTCCTCGGGCCGCCAGACGAAAGCGATAATGGGGGCTCGATGCTCAGCCACTAAGTCCAGACCTCCGCGTCAACGCCAAACATTTGACTCTTGAACTCACAAAGACTTTCCGTATAGGCGAAATCTCTTATGGGTTTTGACCCCGGCCTCCTCAATCAAAAAATTGATCGACTCGTTGTCCTCCAGGCACCAGCCCATCTCCATATAATGATATTTTCCTTTTTTTCTCACAAGTTCATAGAGGTGGTGGGTGGCTAACAAGGGAAATCCCAGTTGCCGATACTGCTCCTTGACCCCGAAGATCAACCCCCGCAATCCCCTGACCTCCCCCCGATACAGGAGCAGCTTCAGCAAACCCAGCAGACCGACCCGCCCGTTGAGCCGCTTGAGCAAAGGGTTAAGGTCGGGTAAGACTACGCAGACTGCGACGGGTTCCTGCTCATAGTATATGAAGAAAGCCATGTCCGTATCCGCAAATTTCATCACGTCTTTTTGAATATCCCGTATTTCATTATCGCTTAAGGGGACAAAACCCCAGTTACCCGACCAGGAGTCGTTGTAAATCTCCTTGATCAGCAGGAACTCGGAGTCCTGATCCTTGGGACGGAAGGCCCTGACGTGAACCCCTTTTTTATGTGCGAGCCGTTCAGCCAGTCGATCCATCCACTCGGGAACCTGGTAAGGGTTTTCTATTAAGAAAGCCAACAGGTCCTTCTCTTTGATGAAACCGCACGATTCCACCAACCTCGGGTAGTACGGCGGGTTGTACGTCATCCCCAATACCGGCGGATATTCGAATCCCTCTATGAGCAACCCCGCCTCGTAATTAAGAGAGGGGTTGAGCGGACCTCTGATGGAGGTCATGCCCTGCTGGCGTACCCAGGTTTCTGCGGCAGAAAAAAGGGCCGCCGCCGCCTCCGGATCGTCAATGCATTCAAAAAAACCCCAAATGCCCATTTTTTCGCCATGGAACTCGTTATAATGGTGGTCGATAATTCCCGCGATCCTGCCCACCGTCTGCGCACCGCGTCGCGCCAGAAACAGGCGGCGCTCGGAAAACTCCCAGAAAGGATGCCTGCGGGGGTCCAATAGCCGGCGAACGTCCTTCTTAAGAGGGGGCACCCATAAAGGGTACTCAGCATAGATCTCCCAGGGCAGATCAATGAACTCTCTGAGGGCCGACCCTTTTTCCGCAGCAATGATTTCCAGGTCGGCCATTATGGTTTCTTTAATGAGCTGAAATACTGATAACCTCGAATGGTTACAGTTAGTAAGGTTAGATATT
>Ga0315542_1002135_pt1 | contig 12139 bp, 22 predicted proteins | sample SalMarSW160120MG_FD_202541 | JGI IMG/M metagenome (GOLD analysis project Ga0315542, IMG submission 202541) | Salt marsh sediment microbial communities from the Plum Island Ecosystem LTER, Massachusetts, United States - Salt Marsh Sediment SW1601-20 ... | reverse complement strand
CGCAAGCGGCCCCGGCGCATGAAGCCCTCATAGTGGCGCATCACGAGCTGCGACTCGATCTGCTGCACGGTGTCCATGGCGACGCCGACCACGATCAGGAGCGAGGTGCCGCCGAAGTAGAACTTGACGCCCAGGCCCTGGGTGAACCAGGTGGGAAGCACGGCGTCCAGCGTCGGCCCCACCACCGGGATCGTCGCCACCTTGAAGCCCGCGATCAGGATCTCCGGCAGGATCGCCACCAACGCCAGGTAGATGGAGCCCACCAGGGTGATCCGGGTCAGGATCTTGTCGATGAACTCGGCGGTCCGCTTGCCGGGCCTGATGCCCGGGATGAAGCCGCCGTACTTGCGCATGTTGTCGGCAGTGTCCTCGGGGTTGAAGATGATCGACGTGTAGAAGTAGCAGAAGAAGATGATGGCTGAGAAGTAGACCAGGTTGTAGAGCGGCTCGCCCCAGGCCAGGGCCTCGGTGATGCGCTGCAGCCAGCGGTTCTCCACGATCTGGCCCAGGGTCTGGGGGAAGGACATGATGGAGGCGGCGAAGATGACCGGAATGACGCCCCCGGTGTTCAGGCGGAGGGGCAGGTAGGTGCTCTGACCGCCGTACACCCGCCGTCCCACGACGCGCTTGGCGTACTGGATCGGAATGCGCCGTTGCGCGCGTTCCATGTACACGATGGCCGCCACCACCGCCACCATGAACACGACCAGGATCACGACCGTGAGGATGGACAGACTGCCGGTCTGGACGTCGGTGACGGTCTTCAGGATGGCCGCCGGCAGGCCGACCACGATGCCGGCGAAGATGATCAGGGAAATGCCGTTGCCGACGCCTCGCTCCGAGATCTGCTCGCCGAGCCACATGACGAAGGCGGTGCCGGTGGTCAGGGTGAGCACGGTGAGCAGACGGAAGCCCCAACCGTGCAGGTCCTCCGGGACCAGGGGCGCCCCGCCCGGGGAGGTCTGACGCTCCAGGAAGAAGGAGATGCCCAGGGACTGGATCACCGACAGCACGACGGTTCCGTACCGGGTGTACTGGGTGATCTTCCGCCGCCCCAGCTCGCCCTCCTTGGAGAGCTTCTCCAGGTAGGGCCAGACCACCGTCAGGAGCTGGAGGATGATCGACGCCGAGATGTAGGGCATGATGCCCAGGGCGAAGATGGTCATCCGCCCCAACGCCCCGCCCGAGAACAGGTTCAGGAAACCCAGCACGGTGCCTTGGGCAGCCTGGAAGAACTCCTGGAGGGCCACCGGATCCACGCCCGGGATCGGGATGTGGGCGCCGATCCGGTACACCGCCAGGAGGGCGAAGGTGAACACCACCCGCTTGCGCAGGTCCGGGATCGCGAAGATGTTCCTGAAGCTCTCGATCACGGCTCCACCACCATGCAGCTGCCACCGGCGCCCTCGATGCGCTCCCGCGCAGTCGCCGAGAAGGCGTGCGCCTGGACGCTCAGCTTTTTCGTGAGCTCACCGGTCGCCAGGATCTTCACCGGCCCGCCGGAGCGCGAGATCAGACCCCTGGATTCCATGGCGTCTGGCGAGACCTCGTCCCCTTCGGAGAACACCCGCTCCAGGTCACGCAGGTTGACCACCTGGTGGGAAACCCGGAAGTTGTTGGTGAACCCCCGCTTGGGGATCCGACGCGTGAGAGGCATCTGGCCGCCCTCGAAACCGAAGCGGCGGGAGTACCCGCTACGCGACTTCTGCCCCTTGTGACCCTTGCCCGCGGTCTTGCCCTTGCCCGAGCCCGGTCCGCGGCCGACGCGCTGCCGGGTCCGCGTGGCTCCGGGGGCGGGACGCAGCTCGTCCAGCTCGATGCTCACGTCGTCACCTCCTCAACCTTCACCAGGTGGGCGACCTTGGTCACCATGCCACGGGTGCACTCGTCATCGGGTCGGGTGACCGTCCGGCCGATCCGACCGAGGCCCAGCCCCCGCAGCACCCGCCGCTGCGGTTGCGCATAGCCGATCTGGGAGCGCACCTGGGTGATACGGATCAGGCCGCCCTTCGTGGCCTTGGACTTCTTGGCCCTGGACGCCTTCCCGGCGGGCGCCGACTTGTCATCCGCGGTGGTCTTCGCCGCCGCGGTTTCTGCGGTCGACGCAGACTTCTTCGCCGGGGCCTTCTCCGCCTTGGCATCGGTCTTCTTGGCGGTGGCCGCCGCCTTCTTGGCGGTCGCCGTCTTCTTGGTCGTGGCCGTCGCCTTCTTGGCGGTCGTCGCCTTCTTGGCGGTCGTCGCCTTCTTGGGAGCGCCCGTCTTCTTGGCGGCCGTGTCCTTCTTGGCGGTCGCCGCCTTCTTGGCAGCCGGAGCGGACTCCTTGCCGGTCTTGGCCTCGGCGGCGGCCTCGCCCTGACTCTTCTTGGTGCTGTCGGCCGTCATGACGCCTCTGCCTCCTCTGGAGTGGCGGCGCTCTCCCGCCGTCCGTCGTCCGTCGCCGCGTCGGTGTCGCCGCTCGCACCCTCAGCTGCCGTAGCCGCCTCGGCGCCGCGGAGGCGCCGGACCTGGTCCTGGGTCATGAGCCGGGCGATGGCGTCGAAGGTGGCCCGGACCACGTTGAAGGGATTGCGGCTGCCCACGATCTTGGTGAGCACATCGGCAACTCCCGCCGACTCCATCACCGCCCGCACCCCGCCGCCGGCGATCACGCCGGTGCCGGGGGAAGCGGGGCGGAGCAGCACCCGGGTCGCGCCCCAGCGGCCCCACACCGTGTGCGGCACGGTGCCACCGACCATCGGCACCCGCACCTGCTCCTTCTTGGCCTGCTCCGACGCCTTCTGGATGGCGGGGGGGACCTCACGCGCCTTGCCGGTGCCATAGCCGACGTTGCCTGCCCCATCCCCGGCCACCACGACCGCCGAGAAGGAGAAGTTCTTGCCGCCCTTCACCACCTTGGCGACGCGGTTGATATGGACTACGGTTTCGGTGAGCTCGGTCTCGCGGTTCATCATGCTGCTATCCCTACACGCGGAGACCCGCTTCGCGGGCCCCCTCGGCGATGGCGCGGATCACGCCGTGATACCTGAATCCGCCGCGGTCGAACACGACACTGGCGATGCCCTTCTCCTTGGCACGCCCGGCGATCACCTCGCCGAGGCGCTTGGCCGCCGCGAGGTTCGCGGTCGAGCTCAGGCCGCCCGCCATCTCCTGCTCCAGGGTCGAGGCCGACACCACGGTGGTCCCACGCTCGTCGTCGATGACCTGGGCATAGAGGTGACGGAGGCTGCGGAACACGGCCAGCCGCGGCCTGGAGTCGGTGCCCCGCACCACCTTGCGGTAGCGCTGTCTGATGCGCTGCCGACGCTGCTTGCGATCTGCGATCCGGGTCATGCGGTTGCTCCTTGCTTACCGGCCTTGATGCGGATCCGCTCACCTGCGTAGCGGACTCCCTTGCCCTTGTAGGGCTCGGGCGGACGCAGGGCGCGGATGTCCGCGGCCACCTGGCCCACCTGCTGGCGGTCGTTCCCGATCACCGTCACCCGGTTGGCCTTCGCGTCGACCTCGATGTCGATGCCCTCCGGGATCTTGAAATCGATGGGGTGGGAGTACCCGAGGCTGAAGAGCACCGAGGCATCCCGCTTCTCTGCCCGGTAACCGATGCCAACGATCTCGAGCTCCTTGCGCCAGCCCTGGGAAACGCCGGTGGTGGCATTGGCCAACAGGGCTCGGTTGAGGCCGTGATAGGACCTGATCTGGCGCTCGTCGTTGGCCCGCTCCAACACCAGATTGCCGTCCTGCACCTGGGCGCTCACTCCGGGCAGCAGGGCGACGGCGAGCTGGCCGCGCGGCCCCTTCACCTCCACCGCCCCGTCGCCGACCCTCACGTCGACCCCCTGCGGGATCGGGATGGGCTTCTTGCCGATGCGTGACATGGTTCCTCCTACTCCTCGCCCGGTCCGCCTACCAGATCTCGCACAGGACCTCGCCACCGACACGCAGGCTGCGCGCCTGGACGTCGGTGACCACCCCACGGTTGGTGGAGATCACGGCGACGCCGAGCCCGCTGCGCACGCTGGGCAGCTCGTCCACACCCCGGTACACCCTCCGGCCCGGGGTGGAGATCCGTCGCATGCCGTGGATGGCCGGCTCGCCGTCCTCGGCGTACTTCAGGTAGATGCGGATCAGGCCCTGCGGGCCCTCGTCGAGCATCTTGAAGGTGCGGATGAAGCCCTCCTGCTTGAGGATCTTGGCGATCTCGAGCTTCATCTTGGAGGCCGGCACATCGGTCCGGTCGTGGCGCACCGTGGTGGCGTTCCTGATACGCACCATCATGTCGGAAATCGGGTCCGTGATGCTCATGGTGCCGCCCTCACCAGCTGGCCTTCGTCACGCCCGGGAGGAAGCCCTCCAGGGCGAGCTGACGGAAGCAGATCCGGCACAGCTGGAACTTGCGCATGTACCCGCGGGAGCGGCCGCACCGCCGGCACCGATTCCGCTGCCGGACACTGAACTTCGGCTTCCTCAGGCTCTTGGCGATCTGCGACTTGCGTGCCACGTCTCCTCCTAGCTGTGCTGAAACGGCATGCCCAGGGCGGCCAGGAGCGCGAGCGCCTGGTCGTCGGTGGGTGCCGAGGTGGTGATGGTGATGTTCATGCCGACGGTCCCCTCGACCTTCTGGTAGTCCACCTCGGGGAACACCAGGATGTCGCGGATCCCCAGGGTGTAGTTGCCGCGGCCGTCGAAGGCGTTGGCGCTCACCCCGCGAAAGTCCCGCACCCGGGGCAACCCGATGGCGATGAGGCGATCCAGGAACTCCCACATGCGTTCCCGCCTCAGGGTCACCTTGGCGCCCACGGGCATGCCTTCGCGGAGCTTGAACGCCGCGATCGACTTGCGCGCGCGCCGCACCGTGGGCTTCTGGCCGGTGATGTTGGCGAGCTGCTCCATCACCATGTCCAGCAGCTTGGCGTTGCGCGACGCCTCACCGATTCCCACGTTGCAGACGATCTTCTCGATCCTCGGCACCTGCATGGGGTTGGTGATCCCGAACTGGCTCGCCAGCCGCGGGGCCACCTCGTCCTTGTACTTTGCGAGCAAGCGCGCCATCGTCCCTCCTACCTATCGGTCGAGAATCGCGCCGTCGACCTTGGCCACCCGGACCTTGGTGCCGTCCTCGAGGATCCGATACCCGACCCTGGAGCGGCGACCACTGTCCGGCGACACCACCATCACGTTGGATACGTGGAGGGGCGCCTCCCGCTCCACGATCCCGCCCTGAACACGTTGCTGCGGGTTGGGACGGGTGTGGCGCTTGATCATGTTCACGCCCTCCACCACCAACCGCTCCCGATCTCTGTCCACGCGTAGCACCCTGCCGCGGCGACCGGCGTCCTTGCCGGTGATGACCTCGACGGTGTCCCCCTTCTTGATCTTCATCGCCGTCTCCTACAGCACTTCCGGCGCCAGCGACACGATCTTCATGAAGCGTCGCTCGCGCAGCTCGCGGGCCACCGGGCCGAAGACCCGGGTCCCGATGGGATCCCGTTCGGCGTTCACCAGCACCGCCGCGTTCTCGTCGAAACGGATGTAGGAACCGTCGCGCCGCCTGGTGTTGGCCCTCGTGCGAACCACGACCGCCTTCACCACCGCCCCCTTCTTGATGTCGGAGTCGGGCGCGGCCTCCTTCACCGAGCACACCACGATGTCACCGATCCCCGCATAGCGCGGCGCCGCCGCACCGCCCATCTGACGGATCGTCATCAGCTTGCGGGCGCCGGAGTTGTCGGCGACTGTCAGCATCGTCCCCATCTGGATCATGGTGCGTCTCCCCGATCACTCGGCGCGTTCGATGATCCGGCGCACCCGCCAGCGCTTGCGCCGAGACAGCGGCCGGCACTCCTCGATGAGCACCCGATCGCCGGTGTTGCAGGCATTCTCCTCATCGTGCGCCATGAAGCTCGAGCTGGAGCGCACGAAGCGGTGGTAGAGGGGGTGCATGATGAAGTTCTCCACCTTCACCACCACCGACTTGTCGGCGGCGCTGGAGGTCACCACTCCCACCTTGGTGGTCTTGCGGGTCGTCTGGGCTTCACTCATTGGCGGCCTCCGCCGGCCGGCGCTCGCAGAGCACCGTCAGCACGCGCGCGATGTCCTTGCGAACCTCGCGGATCTTCTGCGGGTCCTCGATCTGGCCGGTCGACTTCTGGAAACGGAGCTTGAACAGCTGCTCCTCCAGATCGCCCAGCGTCTTGTTGAGCTCAACGTCGGAGCGCTCGCGCAGATCCATCGCCTTCATACCGACTCTCTCCTGGTCACGAACCTGGTCTTGATGGGCAGCTTGTGAGCCGCGAGGCGCATGGCCTCCCGCGCCACGGGCTCCGTGACGCCTTCCATCTCGTACAGGATGCGGGCGGGCTTGATCACGGCCACCCACTCCTCCGGAGCTCCCTTGCCCTTGCCCATGCGGGTCTCGAGGGGCTTCTTGGTAATCGGCTTGTCCGGGAAGATGCGGATCCAGATCTTGCCGCCACGCTTGACGTGCCGGGTCATGGCGATACGGGCGGCCTCGATCTGGCGCGCGGTCAGCCAGCCCCGCTCGAGGGCCTGCAGCGCGTAGTCGCCGAAGGCGACGGTGCTGCCGCGCAGTGCCACGCCCCGGTTCGAGCCTCGCTGTTGCTTGCGGTACTTGACCTTCTTCGGCATCAACATGATGCGTCTCCCTACAGGCCGCGGCGAATGCCACGCGCCCGATGGCGCTCGCCCCGGTACACCCAGACCTTCACCCCGATCACGCCGTAGGTGGTGTACGCGGTCTCGAAACCGTAGTCGATGTCCGCCTTCAGGGTGTGCAGGGGAAGCCGTCCTTGCTGGTACCACTCCGAGCGCGCGATCTCGGCGCCGTTGAGTCGGCCTGCGCAGCGGATCTTGATGCCCTGAGCGCCGAAACGCAACGCGTTCTCCTGAGCCCGCCGCATGGCGCGCCGGAACGCGATCCGGCGCTCGAGCTGCCGGGCCACGTTCTGGGCGATCAGGTGGGCATCGATCTCGGGGCGCTGGATCTCCTGGATGTTGATGTGGATGTCCTGGCCGTAGCGACGCATCAGATCGTCGCGCAGCTTGTCCACCTCGGTGCCCTTGCGGCCGATGACGATGCCGGGACGGCCGGACAGGATGTTGACGCGCAGCTTGCCCGCCGTGCGCTCGATGTCGATGGCGCTCACCGCGGCGTTGGCCAGCCGCCCGTACAGCTCGTTCCTGAGCCGCAGGTCCTCGTGCAGGAGGTTGGCGTAGTCGGTCCCGTCCGCGTACCAGCGCGACCGCCAGGTGTTGTTGTATCCGAGGCGAAAGCCGTACGGATGCGTCTTCTGTCCCACTGCTTCCTCCCTGCCTAGCTCTCGCGCACCGCGAGCTGGACCGTGACGTGGCACATGCGCTTCAGGATGCGGTGGTAGCGCACCCACTTGGACGCCGGCCGGCCGCGCTTCAGCCGTGGCCCGTCATCCACCGTGATGGAGCGGATGAACACCCGGTCCACGTCCACCCCGGGCTGTGCCTGCTCGAGGTTGGCGAGGGCCGAACGGACCACCTTCTCCACGTCCCGGGCCGCGTACTTGTCGCTCAGCCTCAGCGACGTGAGCGCCGGCTCCACCGGCTTGCCGCGAACCATGTCGGCCAGCAGCCGCACCTTGCGCGGCGAGGACCGATAGTACCGGAGTTCGGCTCGTGCTTCCATCACTCCCCCTATCGCGCGCCGCGCTCCCGCCGCCGATCCGCGGCGTGGCCGCGGTAGGTGCGGGTGGCCGCGAACTCGCCCAGCTTGTGACCCACCATGTTCTCGGTGATGTACACGGGGACGAACTTGTGCCCGTTGTGCACCGCGATGGTGCGGCCGACCATGAGCGGGGTGATGGTGGAACGACGCGACCAAGTCTTGATGACCCGCTTGTCGCCGGGGCCCATGGCCTCGACCTTGCGCGCCAGGTGGTCGTCCACGAACGGTCCCTTACGGATTGAACGAGCCATCGCCCCCTCCTACTTGCGGCTGCGCCGACGCGACACGATCAGGCGATCCGATGCCTTGCGGCGACGCGTCTTCGCACCCTTGGTCGGCCATCCCCACGGTGAGACCGGGTGCCGACCCTTGTTCTTGCCCTCGCCGCCGCCATGGGGGTGATCCACCGGATTCATGGCGGTGCCCCGGGTCTGGGGACGCACACCCAACCACCGCGCGCGCCCCGCCTTGCCGATCTTGATGTTGGACTGATCCACGTTGCCGACCTGGCCGACGGTGGCCATGCAGGTCGACAGCACCATGCGCATCTCGCCGGAGGGCATGCGCAGGGTCGTGTACTTGCCCTCCTTGGCCATGATCTGGGCCGCGGTCCCCGCGGCGCGCACCATCTGGCCGCCCTTGCCGGGCTTCAGCTCCACGTTGTGCACCAGGGTGCCCAGCGGGATGTTGCCGATGGGCATCGCGTTGCCGGCCCGCACGTCGACCCTGGTACCGGCCACGACGGTGTCGCCCACGGTGAGCCCCACCGGGGCCAGGATGTAGCGCTTGTCGCCGTCGGCGTAGGACAGGAGCGCGATGTTGGCCGACCGGTTGGGGTCGTACTCGATGGTGGCCACGCGGCCCGGCACGTCGAACTTGTCCCGGCGGAAGTCGATGATGCGGTAACGCCGCTTGTGTCCACGACCCCTGTGACGGGAGGTGACGTGCCCATCCGAGTTGCGCCCCCCGGATTGGGTCTTGCCCTTGGTGAGCTTCTTGTGGGGACGCCCGACGGTCACCTGGGCGAAGTCCGAGACCGTGACGAAACGGCGCCCCGGCGACGTGGGATTGTAGGAACGATTGGCCATGACCTCCTCCTCAGATCCCCTCGAAGAACTCGAGGGTCTTGGAGCCGGGGGCCAGCTTCACGTACGCCTTGCGAATCGACGGGCGGTGGCTCACCACCCGGCCGTAGCGCAGGACCGGCTTGCCCTTGCGGTTGACGATCCGGACCGCCGTCACGCGCACGTCGAAGAGCTCCTCGACGGCCTTGCGGACCTCGATCTTGTTGGCGTGCCGATTGACCTCGAAGCACACCGTGTTCTCGCGTTCCTGGACCATGGTCGTCTTCTCGGTGATGAGCGGCCGCACGATGACCTGCCGCGGCTTCATGACAGCACCTCCGCGAGGGTCTTGAGGGCAGGCTCGGAGGCGACGATCCACCGGTGGCAGAGGACCTCGTACGCGTTCAGGGACGTGGCGTCCAGCATCTTCACCCTGGGCCGGTTCCGGCTCGCCAGGTGGAGGTTGAGGTTCTCCAGGCCGTCCACCAGCAGCACCTTCTCCTCGGCCAGGCCGAGAGCGCCGAGCCGCTTCATGAAGTCCTTGGTCTTGGGGCCCTCCAGGTCCATGGAGCCCAGCACCAGCAGGCGACCCTCCGCCACCCGCTGCGACAGCACCCCGGCCAGGGCCGCACGCCGCGCCTTCTGGTTCACCTTCACCGCGTAGGAGCGCGGACGGGGGCCGTGGACGGTGCCGCCGGAGCGCCACAGGGGCGAGCGCCGCGAACCCGCGCGGGCACGCCCGGTGTGCTTCTGCTTCCAGGGTTTGATCCCGGAGCCCGACACCTCGCCGCGCCCCTTCACCTTGTGGGTGCCGCGGCGGCGGCTGGCGAGATGGGCCCGCACCACCTCCCACACCAGGTGCCGGTTGGCCTCGCGGGCGAACACCTGGTCGGGCAGCTCGAGCTCGCCCACCACCTCGTTCTCCCAGTTCTTGACCTCGACCTTCATAGCGCGCCCCCTCACCCGACCTTGACGATGCGGACGTACGAGTTGCGCGCACCCGGCACGCCGCCCTTGACGAACAGCAGATTGCGATCCACGTCGATCTTCACCACCCGGGCGTTCTTGACCGTGGACCGGCGGTTGCCGGTCTGGCCCGGCATGCCGGCGCCGGGGTAGACCCGCGACGGGTCGGCCGAGGCGCCGATACCGCCCGGCGCGCGGTGGAACATGGAACCGTGGGTGGCGCGTCCGCCGCCGAAGTTGTGGCGCTTGATCACGCCCTGAAAGCCGCGACCCTTCGAGCGGCCCACCACGTGCACCGCATCCGCCACCGCGAAGATGTCGGCGAGCACGGCATCGCCAGCCTTCGCCTCGTCGCCCTCATCCACGGGGACCTCCCCCAGGAAGCGGGTCGGCGGCACACCGGCGGCGGCGAAGTGACCCACGATGGGTCGAGGGGCGTTGCGGCGCGGCGTCGACTCCACGAGACCGAGCTGGACGGCCTCGTACCCGTCACGCTCCTCGGTCCGACGCTGTACGACCACGCAGGGACCGGCCTCGATGATCGTCACCGGCACGACCCGCCCGTCGTCGTCGAAGATCTGGGTCATGCCCACCTTCTTGCCGAGTATTCCCCGTACCATCGCTCACCTCGCGCCGTAGGCCTTGATCTCGACATCCACTCCGGCCGGCAGCTCGAGCTTCATCAGAGCGTCGATGGTCTGCTGGGTCGGCTCGAGGATATCGAGCAGCCTCTTGTGGGTGCGGATCTCGAACTGCTCCCGCGACTTCTTGTCGACGTGCGGTGACTTGAGCACGGTGAAGCGCTGGATGTGGGTCGGCAGCGGGATGGGCCCGGAGATGCGGGCGCCGGTGCGCTGCGCGGTGTCCACGATCTCGGTCGCCGACTGGTCGAGCAGGCGGTAATCGTACGCCTTGAGGCGGATGCGGATCTTTTCGCTTGCCATCATCTACTCCAGGATGTCGGTGATGGAACCGGCGCCCACGGTGCGGCCACCTTCACGGATCGCGAACCGCAGACCCCGCTCCATGGCGATCGGCGTGATCAGCTCCACCTCCAGGTTCGTGTTGTCACCCGGAATCACCATCTCCACGCCCTCGTCCAGGTTCACCGACCCCGTCACGTCCGTCGTCCGGAAAAAGAACTGCGGCCGGTACCCGCGGAAAAACGGCGTGTGCCGACCACCCTCCTCCTTCGTCAGTACGTACACCTCGGCCCGAAACTTCCTGTGCGGCGTGATCGACCCCGGCTTCGCGACCACCTGCCCCCGCTCCACCTCCTTGCGCTCCGTCCCCCGCAGCAGCAGGCCCACGTTGTCCCCAGCCTCCCCTCGGTCCAGAAGCTTGCGGAACATCTCCACCCCCGTCACCACCCGCTTCACCGTCGGCCGGATCCCTACGATCTCCATCTCGTCCCCAACCTTCACCACTCCCCGCTCGATCCGACCCGTCACCACCGTCCCACGCCCAGAAATCGTGAACACGTCCTCGATCGGCATCAGGAAATCCTTGTCAATGTCCCGCTCCGGCAACGGTATGTACGAGTCCATCGCCGCCAAAAGCTCCCAGATCGACTTGCACTCCTCAGCGTCCGGATCGTCCGCCTCCCCAGCCTTCAACGCCGACCCCCGAATCACCGGAATCTCGTCCCCCGGAAACTCGTACTCACTCAACAGCTCCCGAACCTCCAGCTCCACCAGGTCCAAAAGCTCCTCGTCGTCCACCATGTCCACCTTGTTCATGTACACGATGATCGACGGCACCCCCACCTGCCGCGCCAGCAAAATGTGCTCCCGCGTCTGCGGCATCGGACCATCAGCCGCCGACACAACCAACACCGCACCGTCCATCTGCGCCGCCCCCGTGATCATGTTCTTCACGTAGTCCGCGTGCCCAGGACAGTCCACGTGCGCGTAGTGCCGCGTCTGAGACTGATACTCCACGTGCGCCGTGTTGATCGTGATCCCCCGCGCCTTCTCCTCCGGCGCCTTGTCAATCGAATCAAACGGCGTGAAATCCGCCAGACCCTTCGCCGCCAACACCTTCGTGATCGCCGCCGTCAACGTCGTCTTGCCGTGGTCCACGTGCCCGATCGTCCCAATGTTGACGTGCGGCTTCGTCCTCTCAAACTTCGCCTTGGCCATCTCTGCCTCCCCTCTACGCCGTGACGCCTTTGGCGCGGGCGACGATCTCCTCGGCCCGCGACTGCGGCACCTCGTCGTAGTGGTCGAACTGCATGGTGTAGGTGGCACGCCCCTGGGTCTGGGACCGCAGATCGGTGGCGTAGCCGAACATCTCGGACAGCGGCACGTGGACCGTGACCACCTGGAAGCCCGCCCTGGGCTCCATGCGGATGACGCGGCCGCGCCGGCGGTTGAGGTCGCCGATCACCTCGCCCATG
>Ga0315542_1002134_pt1 | contig 12142 bp, 11 predicted proteins | sample SalMarSW160120MG_FD_202541 | JGI IMG/M metagenome (GOLD analysis project Ga0315542, IMG submission 202541) | Salt marsh sediment microbial communities from the Plum Island Ecosystem LTER, Massachusetts, United States - Salt Marsh Sediment SW1601-20 ... | reverse complement strand
CGACCTCTTGCGCCGCGCCGGCGGGCGGGAGCTGGCCGAGGCGGCGCGCCTGTACCGCCAGCTCGGTGATCGAACGGCAGCCATTCGCTGCGACCACGACCTCGCGGAGTGGCTGACGGCCCAAGGACGGGTCGAGGAGGCCATCGAGGCCTGGCTGCGGGCAGGTCAACCGCAGCGCGCCGTGCGCACGGCCGCGCTCGGGCTGTCCGAAGGCCGCCTGCAGCCCTCCAACCCGGGTTTCGTGGCCGCGAGGCGCGCCGCCGAGGAGATCCAGGATCACCCGACCCTGGCCCGTCTGTACGAGGCCGAGGGCAACTGGCGCGCAGCGGCGTATGCGTGGCGGGACGCCGGTGAGCACGGCAAGGCGGCAGAGAACTTCCGGAAGATCAGCCAGTTCGAGGACGCCGCAGCCGCCGAGGCCGCTGCGGGCCACCCGCGCCAGGCCGCCGAGCTGCGCCTCCAGCAGCTCAAACGGATGGAGCAGAAGCTGCGCGTCACCCATCCGCCCGGCACCCCGGAGACGGCGGACAGCACCCGGATCCGGGCCCAGCTCAGGCAGCAGACGGACAGCCTCATTCCCGAGCTCCGGACCCTGGGCATGAGCACCGAGATGATCGACCTTCTCCGCTCCACCGGCCGCACCGAGGAAGCCGTCGCCAGGCTCATCGCGGAGAACGAGGACTCGGCCGCGGCCGACCTCGCTCGCGACGCCGAGGAGTGGGAGCTCGCCGCGCCGATCCTGGAGCGCCTCAACCGCTGGTCGGAAGCCGCGGACGTCCATGAGCTCGCCGGGAACCTGAAGGCGGCCGCGCGTTGCGCGGAGCGCGCCGGCGAGGACGAACGGGCTCTTCAGATCTATCGTAGCCTCGGCATGATCGAGCAGGCAGCCGGGTGCCTCGCGCGGCTGGGCGGTCTCCAGGCGGCCCTGCGCGAGCTGCACCGCGCCGGCAAGCTGGAGGAGGCGTGCCAGGTGCTGCAGCAGAATCCGGGGCCCGTACCGGACGTGCCGGAGGTCGTGCTGGACATGGCCGAGTGGTCGCACCGCCAGGGCAACCCCGCACGAGCCATTGCCTGCCTGCAACGGGCCGTGGTCGGGGTCGCACTGCGAACGGGACGCCTCGACCCGGCGGTGGCCTTGGCCCGGCTCCTGCACGAGGCCGGGGAGGGGGACGCCGCTCTGGCCCAGCTGGATCGAGTCCTCGCGGCCGACTACTCCTACGAGCCGGCCCAGACGCTGCGACAGCAGATCCTCGCGTCCCGGAAGGACCCCGTCAAGACCCACCCGTCCCTCCTGGGGGAGGCTGCCGAGGCGGCGTCCGCAGCACCGCAGCGATACGAGATCCTCACCGAGCTCGGCCGCGGCGGAATGGGCGTGGTGTACAAGGCCCGCGACACCAGGCTGGAGCGCGACGTCGCCATCAAGGTCCTCCGCACCACCTCGCCCCAGGAGGTGGCGCGCCTCGAGCAGGAAGCCAAGGCGGCGGCGACCCTCAATCATCCGGGCATTGTGGTCATCTACGACTTCGAGGCCGGGTTCGACGGCTACTTCATCGCCATGGAGTACGTCCCCGGCGAAGGCCTCGACGAGCTCCTGCGCTCCCAGCCACAGCGGATCCGGACCCACCTGGTGGGCATCATGGTCCGGCTCGCCGACGCCATGGCGTATGCCCACAGCCGCCACGTGATCCACCGGGATCTGAAGCCCGGCAACATCCTGCTCACGCCGCTGCAGGAGGTGAAGATCCTGGACTTCGGCATCGCGGCGCGCCTGGACACCGTGAGCCCGTCCACCCCGTCCGTGTGCGGCACCCCCTACTACATGGCTCCGGAACAGATCCGCGGGGAAGCGCCGACGCCCGCCACCGACGTCTACGCGTTCGGGGCGACCACCTTCCATCTCGCCACCGGCTTCCCTCCCTTCAGGGAAGGCAACGTCATCGAAGCCCACCTGAAGACGCCTCCCCCGGATCCCAGGGAGCAGGCGCCGGACCTGGACCCCAAGGTCGCCGCCATCATCCTGCGCTGTTTGGAGAAGGAGCCCGGGGGTCGCTTCACGTCGGCCCACGAGCTGCGGGACACGTTGCTGGCCATCCGAACGTCGTAAGCGGTGAGCCGATCACGCGTGGGTTAAGATGACACCTCGGAGATGGAGGCTCGTCCCATGGATCTGAAGCGTCTCTGGACACGACCTGAATCGCGCTTCCTGATCCTGTTCATCGCCATCCTCACCGTCAGCTTCACCGTGATCGCCCTGCAGACCGTCAACGACGCCGTCGTCGATCCCTACACGTCCTTCGTCGCCAGAATGTCCGGCGGCGTGCTGCGCCTCCTCGGGGAAGACGCCAGCGTCCAGGGCTGCATGGTCCGCTCTCCCCGCTTCGCGGTGACCATCTACAACGGGTGCAACGGGCTCATCACCAGCCTCATCTTCATCTCCGGGGTCCTGGCCTTCCCCGCCCGCTGGAGGGCCAAGGCCGTCGGGGCCATCGGCGGACTGGTCGCGATCCAGCTCATCAACCTCGTCCGCATCGTGTCGCTCTTCTACATCGGGATCTATTTGCCCAGGTTCTTCAGCGAGTCGCACATCTTCGTGTGGCAGTCGCTGGTGATTCTGGCCGGCGTCAGTCTCTGGGTGGTGTGGGCGCGCCACGCCAGCACGGCCATCGAGGACAATCGATGACCGCCGGCCCCACGGGCCATTCGCCCGGATGCTGATGGCACAACCGGAGAACCCCTATCGCACGTTCGTCCGGCGGCTTCCGCTGAGCCTCGCCGCAGCCATGCTGCTGTGGCTGCTTCTCCTCCGGCCCGTCCTCGACCGGGCCGTGCCCGCCAGCTCGGAGCTCCTGATCCGTGCCTTCGAGTACCCGCGGGTCACGCGGCTGGTCACTGCCGGCCACCGGGTGGAGATCCGGCGCGCCGACTTTCGCTCCGGTTCCGCCATCCCCACCATCCCCATCACCGAGGTCCACTTCAACACCATCCTGCTGCTGGCCCTCTACCTCGCCACTCCCAGGCCGTTCTCCCGCACGCAGATGGAACGCCTCTTCATGGGATGGTGCGTTCTGTTCTCGATCCAGACCCTCAACCTGACCTTTCACGTCAAGCTGATGTACGCCATGGGCCTCGGCGAGTGGAGCCTGCAGACCTACAGCGACCTGGCCCGGGACGTGTACTCCTACCTGCAGTACTTCACCGATCTCCCGGCGCGCTTCGCCGCGCCCTTCCTGATCTGGTTGGGATTCAACTGGGATGTGGTGATGCGCATCGTCGGTGCACAGCGGGCGGATGACGCGCCTTCCGGGCGCCGCACGCGGAGGACCCGCCGGACCTGACGGCGCACACTCGATGGCCCGACGTCAGGAGCGCTTCAGGTAACGGTAGTCGGGGATGCCGTACTCCTTGATCTTGGCGATCAGCGCGCCCCGTGACAGGTGCAGGGTACGGGCCGCCTTGCTCTGGTTGCCCTTGACCTGGCGCAGCACACGGTCGATCACCATCTGCTCCACGGCCGGGATCACCACCTTCAGGTTGTCATTGGACAGGACGCCGACGGGCACGGTCTCCGCCACCTCGGCCTCCCCGGTCGCGCTCTGGACCGTGACCCGAGCCGGGACGGTGCCCCGGACCATCTCTCCTTCCGGGGTCGCCGACACCAGTCGGCGCAGCTCGCCGATCAGCTCGCTCATCTCTCCCCGGAAGGGGTGGTTGAGGAGCGAGTTCAGGGCTTCGAGCTCGATCCCGCGGATCTCCTTGCCCTGCTCCGCACCGACCTCGTCGAGGAGACGGACCACCAGCAGGGGGAGGTCTTCGCGGCGCTCGTCAAGCGCGGGGATGCGCATGATGTGGCGCTGGAACATGTTGAACAGGTGGGCATCGAGCTTGCCTTCGTTCACCAGCGCCATGGCATCGGCCTCGGTGGTGGCGACCCAGCGCAGGCTGGGTCCGTAGCCAGTCTCCACATCGTGGGTGATCGCGGCCGCGATCTCCCGCTGCAGCCCCTGGGACAGCAGGTGGACGTCCCGCAGGACCAACACCATTCCTCTGGCTCGCTGAGCCAACGCCTCGCCGAACCCGCCCTCCGACTCCGGTCCGAAGAGCTCCATGCGGAAAGTGGCTTCATCGCCCGAGCGTGCCTGGATCGCCCGTACCGGCAGCTCGCCGGTCGGATGGAGGGATGCGATGAGTGTGGCCACGGTCATGCGGCCCGACCCCGGTCGTCCGCACAGCAGAACCGGCTGCGTGGAGCGAGCCGCACGGACGACGCTGTCCCGCAGCACAGAGATCGCCTGCGATGTCCCCGGGAGGGCCTCTCCCACGCGCTTGCGGGCAGCCGCTTCCCACGGCCCGTAGAGAGAGCTGGAGTTCTCCACCCGCTCCCAGTGCACCGCCAGCATGCGGGCCAGCTCGGCGACGAGAATCTGATCGTCGTCCCGCCGGCTGTCCGACGTCTCCACCATGAGGTAGGCCCGTGTCTCCAGGGCGCCGGACTCGATGGGGTAGATCAACAGCTCGCGCTGGGCAAGGCGCAGGAGCGCGTACCTACCTCCGCCGCCGAGCTCGTCGAAGGTGCGGGCCGGCAACCTCGGCACCTCTCCCGTCCACTGGGACACGATGGGCTGGAAGCGCCCGTCCTCGTCCAGCCAGGCGAGCATCGCTTGCCGGTCGCCGAAGAAGTGCTCCCAGAAGGTGCGCAGAGAAGGCACGAGATCGGACCGGACGCCGGTCCGAAACACCTCCACCATGTGTTGCCGGACCTCCGCCACCCGGTGCGGTTCGCTGTACAGCACCACCTCGGAGCGGCCGCGAGCGGTCGGCTGCACGGGCTCCGCCGGATTCGCTGGCGCCGACTGGCGGGCCTCCCGGAGATCTTCGCTGACCAGCGTGATGTCCGTCTCGTCCTCGCCGACACCCTTGAAGATCACGGTGGCGGTTCCGATCCGGATCCGATCACCGACCCGCAGCACGCCGCGGGACCGGCGCTCCCCGTTGAGCACGACCACCTGCCGCGGCTGCGCGAGGAAGGTGTACACACTGTCGTTGCGCTGGATCACCAGGTGACGAGGGGCCACGCCCGGAGATCGCAGGACGATGTCGTTGTGGCTCGACGCACCGATCGAAATCGACGCCTTCGCGAGCTGGTAGGTCAGCTCGGACCCGCCGCTACCTTCGATTGCCAAGGTCACCATGGCAAGATCCTCCATGCCCGTGCAGCCACATCCGGCTGCGGCACCATACCCACGCGAGTGATCTGGAATTCGTCAGGTGTTTCCACGCGGATCATGAGTCGTCTCAGTGGTGGCATCCGGTTGATCGGCGCTCGTGTCGTGCGCTCCGGTGGGACGGCGCACCGAACATTCAGATTATACCAGCGGAAGCATGGTGTCAATCAGTCGAACAAGTGTCTCGGGTCACACCGGGGGTTTCCCCCGGGTTGTCCCCGAGGCGACCACCTGAATGTGTGCAAGAGCTAGGCGTCGTGTCGCTGCACGATCCCACCCAGGCAACACGCCAACAGGGTGAGGTCGCGGAGATCCGGCAGCGCTTCTCCTTCACGGTCCAGAACCAGTACGGCGCCAACCGCCGCACAGGTGCCCAGGGGCAGGACAGCAGTCTGCGCCGGCAACCGATCCACACCCAGCGTCCGAGCCAGCTGGTGCGCGCCGACGGACTCGGGGTCGATGCCCACCACGCCTTCACCGCTGCGGATCGCCTGCTCGAGGAGGCCCACCCCGCGGGGCATGGCGCCGGTCTCCCGGGTGAGGGGATAGCCGAACCCTGCGCGGCAGCGCAGGGCCGTCTCTTCCACCATCAGGACGGCGCCGCGGTGGAAGTCCTCGGCGGCAATCTGGAGGAGCGAGCCCAGTGCGCCGTCCACGCCCGCGTCGTCGAGGAGGCTCTCCACCAGCTCGCACACCGGCTTCGACGACGTCGGTTCGGCCGCTCTCTGGCGCACGCGGAGCTGGCGCTCCAGAACCACCGCCAGCGTGTCCAGAAAACGGTCCACCACGCCGCCGGAGCGCCCCTGGGGCACCGGCAGGAGGTACGCCGCGCCGGCGTCTACGAGCTGGTACACCCATGCGGAGTCGAGCAGACGACCGGCCCAGACCACAGGCACCGGCGGTACGCTCCCGGCGCAACGGCCGATCAGCTCCAGCCATCGCGCCTGTTCGGCGGCGTCCTCGATGGGGTGTTGCTGGTGCAGTAGCAGGACGTCCAGTCGCTCCGGCTCCACATGCTCCGGACCGGTGGCCACCACCAGCCGCCAGCCGCGGCGGCGCCAGCCGCTCTCCAGGGACCCTCGCCAGAGACGGGGGTCGTGGGTCAGGACACCGACCTGAGCGAAGAGCAGCTCCCCCGGGGCGGTGTCCTCGAGCTCATTGAGGAGCTCGTCGAGGGGGTTGGCGAGCGGTGCTCGCGGGAGCACGTGGATGTTGGCCGGGCTCGCGGGCCGCGCCAGATCCACGATGTCACCGCTCAGCAGCCGATCCACGCCCACCTCGTTGCCGGCAGGAGCGGCCACCCGCTCGGAAAGCAGCGCCGCTTCCACGAACGATGCCAGAGTCAGCCCGTCACCGTCCAGCGGCCGCAGAGGAGTCGGCTCGAACCGGAATCCCCCGTGGACAGCGCAGCGGAGCACACTGCCCGCATGGCGAAGCTCCTCGTAGGTAGGGATCGCCACCCGTCCACGCGCCACCACCAGGTGCAGGGAGCCCGCCTCGGTCACCAGCTCCAGCTCGCCGGTGGGCGAGGCTGCGGACATCAAGCGCAGGAGGTTCGCCGGTGCGAGGTGCTTCAGGCTCCCACTGAGGATTCGTTTCACAGTCCCACCTCGCCAGCATGGTCTGGCGATGGGAGCGCGACGTTGAAGGTGTAGACCTGGTCGCTTGAGAGCAGTAGAGCGCGGTTTTCGACCATGCGTCCGTCGGCCATCACCACCAGCCGCCACCGACCGGGCAGCAGGAGCTCGAAACGCGCCTCCGGGCCCAGGACGCCCCGGTGGACCTCCCCGCCGGCGCCGTACAGGATCGCGACCACCGACGTGCCCGTCTTCGCTCCCCCGACGAGCCTGCACACCAGCTCCGAACCGAGGTTGGGCCGCAGGGGACGGTTCCGCCACGTCGGCAGGCGCCCGAGCAGATTCGTCATCGACTCCTGGGGGATGACCTGGGGGAGGCTCGTCACCGTGTCGGCGAAGGTGATGTGGTCGGGCGTCACCACCCACAGACCGAGGGTCGGATCGGTGGGCACCCAGCCGGCGCGGGGCAGCTTGCACTCGACCCAACGGTGGGCGATCGGCCCTTCTGCCGAGGCCAGCAACCCGCTCACCGTCCGCGCTTCGAAGCCGGCGGCCAGGAGCAGAGCGGCCGTGGCGTTGGCGACGCCGGAGCAGCGGCCACGGCGCCACCGCAACACGCTGGCAGCGTCCTGCGGGCCATCGTCCGTGTCCACGTGGAGGTTGACCGCGACCCACCGCAAAACCGCCGTGGCCACCTCGTACGCCTCACGATCGCCTCTGAGGCGGGAGCGCAGCTCGGGAGGCATCCGGAAGCCCGCTGGAATCGCGGGAGACGGCTTCGCCAGGACGTCCCCGTACCTCCCCACGGCACCGATCGGGGCCAGGGACGTCGCCACGTGGACCCGCGCCGTGTGGGGTCCGATCCGAACCACGTCCTGCACGTACCCGTTCACCGCAACCGGCACGGGGAGCCGGTCCCCGCGAACCAGGAAGGTGGCCTCCTGCGAGCCGGCGGTGCCGGCCGCCAGGAGGCACACCGTCACCGCCAGGGCTCGTTTCATCCCGCGCACCGACTCCGCTTGACGAAACCGTCGAGCACACCGTTCACGAAGCGCGCCGACTCTTCGGCGCCGTACTTCTTGGCGATCTCGATGGCCTCGTCGATCACCACGGCGTGGGGGGTCTCGCCGTGATAGAGGAGCTCGTACATGGCGAGACGGAGGATGTTGCGATCGACGGCGGCGAGGCGCTCCAGGCGCCAGTGCGCGGTCTGGGCGGCCAGCTCGTCGTCGATCTCCTGGAGGTGCTCCAACGTGCCGCGCAGCAGGTCGTCCGCGAACCGGCGGGTCACGTCGGTGACGCCGGCCCACTCCTCGAAGTGCGCCTGCATCTGCTCGGGAGCGGCGCCGGTCGCCTCGTACTGATACAGGAGCTGGAGGGCCAGCTCACGCGCCCGGCGCCTCGCACCCACCGGTCACCTCCCGTCCAGCTCCTGATAGAGCCTGGCCATCTCGATGGCGGCCAGGGCCGCGTCCCATCCCTTGTTGCCCATCTTGGTCCCGGCCCGCTCCACCGCCTGCTCCAGGGTGTCGGCGGTGATGACTCCGAACGTGAGGGGCACGCTCGAGCTCAGCGAGGTCTGGGCGATGCCTTTGGCCACCTCGGCGGCGATCAGGTCGAAGTGAGGTGTCCCACCCCGCACCAACGCGCCGAGACACACCACGGCGTCGACCTCGCCCTGCCGGGCCACCCTGGACGCCACCAGCGGGATCTCCCACGCTCCGGGCACCCGATAGACGGTCACGGCATCGTCCGCCACCCCGTGCCGCACGAGACAATCGATGGCGCCGTCTTCGAGCCGCCGGCTGAGGGCTTCGTTGAAGCGGCTCACGACAAGCGCGAACCTCAGCCCCTGCGCATCCAGCTTACCTTCCAAGACCTGCATGCCCATCCTCCAGACTGCTCATTGTAGCGGCTTCGAGGCGGAGCGTACAAACAGCGGTCGTCACACGGTTCGGCGGCCGGCCACCGGGAGCCGCACGGCGCTCACAACGAGGTCCACGTCGGGGGGGCGACGGCAAGTGCGCTACCATAGCCCAACACCCATGGGCTGGTTGGCCTCGTTCGTCGCGCGAGTCGGCGGGTCCACGCATCTGGCCGGCCAGGCGATGCTGCGGATGGTGACCCCGCCGCTCGACATGAGAGAGACGTCGCGCCAGCTCGACCGGATCGGTGTCGGATCCGTGAACCTGGCCAACATCACCGCCCTCTTCACGGGGCTGGTCCTGGCGTTGCAGACCGCCTATGCGCTGGCCGCCTTCGGGGCCCGGATGTACATCGCCGAGGTCGTGGCGATGTCGCTCGTCCGCGAGCTGGGACCGGTTCTGACGGCACTCATGGTGGGAGGACGGGTGGGGTCGGGGATCGCCGCCGAGATCGGATCCATGACGGTCACCGAACAGGTCGACGCCATCCGCTCCATGGCCGCGGACCCCCTCCGCAAGCTCGTGGTGCCGCGACTGTGGGCCACGGTCCTGATGCTGCCCCTGCTCACCATCCTGGCCGATGCCATGGGGATCCTCGGCGGCCTGGCGATCGCCGTGTACGAAGAGGGGATGAGCGCCCGCTACTACCTGCAGAGCACGGTGGACGTGCTCACCTACCGGGACATCGGGCTCGGACTCGCCAAGCCGGTCCTCTTCGGGTTCATCATCGCCGTGATCGGCTGCCACAACGGTCTCAACGCCCGGGGCGGCGCGGACGGCGTCGGCAAGGCCACCACCAACACCGTGTACGCGGCTGCCATCGCCATCCTCGTGTCCGACTTCTTGATCACCAAGCTCTTCCTGAGCCTGTGACATGAGTGAGCACGTGATCTCCCTGGTTGACGTCCACAAGGCCTTTGGGGGCAACCACGTCCTCAGCGGCGTGTCGCTCGAGGTGGAGCGGGGCGAGACCCTGGCGCTGCTCGGCGCCTCGGGCTCGGGGAAGTCGGTCACCCTCAAGACGGTCAACGGGTTGGTGGTGCCGGATCGGGGTGAGGTCACGGTTCTCGGCGCGAGGGTGTCGAGGATGAACGAGGCCGCGCTCGCCCCCATCCGCCGCCGGGTGTCGTACCTCTTTCAGGGAGGCGCGCTGTTCGACTCCATGAACGTGTTCGGCAACGTGGCCTTCCCCATCCTCGAGCACGAACGTCCGGACGACGACGCCCTCCGGGCCCGGGTCGCCGATCTGCTCGCCATGGTCCAGCTCGACGGCGTCGAGGAGCTGATGCCGGCGGAGCTCTCCGGCGGCATGCGCAAACGGGTCGCGGTCGCCCGCGCCCTCGCCCTGCGCCCGGAGATCATCCTCTACGATGAACCCACGACAGGGCTGGATCCAGTCACCGGCGAGGCCATCGCCGACCTCATCTGCGATCTCGACCGGCGGTTGGGGGTCACGTCGGTGGTGGTCACCCACGACATCCCCCTGGTGCGCAGGGTGGCCCAACGGGTGGTCTTCCTCCACCAGGGGAGGCTGGTGTTCTCCGGGTCGGTGGCGGCCGCCGAACGCGAGTCCCCGGACATCGTGCAGCGTTTCTTCGCGGCGGGAGGTGCTTATGGGTGACGAGATGAAGCGCAACCTCAGGATCGGCGCTGTCACCCTGGTGGCTCTGACGGTCCTCGGTGTGGTGATCTTCACCATCGGCCAGAGGAGCCACCTCTTCATCCACCACATCAGCTACTACACCGTGTTCCGCAACGTGACCGGCCTCCAGGTCGGTGCCCCCGTCACGCTCCACGGCGTGGACGTCGGATTCGTGCAGCGGATCGAGCTCCCTGGGAACCCGGATGAGGAGGGGGTGAAGGTCTGGTTCACGGTCAACGAAACCTACGCCGACCGCATCCGCACCGACAGCGAGGCCACCATCCGCACAATGGGTCTGCTCGGCGATCGCTACCTGGAGATCCGGGGGGGGTCCTCCTCGGCGGCGCTCATCCCCGAGAACGGAGAGGTCCGGGGGATCAACCAGCCCGAGCTGGAGGAGTTCATGTCCGGCGGCGAGGACGTGATGGAGAACGTCCTCTCCATCTCCTCCAGCCTTCGCGTGATCCTGAGGCGCGTGGAGCAGGGCGAGGGCCTGCTCGGCCAGATGACCATGGGGCCGGTGGGCGGCGAGGAGGGGATCAGCCACCTCACACGGGACACGCTCACCTCGTTGGACGAGATCCTGGAACGGGTCAGAGCCGGCAAGGGCCTCCTGGGCAGGCTGCTCTACGACGACGCCTTCGCCCAGGACGTGGAGCTGGCGATGCGGTCCCTGCGGTCCGCCTCTGGTTCCCTGGCAGACGATCTGGGACGCGACGACAGCGCCTACGCCGTGCTGATGCGCAATCCGGACACCGCCCGGCTCCTCCAACAGTCGGTCGCCGCGCTCCACGATGGCAGCCAGGCGCTCGCCGCCGCCATGGAGGAGCTGGCATCGGGTGAGGGGACCCTTCCCCGCCTCCTCTCGGATCGAGAGTACGCGGATCACTTCCTGGACGACCTGCTGGTCCTGGTGGCCAACCTGCGCTCCATCGCCACCAAGCTCGACGAGGGGCAGGGCTCACTGGGCGGGCTGATCAACGATCCTCGACTCTACGATGACCTTGAGCATGTCGTGCGCGGGATCGAGCACTCGAAGGTCGTGTCGTGGTTCGTCCGGAACCGCCGCCGCGCGGGTGAGAAGCTCGAGCACGAGGAGGAGCAGGGGGCCGAGGGGCCGTCCACTCCCTGAGCTGGCCGCTGTGCGTGATGATCGAGCACAGGGCCACCAGTGCCCAGACGCTTCGTGAGTGCGGTGCGGTATCATCGCCGTCTGGAGGCACCATGTGTGACAACGAGCTGGCCATGCGCGCATGTCGACCGGTTCCCGCGGGCACGCCCCCGCTCAACGACCATGAGCGCTCTCACCTGCTGAGCCACACCGAGGGGTGGGAGGTGGTCGAAGATCGGCTGACGAAGAGCTTCCAGTTCGCCGACTACTACCAGGTGATCGCGTTCGTCAACGCCGTCGCCTGGATCTCCCATCGCGAGGATCATCACCCCGAGATGGTGGTGGGCTACAACACCTGTACGGTCCGGTACAGCACCCACACGGTGGGAGGGTTGTCGGAGAACGACTTCATCTGTGCCGCCAAGGTGGACCACCTGGTTGGCGACTGACGAGAGGAGACGACATGGGCCGCCGTGGAGTTGGCATCACCGTGAGCAGCGGACTCCTGACCGTCCTGGCCCTCGCCGGGTGCGGCGCCTCCGGGGATGAGTCGAACCCCGGACGAGCGGCGTATCGCCAGTTCGGCTGCGGAAGCTGCCACGGCAGCGACGGTCAGGGGTTGCGGACGGCACCTCCGCTGCGCGATCTGTCCGCCAGGTGGACCG
>Ga0315542_1002130_pt1 | contig 12158 bp, 9 predicted proteins | sample SalMarSW160120MG_FD_202541 | JGI IMG/M metagenome (GOLD analysis project Ga0315542, IMG submission 202541) | Salt marsh sediment microbial communities from the Plum Island Ecosystem LTER, Massachusetts, United States - Salt Marsh Sediment SW1601-20 ... | reverse complement strand
CGGTGAATCCCTCCTCCGCAAGGATGCGTTTCGCGCCTTCCGGATCGTACGGAATCGGCTTGATCTTGTCATTATAGGCCCACAGCTGCGGGATAAACGGGCTCGTACAGATCTCGGCCAGTCCGTAATAAAGGTTGTCTATGATCATCTGACGGTCTATCGCCATCGTCATGGCCCTTCGGACCTTCGCGCTGCGGAACAGCGGATTCGCCCCGTTCCACCCGATATATATATAGGCCCTCGCGGGAAAATTGAAGATCTGGATACCATAATCCCCCTTGCGCAGCTTGTCGACCTCCATCGGGGGGAGGCTCTCCATGCAATCGACCTCGCCGCTCTTGAGCTGCGTTATCAGGTTGACCTGATCAGGGATTATCTTGAAGACGACACGGTCGAGGTAAGGCTTCCCCTCCTCGTAATAATCCTCATAAGGCACGAGTGTGAGCGACTGCCCCCTGTTCCACTCCCCCACCCGGAACGGGCCGTCGGTCGGAAACTCTTCGACCTTCATCCCCCTTATCTCCTGAGGTGTCAAGCTCTCGAGGACATGCTTGGGCAGGATAGGGCCGTCGTTCGCGTCCATCACCTGATAGGGATATACATGGCTGAAATGGAATACTACCGTGGAATCGTCGAGGACACGCACTTCGTCTATATGTTCCTTCAGATGCCTGCCGCTCCATGCCATCGCGGTGTCCTTCTGCGCCGTAAAGGTCGCCAGCACATCGTTCGCGGTGAACGGGACTCCGTCGCTCCATACTACATCATCGCGAAGATGGAAGGTCAGCTCCCTGCGGTCCGGCGAGAACTCCCAGGAGTTGGCGAGCCTGGGCTTGAAAGTGAGAAAATCGTCGTTCTCGTCGAGAAGCGACAAAAAGAGCAGATTATAAATATCCCTGGCATGCGCATCGGTCGTGCTCATCGGGTTGAGCGATTCGTACGCGCTTATCTCCCCTACGACGAGCGTTCCGCCTCGAAGCGACGGATTCCTGTCGCCGCCGCAGGAGGACATCAAGACGACAGCAGCAATAATTGTATGTAAATAATGACGTGTCTTTCCTGACATGCTTCCCACCACCTTCCTTCCGGGCTTCATTTTCTACTGTACGGGAAATATATCAGCCTTTAGGATGTCTGGAAACATAATAGTTCGGTCCCTTAAGGAGGTAAGTGATGGAATACTCCAGGTCCCTGTTTCTGCTGGTCGCGGTGGCTCTCGTTTCATTCATCGGCTGCACGTCGGACGGGGATGCCCCTGAAGAACCGGGGCCGGGCGATACGACCCCGCCGGTCCTTATCGGCAGCTACCCTCTCGACGGCGCGACGGGCGTCTCCCGATCGGGCCCCTACTGGTTCGCGTTCGATGAGGCGATGAACGCCGAATCGGTCCGGAACAACATCAGTACTTCTCCCTATTTCGGTTACGACATCCACGCGAACGCCTCCGCGGACACATTCTGGCTGACGCCCCAGTACGTCCTGACCGGAAATACAGTTTATGAGTTCAACGTCGGCCAGGAGTGCGAGGATACCGCGGGTAACGAGATGGGCACTCTGGTATCGATCGACTTCACAACAACGCCCGAGCAGGACATGGATCCGCCAACGGTCGTATCGACTTATCCGGCTGACAATGCTACGGGTGTCAATCCAGGCGCCGCGATCAGGATAACCTTCTCCGAACCCGTGGCATACCCCGGGGACTGGGGTTCCCAGACCGCCATCGGTATCGTCCCTTACCCCGGAGACGGCTATTTCGAAAGGGAGGGCGACGACCTTCTTATATGGCACTCCCCCTTCCCCGTCGACAGCGAGATCGAGGTCACTGTAACGACCGACCTGATGGATATTTCGGGAAATAATCTCGAGGCCTCCTATACATTCTCGTTCAGGACGCTCAACGACACGACCAGGCCATATCTCGCCAGCGCCACGCCAGCCAACGGATCGTCCAACGTGCCTACAGGAACTTCCGGCATCACCCTTACCTTCAGCGAGCCGATGTTCCCCGAATTCGACATGCCGGCCGAGGACGTCGACGCGAGGATCGTGCTGGCGATGGAGGAGGAGCCGGAATGGAACACCGATTTCTCCCGCATCTCGCTCACTTTCCCGGACGGCCTACTGCCCGGCTGTACTTACTGGGTCTATTTCCGGAACGTGACCGACATGGCCGGAAACTATATCGATCCCAATCCGACCTACTACTGGTTCAAGACGTCGGGGACTACGACCTACTACCCGATCGCAGGAAACGATCTCTGGTACTTCTTCGGTTACGATTCGCCTCTGGCGAAGTCGCCTGGGCTGGATATGGGATCTGTCAAGAGGGTCATCGAAAACTACAACGTATCGAACGGCGAATTTGAAGAGGTCTGGTATACATGGGACGAAGGGGTGTGGGTCATCGACGAGAAAACATTCATGCGCGACACGGGAACGACGCTTCTACACCTCGGCCGCGAGGAGTACCGGGATGGAGTGCTCGATCAGACCATGATGTGGGACTCGCCACTGACATTCCTCAAGCTCCCCCCCCAGAGCAACCTCGGCGATTCGTGGTTCATAGAGACAACTGCCGACCTCGGAGAAGGCTATTCGATGACTATCAGCGGCACCATCACGATCTCAGCCGGAACAGTCGACGTGTCCGTGCCGATCGCGGAGGCGATATTCCGGGACTGCATCGTATGGACGCTCTATGCCGAGGTCACGATGTACGACAACGGGACCCCTGAAGGCGGCGACGAGTTCCTCCAGACCTATTTCCTGGCAGAGGGAGTCGGTCCCGTGATGCTCATCGACGAGGACCTGACGGCACCTTCGGTACCCGACACGATCATAGTCACGGGCTGGGATCTGCACTGAGGACAGAATGGTACGGACAGGATGCGACATACTGAGCAGCGGCCGGTACAGGCTGCCAAAAGGAGCAAGGATCGGGCTCCTGGCCAACCAGGCTTCCGTATCCGCCTCGTTCGACCACACAGCCGGCATCATAGCCGGGAGCGACGTGGTCCTCTCGTGCCTTTTCGGGCCACAGCATGGACCGGCCGGATTGACCCAGGCCAACATGGTCGAGTGGGAGGGATATACCGATCCCTACCTCGGCATCCCCGTCTATTCCCTGTACGGCGCGACAAGAGCGCCCCTGCCCGAGATGCTCGAGGGGCTGGATATCGTCATCACGGACCTTCAGGACGTCGGAGCCAGGCCGTACACCTACATCTGGACTGCCCTGCTCATGATGAGGGCCTGCGCAGGGTCCGGCGTCGAGATGATCCTGCTCGACAGGCCGAACCCGCTCGGGGGGACCGGAGTCGAGGGCCCCTTCCTCGAGAAGGGATTCGAGTCGTTCGTCGGGCTCTGGCCCCTGCCGATGCGGCATGGGTTGACTATCGGCGAGATCCTTATGGCGATCAATGAGACCGAGACTGATCCCTGCGCTCTCGAGGTCGTGAGGATGAAGGGATGGTCAAGGGGGATGCTTTTTCGCGACACAGGGCTCCCGTGGGTCATGCCGTCTCCCAATATCCCTACCCCCGACACGGCGCTCGTGTACCCGGGTACGGTCCTGCTGGAGGGGACGAACATCTCGGAAGGCAGGGGCACGACGAGGCCTTTCGAACTGACTGGAGCGCCGTGGATCGACCCGATGGAGCTGACCTTCACACTCGAATCGGCCGGCGTTCCGGGAGCGGCCTTCCGGCCTGCCGTATTCAGGCCCACCTTCGACAAGTACGCCGGCGAGGACTGCGGGGGGCTGCAGATCCACGTGACTGACACGGCGGCCTTCAGGCCGGTCCTCTGCGCCGTCGCGGTCCTGCGGGCCGTATCCGATCTGTACCCGGAGGATTTCGCCTGGCTCGACCCTCCCTATGAATATGAGACTGAAAGACCGCCGATAGACATGATTTCCGGCGGATCCGGGCTGAGGGAATCCCTCGCCGCGGGGATGAGCGCCGGCCAGATAGCGGCGGGATGGGACGAACAGGCCGGGAGATTCCTCGAATCGAGAGCGGGCTGGTTGCTCTACGGCTGAGTAGAATGGGCCCCTGACAGGCCAAAGGACCGGGGAGATGAAAGGCGGAAGGATCGAAGGGATCATTCTCGCAGCCGGGAAAGGGACCCGGATGCTGCCGCTTACCGGCGTCCTGCCGAAGCCGCTCCTGCCCGTCACCGGCATACCTCTGCTCGAGATCACGGCTGAGAAGCTGCTCCGTTGCGGCGCCTCGAGGCTCCATATCAATCTTTTCCATCTCGGCGGCAGGATAAGGGACTTTGCCGCCGGCAGGGACTGGCCCGTGACATTCCACGAGGAGGAGGAGCTCCTCGACACCGGGGGAGGCATAGGTAACATGGCCTCAGATCTCAGGGATGCCGACCACATACTGCTCCATAACGGTGATATCCTCTCTTCGTTCGGGTTCGGCGATGCCCTCGAGTTCCACAGGGACCGCGGGGCCCTGGTCACGATGATACTGATGCGGCCGGACGGAAGCGGCCGCACACCTCCCGCCTCAGTCAGAGTCGGCGCTGGAAACGACGTCCTCGGGATCGGCCCCTCCTCCAGGGCCGTCTCCCCGCCCCGGGGCCCGGTCTTGATGGGCTATACAGGGACGGCTGTCATCTCGGGGGACGCGCTCGAGTATTTCCCCCGGGGAAAAAAAGGCCTGGTCCCGGTGCTTCTCGAGATGATCGCGCGCATGCCCGGCTCAGTCGCCGCCTTCGATATCTCGCTCGCGCGGCCATCGGGCAGTCGACCGGAACACTCTTCGGAGACGCACGCGTCATCCGCCGGCACATCATCAGGAGACGGACCCGCATGGGGAGAGATCGGCTCCCCGCAGTCATATCTCGACATTCACAGGCGTATCATGGTAGAAAAGGTACGGTTCGAGGGTACGGTCCCGCCGCCGCTGCCTCTCAGGGCCGGAGCCCTGTCGTCGATCGATCCCGGCGCTTCCTGGAAGGGGTTCCTGGATGTGGGAGACGGCGCCCGGATCGAAGGAAATACGTTTCTCGAGGATTGCGTAGTGCTTGCAGGCGCGACCGTCGGAAGCGGCACGCGGCTGAGCCGTGCGATCATATACGAGGGTGGCGTGATGGAGGTAGAGAATTGACGGATCCTGAAGTCCTCAGGCTGGCTCTACGGGCGCTCGAAGCCCGATGGGACAGGATGCCCGGGGGCGGGTTCTCCGGACAGGCGATCGTCAGCGAGATGACCCGCGGCGGATCGGACAGGCATTTCCTGAGGGTAGAGGAGGACGGGCTCACCGCCGTACTGCTCGTGCAGCCGGGCGGTGGTACCGAGTTCGACCGATACGTGCGTATAGGCGATTTCCTCAGGGAAAACGGCGTCGCGGTCCCGAGCTTCTACCACGTCGACAAAGGCGGGGTGGTGGTCATGGAGGACCTCGGCGATATCCACCTTGTAGATGCGCTCGAGGGAGCGGACCCGCAGGCCGAGCTGGCATTTTACCGCGACTGCGTCGATATACTCTTCCGTCTGCAGACATCGGTCACCATAGCGGAGAGAGATGCCGGCATCCTTGGCGATACGGTCTTCAGCGAAGCGGTGCTTCTGGGCGAGACGGAGTATTTTGCCAGAGAGTTCGCGGCCGGATACGCCGGCATTGAGATGCCACCGGGATGGGACATGGAGCGTAGGGCGCTCGCCGTGGAACTCGCCTCGCAGCCCCTCGTATTCATGCACAGGGATTTTCAGAGCCGTAATATCATGGTAAGGGACGGGATGCTCAAGGTCGTGGACTTCCAGACCGCGCACAGGGGCCCCGGCATGTACGACATAGCCTCCCTCCTGAAGGACCCCTATCATCCCGTCGACTCCGGTACGCGAAAGACACTCCTGATGGAACTCTACTACAGGACGGTCGGCGACGGCCCCGAACCGGAGGGTGGGTTCGAGACGTTCTGCGGCAGGTTCGTGCTCGCCGGGATACAAAGGAACATGCAGGCGCTGGCGGCCTTCTCCTTTCTCGGCCTGAAGAAGGACAAAAAAGAGTTCCTCGGATTCATTAGGCCTGGGCTGGGGCTGCTCGAGGAGGGCCTGACCGAGTCGGGACGCTTCCCCGTCACAAGCAGCCTTGTCGCCCGGATAAAGGAAAAGGTCATAGAAAGGAAAGACTGACGTGTGGAAGATCTTCTTCGCCTCGTTCGGGATAATGTTCCTCGCCGAGCTGGGCGACAAGACGCAGATGACGATACTGAGCCTCGCGGGCAGATACAGGTCTCCCTGGGTCGTCTTCGCCGGCGCTGCGCTGGCTATGGTGCTGGCGACAGGCCTCGGGGTGCTCGTGGGCAATTTCCTCCCCTCCGTGATAGGCGAGAAATCAGTCAGATACGTATCAGGTGGCCTCTTCATCCTTTTCGGGGCTCTGGTGCTCGCCGGGAAATAACTAACATCTTGACTCAGTAATCGGGCATCCATATATTGCGTGCATTGCCTTCTTAATCCGTAATTTTTCTCAATTAGCTGGGAGGCTTGAAATGAGAAGACTGCTGACTATCTTGTTGGCGCTCGCGCTTTCGGCCGTGCTCCCCGCGGCGGCGACGGCGACTAACGGAATGAACCTCGAGGGGTACGGCCCGATATCGGCGGGCATGGGCGGCACGTCGTTCGGGTTCTACAACGGGACCGCCGCGATGATGAACAACCCTGCCACACTGGGCCTTTTCACCGATGGTTACCACCTCGACCTGGCCCTCGGTTACCTCGGCCCCAGGATCACCGCCACGGTGACGACCCCGATGGGTAAAATGTCGGCCGAGTCGGAGAGCAAGTCGTTCTGGATGCCGGCGCTAGGCTTCATGGTCAAGAAGGACCAGTGGGGCTACGGGCTCGGTGTATTCGGCCAGGGCGGCATGGGCACCGAGTACAGCTCCAGTTCCTGGATGTCCGACCCGAGCATGGGCCAGAACACGGCCCTCGAGCACGGACTCGTCAACCGCTCCGAGGTCAGCGTCGGACGAGTGATCGTTCCCGTCACATATGACGTCGACGAAAAGCTTACGATCGGAGCGACCTTCGACTTCGTATGGGCCGGGATGGACCTCCAGATGGCGATGAGCGAGGCGCAGTTCGGCGACATGACGAACCCTATGGCGCAGACTATCGGCATGGCCAGCGGCTCGATGGTCGATGCCTTCGGAATGCTCTATGAGCCCGCTGGCGGCACCGGCATAAGCCGGCTCTATCACGCCTACTTCGATTTCTCGAACGACAGCCGGTTCTTCGGGGAAGCCATGGGATACGGAGCGGCCGGCAAGCTCGGCCTGACCTATGAGGTCAGCCCCGCTGTCAGGATCGGCGCGACATATCACACTCAGACCTGGCTCCAGGACCTCGAGACCGATAACGCGACGCTCAGCATGGGCGTCAACATAGATCCCGGTGTATTCGAGGGCGCCCCGACGGGCGTCTACCAGGACATGGACCTCGCCGTCGCCGGCACGATCACGATCAGGGACTTTGAGTGGCCGTGGGTGATCGGCGGAGGCGTCTCTTGGGACGCAAGCGAGAAGCTCATGCTCGCACTCGACCTGAAGTACATCGGCTGGGAAAGCGCGATGAAGGACTTCAAGATGAGCTTCAAGGCCGACGACTCAGCCGGGAACGGGGCCTTCGCTGGCCTCGAGATGGACGCCACGCTCTACCAGAAATGGGAGAACCAGCTCGTCATGGCCCTCGGCGGAGCCTACAGGGCAACCGACGCGCTGACGCTCAGGGCGGGATACAACTACGGCAAGAACCCTGTTCCCGACAAGTACGTCAACGCCCTCTTCCCCGCCATCGTCGAGCATCACATAACGCTCGGCGCGGGCTTTGACTGGGCGGAGGTCAACGGGATCAACGCCTCGTTCCAGACCGCGCTCGAAAACAGCGCGACCAATCCGGGGAACGGCTCGACTATTCCGCCCGTCGAGTCTAAGCACAAGCAGTACAACTGGCAGGTCATGTACAGCAGGGCCTTCTAGCAGTCACTCGCTTGTATGACCGAATGACAAGGGGCCGCGGCAGACGCCGCGGCCCCTTTTCTGTGGTATCAGCAATGACAGTACGATCTATTTCGGCGATCCGAGAAGGACCGCTATCCAATTCGTGTCCTCTCTCGACTCGAGAGCGATCTTCATCATCATCGTAAGCGGCACCGAGAGTATCATCCCTACGGGCCCGAACACCCACCCCCAGAATATCAGGGAGAGAAAGACGATAAGCGTCGACAATCCCAGCCCCCTGCCCATGACCCTCGGCTCTACGAAGTTCCCGATCACCAGGTTGAGCACGATATACCCGACACCTACGACGATTGCGCGCGTGAATCCGAACTGGACGAAGGCCAGCAGGACCGGCGGGATCGCCGCTATGAAGGAGCCGATCGTAGGGATGTAGTTCAGGAGGAATGCGAGCGATCCCCACAGGAACGGATAGTCCACGCCGACCGCAAGACAGAGCACGGTCGCCACGATCCCGGTCGAGAGGCATATGATCGTCTTGAGCGCGAGATAGCGCCTGATCTCACTGCCGAACTGCTCGAACTGGGGAATGGACCTGTCCGGATCATCGAGGATCTCCCCGAGTTTTCTCGGGAAGCTCGAGGCCTCGAGCAGCATGAAGATGACCGTTACGATTATCAGGAACCCGTTAGCAAGGACGTCCTTGAGGCTGCTGAGCGCCGATGCCGTATATCCCATGACGGTGCGTGAATCGATATCTCCCAGCAGATCGATCCTGCCCATATCGATTCCCCGCCCCTCGAGCCACCGGGCAACCCCGGAAAAGCGCTGATCGAGGGCATCGGCATATCTCGGGTACGACTTGACGAAATCGCCTATCGAAGCCCCGAGAAATCCCGTCACGAACGAGCTTATCGCGATTATCACGAATATCACCACGAGGATCGCGAGCCAGGCCGACACTCCCTTCCCGGTCATCCACGAGACGGGAGAGGAACAGATGATGGCCAGGAAAAGGGCAAGCAGGACAGGGACCACTATCGTCGAAGCTGCCTTCATACCGGCGACTATTACGACGAAAGCAGCGAACGTGATCAGTATCCTCGAAGTAGAATGGCCGTCCGCCATGGATCACTCCCCCTTACCAGGCCCAGCATATCTCCATGCGTGAGATTATCCATACAGACCGGACTTCCTCCCGGGATCCCGGCTTATTTCTTTTTCTCTTTTCCCGAACCCGAAGTGCGCCGTTTGCCGCTCGATCTCGTATTGCGCTGGCCGCTTGTCGCAGGCTTCGGCGTGCTCTGGCTCGTGTCCCCCCGGCCAGTGCTCTTCTTGCCTGCATCCCTCTGGATCGGTTGCTGCTTCTTGTCACGCTGAGAAGATGATTGCTGGCGCTGGTACTGCTCATTGATCCGCGCGGCCCTGTCCCTCGCGTTCTTATAAGCGTTCAGTTCCTTTTTCGATGTTCTACCGGGCTGACCGGCCGACTTGTCCCTCGTGCCTGTCTGCTTCTCCCATCTCCCCTGGTTGTCCCGGTAGACGTTCCCTTTCTTGTCCACGTAGATATTGTCCCTGGCCTGCCCGGCAGCGGGCGCTCTCTCCTTCGTCATCGCAGTCCCGGCCGGCCTCCGCCTTTCCATGGTCGAGGGGCTTCCCGCCGGTTTCTTCTTGGCGGTGCGGACCTCGCCTGTCCTTTTCACACCGGTCGACCTGTTCTTGTAGAGGTTCGGCGAGGGGGCGTAATGCTGGCCCGCCCTGTGGCCGGTAGCATAGCCGCGCAACGCGCCATGATAATAGCCGTGCCTGTAGCCGCGATTATATCCTCCCCAGTACCCTCTCGGTCCCCAGTACTGGTAAGGAGAGCCCCAGCCCATGCGAAACCATCCGTAGGGCCCGCCGTACATCTCGCCAAAGGAAAAGCCCCATCCGGTATAAGGGTTCCAGTGGACGCCATATCCCCAGGTCACCGGACGAGGGTAATAGTAGCGTCCGTACCACGGCCTGTAATAATAGCCCGTCCCGTAGACCACAGTGCCGCCATATACGTATGAGCATGTATATCCAGGCGTGTATCCGACATAGACCACATCCGGTGTGTGATCATAGACCCGCACATAGACCACGTTGTAGAGGGGACAGCTCGGTGGGATCGTGTAGATCAGGCCGGGTACATCGATGCAGACCACCCATGGCCCTGTCGGAGCCGGGGCTGTAAACCATACCGCCTCATCGCAGCAGTAATAGTTCCTCCCGAACAATATCACCGCGCTCGACGTGTTGACCGCGTAGGTCATGTCCGTATCCTCAATCCTCTCGAACCTCGGTTCACCGTCGTACTCCACGGTGACCGCCGCTTCCTTCCTGCTCACCTCGGCGGTCTGCGGCACATACATGTCGAGGACGGCGTCTCGGGCCTGTTCGGTCCCGGCGACGCTGGCAAGTACATGCCCGTTGTCGGACTCCGGCGGTATCTTCGCGAAATCCACGGGAAGGTCTTCGGAGGCGACATACTTCCAGCCTCCCTCCATAGAGGGAGCCGTGTACCAGCGTCCAGATATCAGCGTGAAATACTGCTGCCCCTTCGTATCGATGAAAACATCGCTATCGGTGTTCGTCATATAGAGAAGATCGGTACCCTCGACGGGCGTGAAATCGGGTTCCCCATCCGAAACTATCAGTTCGGCCGGAACGGTCGTGACGATGACCCCTGGGGGTGACTGTCCCGCGAAGGCTGAATCGGGATCAGCCGGGACCTCATCGCCGGCTGCCTCCGCCTTGGCGGCTGCGGCCGCGGCGGCCTTGTCAGTCTCTTCCTTCAGCTCCGCCACCTCGTCCGGTACCCGACCCACGGGAGCGAAACCTGAATCGGCCTTTTTTGACGAGTACCACCAGGGGCCGCCCCTGAGGTAATAGTTCCTGCTCTTCTTATCATAGACTATGAAGAACGCCGTATTGACGATATATTTCAGATCGGTGCCCTCGAGGTCCTGCTCCTTCGGTTCGCCGTCGATAGTGACAAGGACCTCTGGAGCGCTCCTGAAGTAGATCTTTGGCGGGTCGTTTCTGATCCCCTCCGCAGCGATGTTCCGCCTGTCGACATTTTCGATCGCTGCCTTCATGTCGTCCAGTGTCATGAGGAATTCCCAGTCCTCGATCTCGGTCTCGGCGAGCCCGCTGAACCGGGCCAGGCCCTTTCCATCCAGAGAAGGGAACCTCGCGCTCATGACATCGACATCTGAGAGCACGACGGTACGGGTCTCGCGGTCGGTCAGCGCGTACGACCTGAACCAGATCGCGCCGAACACAGGCGTCTCCATGCCGGGCACGAATATCGAGATGGCCGCCCTCGCGGTGACCATGTCTCCCTCGAAGGTCTCTATCTGCGGCATGTAGATGGTGATAAGCGTGTCGCCCGCCTCGATCCGGAACGGCCAGTCGAGTGCCGAAGCCTGAGAAGTCAGAAGCGCGGCGAGCAGGACAGCGGCCGCGAGGATCCTTGTTCTCATGATAATACCTCCCGTTACTGTATTCTCAGGCGGGCATGGGCGGCTGTCCAGCAGATTCTGCAGCCAGAGCGCCGGCGGGAAGCTCTCCAGCCTGTTCGCAGGCCTGATCGCCGGCGGCTGTAAAGACGGCTCCATGGAACTCAGGAGCGATTAGCTTGAACTGCCTGCGTGGATCGGCCCGGTCGTCTCAGTAGAGCAATACTTCGGCGAAAACGATGAATATCAATGACATCGAAGAACTTCAGATCGTCGAGCCGTTACGATCAAGCGGCAGAGCCGCACCTTCAGCCTTCGTATTTGAACGAGACCTTCACCTTGGCCCTGTAAGCCTTCACCTTACCTTCCTCGAGGTGCATGTCGAGATCGACTATCTCAGCGATACGGAGATCGCGGAGTGATTTGGCTGCCCTGTTGACGGCGTTCGCCGCCGCCTTTTCCCATGAATCCGGGCTGGTACCGATCAGTTCGATGACCTTGTAGACACTTTCAGACATCGATGTCTCCTTTCTATTTCGGGGAATTGCCTTCAAGGCCATCTTACTTCCACAAGCAGCGGAAGGTCAACGGATATCCGGGGATCAAATGCCAGCGGCCGTCGTGTCGGGATCACTCGAGATCGAAAAGACCAGGTCCCAGAGGAGGCTGAGGTCGTGCGGGCCGATCATCGGCATG
>Ga0315542_1002129_pt1 | contig 12158 bp, 8 predicted proteins | sample SalMarSW160120MG_FD_202541 | JGI IMG/M metagenome (GOLD analysis project Ga0315542, IMG submission 202541) | Salt marsh sediment microbial communities from the Plum Island Ecosystem LTER, Massachusetts, United States - Salt Marsh Sediment SW1601-20 ... | reverse complement strand
TCAGGCCATAGCCAAAGGGATTGGCTTTGCTCCCGAGGATCGCAAGCGCGAGGGCCTGATCCTGATGCGCAGCGTTCTTGAAAACGCATCCATGGCGATCCTGCCCCAGCTCAGCCGCTTTCACTTCGTGCGCAGCTCCCTGGAAAAGAAGGTCGTGGGAAGCTTCATCGAAAACCTTAAGGTCCGAACCCCCTCGCTCGATCAGGAGGTCGGTAAACTCTCCGGCGGTAACCAGCAAAAGGTAGTACTGGCACGCTGGTTGGCAGCCCGGCCAAAAGTCCTGATCCTGGATGAGCCGACGCGTGGCATCGATGTTGGCGCTAAAGCCGAGATCTACCACCTGATCGATGATCTGGCCAACGAGGGCCTGGCGATTATGTTCATCAGCTCCGAGCTGCCGGAGATTCTTGGTCTCTCGGATCGTATTTACGTGATGCAAAACGGCCGCATTACCGGGGAACTCTCCGCCGCGAATGCCACCGAGGAGTCAGTCCTCGAACTCGCCATGGCCGACGTTTTACAAGCGGCCCAGACAGGGACTGCGGAAAATTCTCTGAAGGATACCCCAAAATGAGCAAAGAAATGACAGCCCTACCAACGATTCCAACAAAAAATGGCTCGACTTTTCGACGAGTGATCAACGCAATCGGTGTAGATAACCTTTCCTTGATCTTTGCGCTTGCCGTCCTGCTTTTCCTCGTCACGGTAGCCAGCGGCTGGTTTGACTTGCAGGGAGGAGACAAATTCTTCTCCTGGCAAAACCTGATGAACAGTCTGGCCCAGGCTATCGTGATTGTGGGCCTGCTTGCTATTGGCGAGACGGTCGTGATCATCGCCGGCGCGCTCGATATCTCGATCAGCTCGATCGCTTCGATTGGCTCCGTGGTATCCGCCTCGGTTCTCGTCGGCGCGGGTATGTTCGGTTCGTTAACTTTTATTCCCACGAACAGCGTATTGATCGCCGTCTTGGCGGGCATACTGGCCGGCGTGATCGCCGGAGTCATTAACGGTTTCATCATTACCCAATTGCGGGTGAATTCGATCATCGCCACCCTGGGTACACTGGCTGCCTTCGCTGGGATCGCCTTCCTTCTTGCGCCGGATGGTAAGCCGGTTGGAGTGCTCACTCAACCCCAGTTCACCTGGCTGGCCCAGGGACGTTTCCTGACGAATGCGGCCATCCCAGCCCTCAACGGTTCAAAGTGGACCGGTATCCCCGTCCTGACTGTCATCCTGCTGATCGTTGCTTTACTGGTTCACATCCTGATGCGTTACACCGACTTCGGTCGTGCCGTTTACGCCATCGGCGGCAACTCCACGGCTGCCCGCCTGGCAGGTATTAATATCAATCGCGTGATGATCATGATGTATATGATCTCAGGTGGTATCTCGGGGCTGGCCGGGGTCTTGCTGACGGCCCGCACCACCTCGGGCAATCCGATCAACGGGACCGGCCTGGAGCTGCAGGCTATCACCGCCGTCTTCCTGGGAGGCGCAGCCACCACGGGAGGCAAAGGCACGGTCATCGGCACCTTCCTGGCGGTCATCATGGTCGGCGTGCTCAACAATGGCATGAACCTGCTGGGGTTCAACACCTTCATCCAACGCGTCGCCCTGGGTTTACTGCTGATCGCAGCCGTGGCCGTCTCCCAATGGCGCCAGGGTCGCGCCGAACGCGCCCGCACGACCATCGCCGCGCAAGGGTAATATCCATGTGTCATTGCGAACGCAGTGAAGCAATCCCAAGCTCGCCAGTCAAGACTGCTTTGCACAGATCACTCGCAGTGACATAGCCACGTGTCATTGCGAACGCAGTGAAGCAATCCCAAGCTCGCCAGTCAAGACTGCTTCGCACAGATCACTCGCAGTGACATGCAACGTGGTGTAGGATTCATTATCAATATTAGATCATCAAGGAGTGTGCAATGAAACAGCTTATCCAGGAAATCTCGGACGGCGTGATGAATGGGGATGCCGCGACAGTCACGGCAAAAGTACAGCAAGCCCTCCAGGCGGGCATCGAAGCCTCACGCATATTAAATGAAGGCATGATCTCCACCATGGCCGAAGTGGGCCGCCTCTTCGAAGAAGGCGAATATTTCGTCCCCGAAATGCTGATCTCGGCGCGCGCCATGCAGGCCGGCCTGGGCCTCTTGAAACCCTACCTGGTTGAATCGAATATCCAATCGACCGGCAAGGTCGCGATCGGGACCGTCAAAGGCGACCTGCACGATATCGGCAAGAACCTGGTCGCCATGATGATGGAGGGCGCCGGGTTCGAGGTGATCGACCTGGGTAACGACGTCTCGCCCGATAAATTTGTCGCCGCGGTGCGCGATTCAGGCGCCCAAATCATCGCCATGTCCGCCTTGCTGACCACCACCATGCCGGCCATGACGACCACCATCCAGGCTCTACAGGCTGCCGGTCTGCGCGACCAGGTCAAAGTGATCATTGGCGGCGCGCCGATCACCCAGGAGTATGCCGAGAAGATCGGTGCGGATGGCTTCGCCCCGGATGCCAGCCGGGCGGTATCGATCGCAAAATCACTCGTTCAGGCTTAAGGCTGAAGGCCGATGAAACACCGCGATCGAGTCCTGACTGCTCTCAGCCACGAGACCCCCGACCGCTGCCCGATGCAGGTCTCCTTCACGCCAGAGTTTGCCGCGCGCCTCTCCCAGGAAGTGGAAATTGGCGCAGGCAAGCTTCACAACCCGCATGGAGGTGGCAATACCTATGAACTGGAGCGCCACCTGGATGAGGATATGCTGCTCACCTCGGTAGGCTGGGCCAACTGGTATTACCAGGAAGCTGATTCCTATCTCGACGAGTGGGGCATCGGCTGGCGCTCCGTAGCATACGACACCCCCTATGGCCCTGGGCGTTATACTGAGTTCGATCACCACCCCCTGGCGGAAGATGGCGCTATAGAAAATTACCAGCCCCCCGACCCAACGAACCCAGAGCTATATAAAGAAGCTGAATGGGTGCTGCAGAATTTTAAGGACGAATACTGGATCGTTGGCGTGACGGTTACCACGATCTTCGAGTGCGCCTGGGCCTTGCGCGGCTACGAGCGCATGCTGACCGATTTCGCTCTCAATCCCGACCTGGCCGAGAGGATCCTCGACCTCCCTTACCACTACCACCTGGCCGCCGCCAAGAAGCTGACCCAAATGGGCGTGGATATGATCTGGATCGGCGATGACGTCGGCGCCCAACATGCCATGCTCATCTCACCCAAAATGTGGCGCAGGTTCCTCAAACCGCGCATGGCGAATTTCATCGCCGAGCTGAAGGCCATCAACCCGCAGGTCAAGGTCGCTTACCATTCGGATGGCTGCATTTATCCCATCATTCCGGACCTGATCGAGATCGGCTTGGATGTGCTCAACCCGGTCCAGCCGGCCAGCATGGACCCGGTCCGTCTCAAGCGCGAGTATGGCGATCGCCTGTGTTTTTGGGGCTCGATCGACGAACAACACACCTTGCCCTTCGGTTCGGCAGCGGATGTGCGCGCCGAAGTGCGCTCACGCATCGAGACGCTCGGCAAGCATGGCGGCCTGATCCTCGGACCCACCCACCACGTGCAGCTCGACACCCCCATGGAAAATTTTTGGGCCATGATCAACACCATCACCGCTACTCCTTATCCAATAACCTGAACGCAGTTCTGTAGGGGCAATTCTGAGAATTGCCCCCCAGGAGAATGTGCAATTACCGTCTCGGTTTACCAAACAAGCTGGCAAGGCCAGGAAGCCTGGGTGCTGGAAAGCGACACCTTACGCACGCTGGTGCTGCCCCAATTAGGCGCCAAGCTGGTCTCCTTGCTGGATAAGCGCAGCGGGGCGGAATGGTTGGCCGACTCCGGCGGCCGCCCGCTAAAGCCAGTGCCCTATGGCGCCTCCTTCGTCGACCAGGATATGAGCGGCTGGGACGAGATGTTCCCCACCATCGTGGCTTGCGAGTACCCGCTGGCGGGCGAGTGTTATGGCGCGCAGCTTCCCGATCACGGCGAGGCCTGGGCGCTGCCCTGGTCTATTGGCTATGCGCACGACGGCGAGGTGAACCTGTGCCTGGATGGCAAAGCGCTCCCCTACCGCCTGATCCGCACGTTCTCTGTTGGCGAACCCGCAAAATTGATTCTGCACTACGAATTGCGCAACCTGTCACAGGAGCACATGCCCTATATCTGGGCGGCCCACCCGCAGTTTGTGTGCCCTGACGGCGCGCAGATCCTTTTACCCTCCCAGGTAAGGCAGGTCTGCAATACGATCCCCGCCGATTGGGGCTGGGGTGAGCCGGAAACGCGTTTCGATTGGCCTGAAGCGCTGAACCTCGCCGGGCAGAAGGTGCGCATCGACCGCGTCGGCCCGGCCAGCTTGAAGCAGGCGCGCAAGTTCTTCGCCCTGCCTGAAGCACACCCTGCCTGGGCCGCTTTAGTGCGCCAACCGGCCGGAGACTGGCTGCGCCTGGATTGGGACCCCACCCAGGTGCCGTACCTGGGAATGTGGATCGACGAGGGCGCCCTGAGCCATACCGCCATCGCCGCCCTGGAACCGACCACCGGCTTCTACGACAGCCTGGCAGTCGCCTGTCAGAAGAAAGAGATCACCATCCTCGAACCCGGCCAGACGCGCACCTGGACCCTGACAGTGCAGCTAGGCACAGGCGAGCAACCATATTCACTCGACCTTTAAAGAAATTAACCACGAAGTTCACGTGGACACAAAAGAAATAATTAAAAAAAACTTCGTGCTCTTTGTGTCCTCTTGGTGGCCTTTGTGGTTTGCTTGTAGTGCCTGTAAAGGAATTAACCACGTTCACAATGCACATAAACTGGAGGTGTCTGAATGAACAACCTTGAGCGTTTCAAAAAAGCCATTAACTGGGAACCCATCGACAGGTTGTTAACCTACGATTTCCTCGACAACCGCCACATCCTGGTCGAACACGGCGATTTTAACGAGTCGCGCCAATACACTTTCGAAGAGTTGATCCACATCAACGGCATAGCCTGGAAGAACATCGGCGTCGATGTGACCCGCTTCGTCTACGATCCCGTCAACCACTGGATGGGCAGTAAAATCACCAACTGGATCCGCTTCTTTGGAGTAAACCCGGACAACTGGGAGGTCAGCCAGACCGGCGGGACGGCCTGGATCTCCAAACGCCCCTTCAAGACCCTCCAGGAGCTCGAGAAGATTATGCCCCAACTGCCCAAATACGAAGACGTGCGCGATTGGTTCCAGCCCAGCATCTGCCAGATCCAGGAGGCGTTGGCCGAGCACGACATCGTCATGATCGGCGCAGTGGAAGGCCCGATCACGGACGCCTACACCTACATGGACATGGAGCTGTTTGCCACGGCCATTTACGACGCTCCCGAGCTGGTGGCCCACATCATGGACTGCACCGGCATGTTCTCGGCCCATATCGCGCGGGCCTTCGCCGAAGTCAGCAACGTGCCGCTGCTGTTCATGGGCGAGGATATCGCCGGATCGAACGGCCCGATCTTCAACCCCAAATTCGTGCGCAAAGAGGGCTTGCCGCGCTGGAAGTGGATCAGCGACCCGGTCAAGGATAAGGGCTTTAAATTCCTGTTCCACACCGATGGCCGCTACGGCAACTTCCTGCCTTTGATCTTCGATGACCTGGGCGCCGACGGCCTCAATCCGATCGAGCGCAACGGCTGCAACGACATCTTCGACATCCGCCGCCGGTATCCGAACAAGCTGCTGTTCGGCAACGTGTGCTGCATCCACACCCTGCCGCATGGCACCCTGGGCGACGTGGAAGACGAGACCCTGGAATTGATCGAGAAGATCGGCCCGCAGGGCGGCATCTTCATCGGCTCGTCCAGCGAAGTGCACGACGCCGTGCCGGTCGAAAACGCAGTCAAAATGTACCAGACCGTGCACAAATATGGTAGTTACCCGATCGATGTAGAGCGCATCCAGGCCAGGAGAAAAGCGCTGCGGGACAAAAATGAATTAAAGCTACGCACGTTGTCGTAGAGACGTAAAATTTTACGTCTCCCGCCAAATAGACGCATGCGTATCCACTCAGACGCATGTCATGCGTCTCTACGGTTTACCCTGGTTCCACTGGTCCCCGATGGAACTCCTACACCCGCTCCGCGAGATGACTTGGTATGAAAACCCAATTGATGAAAACTTGCTGCGAACAATTCTACGTAGATTAGGTGTTGTATAATTAAAATATGAAGCCGCAAATGCAGGAGATCGCACTCTATATCGAGAATGCTATGGCTGAAACAGGAAAATTGGATTTAAGCGCCACCACACTTCGTCAGGCAGAGGAGCGGGCTCTGAAAACATTCGTCGGTCGAATACAAGAATCCTTTCCTGACCAGATTCTCCAGGTTTCATTGTTTGGATCGAAGGCGCGCGGGGAAAGTGACGCCGATTCAGATGTGGATGTGTTGATCATCATAAACCAAGATAATCGGTCATTAAGACGAGACATCATCGATATTGCCTCAGACCTTTCATTGGAATACGATGTTTTGCTCAGTCCCAGGGTTATTAGCATACAACACTGGCAAGACAGGCAAGAATTTAGACTCTATCAGAATATCGCTCGCGATGCTTTACCGATTTCAACTGGTTAGACTGTAGAGACGTAAAATTTTACGTCTCCCGCGAACCAGACGCATTATCATGCGTCTCTACAATTCTGCATTCCACCCAGACGCATGTCATGCGTCTCTACGGTTCTGACCACCACCCAGACGCACCGGGCCAATCTCAGCTCGTGCAAATTTTGAAGCAATGGCATTAACCCATTGCTAAATCAGTTTTAATCTCCTTCTATAAACGGGCATATAATATCGGTTATGTCGAATAACCTGCCCGTCTTGCTAACCCCACTCCTCGGACGCGAACGCGAGACGGCCACCCTGCACCAGCTCATATGCCAGCCGGAGGTCCGCCTCGTTACAATTACGGGTCCCAGTGGGGTGGGCAAGACCAGCCTAGCTTTACAAGTCGCCCACGCCGCCCCGGATGCTTTCGCCGACGGGGTCTTTTTCGTTTCCCTGGCCCCGATCAGCGATCCCGCGCTCATCATCCCGACCATTGCCCAGACCCTGGGCCTGCCCGAATCACCGCGCAAATTAAGGATAGATAGTCTCAAGGATTTCCTCAACAAGCGTGAATTGCTGTTGCTGCTCGACAACTTCGAGCAGATCATCCTGGCTGCGCCGTTATTGAGCGAGCTGCTGTCCGCCTGCCCGCACTTGAAGCTGTTGGTCACCAGTCGCGAGGCCCTGCGGTTGCGCGGCGAGCAGGAATTTTTATTATCTCCCTTGGCGCTGCCTGAACAACAGGGGGTTGATACTTTACTGCAATCCCCGGCCATCGCCTTATTCGTGCGCTGCGCCCAATCGTCCCAGTTTGATTTTCAGCTCACGCCCCAGAACGCGGCCGCGGTGGTCGAAATCTGCGCCCGCCTGGATGGGCTGCCGCTGGCTCTTGAGCTGGCTGCGGCGCGCATCAAGCTGCTTCCGCCGCAAGCCATGCTGGCCCAGCTACGAGACTCATCTCTACAACTGCTGACCGCCGGAGCGCGCGATCTGCCCGCCCGCCAGCAAACGCTGCGTAGCGCGATTCAATGGGGCTATGACCTGTTGGAGGAGGCAGAACAACGTGTATTTCGTTGGGCAGCGGTGTTCGTCGGTGGCAGCACGTTGCAGGCGGCTCAGGCCGTGATCGGCCCTACAGCCACGCTGGATAGGCTGGATTCGCTGGTCAGCAAGAGCCTGCTGCGACAGGTTGGGTCCGACGGCAAAGCGCGCCTGGAGATGCTGGAGACGATCCGCGAATTCGGCTGGGAGGCGTTGGCCCAAACGGATGAGCGCCAGGCTGCCCGGCGTGCCCATACGGATTACTATCTGGCATTGGCAGAAGAAGCTGAAGAAGGGCTGGTAGGCGCGGACCAGAAGAACTGGCTCCAACGACTGAATCGCGAGCTGGATAACCTGCGGGCAAGTCTGCAATGGGCGCTTGAAATTCACGAGGTTAAAATGGCTCAGCGCCTGGCCGGCGCCCTGGTGCCGTTCTGGCTTGCACGCAGCCACTGGAGCGAAGGCCGCCGCTGGCTCGAAGAAGCATTGGCCATGGACGGGAATAGCCCGCTGGACCTATCCGTCCGGGCCAAGGTGTTGTATGGGGCCGGCACCCTGGCTCGTTTTCAGAGTGATTTTGCCTGGGCGCGCATGTTGTGCACGCAGAGCCTGGAGCTGTATCGCGCCTTCTCAGATCAAACCGGGGTGCTAAAAGCGCTGGTGCAGTTGGGGCGTATCAGCGATTTCCAGGACGATCAAAGTGCAGTGGAAGCCTTCCTGAGCGAGGCTGCCTCTATGATCGAAAGCGTACCCGATAGCGCTGTGAAAGCCCGGGCGTATACCGACATGGCCATCGTATTAGAAGGCCAAACAAGGGACCAATTCTCGCTTGAAGCCACCCGCTTTCTCACGGAAAGCGAACGCATCAACCGCTCGCTAAACAACCGGGTCGGATTGGCATTTGGTCTTCTGCATGAATCCGTTTACGCGCTCTTTCGGAACGATGCACCCCAGGTCCCCTCTCAATTTGAGGAAGCCGAGCGACTGGCCAATGAGCTCGGTGACGATTACCTCTCAGGCCGTACGGAAAGCATCCACGCCCTGTTCGATTTTCGCGCCGGCAATTTCATTGCTGCCCGCCGGCGTGTGGAAAACCTGATTGAATTAGGATATCAGCGGGGGGAGTATGTACATCTGGGTGCGATATTGTTTATGCTGGCCGAGATCCTGTACCAGCAAGGCCTGTTTATTTGGTCGGCGCGGCTCCTGGGTATGGTTGATGTGTTTTACAGGCCCAGCCAGATGCGCTCTGCGGATAATGCAACGATCACTCGCATTTTCCATGTCGAGAACCTGCCTGCCGAGCTCAGCGCGCTTTTAGGTGAGCAAACCTTTGCCGATGAGTTTACTGCCGGACAGCGGCTGACGCTGGAAGATCTTCGGGCAATCCCTCATCCCGCCGCATCTAACCAGGCCGCGCCTGCCCCGGCCCCCGCTGCCTCCCTGACGAGGCGCGAGCTGGAAGTGCTGCACCTGCTCGCCGAAGAACTGAACAACCCGCAGATTGCCGAGCGCCTCGTCATCAGCCGCCGCACGGTGGATGCCCACCTGCGTTCGATCTATGATAAGCTCAACGTCAAATCCCGCGCAGCCGCGCTCCAAGTGGCACAGGAACAGGGGTTGCTGGGGGAACCAGGTCCTTTCCTCTGAAAATAGGCAACCCAAATAGGCAAGCAAAATAGGTAAGTTACCGATGTGGGTTGAGTGATTACGGCATATACTGTTGGCATCTTTTAGGATAAAAGGAGTACGAAATGTCTAATTCAACTACAAAATCACCCGCTCCTGGCCAACTGATCCCTGACCAACCCGATTTTCCGGTGCTCTGGGATAACCCTCAGGATGCCAAACTTACCTGGATAACGGTCCCCCTATATAAAACCCCAATTCCGCCATTGATCTATGCCTTCGCTGGCGCTTTCCTGGTGGGCGGCAATGCCGGCTTTGAGCAGACAGGCCTGCCTTTTCAATTACGAGTAGAGCGCATCAACACCTACGTCTACATGGGCATGGTGCCCAAAGGCGCGCCGCCGGAGGTGGTGATGAAGGCCATGGGCATGCTCAACCGGGCAGCCCCCAGCGTATTCAAGAAAATGATGGGCAGGATGGGCGCCGGAATGTCAAAACAACAGGAGGCCGCCCTCAATCCGATCATCGCAAGAATGGAATCCTATTGGTACGACGAACTCTTGCCGGAGATTAAACAGCATATCGCTTATTTTGAAAGCAGCGACCTGCGCGGCATGAGCCTGAACCAGATGCGCGCCCATCTTGCAGAAGCGTTAGAGCGTGTGGAACGTATGGGCGCCTTACATGGAGTCGTCCTGCCGATGCTTTTTGCGATGAGCCAGTTCGAGGAATTGTACTGCGAGCTGTTTGAGGGCGCCACCACGCTGGATGCATTGCGCCTCACCCAGGGCTTTGATAATAAAACGGTTGAAGGCGACCGCGCCCTGTGGCGCTTGAGCCGTTCCGTCCTAACCATTCCCGAGGTACGGGAAATCCTCGCAAATCAGCCGGCAGGTGAAGTAATCCCCGCTCTAAAAAAATCTACTGCCGGCCAGCAATTCCTGGTCGAACTGAATACCTGGCTGGCTCAATATGGCCAGCGTCTCAATTCGGTCTTTGCCCTCAGCGGGCCGAGCTGGATCGAAGATCCCACGCCAGCCATCCAAATCTTGCAGGCCTACGTTGCGATACCCGAGCGCCGCCCGGAGATGGAACCAGCCGCTTTAGCCGCCGAACGCGAGCAAGCTGTGGCCGAGGCCCGCCGCAAGCTGGCTGGCTATCCACAGCCCGTCCGCGATCATTTTGAAACCCTGTTGAAAGCAGCTCAAATCGCCACCATCGTCCATGAAGACCATAATTTCTGGATCGACCAGCGCTTGTTCTATCACGTCCGCAGGCTCATCATCGCATTTGGAGAGCGCCTGGCCCAGGTCGGGACGTTGGAAACGGCAGATGAAATCTTTTATCTCACGCCGGATGAACTGCAGAATGGCCGGGATGACAGCTTGGTGAAAATTGTGCAGCAGCACAAGGCTGAGATGGAGCGTTTCAGCCGCGTAGCTCCACCACAGATGTTGGGCACGGCGCCAGCCTTTGAGATGACCGATGGCGGATCGATGGTGCGTGCCCTGTTCAAGGGCGAAATGAACCCCGCCAACAGCGGAAACGATGAGCTGAACACCGCCAGAGGCTTACCGGGTTCATCCGGAGTGGTGCGCGGCACAGCCAGGCTGATCCATTCGCTGGCGGAGGCAGATAAGCTGCAGCCCGGAGACGTGCTGATCGCGATCGCTACGGAGCCGCCCTGGACGCCGTTGTTCGCCACGGCCTGCGCGGTGGTCACAGATGGCGGTGGGGTGCTGTCCCATTCGGCCGTTGTCGCCCGAGAGTATCGCATCCCGGCGGTGGTCGGCACCGGCAATGCGACCAGCACCTTCAAAGATGGGCAGTTAATCGAAGTAGACGGCGATGCTGGCGTCGTACGCCTGGTTGTTGAGGAAAATGAGTATGAACCTGCTCTGGCTGGGTGATCCCAGATCCTTCGATCCAGCCCTGGTGGGAGGCAAGGCGGCCAATCTCAGCCGCCTTGCCAGAATGCACCAGCATGTGCCGGACGGCTTTTTCCTGCCGGCGGCGCTGATGGACGCCGCCCACCCCCTCGACCTGCGGGACGAGATCGACAGTGCCATCTCAGACCTGATGGCCTGCCACCGCCTTCCGGACCTGGTCACGGCGGTGCGTTCATCCGCCGTGGACGAAGACGGGGCAGCCGCCTCGTTCGCCGGACAACACGAGACCTACCTCAACATCAGTGGACCGGATGCGATCGTCGAGGCGGTCACCCACTGCTGGGAATCGGCCCGCTCCGAACGAGCGCTGGAATATCGCCGCCGGCAGGGGCTTTCTGCAGATCACCTGCAACTTGCGGTATTCGTGCAGCAATTAGTCGCCGCAGATGCAGCCGCGGTCGCCTTCAGCGCCAACCCGGTCACGGGAGATCGCAATGAGATCGTCATCAACGCCAGTTGGGGTCTGGGCGAGAGCATCGTCGGCGGAACGGTCACGCCGGATACCTTTTTCGTGCGCAAACCGGACCTGGCGATCACCCGGCGGCTGGTTGCGGATAAACAGCGCATGACCGTCTCCGCCCCGCGTGGCACGCACGAGGTGGACGTCCCCCGCTTCCTGCGCAAGGAAGCCTGTTTGAACGACGAACAGGTCATCGAGCTGGCAAAGCTGGCGCTGACTTTGGAAGCCAGCATGGGCCATCCCGTCGACGTTGAAGCTGCCTACGCCGCGGGGAAGCTGTATTTGTTGCAGTGCCGCCCGATCACGACCCTTAATGGATGAGGCTGCGAATCAATTCGCAGCCTGCCGTTCTCAAACCTGCTCAAGCAGGTTCCCCTTGTTTCCCCGATCCCAGCGGAATACCCTGCAACCGCTTTAGCGGTGCGGTCTGGTCTTTGTCAGGGGAGAATCCCAGCCTTCTCCCCGGACTTGA
>Ga0315542_1002128_pt1 | contig 12159 bp, 9 predicted proteins | sample SalMarSW160120MG_FD_202541 | JGI IMG/M metagenome (GOLD analysis project Ga0315542, IMG submission 202541) | Salt marsh sediment microbial communities from the Plum Island Ecosystem LTER, Massachusetts, United States - Salt Marsh Sediment SW1601-20 ... | reverse complement strand
GGCATTCAAGGCGCTCGGACTGAGCGTTCAAGACCTAACGTGGGCGGTTGCGCCGTGCGTGTCTTGAGAAGCCGTCGTCTTTAGGCGACGGAATAGTCACAGATTCAGGCAAGGGAAATTATTCCTCGCGCCAGCGAGTAGCGATGGGTTGAATTTGACTCTCGCTCCAGGCAATCTCAAATGCGGCGACGACAGCCGGATCGAATTGTTTTCCGGCGCAGCAAAGAACTTCATTATAGGCGTCCGGCAATGAACGCGCTGGACTGTATGAACGTTCACTGGTCATAGAATCAAAAGCATCGGTCAGGGCAATGATGCGCGCTCCCAGTGGAATCTCATCCCCCGCTAAACCATCCGGATAACCGCCGCCATCCCAGCGTTCATGGTGGTGGCGTACGATCGGGACCACAGGCGCCAGATAGGGAATATCTCGGATCATTTCGGAGCCGGTAACCGGATGTCTTTTAATCTCCGTCATCTCTTCCTCATTCAAATTACCCGGCTTGAACAGGGTTGTCTCAGTGATATGGATTTTGCCAATATCGTGCAGGATTGCTCCAAAACGCAGGTGATCAAGACGCCAGGCAGGCCATTCCAGAGCCGGTGCCAGGGCCAGGGCATAAGCAGTAACCCGTTCGATATGCCCGCGGGCGTAGCGATCGCGCAGATCGATGGCGTTTGCCAGGGCAGTCAGGCTGGCGAGATAAGCTTGCTGTACCTGCGCTACTTGCACCTGGTGCGAACGAGTCAGGCGGGAACGGATGGCAGTGACCAGTTCTTCACGTGAAAGCGGCTTTACCAGATAATCCTCCGCACCGAGATTCTTGCCCGTAAGCACATCTTCCCTATCCGAGCGGGCTGTGAGAAAAATAAAGGGAATAGTTACCCAATCGGAGCGGGAACGTACAGCGCTGAAAAACGCATAACCGTCCATTACCGGCATGGTGATATCGGATAGGATCAAATCCGGGATGGCCTTTTCCATGCGTCTCAAGGCTTCCTGTCCATTTGCTGCGGTCAGAACGGTGAAACCTTCATAGGTTAACATCTCAATCAGGCCTTCGCGCAGCGCTTGATTATCATCTACAACCAGAAGGGTCTCTTCATTCATTGAACAGTTTCTATGCAAAAGATTTCTTTCGAGCAAAAGCCCTAACTGCTTTATCTAGTGAGAACCTGGCCTGTGTAGTTCACCGGCACACCTACGAAATCAGGTTGGACATAGATGGCACACCTGCTACGGATTCGGCGCTGTGAACTGCCTGTAAAATGGCCTGGGAAAAAACTTCGGCTGCAAACGCCCCAACGATATTGACATCAGCCTGGCGTTCACCAGTAGCCAGGGCGAAAATTGTGTCGCCATCCAGCATGGTATGCGCCGGGCGGATCGTGCGGGCCAGGCCGTCTTGCGCCATCTGCGCGACTTTGTTGGTAGCCTCTTTATCCAACCTGGCGTTGGTAGCTACCACACCGATCACCGTATGTTCCCGGGCTGAAAATCCCAACACAGTACGCCCTACCAGGGTCCTCATAACCTGCAGCGTATCGGCAAAGAAATCTCCTTTGCCAATTTGCAGCGGACCCTTTTGAAGGCTGCGCGCCCCGGCGATGATCTTCCCCGTACTGGGGTCGATGACATCGCCAAAGGCGTTGACGGCGGCTAGGGCTGCGACGATCACACCGCTGCCGATTTCCATGCTGGCAGAGCCAATGCCAGATTTCATGGCCTGTCCCATCCCCAAGATCTTACCAACCGTGGCGCCACAACCGGCGCCCACATTGCCCTGGGCGGGGGCTGTATCGCTGGCGTTCAGGCATGCCCGGTAACCCATGGCGGCATCCGGACGAATGTCTGCCCGGCCGATACCCAGATCGAACAGGATCGCTGCCGGGACGATGGGGACGCGCGCCACACCGACATCAAATCCCACGTGCTTCTCCTCCAGGTAATGCACCACGCCGCTGGCGGCTTCCAAACCAAAGGCAGAGCCGCCAGCTAAAACTACGGCATGCACGTTGTGCACCGTGTGCATAGGATGCAGCGCGTCGGTTTCGCGTGTGCCTGGCGCGCCGCCGCGTTGGTCGACGCCTCCAACCGCACCGGCTTCACACAACACGACCGTGCAGCCTGTCAGAGCATCATTATTCTGTTCGTGCCCGACTTTTAAGCCGGGTATATCGGTAATTGCGTTTGCGAATGTTTTTCCCACGAGATTTTTGGCGATCGATTTTCCCGGATTTTCGATATATTTTCTGGGGCGATCCAGGTCAGTTCATCTGGAATATGCCCCCAAAAAGCGTAAATAACGCTTGAATGAACTAATTATAATCATAAACCTCTTGCATTCTCCTTACAAAGATGTGGGATTCTGCAAAGGATTGCGAATGAGGCGTATTCTGTAGTCGATGCCGGCAAATGGCCTTCGAGGAATGATCGTAATGACAATAGTAGACTTTATTGATCGATAAGCTTGCCTTAAAGACCTCATAAGGACGAAATCAGCGGGGGTTGAATATGATGGGTACCAGGTAGAATTTGCGCGCTTGCCTTATTGCGCGAGACAATGCACCTGAAAAATCCGGCGAAATTTCGTGGTCTTGCGAATGATTGCGCGTGTGGGGTTAGAGAGCGCTGAACCATCTTAGAAGGAGAATTTTGTGGCCGAATCTGTGCCACCCATTCAAAAAATTAGGACGCTGGAGGTCGACAGGCCGCGCCACGTTTCGGGTCGGCAGCGCAAGATTGAGTGGACGGCTTATCTCTTTATCCTGCCGGCCTTCGTTATTCTGGGGGTCTTCCATATCTTTCCTGTAATCTACGCAATCTTCATCAGCCTGGAATCGGGTCCGATCAATAAATTTTCATTCGTCGGACTGCAAAATTACAGCGCGGCATTGACGAATCCCGTTTTCTGGAGCTCACTTGGCACCACATTTGTATATGCCTTGCTGACCATGCCCTTCACCATTGTGCTGGGCCTTTTTTTCGCTTATTTATTATTTCAGGGAGTACGCGGCCAGGATAAATACCGGGTGGCTTTTTTCCTGCCCTATGTCATCTCGACAGTTGGGTCTTCTGTAGTCTGGGCCTGGATCTTTGATCCTTCTAATGGACTCGCCAATTTCATTTTGGAACGTTTCGGTGTACAGCCGCTGCGCTGGCTGATCGAGCCAACCGGCATCTTCCAGATTTTCGCTCGTCAGGCGGGCGGCTCGCTGCCCACGTGGGCACAGGGTCCCAGCGTGGCGCTGATTGCCATCGCCATCTTCACGATCTGGCAATCGATGGGCTATGATGTCGTTATTTTCCTGGCCGGGCTGACCAATATACCCGGCGAGTTATACGAGGCGGCGCGCATCGACGGGGCCAACGCAGCCCAATTATTCCGCTATATAACCATTCCCTTGTTGGCGCCGACTACGTTTTTCGTGATTGTAATTTCTGTAATCGCCTCACTGCAATCCTTCAACCAGATTTTTGCCATGAACACGGCTGCAGCACAAACGCTTGGCGGGCCACTGGAGAGCACTAACACGCTGACAGTGTACATGTTCAACCAACTTTATACCTATTCGAACTACGGCTATGCCTCTACCATCGCAGTCCTGTTATCGATCGTAATCCTGGCATTTACCTTGATCAATTTCAAAGTGTTGGGAAGGCAGACGGAGGATTGAGTGATGAACTTGAACCGCGATCGCGTCCGTAACCTTTTTGGAAGGCTGCTTATTCACCTGGTCTTGCTGGCCGGGGTCATATGGTCGATTTTTCCGTTCGTTTGGATGGTGTTTACTTCTTTGAAGAGCTACGTCGAAGCAGCCGCCTCGCAGAGTCTGTTGCCAACGCAGTGGTTGTTTTCGAATTACCTGACCGCCTGGAATCAGGTGGCTGTTTTCCCGCGCTATTTTGCCAATACGATTTTCATTGCCACAAGCACGGTCCTGGGGGTGCTGGTTACAGGCACATTGGCCGCCTACGCCTTTGCCCGCATGCAGTTCCCGGGTCGCGATGTGCTCTTCATGCTCTTATTATCAACCATGATGGTGCCATTTGAGGTGACTCTGGTACCGAATTTCATCCTGATGCGGTATTTTGGCTGGATCAATCATTATCAGGCCCTGATCATCCCCTGGACGGCCAGCGCCTTCAGTGTGTTCCTGCTGCGTCAGTTTTTCCGCTCCATCCCGCTCGATTTGTACGACGCGGCGGTGCTCGACGGAGCCAACCATTTACAATTCCTGTGGTCAATTGTGGTGCCGCTTTCCCGTCCGGCGTTGATCACCAGCGCCTTGCTCACTTTCCTGGGTAGCTGGAACGCCTTGATGTGGCCTTTGTTGGTGACGAATACACCCCAGATGCGCCCCATCCAGGTCGGGATTGCCTCCTTTATCACGGATGCCGGCACCCAGGTGCAGCTCCTGTTGGCTGCGGTGACCATCAGCGTTGTACCGGTTATCTTGCTGTATCTGGTGTTGCAGCGCTGGTTTATCGAAGGGATCGCAACCGTTGGGATTCATGGAGGATCGTAAAACGATCTTTATTTTAACAGGGGGGATTACAAACTTTTTCTTATCGTAAATTGGAGGAAGGTTCTCATGAAAAAGAACATGGTAGTCGCATTATTATTGGTATTTTCGATGCTGCTCTCGGCCTGCGCGACGTCATCAGCTCAAGGAGCGGCGGGGACGGGCACACCGGCTGCAACCGGATCAGCCGCCACCAGCGCTCCGACCGCGGCCAGTGGCAGCTCATCCAATGGTCAGGTTGTCGAGCTGCAATTCTGGCATGGGCAGAATCAAACGCAGCAGGTGGCGTTGGATAAACTGGTCCAGCAGTTCAACTCATCCCATCCAAATATTCACGTCACTGCTACGTACCAGGGCACTTACAGTGACCTTTATAAGAAGGTCACGGCAGCCATCGCGGCTGGTACCCCACCCGACCTGGCCATTGCTTATCAGAACGACGTCGCCAATTACATCAAGTCTGGTGCAGTAATCCCCCTGGATACATTGATGAACGATCCGCAGATTGGTTTCACCACCAATGATCTTCAGGATATCTATCCGAGCTTCATCGATCATTATCCGCAGTATGGGAATAAGGTTTACAGCATGGCTTTTATGCGCTCGATGGAAGTGATGTATTACAACATGGATATGCTCAAAGCCGCTGGGTTTACCGCACCCCCGCAGACCTGGCAGGATTTTCTCAAGGTCTGCGCTGCAGTCAGCAATCCGCCTGATACCTACTGCTATGAAATGAATACTGACGCTTCGCGCTTTGCCAACTGGGTCTTCAGCCGAGGTGGAGACCTGCTCAGCCCGGATGGGAAGACAGTAGCCTTTGGCGGTCAAGCCGGCCTGGAATCTCTGCAGTTTATCCAGGAAATGTTCAGTAAGAATTATGCGATCGTGATCGGCAAGGCATTCCAGGACCAAACTGATTTTGCCCTTGGCAAGCTGGCTTTTACAATGGGCTCTACCGCTGGTCTGCCTTACTACAAGACGGCTATCGATCAGGCGGGCAAAGTTAAAAATTGGGACATCGCCCCTGACCCCCACGGCACGCCCAACCCGGTGGTCGATCTGTACGGCCCAAGTGTAACGATCTTCAAGACCACCACCGCCAAGGAGCGGGCGGCTTTTGTCTTCCTGAAGTGGCTGATGAGCTCCCAAGCCGATGCCCAGTGGGTGCAGGCGACCGAATATTTCCCGGCCCGTAAATCGACCCTGAACGAATTGAGCAGTTTTATCAAAGATAACCCACGTTACGGTGAAGCCTTGAATTGGTTGCAGTTTGGACGCACGGAGCCTAATATCGCCGCCTGGAACCCGATCCGCACCTATATCGCCGACGCCATGACCGCCGTTGCCAACAGCACCCAGACACCGCAGGCCGCTTTGAACCAGGCAGTCCAAAAATCCAACGCCGAAATCGCTGCCGAAGCGAAATAAGAACTTGCGGGTGTAAGTTTCCGGCAGTGGCCAGGCGTAGCCTCTGATACGGTGGTTGCTACGCTCAAGTTCTTCGCTGAAAAGCAGGGGAATACAACGGCGAGGAGACGAATATTTGTCTCCTCGCCGTTTTCTTAAAATCCTGTTTGCTCTGCGGCCCTAAACAGGGCTGGAAAACTTTTGCTCGTCTACTACTTCACCGGGCGCACTTTTTAAGCCACACCAAACGATACGAGTTTTGTACCAAAAAAGAATTCTACAATTACGAGAACTGGTAGCAATAATTGTTTGACTTAAAATCCTATTTGAGTATAATACCCATGCTGAAAGTACGGAACCGGAAATAAGGCCCAGTAGCTCAATTGGCAGAGCAAGCGACTCTTAATCGTTAGGTTGGGGGTTCGATTCCCTCCTGGGTCACAACATTATTTGCCTAAAGACGACTTCCTTTCGGTGGTCGTCTGATGCTTTAAATCCTTCCACTGAAAAATGCTGCAATCAGGGGGAGAGAAGAAATGGTGAGTTGCGTGCGGAGAATTAAAAGATGAAAAACGAAGAAGACTCTTGCTGGTTAAGTAGAGGCTTCTTGTTGTTTATCCATGAACCGCCACTGGCGGTAAGTCTATTTCAACTTGCCAGGCTGACGGCGGCGCGAAAAGACCGGTAGGCTGCAGGCATATCGTCCGCCTGGAATTCGATCCGGCGTCCATCCAGGCGCGTCACCCCGGGCAGTAAGGAAGCTTGATCGGTTTGCAATGTGTTGAGAAATTCAATGCTGATGCGCACCGGCAGGTCGGTGGATCGAGGCGCGGGCGCCTTACCTTCCTGGTACCTGCGGATGGCGTGTTCGGCAGCTTTCCGGATCATGCGCTGGGAGATAACCGGGGGTAAGCATTCGGCCGCCTGGCGTCCACTGGCTTTTTTCACCGGGACAACCTCCACGCCAGGGATCCACTGGCCGGCCTCATCACAGGCAGCCTGATCTCCGCTGACCAGTAATACGGGCGCATTGAAATGCCCGCACACCGATGCGTTGAGCCCAATCTCGCCAACGATTTCTCCGTTTAACCAGACGTTGGATACACTGGCGCTCGACCAGGTATGCGCCAGTACTGCGTGCATTGTGCTCATATGAGCGTGGTAGCCGATGAAAAAGACGGCCTGCACGCCGCTGTCAATCCCCTGCACCATGGAAAATGGGGAAGGGGAGCCGCTGTTCAGGCGGGCTCGCTCGTCTAATTCCTCGATCAGGATGTTCTTGGCGTAGCCGTGCCCATCGGCAACAATGATTTCCTCTACCCCTGCCTGGGATGCGCCGGCGATTGCGGCGTTCACGTCAGCCGTCATCACGTGCCGGAAGCGTTGATATTCGGCATGAGTCGAGTCGACATGTTTCCAGTCCACCACGCCGCTGATACCTTCCATATCTACTGCGATCAATAACTTCATTCTTCTGCCTCGTTTTTTTTATGATGTATATATGCCAGAATTGAGCGCCTCATCCCCGTACCCATTCTCAAAGCGCGGACAATGGGGCAGGAAAAGGCGCTCATTGTTTCTTCAATAGATAGTTGAATTGGACTTATTGCAGGATATCCCATTTCTCCCAATGGTCGTATCCTGTGATCGATGGCAGATCCTGAACGGTTGCACGGATCAGAACGGGCGTACTGTACCAGTAGAGCGGGGCGACGATGGCTTCATCTTCGACCAGGATCTTCTCGGCCTGAGCGTAAAGATCCATGCGTTTCGCTGGGTCGGATTCTACCGCTGCATCAGTGATCAGCTTGAGGAACTGATCGTAGCTTGGACCCTCGTACCAGTCGACCACTTGCTGATAACCGGCGCCTGGGCCGAAGACCTCGAACAGGAAATTGTTGGCGTCCGGGTAATCCTGGACCCAACTGCTGCGGTAAATATTCTCTTTGCCTTCTTTGCGTTGTGTCAGGTAGACCTTGCGCTCCTGGTTGATCAGATTCACGGTCACGCCCAGGTTATCCTTCCACATGGCCTGGATCGCTTCGGCGGTCTGCTTATTACCTTCGGTGGTATTGAACAACAGGGCTATCTGCAGCTGGTCGGCGGTCGTGCCTTTCTCTGCCAGGTATTCATCCAGGAGTTGTTTGGCGCCTTGCGGATCGAAACGTATGCCGAGATCGGGGTACTTCTCGACCTTAGGACCGCCAGCAACGCCTGGGTTGGTGAAGAATGGAGCCGGGACGCCGCCTTTGACCACATTGGTTACCAGAGATTCCCGGTCGATTGCCATGGAGAGCGCTTTGCGCACTCGGGCGTCATCGGTGGGGGCCAGTTGGTAATTGAAAGCGTAGAACTCGGTGCCCAGGGTGGCTGTCTGCTGGATCAGATCTTTATACTGCGGATCTGTGATGATGCGATCCATATCGCCGGAGGGGATGGTGGTAACGTCCAGGTTGCCCGCTTCGAATTCGGCCAGGGCCGTACTTTCCTCCAGGACGGTCAGCTTGATTTCGTCGATCTTGGCGACCGGAACGGTCTCGGTGCCTGGCCAGAAGGGGTTTTTGACCAGGGTCATGTAATAATCGTGGACCCATTCTTCAAGCGTGTAAGGTCCATATCCTTGATAGAAGCCTTGTTCGGTCCAGCGATCTGTGCGGGCTTCCGTGCAGTCGTCACCTTCGATTAACCATTTCGGTTGGGCGTGCGCCACCCACAGGCCAATCAGGTTGAGGTTATAAACGCCGGCCGCGTTGAAGGTAAATTGGATGGTTTGTGGGTCGGTGACATTTACGCCGACCGCCGCAGCCAGTTCATCTAATTTCTCAGGATCATCGACAGAGGCGCTGTTGAAGTCGTTGGCACCTTTCAAGTAAGGTGTCAGAACGTAGGCATATTCCGAAGCGGTGCGCGGATCGAGCGTACGCAGGACGCCGTATTTGAAGTCTTCTGCGGTGACCATGCGGTCGTTGCCGTTGCAATCCTGCACTTTCACCACTTCGCCTTTATTGGCATCCCACTTGACCCAGGGTACGTTGTCCAGCAGATGGAAGGTGTATACCGTCCCATCATCTGAAATGTCATAGTTGGTAGCCATACCATTCTCGACTTCGGCCGTCACCTCATTCTGGCGCACCAGGCCGATCGAGGTGGTTCCGATGACCTGGATTTCGATTGATTGGGATGCATGCGATGGATCGATAGAGGGGATATCCGAAGACCCGGCAGAGAGCAACAACACTTTACCACTGGGGGCCGCAGTGGGTGGTGCAGCCGGAACCTCGACCGTTTCCTTAACGGTTTCCTTGACCACCTGTGTGATCACTACGGGTGTCCCCTCTTTTTCGACGACAACCGTTTGAATGACGGGTTGCGATTGGCAGGCGGTCAGCACCGTTGCCAGGATCATCAAGAAACTGACCAGACTGATCACTGTTTTTCGAGACATTCTACTCCTCCTTAGCGGATCGAAAAGGTTGGGTCTTCTCCAAATGATCGGGATGGGCATCGCCGCTCGTTGAGTCTCGCAGCGGGCCCTAAGTTCAATTGTTTTCAGGAAAACAGAAAGGTATCGCCAGGCGCGTCCTGTATATGAACCCTCACAGATTGCGACGCGAAAGCTAATCCAGTCAGGGTTTTTTAGTTCTTCTCATTCTGTTACGTAGTCCCGGGCAACCTCCTAACTCACGTTGCTGCAGTTGGCGGCTCTGCTCGCTATCAGGGGCGGGCAAGGGTCATGTTACGCGGTGATCGTGAAGGGTGAAGAAGAAAATATTAAAAATATATTCTTGGGATTTTAATAGTATCTTCTGCGTATTTTTATTATATAATATATTTATCGTGCGAGTCAATAAGAAATTATCGCTCTCTGGAAATTGTCACAATATGGATGGTCGGGAATTCTTTATTACAAGAATGACATTAAGTTAGTATGTCGGGTCAATACAGGTAGAAAGGAATTTAGTAATGGATGCACTGGACGAGAAAAAAAAGTCAACCCATCTCAGCTTGCGACAAATGGCTTATGAGCAGATCAAACACGATATCATTACTTGCCAGCTTTCGCCAGGAGAACCGCTCAGTGAAGGTCGCTTCGCCGATCGTTTCCAGATCAGCAAGACCCCCGTTCGCGAAGCTCTGACCTCTTTACAGAAAGATCGCCTGGTGGAATATACCCCCAACCGGGGGTTTGTCGTCGCTCCCGTTTCTTATACGGATGTCCAGGAGATTTTCGAAGCCAGGCTGTTCTATGAAACGGCTCTTTTCAAGCTGGCCTTGAAATTTATCACCGAGGCCGATATCGAGTTATTGCACGGTTACTCCAGGGTGGAATATGACCTGCAGGAGAGCAACGCAATCGAGCTCTACCAGCAAGCCAACTACGATTTTCACATGGGCATCGCCCGGATCGCCCGCAACAGCCGCCTGCATTGGCACTATAACAATATTCTGAATGAGGCCCAACGCCTGATCTACCTGGATTTCAAGAACAACAATATCCTCTCGAAATGGCAGCACAGCCATCAGGAGGTCATGCAAGCCCTGCGCGACCGGGATTTGGATGCCGGAATGCAGGCGATCGAAGAAACTCTGGACAAGGCCAGGAAACGTATCCTGGGTACTTGAAGCATATGGGTTGAGTGTCAAGGGAGGTCGCATGGCCGATTTGCTCGATGTGCGCGGCCTGGAAACGCATTTCCGTACGAATGAAGGCATCGTGCACGCTGTCAACGGCGTCTCCTTTCGTTTGAAGGAGGGAGAGACGCTGGGGATTGTGGGTGAGAGTGGCTCGGGGAAAAGCGTCACCGTATTGTCAATGCTGCACCTGATCCCCTCTCCACCTGGAGAAGTCGTTGCCGGGCAGGCGCATTATCTTGGCAAAGATTTGCTCACTTTACCAGATCCAGAGATCCGCCGGCTGCTCGGTTCCCAGATCAGTTTGATTTTTCAGGACCCGATGACCTCTTTCAATCCGGTGCTGACAATCGGCAGGCAAATCACCGAGCCGCTCCAAATCCACCAAAACAGGAGCTACAAAGATGCCTGGCAGCGGGGTGTTGAATTCCTGAGCATGGTCGGTATTCCCAACGCCCAGGAACGTATGAAAGACTACCCGCACCAATTTTCAGGTGGCATGCGCCAGCGGGTGATGATCGCCATGGCGTTGATCTGTACACCCAGTATTTTGATCGCCGATGAGCCGACCACAGCTCTGGATGTCACCATCCAGGCCCAGATTGTGGAATTGGCCAAACGCCTGCGTGATGAGCTGGGGATGGCGATGATCTGGATCACCCACGACCTGGGTATCATCGCCGGATTGGCCGACCGCGTCCTGGTTATGTACGGTGGGTTGATCGTAGAAGAGGTGCCGGTTGTAGACCTGTATCAACACCCGCGCCATCCCTATACGATCGCCTTATTGGCCAGCCTGCCACGCGTCGACGAAATTGGCCAACGGCGCCTGGCATCGATCGATGGTCTGCCCCCGGTTTTGCTCGAAAAACCCGGGTATTGTCCTTTTGCCCCACGCTGCTCGTTTGCTCTCGAGCATTGCTGGCATGAAAACCCGCCCTTACGCCAGGTTAGCCCGGAGCATTACGTCGCTTGCTGGGTGGACCCGGACAGCGGAAGGGAGCGCTCATGACTGACAATAACGTTCTCCTGCGGGTCGAACACCTGGTAAAGCATTTTCCCATCCTGCGCGGCGTGATTTTCCAGAAGCAAACCGGCGCCGTACATGCGGTGGATGACATCTCCTTTGAGATCCATGATGGCGAGACCCTGGGCCTGGTAGGCGAATCAGGCTGTGGCAAATCGACCACGGGACGAACGATCCTCCAGCTTTACCGACCGACATCAGGGCATGTCTACTTCCAAGGGGTAGACCTGGTCACTTTGAAAGGCAAAGAACTGCGCAAGATACGGCGTAGTATGCAGATGATCTTCCAGGATCCTTACGCCAGCCTGAATCCGCGCATGACGGTGGGTGAAATTATCGGTGAACCACTCCTGATCCACAATCTGGGTAGTGGTAAAGGGGTCCGGGAACGGGCTGAACAACTTCTGCAGCTCGTCGGTCTTAATCCGGCATACTCAAACCGCTTCCCGCACGAGTTTTCCGGTGGACAGCGCCAGCGTATTGGGGTTGCCCGCGCCCTGGCAGTCAACCCGTCACTGATCGTATGTGACGAGCCAATCTCAGCCCTGGACGTTTCTATCCAG
>Ga0315542_1002127_pt1 | contig 12165 bp, 8 predicted proteins | sample SalMarSW160120MG_FD_202541 | JGI IMG/M metagenome (GOLD analysis project Ga0315542, IMG submission 202541) | Salt marsh sediment microbial communities from the Plum Island Ecosystem LTER, Massachusetts, United States - Salt Marsh Sediment SW1601-20 ... | reverse complement strand
CAACGTACTGCGGCCTATAAGTAACTCTACTATGATGCGTTTCGCAATGCAAACATCCGAACACTCATAGAGTGTTCGGATGTCTACGACGTGCGCGCTGACTAGCGAGCCGGCTTCTCGGACCGCACCGTCCCGGTGGCCGGATCCGTGGTACTCTGCGGCATTTCACGAACCTCGGCGTTGGCGACCATGGTCTCTGCCGCCGTGTCATTCACAATGCCGCCCGGTGGCGGTGCCTGAAGAACGGCACGCTTACGCCCACAATTACATCCCATGTCAGCACTTCCTTCGCTTCTTTGCGGCCACAACCATCGTGCGCGAGCGGGCGATGCGCACCCGCTTACTCAGCGCCGCGACGGTCTCTGACGCCGACACCTTGAGATCGCCACCGGCGGTCCAGTTGTCGGGGATCTGATCACTCGCGCCCAGCGCGCGAGCTCGACTCATGATGTGCTTACGAATCGCGTTGTGCGATCCGGAACCGCGTCCCACGGCGCGAATGGCGTTCGAGAGATCACTCAAGCCGTGATGCGCCTTGTCACGGATCGGGTATGAGCCGTCGCTCATCGCCCAGCCGCGACGCACACACTCGCGCCGTGCCGCCGCGTTGAGATCGCCGCCATTCGGCACATCGAGGTTTGCGTTGGTCGCGTCATTGGACGCGGACACCAGCGCGACCGGAATCGTCGACGCGACGAGCTCCCCGCTCTCGAAGCTGAGACTTGCCGTGCGTCGCGCCATCGGGAAGCCCGGCACCGGCACCAGGAGCGCGGCGACAAACTCACGCCAGCCAGAGCGGTCGAGATGCGGTCGCCAGTCGCCGGACAGCTTGCATGCCATGATGCGCTGGAGCGTCGTCGGCTCCAGTCCGCCGACCAGCGCGCCCGCGATCCACACGCCGTGATCGTTCTCACCGACGCGCGCCGTCGCGACGATCGAGCACGAGTTGTCGTAGTGCTGTGACGCCTGGCTGGCGGTCAGCGAGCGCGCGATGGTCGCGTGACCGCAGTTCATCGTGATCGCACCGGTGGCGATGCGGTCGCCGCCCGCGACGATGGTCTGCCCGGACATGAACCGCGAGTAGTCGCCGTTGCCCATCGGAACGAACTGATCGCGCTCGGGGAACGACCGGTGTCGGACTCCGGTGGGAGCGACGTACCCGTAGATGCGTCCCTCCGGTGTGATCGTCAGCGCGCCGTCGACGTCGACGTCGGTCGGCTCTTCGAACCACTCTCGCGGCGGCGCATCGGTGATCTCGATGACGCTGGCAGCGGCAACGATGTCAACTGTCTGCATGGTGACGGTGTCCAAGTCTTCATATGCCAGTGCGGTGTCCGGCACGTCGACAAGCGCGACGCGCGCCTCGGTGAATGCCGGAATCTCGACGAGCGTCGTGGCGCGAATGCGTCCGCACTTGTACACCGTCAGGTCGGGCTCACCGAAGATCTTCTGTGCGATGTTCTGAACGCCCTCGGCACCCTCGGCGGGCTGACTCGCCGTCTCGTTGCCGGCATAGTGCAGCTCGACGTTCGAGCTCTTCACCGAGTCGACGTCGACGCTGTTCCCGCGCAGATTGCCGTTACGCATACGGCGGAACACCTCACGGCCGTCTGTGCTGCCGAGATCGATCGTGCCCTCGCCCATGATCTTGTTGACGCCGGTGTTGCCGTCACCCGCGGGCTCGCGCCAGATGTTATCGATGCTGCCGACACGTACCGAGACATTGTGGTTGCCGCCGTGGCTGGTCTCCTTCTGCCACATCAACGGCAACGGCGGCTCGTCCCACGACAGCGAGTTGATGTCGAACATCCGCGAGTCACCGGACTCGACGCCTTCCATGGTCAGAACGCCTCGCCACGGCGCGGTCTTCATCGGCGTGACCGCAGGAGTGAGAATCTTCGGCGCGTAGGCGTCATCGGTGTTCTCACCAGGCTCATCACCGCTGGCCGCAGCGGTTTGCATCGCATCATCAGGCTGTTCAGGGACACCGTTGTCATCAATGATGGTGGCGTAGAACTCTGCCGGATCAAGGCTGTTCACTACTCAACCTCCACTGTCACTTGACGCTGTGGATTGGTAACTGATTGTGGCTCGACGTTGAGAACGCGAAGCTTTAGACCGTGTGGCAGCATTACTTGATTTTCGTGATAAAACGTGTCACCAGACGGTACGAACAGCATGTTGGTGCCTGCCGGCACGCGAATGTTAAGTGTGATGCAATCTGCGCAGTTTGCACCACTTCCGGAATCTCGCTGAAGCTTTGCAGCGGTGTAGCCGTCGACGTTCATGGTCTTACCGACCATGTTGTGCAGGTCCAGCGGGTTTTTCTTGCCAAGTGTGTCAAGATTCACCGTACGAAAGACTGTCATGTTCTCTGAACTTGGCTTCATCATGCCGTCAATGGTCTTGACAGCCGCCGCAGCTCGCTTTGTGCTCTCCTCATCCTTTAGTGCATTTGGATTGCGTAGGTGGTAGTCGATGGAACCCGCACTTCGTGTGTAGTCCTTGACGGTGCTACGCTCTTCCGGCGTCCAGTGCTGTGGAGAGTACCTATCGCGCTGCGAACGCCACATCTTGGTCTCGTTCGTCGCCGGAAAGTCAGCTGTGCCCTCTGGCGTAGATGTGGGCTTTGGGTACTGCTTCTTCTTGAACAGCTTGCCAAGCATGCCGCCGCCCGGGGTGTCGATCCACCTACCATCGTCACCACGTAGCTGGCCGGGGTTAAACTTCGCTGCAACTGTGTCGTCGCTTGTCATAGCAGTACTCACCGTCGTTTCGAGGCTAATTGTGGTACCGGACTCGGTCGGACGTCCCGGGTGTGGGTGCGGGTGCTTGCCAGTTGCCATCCTGTGATACTCGGCGCAAAGTCCCTGTGGATCGCGCACGTACTTCCGCAGATGCTTCACACAGCGGGTGAAGTCGCCGTTGGTGTTCCAGCGAATCTTCGCGGCACCCTTGCCGCGCACCCAGTAGTTGCGCAAGTTGTGCCCGGGACCCGGCACGTTGACGTCGCGCTCGCGCGTGAATGTCGCCCAGGCGCGCCAGTCATACAGAATGTTGGGCACGATCGGATGACCGTCCGCGTCGAAGACGACATCGGATAGAGTGACATCTTCGGTGCTAACGTCTGACGTGTCGGCGCTCGACGCAACTTGTGCACTTTTGTCACTCTGTTGTGCACCGTTTGGCACCGAGACATCCAGTGGGAAGTCGATCGTCATTCGATCGTACGCCGATGTCTGTGCGTGCTGCTTACCAGGTGCAGAGATATCGGTCACTGGATGACCTCCACGTCGATGTGCCGGACGTTGTCCGTGGTTCCGTGGTCGGCGATGACCCGATAAGACATCCCCGAGTTAAGTAGAACTTCAGCTTCATCGTCCCAGCTGCTTAGCTTCATCGCCGGAGTGTCTTTTGGTACCAGAACTCGCATCAGTACGCCCTCATCAGTGTACTTACTGGCGAACTTCTTGGCGATGTCTTCGTTAGCGGTGGTAGACGCAAAACCAGGATCACGAAATGTGACGCCTGACATGTTGTCCATTCTCCACGCTTCATGCCCAAAGACCATACTACCGTAAAATGCACCTCGGTACACTCGAATATCTTCTTGTGTCTTGGCGCTACCAAACCCAGCGTGTAGCGAGTCAATGGCTCGTCTCGTTCTCACGTTCGCCGGTTCACCACGTCGCATGGTTCCTTGAATGGATCGGTAGTCGTCTCCATAGTACATGGCAGCGCCTGCCTCGGCAACGCGTGGAGGATGAGGTGCGGCTCGTAGCGCAGAGCGATCGCTCTGCGCTCCGTCAAGTCGACGCTTGGCGTCGGCATGTACGTCTATCTCGCCTATGGCATCGGCAATGGCGCCAATGCCGTGCTTGACGTTGATCCACCTACCGTTGGAGTCACGCGGTTGCTGTGGGTCAAACTTGAGCGCGACATCTGTGCGATCATCGAAGTCACTTGCGACGACAGCGTCATCGTCACCATGATTCCACTCGCCCAGCGGGACGTCGGTGACCTCTCCACCAAACGCGAATCGCACCCGGTCGAACGTCAGCGGCCCAACCGCATCGGCGAACGCGGACAAGTCCACCTCGTCATCAGGTGCGACGTACGCCGCGGTGATGTGGGCCACCCACGGCTTGTGCTGCTCATGCATTGTCATGCCGAAGCTCGTGATCAGCTGCCGCGTAGATTTTGCCACGAGCATCTGTACGTGCTCGATGAGCTCGCCGCTCACGCCCCAGACGACGCACGGCTCAGGCCCGGCACCGGCCACAATGGCTTGATCGGTGGCCGGGTTGAAGAGGTTCACCGAGAAGATCTTGCCGGTGATCGTCGGCAGCTCGTCCAGCCACACGGTGACATCATCAACGAGTGCCTTACGAACTTCCGGCGGAATCAGCGCGGCCTCACCGAGGTAGCACAGCGTGATGTGCAGCTCAGTGGGCTCTTCGCCGCCGTCCATCGCGATGCGCTGTGCGTCGGCCGCGCTCGGCACCAGCGCGATCATGGCGCCGGTGTGCACTTCTCCGGCAGCGGTGACGCTGTCCGCATTGCCGGCATCCGACGACGACGTGTCGATGATCTCGGTGTCGGTCACTCGTCTGTCTCCGTTTCCGCTGGTAGTTCGTCGACAGGCGCCGGAGTTTCGATGCGCTGGGAGGAGCTCAGCGGGGACGATTCTGTACCAGTTTGTACGGTTTTGTCGACACCGTCGCCGGTGCAGCCACAATCATAAATCTCGTCATCATTAAGTTCATCACTGTGACGTGATCGAGATGTTTGCTCGGATTCGGTGACCAACGAGGCCACAACCGCCGATGATCGCTGCCCAGAGAGCAGTAGCCGCACATCCTGGTCGGACAGCACGTCGACATCAGGACGATCGATGTCCGTCGTGAGTGGCTGATCGGACGGCGGCCGGCTAAAGTCGGGCAGCTCACCGGTGGCCAGATAGCGCTGTGCCTCGCTCTCGGACATGTTGCGCGGCAGCGCCACCAGCGCGTTGAGCCGGAACGTGTACGGGCTGTTCAGCGGCGATGTCATATCGTTGGCTCCTCAGGAACAACGCGCATCCGAACGACGGACTTACCGCCGGCCTTCGTTACGCTCACTATCCGATAGCTCAGTCCGGCGCCGAGCAACATTTCGTCCTCATGCGGATGGTTGCTCACCGGCTTCAACCAGTGCATCGGTGTGCCGGGAGGCGCCTCAATTTCGACCATCACCGGAGAACCTGAAAATGCTGGGATGCCACCGGTGCTCGTCGACGTGAAGCCCGCGCCGTACCAGGTCTGCCCGACCTTCTTTTCGAGATCGGCGTGATTCACCGCACCAACGCCGGCAAATTTAACACCACGGTGTAGCAGTATCGGTTCGGTGGACGGTACCATGTTCTTCTGCATGGCCTTAGCGATCGACGCATCCGATGCTGAGATGGTGTGGTATCCACCATACAGGTACAAATTAATCGGGCCGTACGCGCCACCGGTGTATGTCTTGTAAAAGTTGCTCCGTATCGGCTTACCGGTCTTCTCCTCGAACGCTGCCTTAAACTTATCAAAGAGAGTATACGTGTTCGCTACCGTAACTGGGTGATACTTGTACTTCGATGACTCGTCAAATGACGGCAAGTTGTGCATCGGGTCGGCGTCGGGCTCGAACGGCGGCACGTTGTTCGCGAGCTGCTTTGACGATGGCACATCGGCGGTACCGGCAACTACTGCCGCGTGCAGCGAGCCCTTAGGCGTCTGCAGCCAGTTCGTGATCTTTTTCTCGAAGAGATGTGCGTTCGGCTTGCTGACATTTTGGGCGCTAACTTCATCGAGAACGCGCAGCATCTGAAGATCAGATAGCTGGTGCTGCTGCGCGACGTCAGAGACGGCGGCATAGATCGACTTTTCATCTGAGTCGAGATGCGTGTCACTGTGCGCCTTGAACGCCTTGTAGAGGTTGGCCTTCTGCAGACTCGACAGGTGACTGATGTCGCCTGGACCCTCGTTGGGGAACAACCCAGTGGGCGACGGCGCACTTGGCGTGGACGGCGCCGTAACGTTCGACCCGCTGGGCGACAGTCCGTGCGCGCCGATCGCCGCAGCGCCCTTCGGCGTCTTACCCCACTTTACGATCTTGTTCTCAAACGGCGACGGCTCTTTCGTCTTGAGCGTGGAGTCCAGCGACTTCAAGATCTGCATCGGTGTGTACTCGGGATGCATGTGCTGAATCTGCTGAACGGAGTCCCAGATCTTGTCTGGCTTCGACCAGTACCCGACGTTGTTGTCCTTCAGCGTCGCCTTGAAGTTCTGCTTCACACCGTGCGGAATGTTCGTGATATCCGCGCCGTCGGTGGCCGTCGGCGGCTCTGGCGGCTCTGGCGGCTCCGGTAGCTTCGGAGCGCTCACGTTCGGTGCGCTTAACCCAGGCGTGGTCTGCAGCAGTTCCTGCTCCCACTCAGCCAGCCCACTCTCAGGAGTGCTCGAACTTGACTTCATCGTGAACGACGGTATGACGCCCCACTTATCCGACGTACCGTACGCAGCCACAAGATCGTCGGCCTTCAAGCCGTTAACACTGTTCACCCACGTGCCGGACACGTTCTTCTGAACGGTGAACGTGTTGTTGTTGTCCTTGATGATGCGATGCTTGCCATCATACGTTTGCGCGATCGGCGTACCGGCCGGAACTCCTGAGTGATTCGCGAGCTGGTTTACTTCGAACCAGTCGACGCCGCCATCCGCGTACTCCAGAGACTTCGCGTCTTCGGTCTTCGGCATCGACAGATCGGCGACACCCGACGTCGTGTGTGACGGCGACTTCGGCGAGCCCGGCGTCGCAAGATACTTGTCACCAATGTGCCAGCCTTCGCCGCTGGTCACCATGTACGCTACGTCATTTGATGCGATGATACTGTGGTACTGCCACTCACCGGACGACGAGCGATACTCCATGAGATACGCGTTGTCGCTCTTCTTGGAGATGCGCATTGGCGTGAGACTTGCCGTGGGCTTGTAGTACGCGATAACATCTTCGTGCTGCGCGTCCAGTATGTTCACCTTGAAGTTGTCGAGCTTCGACAACGTCATGTCTTCACCGGTGACACCGTAGCCGGCCGGCAGCTCAAATGTCTCTGGTTCTTTTGATGCGTTCGACTGGCCACCTGGCATCTTCAAGTGCATGTTATTGATCTGCCAGCCAGGCGTCTTCATCGCAGCTAGCGCGTCGGGCTTGGAGTACGTGTCGACGTCGGTCCAGTCGCCGTCACCGTTGTCACGCTGCAACGTGTACATGCCGTTCTCGGCCTTGCGGATGCGAGCTGCCGCGGTATGATCACTGTGCGGTACGTACGCGAAGACGCTTCCCGGCTTAGCAGTGCCCATGTTCATCGCAAGATAGCTCGACTCCGTCGGCGTAAGCTCATCACCGTGTTTTACGAAGCCCAGCTCCGCGAGACCGGCCGATGACGTGTCGAACCCCACGGACTTTTTCTTCTGCGACTTCGGCGCTGCGGGCTGCAGAAGATTGTTCTTAATCTTCCAATCGCCACCTTCGGCAAGCACCGCGGCCACGAATTTGCCGTCGAGCGTGTGCCAGTACGTCCACGTGTCGGTGTTCATGATGTACTTCTGCGTGACGTACTTATTGTCACTACTCTTCACCATGCGCAACATCGCAGTGGTGTCGGACTTTGCTGTCACATGATACGCGACAACGGTGCCAATCTCAGCCTTATCGAGGTTACTCGATAGATCTTGCTTCTGCTGTGCCCCCAGCATGTTCAAGTTGTGATTACCGTACGCACTCGGTATGATGTTGTCAGACACATCTACCGATGTCTTAGGCACCTCAGTCTTCGACGTTTCAGCCTTCGGCGCTTCAGTCTTTGGTGCCTCAGTCTTTAGTGTCTCAGTCTTCGACGCCGTGCCCGGAACGGTCCACGAACTATCCTTCTTGTGCTTGTCGTAAAAGTCCTTCTTGGTGTATGACTGCTCAGTCTTCCAGCTGCCAGCGTCGTGCATCTGAACTTCATACTTTTTACCGTTCCAAACGACGCGCTGCTTGCCGTCGGCGCTGTCGAGGATCGTGGTACCAGCATCGTGCTTCGCCCAGACCAGCGTCGTCGACACCTTCGCGGACGTGCCCGGAGACGCACCCTTGTGCGCCGGAATGGACTTCTTCGCGGCGCCTGTGTCGGACTTCGCTGCAGTCTCTGACGTAAGCTTCTTCAGCTTAGCCTTGGCGTCTTTCGCGAGTGACGTTCCCGACGGCAGCTTATCAATCGAGTCGGCGATATGCTGCTGCTGCTCCGGCTTAAGCTTGTGCCACTTCGCGCTGTCGAGCTCCTTGCTGGCGTTCGCCACCTCTGAGATCGTCGAAGTGGCCTTTGACAAAAGTGATGCGATGTGACCCTTCTCGATGAACTTGCCATCGTTCCCGCGCGGGTGAGCCTCGGGGTGCCACTTCGCGGCGGCCGCGAGTAGCGCTGCCTCGCCGGGCGTGAGCCAACTGGGCGTCGACATCACAGTCTCCTGTCGCCGTCGATCGGTCTTGTAGTGATTGTGTCAAAGTCATACATGACAGTACACCGGCAGTTGACAAGATCACTTACATCAACGTGCCCAGCGGGCCACGGTACGCCGGGCACCAGCAGCCGCGACCGTCCCACCTTGAACGGCTCGGCGAGCCTGGCCGTCTGCTTGTCGGCCTTCACATGTGTCTCGCGCACACGATCATCATGATGTGACACCCAGCGCTTCGTAGCGCTCGAGTCCAGTGCCATGATCTGCCAGAACGTGCCGGATTCGTACGCCGCATGCGTCTCGGTGCGCGCCACCGTCATCGCGCGGGCGGTCGACATGCCGGTCGTGTTGATGATGCGCAGCGCGATCTGTGCCGTCGAGTCGCCGTCGAGCAGTCCCAGCTGAATCTGCTTGTGCACGTCGTGCTGCACGCCCTCGCTGACGCCGACGAGCGCGGTGCGCGCGTCATACCGAAACTTCTGCACGACGTCAGGTGTGACACTCGGTAGGCCGTGCTCACGGCGATAGTCCACGATGTCCAGAACGCCGGCCGCCGCGTCGATGAAGGTGTCCACGAGCTTTGCGACGGCGATCTCGTCATAGCGCCGCCACAGGCTCTGCACGGCCAGCGCGTCGGTGACGTTCATGATCACTTCACGCTTCACCGACGTGATGAACGTGGACATGATGAGCTTCCACGTTCGGTCGATCGAGTGTGCAAGATCATCAACACGCCGATCGAGCTCGTCGAGTGACCATCCTGCGTACGTGACCACGTCTACCTCCGCACCAGCGAGGCACGTCCTCGACGACGTATCGAGTGCGTTCCGGTGACGATGCGATTGCGCCGCTCAAGAGCGCTGATCAACATCGCCGCGGCAGCGAGCTGGCCAGCGCCTCCCTGGTTGGTGCCCTGCTGGTCCGGTGGTACCGTATCCGGGGTCGGCTGCTCGCCGCCCTGCGGAGGCGTCGGCGGCCCGTTTGGTGCCTCTGCTGGCGGTGACACCTCAGTCGCCGTCGCGGCGTCACCGGTCGTGCCGGCCGCACCCTGCGGCAGCGCCGGTGCTGGTTCGGTCGATGCGCTGATGTCGAGTCCGGTCAGCTCCTTCAGCGCGGTGGCCGCCATCTGCGGGTTGACCGCCAGCGTCTGAAGAATCATCTTCTCCAGCTCATCATCAGTCGGCGCATCATCATCGCTGAAGCCGGTTTCACGCCGTGTCGCGTCATCATTGATGACCATCATCTGTCGCAGCTGAATGGCATTGGCGGAGCGGTCGGGCCGCTGAGTAAGCTCCGACGTGTCGTACCAGACGATGATCCGGTTGCCGTTCTTGTCGCGTACGTTCTCACCCAGCGAGCGCAGCATCGGGTGTAGGTATCCGATGGTGAGACACCGTGTGATGATCTCAACCTTCGGTATGATGTGAAACTTGATCGCACCTTCGGTGAGATTCCACGCCGAGTTGCCGGTGAAGAACGAGTGTCCGTTTCGCTGTGCGAACCACGTGCCGTTTGGTGTGACCGGGCACCAGATCGTGCCGGTGTACGTCGTGTCACTACTTGCATCGCCAGTTCGGCCATCGACTGATACCATGCTGCCCATGACCACTCGGTTTACTGGGCGAACACCACGTACTTGGTGAAGTGCGCCGTGCTTGAATCCTCGACTTTCACCAACGGTGCGTGTCATTGTGTGTCCGAGCAGCGTTCCCGCGAGCTCCAACGCGTCGAGACGCTCAGCGACGCGTTGCAAGCTGCCGTAGCTGTCGCGCGTCGAGCTTCCGTCGCCGGCAACAAACGCGTCGATGAACAACTCGAGCTGTCCACGCGTCAGTGAGTAGATGAAGTCTCTACTTACCACCTTGTCGGGAACCGACATCACGGTGGACAGCGCCTCAGCGGCAACACGGTTGAGCACCCACGTCGTCATACCGTACTTATCGTCCACCGCGCGGTGCTCTCGCCAACGAGAAATAACTGCTCGTCCCGTGCCTTGTCGCTGCTTCGACGGCTCGCCGAATACTTCGGTAAGCACACGTCGAATCTCTACGACGTTCTCAGGATGCGCACGATGTGACTGTCCGATGACGACCTGCATTGTACCATCATACTTCGGTTGCCAGCGACGGAATGAGCCGTCGGTGACTGCCCACGCGACGAGCTGCACAAACGCGTCGGAGTACTTAGGCTCCGTTGGCAAGTTGACGTGTGAAGCACCGAGAATTAGCCGATCTGATCCACTTAACGTCTCTGACGTGCGCCACACCCGATCACCGTGTCGTGTGACAACTGGCCAGCGGTGGTGCATGGTGGTCAGAGACGAGCGAAATCGTCCCTCGATGCGTCGCATCGGCTCATCTACAACATCAGCTTGGTACATGTCCGTAACCGGCTGCCACTCGCTAACGCCGGTGTCATGATTCAACGTGAGCACGACATCACCGAGTGACAGTGCATCGTACGTCACCCAGCCACGGTCGCGGGTAAAAATCCGTGTTGCGGCATCCACGCACCAGTGGTTGCTTTGTCCCATACCGGTGATGATCTCAGCCGGTAGGTTGAGCGTCGTTGCCAGCCGCGTCAGTGCCTGGTTGCGCTGCTCGAACAGCCGCTCGTCCAGCGGCGTCGCGAACGTTAGGTGCTTGATCTTCTCGATGAACTCGCTCGGCACGCGCATCGGCATCGGCGCCGCGCTGGACGGTGCGCCTGGGTTCTTGATGGCAGCGCGCATGATGTCGATGAGCTCGGCCATGAACGGGTCAACGGCCTCTTCATACCCGGGACTCGCCGGCAGCACGACCTCATCGGGAATGAGTAGCATGCCATTCAGCGCGATGCGTGACAGCAGCGCCGCGACGACCTGCCGGTTGTACATGTCGATCTCACGCATGATCGGCAGCGCCGGACGCGCCGGCGACATCGCGCGCCACGGTATGTGCTCGTTTCGATCCCACACACGACAGACCAGCGACTCGTCCGGCAACGGCACCCACAGCGCGTCATCGACCTGCACCTCCCAGCGGCGACGCATCCCGTTCCGAATGCGCGACATGAATCCGCCGCGGTGCTGTCGCACGGTGTTCACCGGGTTAACGGTCCAGATGCGATCGTGCTCATCGGGCTCGGCGTCGAGTAGCACACCGGTCTCGATGTCGATGTCGTCAACCTCGCGGCCGATGAAGAACGCATCGCCGGTGACCGACAGCTGCACCGCCAGCGAGCGCATCAGCTGTGCTCGACCGTCGGTGCCGCCGACCAGACCAGAGATGAGATCAGCGGCCGGACCGCTATCGAGAATCTCTGGCTCATCGCTGTCGGGAGTCACCACGGCGGCCTTCAGCCGAACGCGCGAGACCGCCTCACCGAACCACTCGACGCCGTAGTTGAACTCGCCCATGTTCGCGTAGAAGTCCCACGCTTCGTCCTGCCACGACTCGTACTGGTACGGACGTCGTGTGTCGACGTCAGAGACGAGCTGCGCCGCCGCGGTCAGCGGCGACAGTGCATTGCGGTTCTGTGCTGCACTATGCTGCACAGCACTGTGGCGTCGAGCCGGTGACGCGTCGCGGCGTCGGTCAGCCATGATCGAGTCCTACTCGTTGACGGCGATGGCGGCGTTTGCCCACATGACGACTTCGCGCAG
>Ga0315542_1002125_pt1 | contig 12169 bp, 10 predicted proteins | sample SalMarSW160120MG_FD_202541 | JGI IMG/M metagenome (GOLD analysis project Ga0315542, IMG submission 202541) | Salt marsh sediment microbial communities from the Plum Island Ecosystem LTER, Massachusetts, United States - Salt Marsh Sediment SW1601-20 ... | reverse complement strand
CTGAAGAAAGAGGATATAGCGCTGGGTATTCAGCTATTGTGCGAACAATGTGAGGCACATCCTTGTATTGATGCTTGCACAGATGGAGCGCTATCAAGGGATGAAACAACAGGTATCATAACCGTAGATGCCGAGATTTGTACTGAGTGTGGGTCATGTGTTGAAGCCTGCCCATATCATGGAATCAGATTACATCCCGAAACAAACATACCCATGATTTGTGACCTCTGCGGTGGAGATCCATATTGTGCAAAACATTGTGTTCCTGGAGCAATAATTTGGGTAGACAAGACTGAAGATCTTGTCAAGGAAAAGAAAAAACTCCGCTCAGCTCGTATGGCAAAGTATCGTGATTTGAAGAAGGAGGCTGAACATTAATGTACGGTCATCAAGGTAAGATATTGCATGTCGATTTAGGAACAAAGAAAATTTGGACAGAGGATATTCCTGAAGAATGGCGGAAATTGTATGTAGGTTCTCGTGGAATAAATGCTAAACTGCTTTGGGATTATTGTAAAGATCCTGAAATCACCTGGGATGATCCTAGAAACATCATAGTTTTCGCTCCTGGTGCATTAACTGGAACAACAGCTCCAGCATCAGGTAGAACATCAGTCACAACGGTTGGTTGCACAACTGGACTCTACCTTAAGAGCAACACAGGTGGGCACTGGGGAGCTGAATTGAAATACGCAGGATATGACCATTTGGTTGTTCATGGAGAATCAGACAAACCTGTCTACATTCATATTGAAGATGATATAGTCGAGATAAAGGACGCTAAGGAACTATGGGGCAAGGATATCAATGAAACCGACAAGCTCCTGAAAGAGTGGTATGGTGAGGACTCTAGAGGTTTGTATATTGGTCCTGCTGGTGAGAATCTTGTCCGAGCCGCATCTATTCATTGCTCCCTGTACCATGCTGCAGGAAGAGGCGGCGGTGCAGCTGTGATGGGTAAGAAGAAACTCAAAGCAATCAGTGTCAGAGGAACCAAACCTGTCCGAGTAAAAGATCCGAAGAAATTTGCTGAAGTAGCGGAAGAGATGAGAGAGCTTCTACGAGCAGACAGCGGAGCACAAGGACTACATGAATTTGGAACAGCGGGTTCACTTGCAGGTGTCAACGAATTACATGCATTTCCAGGTAGAAACTGGCAGACTGGATATACTGAAAATGTGTTCCCAATAACTGGACAAGCCCTCAATGCAGGTGGATATCTAAAGCGACGTGTTGCCTGTTTTGGGTGTACTATTGGTTGTCACCGATATTCTACAATTGATAATGGCCCTAATGCAGGTATTTCTAGCGGTGGTCCAGAATACGAAACGTTTGGAGCTCTTGGCAATGGCCCAGGGATTATCAATACTGAGGGGGTCCTTCTAGCTAATGAAATGTGTAATCGATTAGGTCTTGATACGATTACAGCTGGTGGAGTAGCTCAGTGGGCTATCGAGAGCTATGAGCGAGGAGTCATTACTAAGGAGGATACAAATGGACTTGATCTTGGTTGGGGCAAAATACCCGAATTACTCCAAACAATCGAAGCTTTAGCTTATAGAAGAGGTAAACTTGGAGATCTTCTAGGTGATGGCTTGAAGATTGCCACAAAGAAAGTTGGAAAAGATTCCTACAAGTGGGCAATTATGAATGCTAAGGGTCTTGAACAATCTAATGTTGAAACTCGTTCCGCGAAAGCATATGCTCTTGCTTTTGCGGTCAATCCAAGAGGAAACGATCATCTTATGACTGAAACCTTTGCTGAGTTTGGTTCTAGTCCTGAAGCAATAGATGTCATTGAGAAAATAACAGGGGATAAGAAATGGGCTTCACCGCATTTCACTAATTTCCGAGCGGAAATCGTTCGGTGGCATGAAGATTGTTACGAGATTTCAGAAGCTTTGGGATTCTGTGTCTTCACCTCGACAGCAGCATATGGTGTTAATCCAGACAATATGGCTAGGTTGTACACAGCTGCAACTGGTATAGAGATGACAGAAGATGAGTTGATGCTCGCCGGAAGACGCGTCTGCACAATCGAAAAAGCGTTCAATGTCACTCGAGGTGCAACTAGAGCACATGACAACTTGCCTTGGCGACTCATGAACGAAGGAGCAGCATCTGGACCACTGAAGGGAGCAACCAACTCGCAAGAAGAGCTAGATGGGATGCTCGATAAGTACTATGATCTTCATGAGTGGGACAGAGAAACAAGTTGGCCAACTCGAGAAACCCTTGAGAAACTAGATCTGAAGTATATAGCAGACTATCTAGATGAACTTGGGAAACTGCCATAATTGAGGGGCTTTGGCCTCTCTTTTCTATTTATTTTAGAAGGATGGTTACAATGAAAAGATTCAAAGAATTAGGTGTTGCAATGACGGGAGTGTTCCCAGTCAATGAAGCTATAGAATTAGCAATAGTCGCTGAAAAATATGGTCTTGGTAGTGCGTGGTTTGCGGAAGATTATTTCTTTAGAGGAGGAATTCCATACATGGCAGCCGCAGCTATGGCTACAGAAAAAATCAGGATAGGTCTAGGAGTGGTTAATCCATACTCACGACATCCTGCATTAATTGCAATGGAATTCGCTACACTTGATGAAATGTCCAATAAAAGAACTGTTTTTGGCCTTGGTTCGGGAGTTCCGTTCTGGATGGACCAGATGGGAATCTATGATAAGAAGCCACTCTCTAGGACACGTGCATGTGTAGATTTAGTACGAAAGATCATGACTGGTGAGAATATCAATCATGAAGACAAATTCTTCACTGCAAAGGACATTAAGCTTGTTTTCAAACCTGTAAGAAAGAGTGCGCCCATCTACCTTGCTTTTGAAGGACCCAAAGGTCTCGAATTATCAGGAGAAATCGGAGATGGGGTGATTCTTTCTATTTTCACCACACCAGCATATGTCAAATTTGCTTGGGAGCGTGTTGCGGCTGGCGCAAAGAAGGTCGGAAGATCATTAGATGATTATGAGCTTGTAGCTTACATGCCGATGGTCATTGATGAGGACCTTGACAAGGCAATCAACATTGCTCGAGAATTCTCCAAACTATATCTACCTCATTCTCAACCGAGTAGTCCATTGATGTCCTACGCAGGTGTCAAACGGAAGGATACCCAGGCAATGGCTGATGCATTGGAGAAGGGTGACGATGCTCTACTCTCTGAACTCATTACTGATGAAATGATAACCGAGCTATGTCTTGTTGGAGATAAAGAATCTTGTATCAAAAGATTGCAAGAGATGGTCGATGCTGGTGCTAATACTGTTGTTGCATTCCCAGTTCCCGGCACAGATCCAGTTGAAAATGCCAAAGTATTAGGTTCAGAATTCTCTCATCAACTAAAGTAAAAGGATTTGAGTAAATGCATGAGCCCCTAGAACCATTCTGTCTAGATGATGATGAAAAACCAGACATGCCAGAATCTTCAAAGAAGAGGAATCGTCTGGTTGCATATATTGCTACATTCCTTGTGACTTTCACCCTTGGAACAACGGAGATTTTTGCTCCTTGGTATATTGGAGAACTGGGAGGATCTGGTTTTGAAATGGGCTGGGCGATGGGCTCATTTGGTATAGTATACATGATTTCTCCTGCTCTTGGAGGAAGATTTTCAGACAAAATCGGAAGGAGAAAATCACTACTAGTTGCTATTTCAGCATATATTCTAGTGCTTGTCCTCTTTCTCAATCCAATTGCCACTCCACTCTATCTCATTGTCATCAGAGGATTGGAAGGATTGGTCTATGGGTTCATTGCACCATCAAATCAGGCTATGCTTGCGGAACTTACGCCAGAAGCAGAATGTGAGGTTTTAGGCAATTTCTCCACAGCCTGGAGTGCAGGTATGATTCTTAGTCCATTTATTCTTGCATTCATGGAGGGTAACTACGGACCTGCATCTAGTATCTATGTTGTGATAGCTATTGAGTTCATAATGTTGGGACTCATCGGAGGTTTTCTACAGGGATATCAAAGAAAATCAATTACAGTTCGCTTAACAGAATCGGAGGATCCATACACGGTGAGTGATAGTATATCTTCGAAAACAAGTCCTCGATTCATTGCATCATATCTTTCAATCATGTTGTGGGGTGTAATTTCAACTGTGGTACTTGCACTTTTCCCAAGTTATGTTGAATCGTTACCAGGCCTATCAGCAAATGACTGGGGCACCATGCTACTAGTTTGGAATGGGGTTCGAACAATAGCGTTTGTTATAATCGCTAGACTTCCTGAAAAATTTATGAGTTCTATGATTTTGATTGGGGCTGCGCTTTCAGCTATATCATCAGGGGTTCTTTTCCTATTCGTCGATTTCTGGATGCTCACAATTGCAATTGCAATATCGGGTACTGCAGTGGGGCTTAGTTATCTTGGAGCGTTATATCTAATCGTGTCAGCAACAAAGACCGAAAAAGGAGCATATGCAGGATTAGTCGAAAGTATGGGTGGTGTTGGACTATTTTTGGGACCTATTGTTGGTGGGTGGTTAGTTGATTTCAATGGAGCATTGCCATACCTGATGTGTACTATTCTATCATTCATAGTGCTTGTCGTGATTATTCCACTTCTAATACGAGAACGAAACAACTCCAAAGTATAGATTTTACTCTTTCAGAATATCATCAAAGGCTCCTTCTAAAGAGGGTGCCTCATTGATTTTTTTCTTTGGAGGAAATGGATATGCTATTTTACTATGAGATAATCCAGACTCAACAAGCATGAAAGCTGTCTTAACCGCAATAATCCAAGGATCAATAATCGGGACTTTCAATTCATCCATAATGGGTTTGAGATTAACTTCGTGGGAGAGTGCGGTGCATCCGAGAACTATAACATCAGCGCCATAGTTTTGGATAAGGTCTCTACTTTCAATTAGAATCTCTTTCTGAGCCTGTTCAGGTTTCTTTGCAATATCTAAGACGGGCATCTTCAGAAAACGAACTCCAGCGCTGAATGGTTCAAGACCCTCTTTCCGAATTCCGTGTTCAATGCATCTCTTCAATGATTGACCCTGAACCGTTACTACCCCAAATCGTGTTCCAAGAGTGAGAGCAAAGTGAAGTGCAGTATTTCGTGGGCCTACAACAGGCACTTTCGAGACCTCTCGAGCAGCTTCAAGTACTGGGTCACACGCACAATCAATGAGTATGACATCATAGCCATCTTTGTTTGCTTTGATAACCTGCTCAAGGATAAACGGAGAGTTGTATGCTTCATCAGTGATTGATTCAACACTATGAGTTCCATGTCTTGGAGTAAAGTTCCCAATTTCACATCCAGGTGGCGTATGCAACTCGATGAATGATTTCTTTTTAGGATCTGTCCACCAATCAATACCAGTTGCACCAATGAGGGCTAGTTTAGTCATGTGATACCTACTCCTAATTTAGCAGAGGGAAAAGCTAACACTAGAATTTAGTGTAACTTTCCTATTATCTCTTCCATTGGTTTGTATTCGAGTTCTGGATGGCCATATCGCTCTGGAGAGAATGCTTTCTTTCCAATCTTAGTACTTCCAGCGAAACGAAGACGGTCATGTGCTGGAACAGCAGTTACAACAACATCTAGACCTTCTTTGAGATTAGAGCTCATGACACCATGACCCGTATCTGGATAATGCATGCAAATAAGGTCGGGAAACATTACCACAGGCTCACCATCACTCATCGCCATCATATATTCGTTTTTGACAGCGACCTGAAATCGGCCATTGAGCCCTTCCGGTTTTATCCTCGCTAATACATGCCAATGACCAGCACGGTCCTCACCTTTAATTTCCTCAATCTTCCCACGGGTAAGAATCTGTCCACCCATAATATCAAGAAAAGCATCAATTGGGTCATTTCCGTTTGCATTAGCATCACGTATTGCGACACCAAGTTCTATCGATTTTGATATAGAGTTTGGAATCACGGCCTTCTTTAGCTGAGCGCCAGATTGGAAATAGTGATTATTAGCACCAGCTCCACCATCTTGAACCACAGAAAAACGACCAATTTCGTCAGCTAGAGCAGGACTCGTTGTCTTGTCAACAATCACAACACTCCCGTTTTTGGTTACCACAGGCATAGGACATAAGTCAATACCATATCCGACGAAGGTAATCATTTGTGTTTCAGGAGCAGCCCGTCCGAGGCCATCTCCATCAACAGTGGTTATACTAGACCTTGCAGCTAAAGATAACATTACCGTTGTATTAGTCCCTCCCAGTTCAAAAGGAACGAGATGGGCGACCTTTTTTCCGGATATCCGTTCGGATATTTTCATAGCTTCATGAAGCTCATTACGAGTTTCCCATGATTCCAGCATATGCCCAATAGATATGAACGCAGTAACTGATCCCATGTATCCTCCACAGACAATGAATGCATCATCTTTGATATCATCAGGATCGGTGATTTCATAGACTCGGTCACGTTGGTAGTCCCAATCTACCAGAGGTTTCCCGAAAGTAACGGGGTCTCCACCGCCACCTGTACCAAGTATTCCAACGCCAGTAAGCATGTCATAGGCGTTCTCTTTTGACAGCTTCATTAATCAAACCTCAAACTATCATGTGCAATTTAATCGGTGCCTTTTACTTCGTCCATCGATTGGACAATCTTATACCAGCGCTTCTTTGTTCCTATTTTAGCTCGTCTCTTCCACCCACGTGATTTTGGCTCATTCTCAATCATTTGATGAATCTTATTTGCACGGGCGATGACAAGATCTTTTTGTTCCTGCGTAATCTCGGTGAGAGTAGGAATAAAATTGATGAATTTCTTAATGTTCTCTGTTACCGTGTAATAGAAACCCCAATCATCAGCTAGTATCTTTGCAATGTATGGGCCATTTACCGCAGTATCATCTAATTCTTCACTCACATCATGAGCCAAGAATGTAATGACCAGATCTTTGAGGTCCTTTGCATTGATTTCATAAATCTGAGTTTTCTCAAGAAATAACTCTGCCAGCGGGATTGTTGGTTTATCAACTTCTAATCGTTTGTTCTTCTTGAAATCAATCTTATGACAGAAATCCAAGTGGTCATAAAACACATCGATCTTCCGACCTGTATTTTTATCTATGAACAAATCTCTAAGTGTACTTGCTCTAGCAAAACCTGGCGGAACCCAATGATATCCTAAATCATCCCGGAAGAGATTGATGAGTTTTCCTTGATATTTATAGTAGGATACATAATCAATGTCCGTGACCTCTCTACCCATCTTTACGTGCAGATCAGCAAATTCTGGGCTCTTCAATCTAAAAGCTAGGCAACCAATAATACGAAGTGGGAGTCCCAGTTCCGCTGCAGCTTTCTCTATGCGGAGAGCTTCATCCATGAATTCTTCGAGAATTGGTCCATATTTACCTGTCATCTATCGTTTCACCTTACAGACAGAGCACTGCCCGTTCTTAACACTATAAGCTACGCATCATTAATATCTTGTGTCTCAGCAATAAAATTTGCCGTTTTTTAAAAGCAATCTTAAAGTCATGTTTTATGTTGGACCATTAAACTTTAAACTAGGCGTGATAGATTATGAACGAACGGTGGTCCAGCCTTTATGGTATTGATTGCCGAACGACAACACCAGAGGTAACGAAATGAGAATTTTCCTAGCAGCAGACCCCCACGGCAGCATGCAGACTTGGGAGAAAATGTGTAGAGCTCCTAAAGTTTTCAAAGCAGATGTTGCAATGATGTGTGGCGATCTAACCGGTAAGGCAATTATGCCAATCATTCAAGAGAAAGAAGATAGATGGTATGCGCAGCCACACGGAAGTAAGAAGAATTTCAAGAATCAGAAGGACTTGGACAAGTTCATTAAGTTCACAGAAGATGAAGGATACTATCCAAAGGTCCTTACTCCCGATGAACTAGCCAAACTTAGAGAAACTAAGGGAGCCATCACTCAACTTTTTGAAGATTTAATGGTTGAGAGAATACAAAAATGGATGGATATGGCTAATGAGCGAATCCCTGAAGAGATAATGGTTGTTGTCAATCCGGGGAATGATGATGACTATAGTATTGACAAAGTTATTGTAAATGATCCAAGAGTCATCTACCCTCTGAAGAAAGTAGTAGATGTTCGTGGATATCCTATGATCAGTCTCGAATGGGTCAATAGTACTCCATGGGATACACATCGAGAATGCACAGATGAAGAACTGATGGAGAAGTTGGAAACAGAATTTGCAAGACTTGATACAAATGACTATTCAAACCTGATTTGTAATTTCCACGACCCACCATTCAATTCCGGCTTAGACACAGCACCATCACTAAACAAAGATCACTCCATTAAGAAAACAGGGGCTATGGAAGTAGTAGGTCCTGTTGGTAGTAAATCAGTTCGAGCTGTGATTGAGAAGTACGAACCGCTCCTTGGAATGCATGGTCACATTCACGAATCAGTAGGATTCCGAAAGATTGGTCGTACATTGTGTGTCAATCCAGGTTCAGAATATCGAGAGGGTATTCTGAAAGGATTCATTATCAATATCAACGATGACGAAGTCACAGCTGGTCGAGTTGAACTCTAGATAATTAAATTAAACAAGAGAGTGCGTACAGTACTCTCAACCCCTTCTTTAGATTCTTCAATTTTATAATTTTTTTAAAAATCTGGATTCCATCGCAAATATATAGGAGTTTGTCTTAAACATTCTTTAACTTGATTAAAGAGTGGTTATAGCGCAATGACTCTAATATTAAAAACAAGAACTGATGTGGAAGACCTTACAACGGGTTGTTCATTCTTCGGAACAGGTGGAGGAGGAAGTAAAAAAGACGGTTTACACATGCTCTATCCACATGTAGATGAAGGTAAAATCATTGAGATTGTTGATGTCAACACTATCACAGATAATGATTGGATTGCATGTCCGTATTACTCTGGTACAATTGCACCACCGACACCTGAGATTGAGGCACTCAGAACAAGGTTTCCATGGGATTATTTCGAAAAGGAATTATCTACGGGATTAGCTACTCTTGAAGAATATATGGATATCAAGTTTACCGCAGTGGCACCATTTGAACTTGGAGGTGTAAACACTCCTGCACCCATTGATGCTGCTATGAAGCACGGAATTTCCTGTGTTGATGGTGATTATTCAGGTAGAGCAGTTCCAGAGATTTGTCAGAACACCGTGTGTGTAAATGAATTCTCAATGGCACCGATGGCGCTCATTGATTGGTTTGGGAACAAAAGCATTGTGGACCATATCATAAATTATGAAATGGGCGAACGAATCTCTAAAGGTCTAAGCCAAGTGGCATGGGGAAGACTTGGCAATGTTGCATTTCCTGTTCAAGGTGCAGCATTTCATGAAGCTATTATTCCTGGTACTCTAACAAAAAGCTATGAAGTTGGAAAGTTGATCAGAGAAAGTCGTGAATCGGGAGATGATCCAGCAGAGAAAATTGTAGAGAAAGTAGGCGGATGGGTCCTGTTCCGAGGAGAAGTCGTTGAGAGAACTTGGGAAAATAGAGAAGGTTACATGTTCGGAGAGACCGTGATCAAAGGTAGTGGAGTAAAACCAGGCTCTAAATTTAAGGTCTGGTTCAAGAACGAGAACCACATCACTTGGTTAGATGGAGAACCATGGATCACAAGTCCGGATATTATTGAAATAATCGATGAGAAATCTGGTGAACCAATTACGAACACAGACATCAAGAATGGTGACAAAGTAAGTGTAATCGGTATGAAAGCGGAACCTATCTTTCGAAGCCCAGAGGGATTGAATGTATTAGGTCCAAAACATTTTGGATTCGACTTAACATACAAATCAATTGAAAATCTAGTATAGCCACAACCGAGGGTTAGCTTGCCAATTGCTAACCCTCACCAATTGTGGTTCGTAATTAATATGTACATTACCTCTTTCTACGCTCAGCAAGTATTTTTACATCGTAATGCTTGCGCAGACCACCTGGTTCTTTCACAACTTCAATGCCTTTATAATCAACATTGTAGAACTTGGTCAGTTTCTTTTCAGAATCGATGTTTTCAATTCGCATTGTACGTGCTGCATGATAAACCAGAGCCTGAACCCAATCAAACAGTAATTCCTTCTCTTTCTTCAGCAGTTCAGGATGACTCTCTGTGTAATTGAAAATAGCCCATGCAACTTTTCTATTATACCAAGCATTCGTTATTGCTGAAATAAGGACAGAAGCAACAGCTATGATAGCTAGAGGGATATTAATATCAACAATCCATTGAATTCGAAATATCCATCCAAATACCAGTAGAGGAGCTGATATTGTCAAGAGAGCAAGAGCAGCAAACGCTATAATTTGTCTCTGTTTTAACCACGTTTCTACGCCTTCTACACCTGGGCCTACAGCTGCAAATTTATGCAATACGGATCTCATAGTTGTCCACTGTTTGATGAAATTCAGTGGCAGCTCTCCTTTTTGTTGTCGTTTTCCTACAAATGTAAGATCAAAGCATCGATAGATACGATAGCCATCAATTACAGAGATGAGACTCCGTGTTAGTTTAAGATCAAGTTCTGAAGGATCAAATTTGAATTCTTCTAGAGGAATTCCGAGACCCTTGCGCTTCTGCTTATTACTCATCTTCAGTTGTCCTCTAATCAGGTTTGAAGGATTGGGTGGCATATTAAGATTTGCAATTTATGAAACCGAGTTGTTTAAGTGGACGTTAACTTTTGGTCGCCAGTATGTCGGATGACTATTTTGACCTTTCAGATTTTGAATATATTGGAGTTAATCCCTTTTCTGAGAAACCAGAGAAAATTGGTATTGGTTCACAGGGAGTTCGATTTGTACTTCATAGAACCAAGAAAAGAAAATCCTATCAAACAGTCTATGATCTAGATTGGGATGAAGTAATATCCTATGAATGTGCTGAGGTCAATTATTGCAAGGACGACAAATCATGGCCATTGGATGAGGAACCAGCTGAAGATCTAAACATCATTGGACCTGCAGGGATGATATTCTTCTTCCTGCTCCCTAAACAACCCGGAATTTTCCAGATTTGGTCGTACATTCCTCTGGAAGATGTTTCTCAGGTGAGAGATCTTATTGAGAAATATGCTGGAAGACCCCAACTACCGCGATTGGCTCATCATGGTAACGCAGCGGCTGTTCGATACATGGTGGATAAGTGTACAATACGTGAGAAGCATGAAACTCCATGGCATGACTGGGTAAAGACAGGCCCACTCCTCGGCAAGCCAAGAGAGAAATTTCGAGAGAGAGGACCAGATTACATATATTGCGAAGAAGGCTTAGCAATTGATTTCTATGGTGCAGGAGAAATGCTTGAACAGATGTCGACATTTTGGCCTTGGCGAGTGATTGAGAATATTTGGCTAGATGATTATTCAATTCAATACAAGTGGTATGATGATGCATACATCTTCAGTCAACAAGTATGGGATAATGAACAGAGACCGATTCTCTTGGATGCCGCAAAGAAAGCACTCGCAGCGTACAGATCATCAGATGATATCTCAGAATTATTACTAATCAGACCAGCTGCATTCCCATCATACTTCTATACCACTTGGGAGAAGCTAGATCCGATGTCATGTAAAGCAAGTAGAAATGGATATCCCCCTGTTGAAGATTTTGAAGAAAAATAAAACAGATGGCCCTACCAGTCCTTGCTGAATTCAGCTACTGAATTTTTGAATTTCTTATAACTAGAGTGAGCAATATCTCGCTTTTGAGAACAAGAAATCAGTAAAAATAAAGGGGGGGAAGAGAGCAAAGCTCTCTTCATTATTCTAAGTAGACTACTCTGGTGGGAGTTGTCCGAAGATCGCCGACATCTCGACGCCCTTAGCCTTGTTCTTAGCACCATAGTACATGTACGCTAATTGACCGAGTACGTATACCAGCACAGTGAATAGAATTTCATGTGTAGCTGATGGTACGAATGCAATCATTGCGTAGAAGAATACGGCACCAGAAACTAGACCACCGATGGCTATCAAAGGTACACCTAAGAGTTTCCAGCCACCACTCCGCTCCCATAACGTCGGTCTATAGTACGGTAGCGACACTGCTGCCAGTGCCATCTGCCATCGTATGAAGACGTATGTGAACGCCACACCAACCAACGCACCAAGTGCAGTGTTGTATACTAACTGCAGAACTGTTGCGTATACTAACGTTC
>Ga0315542_1002123_pt1 | contig 12175 bp, 13 predicted proteins | sample SalMarSW160120MG_FD_202541 | JGI IMG/M metagenome (GOLD analysis project Ga0315542, IMG submission 202541) | Salt marsh sediment microbial communities from the Plum Island Ecosystem LTER, Massachusetts, United States - Salt Marsh Sediment SW1601-20 ... | reverse complement strand
GCGCTCCGAGTGGCGCAACCGCTGCGGCGAGTATCAGGATTGGCAGCCCCAGCCGGACGTTCACGGTCCTGGCCCTGATGTAGCGCGGCGTTGCGACACCGAGCGCGACCACGTTGAGCAGAAGGCCGACCGAGATTGCCTCAGACAGGGGCACCCCCGAGTAGTAGAAGATGGGGATGAACAAGATGGCGGCTCCCAGACCGGCCATCGACATGACCCCGAAACCGACGAACACCGCCAATGCGGCCACCGCGAGATTCACTGGCCGGCGCCGATCACACGTCGTAACCGGAACACGACCGGCACATGGGAGTGTCGATGACGTACCGCATGTAGGGGCCGGCGACCAGCTCCTCGCAGATCGGACAGATGACGAACGCGACGAGCTCACTGGTGTCGATCGGATCTCGCACCTCGACAGGACCGACCTTCATGACATCGGAGGCGTCAGCGTTCCACACCAGATCGACCATCTCCCATTGGTCGGCTTCAGGAATCTCGGTTGGGGGAACCCCGCGGCTGCGTTGCTTCATGAATGCGGAGGACGCGATCTGCGATTGGAGGGCCGGCCGGTAGGCGACTCGCACTGAGCGTCCGGTAGCTGTTTCGGTCAAGGTGACCGCGAGTTTCCCCTCATGTGTTTTTGTCAGGTTCCCCTTGCCGAACGTGCACCCGGTGGAGTACTGGATTCCGTCAGCGAAGCACATGGCACCGTGTTTCTCGCCGATCTCGACGGCAGCGAAGAGCTGACTCGCGCCAGAGCGTTCGACGCCGAGGGTGGCCATCGCCGTGAGCCCGATCCGGACTCCAATCGCCGATGCCCAGCAGCGATGTCCGTGGAAGTCCAGAGCCTTCAGCAACACGTCTCGACTGTCCTTCATGGTGATGTTCCTCCTGTATGGCGAGTCGCCCGAGCCTCGGATGGGCGGCGGTGCGTGATTGCGGGGCGCGCTCGATTCACGTCTGTTGCCGTAATGGGTAGAACCGTTTCCGTGCCCAGAGGGCGACGTACACGAGTCCGACGAGAACCGGGACTTCGATCAGTGGTCCGACAACGCCGGCGAGGGCTTCACCGGAGGTGACTCCAAAGACTCCGATGGCGACGGCGATGGCGAGTTCGAAGTTGTTTGAGGCGGCAGTGAACGCAACGGTGGTGTTCTTCTCATAGGAGAGCCGCAGCCACAGTCCGATGGCGAACGACACGACCCACATGATTCCGAAGTAGGCGAGGAGGGGAAGAGCTATGCGGGCAACGTCGAGGGGTCGTCCGATGATGGTCTCGCCCTGAAGGGCGAAGAGGACGACGATGGTGAACAGCAGTCCGTACAACGCCCACGGTGCGATTCGGGGGATGAACTCGTTCTCGTACCAGTCGACGCCACGGACCCGTTCACCCCACGTGCGGGTCAGGAAGCCGGCCGCCAGGGGGATACCCAGGAAGACGAGCACGATCTTGGCGATATCCCACATGGTGATGTCGAGGGTGGCGGTGTCGAGTCCGAGCCAGCCGGGGAGAAGCTGTAGATAGAAGTAGCCGAGCACCGAGTAGGCGACGATCTGGAACACCGAGTTGATGGCGACGAGGACGGCGGCGGCTTCTCGGTCGCCGCAGGCTAGGTCGTTCCATATGAGAACCATGGCGATGCAGCGGGCGAGGCCGATGATGATCAACCCTGTGCGGTATTGGGGCAGATCGGGCAGCAGGAGCCAGGCGAGGGTGAACATCAGTGCCGGCCCAATGATCCAATTGAGCACTAACGAAGTGACCATGAGCCTGCGGTCGGCGGCGATCTCACCGATCTTCGAGTAGCGGACCTTGGCCAGTACCGGGTACATCATCGCCAGCAGCCCGATCGCGATGGGAAGCGACACGGTGCCGATCTTGACGGTGTCGAGCCAGTCGTTGAGGTGCGGGATGAGCCGGCCCAGGAGCAGCCCGACGGCCATGGCGAGCCCGATCCACGCCGGCAGGAACCGGTCGAGGAGGGAGAGCCGGCCGAGCACGGCCGCCTCGGACACACCCTCCGCCCGGTTCACGGCGTGTCCTCGGCCAGGGATGGCGGCAGCGCCGCTTTCACGAACGTCTCGGCGTCGTCGGCGAGCCGGTAGTCGACCCAACGGCCGCGGCGGGTCGACTCGACCAATCCGGCCTCACGCAGGATACGAAGGTGATAGGACAGCAGATTCGGTGCGATGTCCAGCTCCTCTTGGAGTTCGCATACACATCGTTGCTGGACGCCCAACTGATCGACGATCGACAGCCGAATCGGATCGCTCAGTGCCCCGAATACCGTCGCTCTCGATTCAAGAGATGTTGTTTCAAGATCTGTTGAAGTCACCGAGCTGAGTGTACGCCTGTGACGCGCGACTGACAAGGTCCGAAGATTCCCAATCGGAGTGACCACACGTCTTCTACGACCACTCAGTCGAGAGAAACGGAAGACACAATCGGTCTAGCCACACCTCGTTCATCGTTGGCGGGGCCGCCGTCGCCGGTCCCTACGCGCGGTCTGCCTTGTCCTCGTCGTAGTAGTCGAGGCGGTCGATGGGCATCACCAGCGACGTCAAGATATTCATCAAGTGCGCGGTGATGCGCTTGAAGTACCGGTAGAGGAGCGCTCTCGGTACCGCTTCGCGAGCCGGCTGATCCGTGTGGAGCTGAGCGTCGATGTGTTCGTCGTACTCGTCCTGGAGCACATCGCCCTCCTTGAGCATCTCATGGGCGGTAGCGACGTCCCGCTCACTGAAGACCCTGGCGGTCTCGGCGATCATCTTGGAGATGCGGTCGCGGTAGGCCATGAGCGTCTCGAGATCCTCGGCGCTCGAGAGATCGATGCCGCTGTTGGCGATGTCCCAGATGTTCTTTGAGAAGTCACCGATTCTCTCGGCATCCTTCACCACGCTCATCGAGGCGAGGACCAGCGGAATATCGGCTGCGGTTCCTCGTACGCTGACGTGGACGACCAGCTCTCGTCGCACTGCCCGCTCGGCCTTGTTGACACCCCGATCGGTCTTCTTGATGTCCTTTCCGACCAGGGATGGGTCCGTGCCGCCGAGCAGGCTGTTGATGGCCGCATCGAAGGTGTGCCGATCGTCGACGAGCATCTGACTGATCTGCGCCTCGATCTTCTCGAGCTGACTGTCACCGCCGCCGCGGAAGAAGTCGAAAACCATTCCTCACCTCCCCTTCATTGAAGCAGCAGGATGCCCAGGATGGGTAGCACCACGAACCCCCCGACGACGTAGGCGATCACGATCGACTTCCGCCGCTCGGCCACCTTGGCCAGTTTCTCGGCAAGGGTCAGTGGCAGCTTCCTGAGAGCCGGGATCGGGTAGAACACGAGGATGCCGCTGATGTTGAAGAGTGTGTGGGTCAGGGCGATCACGAGACCCGCCCGGCCCGTCGCCAGCGACGCGAGCAGAGCGGTCACGGTCGTACCGACGTTGGCGCCAAGCGTCACCGGGTAAGCGTTGCGAAGCGTCAGCACCCCGGCGGCGATCATCGGCACGAGCACGGAGGTGGTAATGCTCGATGACTGCACCGCCACGGTCATGAGCAGCCCGATCATCATGGCTGTGACGCCCGCGCCCTTCGAGAGCAGGGAGTTCATCGAAACCTCGATCTGCCCCGCCATCACCAGCTTCATGTGGTGGGTGATGAAGGCGAGCGCGACGAACACCAACGTGAGGCCGAGCACCAGCAGCAGGATGCCGAGCACGGTGTCTCCGGTCCCTTTGAACAGGTTCTCGAAGAGGGCGATGGGCGCCTTGACAGCGATCTTGATCGGCGAGTCGATCGTCGACACTTCCGCGCCGGCCTCACGGTCGACCAGGGTGGCCAGTGCTTCAGCGGACCGGGACAGGAAGTGAGTGAGGAGCTCGAGAGGGAGCAAGACGGCAACGGCGAGCACGTTGAAGAAGTCGTGCATGGTCGCCCCGGCGAACGCCCTGCGGAACTCCTGGCTTCTCCGCAGGTAGCCGAGTGATGCAAGAGTATTGGTGACGGTGGTGCCGATGTTCGCCCCCATGACCATCGGTACGGCCAGGGGAATCGCCAGACTCCCCGACCCCACCAACCCCACGATCGTCGAAGTCGTCACCGACGACGACTGAACCAGCACCGTTGCCAGGATGCCGACGAACAGTCCCGCCAGCGGATTGGCTACCCCCTCGAAGAGGGTGTGCGTGAAGTCGGCTCCGAAGCTCTTGATTCCTGTCTCGAGAGCCTTGACTCCGACGAGGAACAGGTAGAGGAGAAAGAGAACGAGACCAAGACGCACTGCGGTGGGTATCTCCCGTCTGGCCCTGGTTGTCGCGCCGGTCTCCATGGACGTCCCCTCCGACCCGGCGCCACACTAGCCGGGCCACCCTCCCGTTCTTGTCACGATCAGCGACGCCCAGCGGCGTCAGGATTGACAAGAACGGGAGGGTGACCCTCGAGAAGGCCCTACGACGAGACGGACGTGCGAGCTCCTCGCAACACCAAGGTTCCAACCACTCCTGCGGTCAGTGAGCCGGCGAGAATGCCCACCTTGGCAAGATCGCCAAGCGAGGGGTCGGTGAAAGCGAGACCGGTGACGAACAGCGATACGGTGAAGCCGACCCCAGCGACCGCCGCCAAACCGATCACGTGGCGCCATGTCGTTTCCGGTGGCAGCTTGGCCAGTCCGAACCGCACGGCCGCAAAGGAGGCCGCGGATATTCCCAACAGCTTGCCGAGCACCAAGCCGGTGCCTACGCCCAACGACACCGGCGAAGTGAGCGCATCGACCACGTTGACCCCTCGGAAGTCGATGCCGGCGTTGGCCAGGGCGAAGATCGGGATGATCACGAACGAACTCCACGCAGCCAGCGCGTGTTCCATCCGGCTGAGGGGCGACACGGACTCGCCCGCGATCTTGGACAACAACAGCGTCAAGTGATCGGCATGCTCCCGAGGATGCTCCCCCGACGTGTCGGTGGAGAATCGCTCCGTGATCGCTCGGATTCGTCGTTGAGACTCGTGCCGGTTGTAGTAGGGCAAGGCAGGTGTGAGGAGACCCAAGGCCACCCCAGCCAGAGTGGCGTGGACACCTGATTCGAGCGTGAGATACCAGATCACGAGTGCCATCGGGATGTAGAACCAGAGGGCTCGCACCTGCGCCTTGCCGGCGATCCACACCACGATCAGCCCGGCTACGGCGGCCGCCAGGTAGCCGGCTTTCAGATCCGAGGTGTAGAAGATGGCGATGACCGCGATGACACCGATGTCATCGGCGACAGCGACAGACAACAGGAACAGCTTTGCCCCCGAGGGGATACGCGGGCCGATCAACGCGACGATCCCGACCGCGAAGGCGATGTCGGTTGCCATCGGGATGCCCCACCCTCGCGCGATCTCGGCACCCTGGCCGGCCGTGATAGCCGCGTAGATGACGGCGGGAACAATCATCCCTCCAAGGGCGGCGGTGACGGGCAGGACCGCGGTCTTCGGATCCTGGAGATCGCCTACGACGAGTTCGCGTTTGATCTCGAGACCGACAACGAAGAAGAAGATCGCCATCAGGCCATCGTTGATGATGTGGAGAACAGATTCATCGAAGTGGAGGGCTCCGAACTCCACAACCACGTGCGCGTCGAGGATCGAGCGGTAGGCATCGGAGAGTGCGCTGTTCGCCCAGACCAGTGCAGCGACGGCCGCGGCCAGCAGCACAATGCCAGAGGATGCCTCGATCTGGCCGAACCGGAGGAGAGGTCTGATGAACGCCTTCGGTATGAATCTGTCCGACGTAGCCCAGGTTCGGTGACTCGGTTCCATGTCAGCCGCCGTTCGCCTTTCGACCCGGGTGGTTCGAGTTGGGAAGTCTAGATGAGAACCGACGCGCTGTTGAAGGTCGCCGGCCTCCCTGCAACACCTAGCGACGCCCGGATTGACAAGAACAGAGGGGGCTCGTTCTTGTCACGTCTACCCTCGCTCAGCGGGGCCAGGATTGACAAGAACGGGATGGGTGTGATCACGGGGAAGGCAGGTCCGGCATCCTTGTTCACTCAAGCCATTTCGCGGCTCTGAGGGTGAAGTACGAAGCGTCGGGGGTACGTTTGGTCCATGCGAAGTAGTCGCCGGCAGCCATGACGATTGAGCCTCCTTGGAGACTCCCAAGCTTGTAGATGTCGTCGGTGTCGAGGTCCAGCAGGTACTGGCCGTTGTCGCCGAAACCCGACCCGTTCCCCCACACGAGGAACGAGTCACCGCACCCAAGTTTGGTTCCATCACCATCGACCTTCACGACCTTGGAGACCGTGTCGATGGCTGATCTGTACCGGATCTCGATCCTGTCACTGACCGCCAATGCCAGATACTCAGGAGTCGCGCAGATGTCGAGCAACACAGCCTGATCACTCACCGGGAAACTCACGAACGGACTCACACCACCATCACGCGTGTCGACCTGCACCACCTCGAAGAAACCTTCGGTCGCATCAGGATCAAACCCCGGATACCGCACCGCCAACAGCGTGTCACCCATCAGCACAGGAAACACAACATTGTCCGCAAGCACCGTCGTGGCCCCCGACCCATCCACAGCATGCGCATTCAGAACCGTCGAATAGAACCCTCCCTGAGCATCCACTGGAGTCGCCGCAGTCCAGTACACGTTCACCCCGTCGGTCGCCAAGTTCCGTTCAGTATCGGCAAGCATCGGCAACACCGTCCCATCAGGCGTCACCCCAGCCGAGTCAGCCACAACCGTCACCGCCGTATCCCCCGGCCTGGCAGAAAGAATCCGGTAGTCCTCGAAGAACAGGCTCGTGCTACTCGTCTCCCGCCACACGAACACACCACCACCAGACGACGCAACAGGAGCCTGATACGCAACATCCGACTCCGGCACAGGGAGTCGTGTCACGGTGCCTGCGGAGTCGAGAACAATCAGCGTTTCAGGAAACATCACAATGTCATCCGGTCCGCCTGTGGCCGGCATCGGCATCGTCATGCCAAGGAAGTGGCCGTCAGCCGTCGCCGCAGAGACAGCACCGATGGTCTCCTCGTCGGGCCACGTGACGTAGTCGAACAGCAGCTCGTACGTGTCGGTCGGGATGGGAACAGCATCGGCCACATCGAGCACCGTCGTGTCATCGCCGTAGGTGGTCGTGGAGGTCATGGCTGTTGACGTGGTCGCCTCGGCGTTGGTGGTAGAGGTCGACGTGGTCGTCGGGTGGGAGGATGGTGGTTCGGATCCCACGGTCGTCGTCCCCGAAGCCGGTGTGCACGACGCCACAAGCGTCGTCAACGCCACGACGGCGAGCGTCGTTCGCAGGATCCGAAACGGATTCACCATGCCACCCCGTTGTTCTGAAGGAAGTTGTTCGCGAAAGAGGTCGTCGAATAGGTGAAGTACCTTGACGCCAGATAGCCCCAAGAGACTGCTGACGACTGACCGGCAGGGTCGGCGAAATGCGTTGTCGCTCCGTAGGAGTAGTAGCCGTCAGCGACAATCCAATGCCCAATCAGGTTGCCGCCAGGATGTCCGTTGTAGTGGGCTTGACCGGGGAACTCGACCGTGCTTGGAGCGATCGGTTGGCCAGCAGAGTCGGTCGAGAAGGTGACAATCCATGAGAACAACGACGCGCTCGGCGTGTTCGATTGCACGAACGTGGAGCTGCCGAGCCACCTGTTGACGCCCTGAATGAAGCGTCCGGACGACCAGGCAGTTCCTCCGTAGGTGTCTGTCATCATGTGGTTGGCATTGGCCATCGCGGTCTGACCAAGCGTCGACCCGTCGTAGCGGCTCGTGTACCCAGAGCCCTTCATCTCCCGGATGATCATGTAGCCAGAAGCCGGCCCGCAGTAGTAGTTCGTCTCCTGCGCCGCCTGAACTACGCCAAGGATATTCGCCGAGTACTGGCCGGCCATCGGCTGAACACCGCCACTTGAAACGGAGAGTGCACCACTCTCGAAGCCGAACCCCCCTGACTCCGCGCCCAAGCCCCACGACTTCTCATACGAGCGGACAATCGCGTCAGCCAGAACGCTGTTTCCGCTCTCCCGCGCCCTGACCCAAAGCTCAACCATCCTCTCCTTCGCCGCTGCCTGCGGGCTGGTCGGAAGAACCACACCCGAGGGCGTGACATCTCCGCCTGTCTCCGTTCCCGCCACGCTCGCGGTGGCCGACACATACTGCGAGCTGACCACATCGACCGTCGCGACTGCCGGTACCGCAGCCGCGAGCATCACCATCGCCATCACCGCCAACGCGATTGTCAGTTTCCGAACCATCCGATCTTCTCCGTCCCTGGTAGGTGGCTCTCCTCGCACACATCTTTGGCCGATCTCACCTCACTCCCTGCGCGACACATCAAGTCTTCGTCGCAACCGCCAAACGGGTTCACGGTCCGGCCGGTTGACTAATCGCCGCACACAGATAGCGTCGGTTGTGCCCGCAGGGCCGTACACCCAGGAGCACCCGAAGGCTCGCGCCCGTCGCAACCTCGACAGGCCGACCGAGCCCTGCACAATGTGTAGCTCGGCCCAGCTCCCACCGCGCTCCAAGGGGTTCAGCCCCAGCCCACTTCGAGGGCGTCTGGTGGGTGGACGAGGGCCTGCGGAGGATGGCCGCGCGGCGCCTCTCGTCCACCCATTGCACCTTCGTCACATCTCAGACCCGGGTTCACAGCGGAGTTCGCCAAACTCCCCTCCAGGAAGCTCAGCCACCGTGACGTGGAGCAGCGCCGATGGGAGGTTCGCGCGTGGCTCGAAGTTCGACGGCCCGCAGTACCACCAATGAACCCGGATCGCCTTCGCAGCGAACTCCCACTGAATGGTCGTTAGCCAGACGGCCCAAGAGAGAAACCAGGGAGGACGCAGTGTTCAACCGCCAACGATCAACCAAGGGACGATGGCACTTCCTCCTGCCGGCACTCATTCTGCTGGCGGGGCTGGTCGTCGTCGTTCCCAGGCCGGCTGTGGCCTATACGGACACCTTCTACAGCTATGACAACCTACACCCGAATCTCTACTTCGCTCGAGGCGGCACGATCAACTCGGATCATGCAATCTTGGGAACACTGACGGCCTACCTGTCGTTCGACGGCTATCGCCACCGAATCGTCATGACCGCTGGATCGGGAAACAACCAGCTCGATGACTGCGTGTCGAACTACGGACCGTCACCGGACGGCTACTACGGCTACTCGGACGGAGACTCGAACTCGCAGCTCACTCTGATGAACAAGACCTGGGGCAACACAGTGGTCCGGGGTTGGGTGTGGTTCATGGACTCGAAACGCTGTGACGGCGGTAGCTCCACACTCCGCACCGAGCTGTTCATTCACTCTCAAGGCACCAGCGGCTGGGACGACGCCAACTACAAGTCCGCGGGATGCGTCAAGATCAACCAGGTTGACCGATCGTGGTTGGCCTCCGCCTATCAGATCTCCTGGGACAAGAGCAACGGGCGCCTGTCTGTCACAGGAAACGAGGCCTAGCAGTGCGGTACTTGGGAACAGTCCTCATCGTTGCTGCACTGATCGCGGGCTGCGCAGCCGAGGGATCTCCTTCTGCGCCCTCGTCGACGACTGCGACCGTGTCGACCTCGACCGGAGACCAGACCGTGACGTCCTCGTCGCAGGCCCAGTCGTCGACGACACCGCCTTCGTATGTCAACACGAGCCCGACCCCACCCTTCAGGACGCTCTACTGCGGATACCTGTCCAAGGAGTTCTACTCAGAGGAAGACCTCGCAGCCATCGCGACGGATCACCCAGTCCTTGACGCAGTGATCACCGGAGACACCGACAGACTCGAAACACTGTTGGACGACGGGGAGAGCCCCGACGACGTGGACGAGTTCTACGCCGAGACCGCCCTGACTGCTGCAATCGAGTCCGACTGCGGTGAGGCGATCGATCTGCTGCTGGACCGCGGCGCAGACCCCAGCCTGCACGCCAAAGTCGGGTTCACCCCGGTGGAAGAGGCTATCAACAGGCACAACAACGCAGTGCTTCAGCGGCTTGTCGACCTCGGCGCAGACCTGGACACCATCAACAACCCCGGTGAGGACTACCTGCCCATCATCCAAGCTGCCGGGACCAAGGATCTCACCGCCGTCAACATCCTGCTTGCCGGTGGCGCCGATCCCAACATCGCGACGTGGGGCGGTACCGACACCGCCCTGCAAACAGCTATCGCCGGCGATTGGATGGACGGTGTCGAAGCGCTGATTGCGGCAGGGGCGGATACGACCGACGCCGCGTTCTCCGCGATCGATAGCAAGGACCCGGCCCTGCTGAGGTACCTGTTGGAACACGGAGCGTCAGCGGACGGTCCGGGCAACTTCGGCCCTCATGGACCGTGCCCCGGGGCAGCCAATCTGGTCGCCTGCTACGAAGCCGTCTGGCCCGAGGGTGCACAGATCCTCAAAGAATACGGAGGTAAGTAGTGAAGAAGCTCATCATCGCCGCCGCTGCGGCTGCACTCGTACTCGCGGGTGCAGTCGCAGCCCAAGGATCAACTCGGGGGCCCGACAGCATCCCCATCAAGGAACTGACCCGCCAGCTCGACGAGTTCGAGGGCAAGCTCATGGCACAGGAGAACGCAATCGCAGCCTGCATGCTAGATCAGGGCTTCCAGTACGTGCCTCACCTGCCTTCCGACTGGATGCAGGAACGAGCCGCACAACTCGACCACGCCCGGGGCGGACCAGGGACTGTGCACGTCACTGTTCCTGTCGATCCGAACGAGAAGATCCTCGCCACACTCACCCCTGAAGAAGCCGACCTGTACCAGGAGGCGTACTGGGGAGCTGACGGTCACTCTGGCTGCTACGACACCACCTACGAGCAGGTGTTCGGGGTCAACCGACAGCAGGAACTCGAACAGCTGGCCGCCGTAGCCGACAAGGTCACCGAAGCAAAGGAGGCAGACTCCAGGATGCAGTCTGCCCTCCAGGCCTATCGCAGCTGCATGGGGTCCAGTGGGTTCGATGTTGCCGGGATTGACGACATCTACCGGATGGTCGACGAACAAGCCCAACCCCTCGAGAACACGGCAACCAAGTTGGGCATTCCGGTCGATCAGGTGGATGGTTACGCGTCCTTCGCCTCTTTCAAGGAAAGCGCAATGGCAGCCAACGAGAGTTGCTCAGCGCCCTACAACGCAGTTGAGAACGAGGTGACCGCGGACTACGTCGACCAGTTCCTCAACGGGGACTGAAGCCGCAACAACCCCTATCGCCGGTGGGCCCGCACCCGAGCGTGTGGGCCCACCGGTGTCCGGCCCTTCGGGAACCCGAGTGGACACCGCGACAAATACCCAGTGCGATGTCTGCATTCGGAGGATGACATGACCAGTTTGCTCGCCCAGCTTGCTATCGGAGTACTGCTACTCGGATCGGTGGGATTCACGGCCCCACCAACGGCAGAACAGCATTGCGTCGTCAACGTGGAGGGACAGAAGGCCGACGGAGAGCTGATCACCTCGCAACCCAGGTGCTTCTCGAGATTCTCTGATGCCATGGACTATGCGACGGGCGGCAAGGTGCATTTGGCGAGGTCGGCTCAGGGATCGGTCATGTTCGAGGACGCCCAGGTGTCCGCTCAGGCATCGTCGTACACAATCGGCATTCACTACACGGGATACAACGGGACCGGCAGTTCGATCACCATCACCGGATCCGACTGCAATGGCGGCTACTGGAACGCCACCGGGTACTGGGTGGACAACATCCGATCGTCGTACAACGGATGTCCGGTGCTCGTGCACTGCGACGAGATCAACCTGGGTGGCCACTGCGTGGCCACCTCGCCCATCGGTCAGATTCGTAATCTCGGCACCTTGGCAGGAAAGGTGAGGTCAGTGGAGTACACGAACTAGGTTGGACAAGCCGGGCGGTGCAAACCCAGGAGCACCCCTCCCTACACTGGGCGGCTGTGACCCCAGATTCTGAGATCGTCGCTGCATCGCTCGGTGACCCGGATCGTTTCGGAGAGATCTACGAACGATACGGGCACCGGGTGCTCGGCTATGTGGCCAAGCGTGTGCCGCGAGTCGACGCCGCCGATCTCACCGGAGAGGTGTTCCTCAAGGCGTTCAACGCCCGCCGCAAGTACGACACTGCTCGACCGTTCGCGTTGCCGTGGCTGTTGGGTATCGCGACGAACGTCATCGGCGACTACCAGCGGAAACGTGCACGCCGGT
>Ga0315542_1002122_pt1 | contig 12177 bp, 13 predicted proteins | sample SalMarSW160120MG_FD_202541 | JGI IMG/M metagenome (GOLD analysis project Ga0315542, IMG submission 202541) | Salt marsh sediment microbial communities from the Plum Island Ecosystem LTER, Massachusetts, United States - Salt Marsh Sediment SW1601-20 ... | reverse complement strand
GAAACGCAACTCCAGTTTCCGTCGGAACCGACTTCCAAAATCTGTCCGGCAGTCCCGCACGATTGCAATTCGCTTATGGCATGTCCCGGATTCGGTATCGCCCCGGTAGCCGCAGCGGCATAAACGCCGACAGCGACAGCGACCAAAACTCCGAGGGCAATCAGTGAATACAAAAGTCGGTTGTTGTAAGTTTTATTCGCAGAACGTTTCTTCCCTCTTTTTGCTGTCATGAGCAATTTAATAAAAAGAAGTTTTTAAACTTTACTCGAAATTATTTTCCGCCACCCTTTCCGCCCTTATTGATTAAAACAAGCGCGAGCGCCGCTGCAACAAGAACCCCAAAGATAACATTAGTCCAGAAGTTACTGCTCCATGGCTGGTTGAACAGCGCAGTTACCAGATTGTTTCCTGCCGTTGGAAGCGAAACTCCGAAAGCCCAAAGCACCCCGAACAAAACCGCAATCAAAAGTATGACGAACATTGCAATTTTCAGCCCGGGTTTTCCGCCATTCAAAATTTCCATCTTTCCTTCGCCACTGAAGAATCCCCAGATTACCATGATTACAAAAACAATCACAAGCGCAATTGAAAGAAACAAAACAAGATTGCTCAGAACGACCGTCGGCGAAAGGATGGTTATGAAAATAAGGCCGATTACAAAAGAGACTATTGCATTAAGTTTTTTTGCGCTTTCCCCGAGAACCTTTGTCTTTTCAAGGATTCCGAAAGTCAAAGCAAATACTAAAATGAACGGAAGTATGAATCGCGTAAAAATTGGATACTGCAAAAAAATCTGTGTGCTGTCTGTCGCCATTTTATTTTATTTACATCAGGTCTTCCGAAACGCTTTCGAATTCCGATTCAGCAGGACTTGGCAAGGCAGACGAATTTATTATCAGGATGTCGCTTATTGCCTTAATGAATTGGTGGGGAATTATTACTCCTCTCGCGCCCCCGATAAGCGACGCCACGCTGCCTCCGACCCTTATTCTCCAGCCATCGAGCTTGTTTTCGAAAAGATTAGCTTCTTCAACTTCGCCAAAATAATCTCCGTTGTCCGTATAGACCCTAAGACCGATTACTTCCGTAATTTTTTTCACTCTCATGAAAATTACCCGCGTCAAATATTTAAATACTTTTCCGTTATCCAGTCATTAGATTACAGCATATTCTCGGCGTTGGAATTCAGAGGGAAATAAAATCAGGGAAGTCCATCACAAATAAATTTATAAGAAATGAATACCTTTCCCGCGCATGTTCACCAAAAACGAAATCGCGCCGATACTTGTCTCGACCCTGATAATAGCGTTCTCCGCGAACTTTCTGCTTTATGGAGTAAACGTATTTCTCTGGACGCTGCTCGCGGTTTTCATAGTGATTGTCGGAAATCTCGTCGTCAAAAAAATCGCCGGCTATTTTCTCGAAACTGACATTGAGACCGGATTTTGGGAAGTCTATTGGTTCGGCTTCAGGAAGCACCAGCATTTCAGAAAGCCTTTTCCGCTCGGCGCTTTTCTCCCGTTGATTTCGAAATTGATTTTGCTTCCGCTCAACGGCTTTGTCTGGATGGCATCTATGACCTTCGAAGTAAAGCCAAAAGTCTATCGCGCGGCGAGAAAACATGGCCTTTACAATTTCTCCGGCATGACCGAGTCGCACATAGGCTATATCGCGGCTGCAGGAATACTTGCTAATCTGGTATTTGCGGTGATCGGTTATCTCATTGGATTCACTGACTTTGCGCGCTTCAACATCTACTACGCGCTTTTCAACATGATCCCGGTATCGAACCTCGACGGAAACAAGATATTCTTCGGGAACATAACGCTATGGAGCTTCCTGGCAACCCTCACCCTCATCGGCCTGTTCCTTTCTCTTTTTATAATTTAACCGGATAATTTCTCCCTGAAAATCAAAAATTAGTCCATAAAATTATTTATACTGTTCCGGCTTTTTTGAAAAATGGAATTTCTAGATTCGATAACTCCGCGCGATTATCAGCAGGAAATTTTTGAGACCTGCAAAGAAAAGAATTGCCTTGTTGTCCTGCCTACAGGAACGGGCAAGACGCTCATAGCCCTGATGCTCACGATAGAGCGAATGAAATCTTTTCCCGGCGAGAAAGTCCTTTTCCTCGCGCCGACGCGACCGCTGGCCGAACAGCATCTTAGGTTCTTCAAAAAAAACCTTCCGGAATTATTCGGCGACATGCAGCTTTTCACCGGCTCGGTAAATGCAAACCAGCGAAAAAAGATCTGGCGCACTGCGGACATAATTTTCTCCACGCCGCAGTGCATTGCCAATGACCTGAAAAACCGCCTTTACAACCTGAACGACGTCTGCCTGCTCGTTGAAGATGAAGCGCACAGATGCGTAAAAAACTACGATTATACCGAAGTTGCGAAAGCTTATCTGAATCAGGCGGCAAACAAGAGGATTATCGGAATGACTGCTTCGCCGGGCTCCGACTCCGAAAAAATAAAGGAAATCTGCAGGCACCTGTCGATTGAAGAGGTGGAACTTAGAACGCGCGAAAGCGAGGATGTGAAGAAAAATCTTCAGGAACTTGAGTTCGAAAAGATTTCCGTTAACCTTCCTCCCGAATTTCTGGAGATAAAAGAAGTCCTGAAAAAGCTCCACAACAAATACACTGAAGACCTGAAATCAAGAAACCTGCTCTTTGGGCCCGCTACCAAAGTCAATTTGATAAAACTCCAGGGAAAGCTCGCGAATCTCCTTTCATCGGGAGAAAGAAATTTTTCGCTTTTCAAGGGGATGTCTTCCTGCGCAAGCGCAATAAAACTCCAGCATGCCCTGGAACTTGCGGAAACCCAGACTGTTTTGGGGTTCAACGAGTACATGAAATCCCTCTTCGATCAGGCCGCAAAATCCAAAAGCAAGGGCATTCAGGAACTGGTGAAATCTCCGGAATTCAATCTCGCATTCACAAAGTCGCAGGAACTGCTCGCGAAAAAAATAGAGCATCCAAAGGTGGCTGAACTTTTGGACATAATAAAAAAAGAAAAATCGGAAAACAAGAGCATTAAGGCTATAATTTTCGCCCAATACCGGGACACCGCTTCGCTCGTTTCCAAAAGGCTTAATTCCATTGAAGGAATAACCTCAAAGGTCTTCGTGGGCCAGCTGAAAAAGAAAGACACCGGCCTGAGCCAGAAGGAACAAAAAGAAGTCATAAGGGAATTTTCATCCGGAGAAGTGAACGTTCTCTGCGCAACATCCATCGGCGAGGAAGGCCTTGATATCCCTGAAGTGGGCCTTGTAATTTTCTACGAGCCGGTTTCTTCTGCAGTCCGCGCAATTCAGCGCGCGGGCCGTACGGCAAGGTTAAGCAAAGGAAAACTGGTGATGCTTATAACCAAAGGAACGCGCGACGAGACTTCTTATTACACTTCGCGAAGAAAAGAAAAAAGCATGCAGGCCGCGATAAAAGACATAAAAAAAGACTTGGCGGGCAAGGGCCCGGAATTTCAGAAAACGCTTGACTGAATCACTTCTTGGAAGGCTTTCCGCGCTTCTTAGGCGTTTTATGTTTCTTCGCTAAAAACCAAACAAGCAAAAAGAGCGCCGCAAAAAGGGCAATGACGGCAGCGACAAAGAAAAAGATTCCTCCAATTCCGGTTTTTCCCCCCGAATTTCCCCCTGCTGCGGCAAGCTTTGAATATCCTATATCCGGCATCTGGCTTATCACTCCAAATTGCACTTGCCTCTCGACCGGCGCGCTTCCGGTGCTTGAAGCGTTAACCTCCACGGTGTAAGTTCCGGTCTCCGAAACGGCAAGCGGCTTCGAAAGGTCCAACGGTTTCAAAGAGCCGTCGGGCAAAAGCACTGAAGCGGAAATCGAAACGCCTTTCGTATAATTGAAATAAACATGGTTCCCCGAAACAAAAACCCTCGCGGGAGTTTCACACCGGACATCCTCGCAGACATTGAAATTGAATTTTGTAGCCGGAAGCGTCGTGATTGAAAAAGTTTTATTGGCCGAGATTTCTTCAGGGCTCAAAACGCCCAACATTGCAGTGCATTCCTGCGGACTTATTCCGTTTGTAAGATTTGAAATATAAATATAAGTTTTTGCGAAGGGGACGTTCGATTGCAGGCTTGCGTTTTCAATATTAACCAACGCGGCGGGAGCCGTTGCGCATCGGACAGAAGCGACGTAAGAGACATTTTCTGAAACTTCGGAAGTTAGCGTGTAATTGAACGATACCCGGTCTCCCGCTGAAAACGAGGGATTCACATTGATGTTTATCGACAATGCAAAAATTCCCTGAATGAAGAAAAGAGTTGCGACTAATGCCAATGCGGTTGTTCCCGCGGCAACTTTATTTTTTTCGTTTTTGTTTTCCATTTTATCTTACTGGCAGGTGAACCAACTGCAGGTAGTTCCGCTGCAACAGGTAAGCAAAGATCCGAAACATGCCTGCCCTTTATTTTGGCATGAAGATTCCAAGAGCGTTGCCACATTCACCGAAAGTTCTTGATTTAATTTGTGTGTTGGATGGATATACAAAAGAGGGTCCCCTATAAGCGTAACGGGCCTCTCCAAAAGATTGTTATCATTTCTGTAAGCCTCCGTGAAAGCTGAACCCATAGCATTATATCCATCCTTGTAAATATAATTCAGAAAATCCACATTAAGGAAATTAAGGCCTGTCGTGCTTACCGCGCCAAGGAAGCCCGAAGACCCTCGCCGAATAGCTCTCGCCCAAAAAGAATCCCCATAATAACTGGAAACCGTATCGCATGCTGCGCTATCAACAATGGAATTATCCAGAAGAGGAATTTGGTCGGAAAGAATCCCTGCCCAAGAGGATGAACCGTGATCTGCATAAAAGATCAAATCCTGATTTTTCCAGTCATCGGAATTAAATTGATAAGCATCTTCAGAAGAAGTTCTTGCGATTGCATTATAGCCGCTATCCTTGAAGATTGAAGCCATATTCGTGGCCAAATCCGCAAGGGTCCCGTCGAATGAACTCCCGAAAAACTTTGCATTGTTTGTCGGTTGAAAATTGTTCAGAAAAAGGTCCCTTGCAACATAACTTGAAACGTCAGAAGTGGAAATCCCTGCTATTCTGCCGATGGCCACATCGGGCTTTCCGTCTCCGTCAAGATCCGCATAATAACTCGGATCGAGGGAAATTCCGGGAGTGACTTGGGTTGCAAGGAATAAATCCGAAGTCGGCTGAAATATCGGAACCGCATAAGGGGACGCCATTATCGTAAGAGAACCCATTCCCGAAAGCTTTTGGTGAAGATAGCTTCCAATAGCCTGATAGGTGGCCTTATAGTTGAAGGAATAAAAGAGAGATGTCGGGTTAACCTTGTCGCTTCCCCCTAAATCAAAATATTGGTGCGAGGAATTCCCCACGCTCCACGGACTGTCTATGCTCAAAAGCAATTCGTGTCTCGCCGCCGCCAGAACCGGAGCAAGAAGAGAAGTCTTGGTATAAAGTTGATTTATGGGTGGGGATTTTTCCGGAGAAAACGACTGTGGATAATAAGAATAAAAATCGTTGGCGTTCGCAAACACCACTGTCCTTGTCCCCGTAAGGGCCTTGTATCTGTCCTGCAATTGGTTCATGGTGTAATTCTCAAAACAGCTTGCTCCTGCCGGATTCACATTCCCGACGCAAATGACCATCCTGTTCCCTGAAAAGACCGCCGGAGAATCAAGGCTGCTCCCTTGGATGACAAGGGGCACACCCAACAGCGAAGCGTAAGTGGATGCGAGCAATGCCAAAGAATAATCGTTTTGGACATAAACAACCGAATCAAAAGACTTCCAAAAATCTATATAGCTCTGCGGAGAATATCTTTTAACCTGATCCACTTTCAGCCCAACGCCGATTGGGGCGCCCGCAACGAGAAGGGCATCAAGATTGGATGGCGTATCTCCGATTATATCCACCCTATCCGGAGAATATTGCTGCAAAAAATAGATTATCGAATCCACATCAAATCCGGAAGTCTCCTCATGCCATACCAAAAGAGGATATTTTTGGATCCTTCCAGAAGTGTCATCCCACACCGCCGCGGAGACCATCGGAAGCACCTCCTTCCAGTCCGAATCCGAAACCAGAAAGACAGTCCCTGGAGAATAAAGCGAATCGTTTTTTTCATTCGGACCATAAGGGGGAATAGAAACATTGTTCTCGCTGCTGAATGAAACCTCGCAGAGGTGAGTGTTGTAATTGCAAACCTTTCCCTCGGAACAGGTTCCGCAACTGACCCTGTCGCAAGTTCCGTTCGGCACATACCCGCAATAGTATCCTTGGCACAACGCCTCTTTGGAATAGATGGAAGGCGAGCAGGAGGAAACATTATTTGAAGGCTGAAGGGAGCTGTTTGCGGATGAAACTACCGAAAAAGGATGGGATAAATAATTCGAAGAATCCAGAGAGAAAACATAGGCAGTATAATTGCCTTCGGGAAAAAGGCTTTCCGGTAAAGGGTAGCTGAAAGACATGCTGCTGTTGCATATGTCGCCTTTGCCAAGTTTGATTGAAGTTACCAAATCGTTTCCCTGATAAAAATAAAGATAACATCGATAGTTGTTCGAATCTATGTTAATCGTGGCCGAATGCCCTGCTTCTATTGGATTGGGGCTAACAGAGATCCCTTCTGCGGAAGCCGCCGCCGCAAAGAGCGCAACAAAGAGCAAGGCAAAAACAAAAAACCTTGATGTTAACATGTTCCCACCCCACCCCATGGAATTTCCATTCCCTTGCTTTCGCAGGAGATTAGTTCTCCGCTGGCGTTGATTTGAGGTTGAATCACAAGTTTCGAAATGTCGCTTGTGCTCATGCTTAACCACTGCGAGCCAATTTGCGCGGAAGCGGCGGAATTAATGTCGCTGGCGGGAAGCGTTGAAAGAAGATAGCTTGTTCCTCCATTATTTATTAAAGATATTCGGAAACCGGAGATATTTTGATTCGGGGCGGCATTGCGTACATTGAACCTTAAGCTTTTCACCTCGGATGTTGAGCCGTCGGAATTAAAAAGAGAAGATGTCGCAAGGCAGAAATCATCCGCCGCAAACCGGACATTCTCGCATGCCTTCTGCGCAGACGCTCCGCTTTCAGTGTTGGCGAGAATGACCCGCGTCCACAAAAAATAAACTGCGGCGAGCGATAAGACAACAACCACGAGCAAAAGGGCAGAAATCACGGCGCTAATACCTCTTTTACTCATCCTGAAGAATAATCTGGAAACTTTTTAAACTTTCTCCAATTCGTAGAAAAATGAAACAAATCCTGGACATTTTTTCCAAAACAAAACCAAAGCCAAAAGAGCCGCCCGGAAAAGTCGTAATGGATTACCGCGAAAAAAATTCTCTTGTGTATTCTTCTCTTGTTAATCTCGGGTTCGAAATAGACATTCGCGAACTGAAAGTTGCGGATTACCTTGTCAACGACGTCGCCATCGAAAGAAAAACCGTTTCCGACTTTTTGTCTTCGATGATAAGCAAACATCTTTCAAAGCAATTGGAAGAGCTGCGGCAATACAAAAACCGTCTGCTCTTAATCGAAGGGGTTGAAGAGCGGGAACTTTATTCCGACTCGAGATTTTTCGATGGGGGCATGCATCCGAACGCCGTCCGCGGTTTCCTGCTTTCAATCGTCCTTAAGTATAAAACACCGATAATTTTCACAAAGAATTCGGAGGATACCGCAAGTTTCATTTCTGTCCTGTCGAAGAGAAAAGAAAAAGAAGCTTCGCTGAACGTTTCGAAAAAACACCTCGACAAAAAAGAGCGTATGCAGTTCATCCTTGAGAGCTTTCCGAACATCGGCCCGAAATCCGCAAAAAAACTTCTTGAACATTTCAGGTCTTTGAAAAACATTTTCAACGCTCGGCAGGAAGAACTCGAAAAAATTATCGGCAGCAAAGCTGAAATAATGAAAAAGATTATCGACGGGGATTATTAGAATAAACTTTTTCGTTTTTGGGGCGCAGCGGCCCTTCTGGGAATATGCCAAAGTCCACCCGCCTTATTTCTTCCTTCAGGGAATAATCCACGCGAAACATGCAATCTGAGGGGCGGGGATGTTCATGTTTCCTCATTATATGCGAATGGATTTTTCTCGCATCTTCCCTGTAAACCGGATCTTTAAAGAAATTAGGCCACTCCTGAAACCACCTGAGGTCAAGATCATACAATCTCGCGGCTTCATTCAAAAGAAAATTTATCCTCCCGATTCTCTCAATCTCAACACCCATTAAACAATTGTTCTGTATTTTATGGTTAAAAATATTCTCATACTGAAAAACATGCTTCAGAAAACAGAAGTTATATAAAACTGGAAAATCTTTTTTTGTTATATTTTCAACTTAAACTGAATTCTTCAATCGTTTTGTAGACTGGTTTCTTATCGGTCAATATCGATTCTTTAAGTTCAAAACCGCCCACTTCAAGATGCAAAGGTTTAAATTTTATCTCCTCAAGCTTTTTCAAAAACTCTTCCTTGTTCTCGACGCCTTTCACCCTCGCGATTGTCACATGGCTGACAAATTTTGTTTCATTTGGTAAAAGGCCGGAAAGCGCCGCATCAATTTCCTTGTGCAACGGCGTGCAATCATTTATGTGCAGCCCGATTATTTTCACGAACTTGGGAGAAATTACCCCGAGATCGTCGATTGAAACAAAAAACCGCCTAAACTTAACCTGCTTCAGCCGTTCTTTAATTTTTTCCAGCATCCCCTCATCAACATCCCCGAGAAACTTCAAAGTCAAATGCAGATTCTCCGGTTCAGTAAGCTTTCCCCGAAAATCCGGAAGCTGTCTCTGAATCTCCTGAATCTTCTCTGCTACTCCGCCCGTAAAATCAATCGAAATAAACGTTCTCATTTTAATCAATAAACTCGCTCAAAATCCTGGCGCCCAGCTTAACCGTTCTTCCGTCGGCGTCTTTGTCCGGATTAATTTCAACAATATCCAACGCCCGCAGGTTTTTAACTTTATTTATTCTCTGGGCTATATATAAAAACTCTCTGCTGCTCAATCCTCCCGGCTCGCAATAACCTGTCGCAGGCGCGAACGCCGGGTCTATGAAGTCGATATCCATTGAAACGTAAAGTTCATTTTCTCCTTTGCTTAAAAGCGAAGAAAACTCGGTGATGAAATCGCATGCCCCTTCAAAATCTTCTGCAAAAGATTTCATCGGAATTTGATTTATTTTTGTCTCGAGCAAAAACTTGATTTCATTTTCATCCGCATTTCTCGAGCCAACAAGCAGAATATTCTGCGGGGGGAAACCGGATTCCGCCAGGCTGCGAAGCCAATCCTCGTGCGTCGGAGTTTTTTCGCCTTCTCCGGAAGATCCTGCCGCCTCCATGCAATCCGGATGCGCATCGAAGACGATCAAAAAAGGATTTTTGTTTCTGGTCCTGCACGAATCAAAAAAAGCCTTCGCAAGAGGGTAACTTACAGAATGATCCCCTCCGAGAAAAACAGCTTTTTCTTCATTGTCAAAAGTCTTCAGGGCATTTTTGTAAATTTCTTTGTTGGTTTCCTCAGCGTTTGAATTGTCTAAAACGGTTTCTTTAATTTCCAGATTCCGTAGGCCGAATTTGCCTCTGCTGTTTGAATAAATATCTTCAAGAGCTTTCAGGATTTCGTCCGGCGCTTTTTCGCAGCCTTTCGTCTTTCCAAGCCCGTTTATCCCCGGAACCTTTACAATAATCTTACTCATAAAAGTAACTGAATCTGTTGGTTTTTAAGATTAACTGGCAATAAAATCCGTTTTGACTCGTCGAGAACTTCACTTCGGAACAAGCGCAAAAAAGCTGTATCTTTCTGCCGCCTTCTTTGCCAGTTCTTTCACGTCTTTCAGTTTAACTTCTGAAATTTTCTTTTCGAAATCGTAAAAGTCTTTCGCATTGCCGTGAAGCTCGCTGACCAAAAGGTTCACCATCTGCGTTTGCGAATCCTCCATCGATATTTGATAGTTTCCGATCAGCCGCTCTTTCGCAACCTTCAGCTCTTTTTCCCTCAACCATCGCGCAACGCTTCGGAATTCTTTGATAATTATTTTCTTAACTTTGCCAATGTTGTCTTTCATTGTCCCGACATAAACAAGATTGTACGCGAAAGACTTGTTTATGTTTGAATGCCCTTTCACAGAGTAAGCAAGATTCCGTTTTTCCCGTATTTCGTCGAACAGCCGGGAAGTCATGCCGCCCGCCATTATCGAATTCAGGACTATTGCGGAATAGCTTTTGTCGTCTCCGGCAGGAGGAACGTGATACGCGAAAACCATGTTCGCCTGGTCCACGCCTTCCCGCTCTTCAATTTTCGATTCGTTCAGCTCCTTGAATTCCTGTTTCGGAACCTCTCCTTTTTCATTTCCGAATTTCTTTTCGGCAAACGCCGTAAGCTCTTCAAAATCTGCATTTCCGACAACGCAAAGCACGAGATTGTTGGGCCTGTAAATTTCCCCGAACCGCTCTTTCATTTTCGCAACGGTTATAGAACCCATAGTCTCAAGAGTTCCGGCAAGACCTATTCTCATCGTCCCGTCGTAAAGCTGCTTCTGGATCTCGTCAAAAATGTGCAGGGCGGGATTATCATGATACATCTTTATTTCTTCGAAGATAACTTTTCGCTCTTTCTCGAATTCTTTTTTGTCGAACTTTGGATTTTTTACCATGTCTGAAAGAACATCCAGTGCGAGGTTCAAATGTTTGCTCGGCATCTTGCACCAAAACGCAGTTTCTTCTTCAGAGGTGAATCCATTGAGTTCTCCGCCATTGTTCTCTATTTCTTCTGCAATCTTCTTGTAATCTCTTGTCTTTGTCCCTTTGTAAAGCATGTGCTCAATGAAATGAGAAATTCCTTTTTCTTCCGGCTTTTCATTAACTCCGCCTGCCCGGACCGCGAACGCGATGCTGACAATCGGCAAATCCCTCTTTTCGAGGATAACGGTCATCCCACTCTCCAAGACTTTTCTCTGTAATTCCATCTTATGTTAAACTAAAATACGAAAGTGGTTTTTAAAATATATTGTTATTTAAAAGAAAAATTGGTTAACTCGCTCCAAACAATCTTCTGAAGAAATCAACAAGCTTTTGGAAAAATCCAGGGGGGGCGACTAATTCCGAAGGATATTTATCGAAATAAGAGTTTAATAATTGATTTCCTGTATCAGAGTTAAAGGAGTTTCCATAATACATCAAATAAATTATTTTTGTTCCATTATACCAAAGAATATTATCAGTATTAAGAGTTTCTTGTGTCCCATTAGAATACATCAATGTTTGAGGGATTTTTGCAAAAAGATAAGTATTACTATGAGAGGTTTTGCTTTGAAACTTTATGTCTCTCTGCGCATTACACTTAACAAGATTTTCAAGAAGAGCTTGGTTTTCTATTTTAGATGGGAAGATTAGGACAAGGGCATGAACTCCTTCGGGATTTTTTAGATAATCCGCATCATATTGTGTAAACTTTTCTGGCAAACAGGGACTACTCTGGTTATAATAGATAACTCCTGGCTGATAAGTCCAATTACCAAAACTCTTATTTATAAAAAATTGATTTAAGATAACATTTCTTTGCCCAATTTCCTCTTGAGGGTTTGTAACCGCATTTGAAGCAACACAAGTTCCATTATTGTGGTTACATTCAAAACCTTCTGGGCAAATCCATCCATTATTCTCTGAACAACCATAAGAGTAAGAAGGGGGAGATGTTCCTGCTCCAGGGTTTATTTCTTTAGTATTCATACAAACCCCATTTTGACAGTTAAAACATATTTGACCATTACTATCGAAACAACTAGACGAATCAGCCGACGCAAACACGCCCAAGATTATAACTAACAAGAAAATAAATATCCCCAATCCTCTTTTCATAATCCCAAATAGAAAATACATATATAAACTTTATTGGGCCCCCTTGAACACAAGATATCTCTCGCCTGCAACCTCAAAATCATCCGTGTATTGAAAATTCTCTCTGATAAAATCTATTAACCACTTTCGGTTTGCAAAAAACTTCTTTCTCCTCGCCCAGGACTGCGTCGCAAAACTTACAACGACTTTGTCCGCAAGAGGAACAAGTTCCTTCAACAGAGTTTTTGTATAATTTCTCTCAAACTTTTCAAGCGAATCTATAACCTTAAACAAAAATATCACGCGCGGCTTTTTCTCCTT
>Ga0315542_1002121_pt1 | contig 12179 bp, 14 predicted proteins | sample SalMarSW160120MG_FD_202541 | JGI IMG/M metagenome (GOLD analysis project Ga0315542, IMG submission 202541) | Salt marsh sediment microbial communities from the Plum Island Ecosystem LTER, Massachusetts, United States - Salt Marsh Sediment SW1601-20 ... | reverse complement strand
TTTCCCACAGATGGGCTCGTTCATGTCGTCAAGGAGGGAAGCCGGGATGCTCAGACGATCCTCGCGTTCGGTCCGATGCTCGACCCCTTGCGAGAAGCGACCGCGGATCTGGATATCACGCTCGCATACGCAACCACCGTTCGACCGTTCGACGGGGCGGGGCTTCGGACCGTGGCAACCGGCTCCGAGGTGACGCTCGTCGAGCCGTACCTGGAGGGTACGGGTCTGCTGGCCGTCGTTGCCGCCTTCCAGGGCATCCCGAAGAGATATCGCGCGATAGGGGTCGGCAGGGACGAGGTTCGGAAATACGGAAGTCGAGCCGATCATGAGCGAACACATGGTCTTGATGCCGCCTCCCTTCGGAAACGCCTAGAGACCGATGGTCAGGCCCGATCGATCTGACCGACCCGTGTCTGGTCATGATCCAGCGACACTCGACGCCTACCTCGGCCGGCGCCTGCATGTCTCTGAGTGCTTTCGGCCAGGGTGAATCCGAGGCGTCTTGGAATGCCGGCGCTCGCAACGTTCGCCTAGTTGGGGTGGATTTCGATCCGCTAGATGCCGGCGATCGAGAAGGCGGCGATGGTCAGCGCCCCGCTCGCCCCGGTCGCGTATCCCTGCCGGAGGTGGCCGACGGCGATCCAGTATCCGATTTCGAGGGCGGCCGGGCATGCTCGACGGTGGAGCCCTGTGCTGCCGACGATGTCGTCACCTCTGAAGATCCCAAGGACACTGTCGCCGCCCTGCCCCTTTCTCACCTTCTCCGTGAGCCGCCTGTTCATCGACGGTTGGGATTCCGTCCGCGGCCCACGACATCCACGGGCGAAGGTGATCCAGGCTGTCGGTGGTAGCTGCGTTCAGTGCGGGTGCGTCGGCCTCGGGAGGATCACGAGCCTCTGCGTTCGAATGTATGAAGGAAGGTCAGTCGGCACAGCGCAGCAATGCCTCGATTGAGCGATCGACGTCACGCTCGTCGGTCGCCCAGTCAGAGACCGATATCCGCATGAGCCGCATCCCTTCCCAGGTGGTGCCGCTGAAGAACGCGGTGCCGTCGGCCTGAATGCGGCCGAGCACACGGTCCGCGAGTGCGTCGTGGTTCCCGTCGGGGGAGAGCCACCGGATGAGTACCTGGTTGAAAACCACGTCGTTCATCACCTCGGCCCGCTCGGTGGCGGAAAGCCTTTCGGCGAAGCGCTTGGCGAGGGCGTGGGTCCGATCGACCAGCGCCTCGACGCCGCTTCGACCGAGGGAGCGGAGTGTTGCGTACACGGCCAGACCGCGAGCTCTTCTGGAGAACTCGGGATTCCAGTCCATAGGGTCTCTGACGCCGCCGTCGGCCTGAATCAGGTACGCGGCATGGATGCTCATGGCCGCCCGGTGAGCGGCCGGGTCCCGACAGATGGCGACACCGGAATCCTGGGTGACATTGAGCAGCTTGTGCGCGTCGGTCGACCAGGAATCGAGCCTGTCGAGGCCGTCGGCGAGATGACGCCGGTCGGCGGAGGCCCTTGCCCACAATCCGACTGCGCCGTCAACGTGCACCCATGTGGGATTCCCTCGTGCGCGATGCTGATCGGCGATGTCGGCCACAACTCCGAAATGGTCGAACGAGCCGGTATTGACGTTGCCTGATTCGACACAGATGATGGTTGGCCCATTCAGCTCCTTGAGCGTGCGAGCGAGTGCCTCTGGAACGATCCTCGATTGGCCGTCAGAGGGGACTTCTACGGCCGCCGAGTCACCCAGTCCGAGGTATCGCAACGCCCGGGGAACGGTGGAGTGCTTCTCGGTTTTGACGACGACATGGATCTTGGGAGCGCCCTGAAGTCCCTTCGCTTCCACGTCCCACCCCGCCTCTCGGAGGACGCTGTGGCGTGCAGCCGCGAGACATGTGAACGTGGCCATCTGTCCACCGGTGACGAACCCCACGGACGAGTCGCCGGGAAGATCGAGAAGTTCGAGGATCCACTTGGCGGCTACTTCCTCCGCGATCGTGACTCCGGGCGCCACTGCATAGAGGCCGGCGTTCTGATCCCACGCCGCCGCAAGGAGTTCGGCTCCGTACGCGGCCGGATGCAGGCCGCCGATCACGAACCCGTAGTAGCGGCCCGAGGAATGGGAAGCCACATAGGGTTCCAGTTGTTCGGCGAGGGTGGCTATAACGGCTTCAGGAGGGGTGCCCTTGTCGGGGAGGGGAGTGTCGACGAGAAGTCTGATCTCGTCCGGGTTGGCAGGTCGATAGACCGATCGCTCCGGGAGCGAGTCGAGGTACCGATGGGTTGCCTCTGTGGCTGCGTCGGTGACCTTTCTCCAGTCTGATTGCCGCACGGGTGTCCTTCCCTCCGACGGGTCTCTGAAGAGACTAATGACGGGCCAGGTGCGACCTCAGTTCACGAGGCGGATCGTGAACGGGTACGTGTAGTTCTCTCCGGAGCTGGCCTTGACACCGGCGATGATCACCAGAACGAACCAGGCGATGCCGACGACGACCAGCAGCAAGAGGCCTATGCCGACGATGATCAGGATCGCTGAAAGGATCGTCCAGATAAAGAACGACAGGTTGAAGTTGAGCGCCTCCTTGGCGTTCTCGGCGACGAACTGGTCTTGATCCCGCTTCATCAACCAGATCACCAGAGGCCCGATGAACGAAGGAATGGCAATGAACTGAAGAAACGCCGAGAAGTGGGCGAGCATCGCCATGTTCCGGGAGTCGGATGTGGGCTCCATACTTCCTCCTAACAGCAACAGTCTGGCAGTCGCATCATGTCCGGTCACGCATCGGCATGCCCGTCCTCGATGTGGATGCGGCCTGCGGCCGCCTCCCTGAGCGTCTCATACAGGGAGGAGTCGACGAGGGACGCGGTGGGCAGCGGCAGAGGCATGTCGATGACCACCGCACCCTCTTCGGTTCGGCGTGCCAGGTGCCAGCGCTCCGCGAGCTTCGTGACAACGGTGTTCCCTGGAGCGACCCACGCACGGAATCGACGGATCCCGTTCTCGTATGCGCTTTCAGCAACCAGACGCAAGAGAATGCCGCCAAGTCCCATCCGTTGGTATCGATCCAGCACCACGACGGCCGCCTCTGCGAGGCCATGGTCGATGAGGACGTAGCGAGCAACGCCGATGCCGTGTCTGTCTTCCTCTGTCATTTCCATCGCGACCCAAGCGAAGTGTGTGTCGTAGTCGACGTCGGTCAGGTAGGACAGCTCCCTGCCACTGAGATGATCGACCGACCGCAGAAACCGGAGATAGCGGGACTCTTCGGACAGCTCCTCCATGCCCTGTGCGAGATCGTCTCGATCTGCGGGAACGATCGGACGGATCCTGACCTGCATCCCATCATCGAGCTGGATGTCGAAGGTTCGCGCGGCGATGAACGGATCGGACTCGTTCACAGCCGTGCAACCCGGGCCACATACCAGGCGATCACCAAGAAGTGCACCACTGTCCCCGACACGACGAAGACGTGGAAGACCTCGTGATAGGAGAACACCTTCGGCCACGCGCGAGGGCGCTTGGTGACGAGCAGCACCACACCGAGGCTGTAGAAGAGACCTCCCACCAGGAGTAGCTCGACGGCGTGCAGGCCCAGTCTGTCGATCAGCCGGGGCAGTGGGATGACGGCGAGCCAGCCCATCACCATCGAGAGCGTGATGCCCAGCCAGTTGCGGACCTTCGGAAAGAAGACCTTCTGGACGATTCCTCCGACAGCCACCCCCCATACGATCCCGAGTGTCGTCCAACGCATGGTTCCTGACAGCACGTTGAACGAGATAGGTGTGTAGGTGCCCGCGATCAGCAGGAAGATCATCGAATGGTCCAGGCGCTGCATCCGTCGTTTCCAGCGTGCCCTCCATGGGACGGAGTGGTAGAGCGAGCTGGTCGTGTAAAGGGCGAAAGCGCTTGCACCGAACACCACCATCGTCACCATGCGGGGTACATCCCACGACGTCCGCATGACCAGATACACGATCGCTGCGATCGAAAGCAACGCCGCCGTGCCATGGAGAAACCCGCGAACCGGGTTGTGCATCTTCCCGAGCATCAGTCGGTCCACGAACTCCAGACTACCGATAGGTCCGTGGTTAGCATTGACTTGTGAAGTCCGAGCGCCTTCTGCGTCCCGTCTATCGCTTGTACGAGGACAGACTCCTTCGTGCGCTCTCCCCCGAACGACTTCCAAGACACATCGGGATCATCCTCGATGGGCATCGACGCTACGCAAGAGCCGAACGTCTCGCCGACTACGCAGCGAGCTACCGAGTGGGGATGCGCAAATTCGAGGAGTTCCTTGGGTGGTCAGAACAGGTTGGCGTACCGGCCATCACAGGATGGCTGCTCTCGACGGAGAACCTCTCGCGTCCCGACGAAGAGCTTCAGCCGTACTTCGAGGTCCTCATCGAGTTGTTCGAGCGCTTGTCCGAGTCGGTGGCCGCAATGGACATCCGGGTGCGCTTCATCGGTTCCCTCGAGCTGCTTCCCAACAGCCTGACCAGGGCCGCCAAGCTGCTCGAAGAACAGGCCACTACGGGCAGCCGCCGTCTGACAATCGCTCTCGGATACGGAGGCCGTCAGGAGATAGTCGACGCCTGCCGCGACCTCGTGACATCGATTGCCACCGAGGGTGTGCCCGCCGATCAGATCGCGGACAGAATCGATGCCGAGGGTATCGCTCGGAACCTCTACACCTCAGACCTGCCGGATCCGGACCTCGTCATTCGCACCAGCGGCGAATCTCGCCTGTCAGGTTTCCTGCTGTGGCAGGCCGCCTACGCCGAGTACGCCTTCGTCGACGTCTACTGGCCGGCGTTCCGACGCGTCGACTTCCTCCGAGCTTTGCGCGACTTCTCACTTCGAGAACGTCGGTTCGGCAAGTAGGGCTCAGTGGTGATGGTGGTGTTCGGAGCCCGAACCGGGCTCGTCGAGGCCCATTCAACAGCCGGGTTCGCCCGGATGCCCACAACACGGCGATCCGGTACTTGCCTTGATGAGATTGTTGCGAGCGGCCATTCGAAGCTTCTCGACAAAGGGGAGATCAGAGTTTCTCCAGTTGCGCATCGATTGGCTGATGCTGGGTCGTCGTGCCATGTCAAGACAATACCGCATAAACCGGCACGACCGCCTCTCGAGAGAGAGACGGTCGCTGTAGTCGGGCTAACTTGGGAGGTTGGCTTGTACACCAACTATCGGACAGCGGAGCGGAAAACTTGAGCGAATTGTCGGAGTTCCTGAGAGAGCACTCAGTGCGCACGGATGGCCCATTCACGCTGCGGTCGGGCAAGACCAGCTCGTGGTATCTGGATGCCCGCCGAACCACGTTCGATGGCGCGGGCGCCCGAATCGTGGCCAGAGCGGTCCTGAGTGTGGTGGAACCGCACGTGGAGGCGGTTGGCGGCATGACGATGGGTGCTGATCCGATCGCCGTGGCGACGGCGATCATGGGCACGACTCCGGACAGGTCCCTGCGAGCGTTCTCCATCCGCAAGGAGGCGAAAGCCCACGGCGTCGGTGGCCGGTTGGTCGGGGCGGTCGATGCAGGTAATCGAGTTGCGATCCTCGAAGACACGACGACAACCGGCGGAGCGCTGGCCGAAGCAATCGAAGTAGCCATGGAACACGGCCTGGCGGTCGTCCAGGCGATCGTGCTTGTGGACCGAAGTGGGGGTCTCGCCGAACCCCGGATCACCGACCTCGGAGTACCGTATGTTGCGCTGGTCCACCCTTGGGACCTGGGAGTCGATGAATGAAGGTCGAAGTAGAACGATCACCGCTTCGAGTGTGGGCGTTGTCGCTCATGGGAGTGGCGTTCGCTCTTTTCGGTCTGGATGTGTTGTCGAACGGGCGGTTCATCACCGCGTTCGGGAAGCTCGTGTACGGCGCCGAGCAGGTTCCGACATTTGAGCCGAGGGACCGTGTCTTCGCTTTGGTGGCGGTCATCGCCGGCGCGTTGCTGATGCTGTGGGGCATTCGTGACTTGACCGTACCCAGGAAGCTGATAGCAGCAGACGCCGAGGAACTCCGCCTGGTGCTCGGTGGCCCGTTCAGCAGGGCCGTCGCGATCCCCTGGGACAATGTCGAAGACGTCTTCTCTGACCTGGTCGACGACGACGGTCAGGTTCTGCCGGCTGTCTTCTTCACGATTGCAGACCCGTCGCAGCTGCCGTCGGATCCATGGGGAGCACGATGGGTGGGCTCTCAGACGTTGATGGTCGAGGCAGTCGGATGGTCGCGGCCGGCCGACGCTGTCACCGCCGATTTGCTGGCACTTCGTGCAGAGGGTGCCGGCGCCCGGCCACCCGCCGACGAGGTCGAGCCCACTACCCAGTGATCGTCGGCTCGCACGTTCCGAGCGCCGATCCCCTCTGGGAGGCGTCGCGCAGATCGGCCGAGGTCGTGCAGATATTCCTCTCGAGCCCTCTGTCATGGAAACGACCGATCCAGCGGTCTGATGCAGATACGCTGGCCCAGTCTGGACTCCCTATCTACGTGCACGCCCCATACCTGATCAACATTGCGGCGTCCGATCCCCGCATTCGCGAAGAGAGCGTTTCGATGCTCGATGCCACCCTCAAGGCGGCAGCGGCCGTGGACGCTGCCGGGGTGGTGGTTCACGGAGGTCACGCGACGGCGGGTGCGACCTTCGAAGAGGGGACCGACCGGTGGCGGATGGCGCTCGAGGGACTTGACCACGCGGCGCCGATCCTGATCGAGAACACGGCCGGAGGGGACTCTGCGATGGCCAGAACCGTCGACGACCTCGCTGCGCTGTGGGAGACGGTCGGAGGGTTGGGGATTGGCTTCTGTCTCGACACGTGCCATGCATGGGCGGCAGGTGAGGCACTGGAAGGCCTCGTCGGGCGGATCGTGGCAGTGACAGGGAGCGTCGATCTGGTCCATGCCAACGACTCTCGGGATGGTTTCGGAAGTCGGAGGGATCGGCACACGAATCTCGGTGATGGAAAGATTCCTCCCGGCGAACTTCTGAAGGTGATTCTCGACGCCGATGCGCCAACAGTGGTCGAGACGCCTGGGGGTGCGGAGGCTCAGGCGGCCGACATCGAGTGGATACGGGCTGGTCTGAGCCGCGACTGAGCTGTACCGACTTCGTTGGTGGGTACCCGCCCCTCCGCCGTCGAGCATCAGCTGGACGCCACCTTCCCCAACGGTCACTTCGTTCCCTGGGGGAGGGGAGGAGATGGTGTATCGGTCCCCCCAGTGAGACCGCAGGGCCGGACGTGTTCCCTCCCCTGGCGAAGCCGCAGGGCTGAGCGTTGGGGGAGGTCGCACGAAGGGCGGGAGAGGTTCCTGGGCGAATCCCATAGGAAAGCACCGCCGGTGGCGGAAGCCGCCTGGATAGGGGGTTGGCGCCCACCACGGCCTCGCGACGGCGGTGGCTGCGTTCTGACTGAAGGATGGAGACTGGCGACTGCCAGCTGAACAGCGAGCTGCTCAACTCCCCCTACAGGTACTCCGCGATCCTTGCCTTCTCGGTTTGCCCGTCGGCGATGAACTCGTCCACGAAGCTTCGCGCCTGCTCGTCACGGTACTGAACCGGAGGGCTCTTCATGAAGTAGGCGGAGGGTCCGAGGAGCGGTCCACCGATGCCACGGTCCTTGGCGATCTTGGCTGCTCTGACAGCGTCGATCACGACCCCGGCCGAGTTCGGAGAGTCCCAGACCTCCATCTTCAGCTCGACGTTGAGGGGAACGTCGCCGAACGCACTGCCCTCGAGACGGATGTACGCCCACTTGCGATCCGTGAGCCAGGGGACGTGGTCGGAGGGACCGATGTGGACGTTGCCGTCTGCGAGCTGATGGTCGACCTGTGATGTGACCGCCTGCGTCTTGGAGATCTTCTTCGACTCGAGGCGCTCACGCTCGAGCATGTTCATGAAATCCATGTTGCCGCCGACGTTCAGCTGGTAGGTGCGATCGAGCGTCAGTCCGCGATCTTCAAACAGGCGGGCGAGCTGTCGATGCACAATTGTGGCGCCAACCTGCGACTTGATGTCATCACCGACGATCGGGATGCCCGCGTCACGGAATTTCTTCGACCAGGTCTTGTTCGATGCGATGAACACAGGGATGCAGTTCACGAAGGCAACGCCGGCTTCGAGCGCCGCTTCTGCGTAGAACTTGGCCGCCATCTCAGAGCCCACCGGCAAGTAGTTGACGAGCACGTCGGTGCCGGATTCGCGCAGGACGTCGGCCACATCCACCGGGGTCACCGGGGACTCCTCGATCATCTTGTGGTAGTAGAACCCGAGGCCGTCGAGTGTCGGGCCTCGCTGCACCTCGACTCCCTTGTGGGACACGTCCGCGAAGCGGTAGGTGTCGTTCTGACCACTCCACATCGCCTTGGAGACATCGATGCCCACCTTGGTGGCGTCCACGTCGAACGCCGCGACGAATTCGAGATCTCGGACGTGGTAGGCATCCATCTGGACGTGCATCAGCCCTGGAACCGATTGCGCGGGATCGGCGTCCCGGTAGTACTCGACCCCTTGGATCAGAGAGTTCGCGCAGTTCCCGAGGCCTGCGATCGCGACGCGTATGTTGCCCATGGTGTAGTCCCTTCAGTCTCGGTGGTGCCACCGTGTCGTCGGTTTGAGTCTGTGGATCGCTGCCTGTTCCGTCGCGATCAGTTCGTCGATCCAGTTGATGTCTGCGGCCGTTTGAGTGGCTTCCCGTTCGATGAGCGAAAGGGTGTACCGATCCATGGCCGCTCGCGCACGGCGGAGACGATCGAGGTCTCTGTCGGCGCGGTCGGCGAGGATCATCTTGCGGCGCTCGAGGAGCTTGAGCCGGATCTCCGGATCCAGATATCTGAAGAAGGCGACCCGCAGGTTGAACGATCGGTCGTCTTCGTCTTCGCTGGTTCGGTCGCCGATGAGTTCGAGAAACCTCACCTCTCCGGCGTCGGTGATCTTGTAGACCTTCTTGCGGCGGGTTCCCGCAACCGTCTCGATGAGGTTGCCCTTGTCGAGACGGCGCAGCGCCGGGTAGAGCGATCCGAACGAGACGGTCCGCACACCAAGCTCTCCGAGCTTTCGCTTCAGTTCGTAGCCGTGCCTCGGTTCTTCCTTGAGGAACCCGAGAATGGCGAGATCCAACATGAGAACATCGCTATATCGATTCGATATATTATTGCGCAGGATGGCGGATATGTCGAAGCGTCGGTTTGACCTGTGGAGGGAACGGGCACACAATTGACCGCCAAGGAGGTCCTGAGATGGCCGAAGGGCTGGTCACCGCACATTCGATTGTCCGCTGGTTTGTCATCCTTGGGCTGTTCGCGGCTGTCCTCGCCGGCTTCACGCTGTCGATTCGCAAGGAGTCCTGGTCGATGGGCTATCAGAGGATCGTCACGATCACAGTCGGCCTGATCGATCTCCAGGTGCTGCTGGGCATCCTCGTGTGGGTCGCAAACAAAGGATGGGAGTTGGATCACTTCCTCGCGTACATCCATCCGCTCGGCATGATCGCCGCCGCCGTCGTTGCACACATCACTGCTGCCAGGCTCAAGAAGCAGCCGGCGTCGGCATTCGGCCCGACGGCCGGTCTCTTCGGTGCCATGGCCATCGTGCTGTTGCTGATTCCTCGAGGGGCGTGGTTCTGAGACGCAGACTGCTGCTCGCCGCGCTGCTCCTTGTACTTCTGGCCGGCTGCGGCATCAACGAGTACGGACCGTGGTACACACCCGCCGGAGATCTGGTCTCAAACAGCACCATGGTCGAGTTCCGCGGATTCGAACGATGTGGGACGGACAAGGTGCTCTTCATCCGGTTCCTTGGGAAGCAGTACGCGAAGGACCCTGAGGGACAACTCGGGACGCTGCTCGGTCCCAATGGCAGCACAGTGACCTATGCCGAGTTCCAGTCAATACCTCCCGGTATCGAAGCAACCGGTGTGCGGCACCAGATCGAGGAGATCTACAAGGGTTCTGACGTCGATGACTATCTGTATGTTGTGTATGACGGTGGCTTCACCGAACGGTGGCCCCGTGCCGAGGTCGAGTGCACGCCGTGAGGAGGGGACATGTCGTTTGAGCTGACTCGTGAGGGTTCGGTGTTCGTGTTGACGATGGACGCCGGCGACAATCGTCTCAACCGCACATCGCTCGAGAGGATCGAAACGCTCCTCGACGAAGTGCAGGGCGCCGAGACCCCATCCGCGCTGGTGACGACCGGCACCGGCAAGTTCTTTTCGAACGGACTCGACCTGGACTGGGCGATGAGCGCTGATGCCGACATGACGTTCGTCGAGTTGGCCATGGCCACGCAACGACTCCTCGCCCGCACACTCACGTTCCCGAGGCCGACGGTCGCTGCGATCAACGGACACTGCTTCGCTGCGGGGGCCATGTGGTCGCTTGCACACGACTTCAGGGTGATGCGTGCCGACCGAGGCTTCTTCTCGATGCCCGAAGTCGACATCAAGATCCCGTTCACGGAGGGCATGGCCGCCCTGATCCAGGCCCGGCTGGTGCCACAGACCGCCCACACGGTCATGACGACGGCTCACAGGTTCGGCGGCACCGATGCCGCTGTTGCCGGGATCGTCGATCAGGCAGTGCCTGAGGAACAGGTGCTCCCGGCTGCGATCGAGCTGGCTGCGTCGTTAGCCGACAAGGACGCAACGACGCTGCGAGCCATCAAAGAGGGGATGTACGCCAAGGTCGTCTCGGCCCTGACCGGTGAGTGATCTCCGGGAGGGCCCCTTTCTGATCGGCTAGCTTCGGAAGGGTGGTCCAGGGTGCCTGAGAAGAGGCTGGTAGTGGGATGCTGTCTGATGGCGGTTCTCCTGGTTGCTTCCGCATGCACCATGTCGAGTGATGAGACGCCTTCGACCATCGCCTTGCCTTCCGCGACCTCGGCTGAGATACCGACAACCACGACGTCGCTTCCCGAGGGCACGTTCGGCGCCACGATTCCCTTCGATCCGCCGAAAGCCGTTGTGACGGACTCGTTCGTGCAGTACGACCTGGTGTTCGTCGATGGGTCGCGTATGGCTCTGAGCCTTCCGCGCGTACTGGCCGACGAGATCGTGGACTTCACCCCCGCCGGCGCGGTCAGCCTTGAGGGACACTCGCGGGAATTGGATATCCACCACGGCACGGTCGCCGACATGTTCGGCGACGCAACCCCGTTGGCGACGTACATGGACGCCTACGGCAAGCCGGTTCCCTATTACTCGGTTGCTTCCTCGACCGCGAACTGCCTCGCGTTCCAGTTCGGATCGTGGGTCGTCCTTGTCTGGGATGACCGTGGAACCTCCCTGGAGCCCTCGGCGGACGATGAACGCACCCAGTTTGCCTCTCTCTTGGGTGGCTATGAGACCGAGGACGGGTACCTGGTGCTCGTTCCGGCGGAACCGATGACGGTGAGTTCTCTTGATGGAGCCGTTGGGGCGTTTCGAGGTGAGATGGGCTCCGACCTTCTCGTCGGTATCGTCCGGGGTGACGAGGTTCAAACCGGGTGCGGGGCAACGGAACAGACGACGGCCCGGGGCTATGAGGTATCCAAGAACGTGACCCTGACGAGTCCGGATCTCTTCGTCTGCACCCCGGACCGCACGGTGCGACTGTCCTTCGAGGGTCCCTTCCTCACGTTGGCTGCCCTCGACACGATCGAAATCCGCACGCTTGATGAGACATCCGCGTTCGTTCCGCCGGCCGTGTCGGCGACCGAGTCCTCGGTCTTGTTCGACGTGGCGTTCCTCGACGGAAGCCGGCTTGCCCTGAACCTTCCGCGTGTGCTCGCCGACCGGATCGGGAGCTACGTGCCTGCGGCTGCCGTGGGCTGGGATGCAACGCACTCCCGGTCACTCGACGTTCGCTACGGCACGATCGCCGACGTGTTCGGCGAGGCGACGCCACTGGCCACCTATCGCGACGCCAACGGCAGTCCGGTTCCGTATTTCGCCGGTGAGAACGCGAACTACCTTGCCTTTCAGTTCGGGTCGTGGGTCGTCCTCGCGTGGGATGAAGGTCCTGGATCGGGAGAGTCGTTCAGCGATGCTGACAGGACGCGTTTCGCCTCTCTTCTCGGCGGACACGAAACGGAGGACGGATACCTCGTGCTCGACCCCGTCGCCCCCATGACCGTGGGTCCGACCGATTCACCTGACGGAACCCTGTCGGCGACGGATGGCAACGTCGGAGTCGTGATCCTTCGGGGA
>Ga0315542_1002119_pt1 | contig 12197 bp, 6 predicted proteins | sample SalMarSW160120MG_FD_202541 | JGI IMG/M metagenome (GOLD analysis project Ga0315542, IMG submission 202541) | Salt marsh sediment microbial communities from the Plum Island Ecosystem LTER, Massachusetts, United States - Salt Marsh Sediment SW1601-20 ... | reverse complement strand
AAGGTTACGCGCCGTCTGCGGGAAAAGTTGTCGCTACTCAAAAGGCCCGGGATCTGGTTGCCTATATTCTGTCGCGCAAACAGCTTCCCATAGAAGGAATGCAAACTGCCGAATATGCTTCTGGGCAGACAGCCTCACAAGGTTCAACTGCAGGAGGCCAGTCTACAGAAAGCCAATTGGGCGATCAGGTTTATAATTCCTATTGTGCCAGTTGTCATCAGAGCAACGGGGAGGGCATTCCTTCAACTTTTCCGCCGCTGAAGGGAGACCCGGTTGTTACTGCCAGCGACCCGGCAGAACATGTCGGTATTGTCGTATTCGGCCTGCAGGGCAAAACCATCAATGGGGTGAAATATGCCGCTTCCATGCCTTCCCATCTGAATATGCTGACGGCTGAACAGATAGCTGCGGTAGTAAACCATGAGCGGACAAGTTGGGGCAACAATGCGCCCACAGTTACGGTTCAGCAGGTTAAGGAAATCATTCAAGCAGGAAAATCGAAAGGCCAGGAAAAATGATTCTTGATTTTTTATTACATATTTTTTTGCTGCAGACCGAATTTTCGAAATCACCCAAGGGCCGGCTGGCTTCGCCGCAGGGCATTCCCGATTATATCATTGTCGCAGTTTCCGTATTGGTCGTGATTGTTTCCCTGTTCCTTCTCATTAAATATTTTGTTCAACCAAAAGAAAAAGATGAAAATCATATAAAAAGAGTGATATTGAAGGATGACTTCTCTGGCTAAGGAACAAGGCTGTGGATGAGATAGATGCCAACAAGATTATAGTGTATCTGGATGACGATCCGGAGCCTATCGCGACTTACCGTCCACCAGGAAAATTTGAGCTTGATACGAATTCGCTGGATGATGGGCCGCATGTTTTGCGGATTGTGGCTACTGATCAATCCGGTCATCGCGGCGTGCGGAAGATCCCGTTTGAGGTGCGCAACGGCCCCGGAATTGCGGTCGACGGTTTGAGCGAAAATGATGTTGTTGAGGGCAAAATTAGTGTGCTGGTGAATGCGTACGGGGGCGCTTATGAAGAAAAATGGGAACCGACCAGGGCGGAGACACCAGCGCCGGTACCAACCTGGGCGTGGGTCATCCTTATTTTAATTGCTGCCTGGGCGATGTATTACGCTGTGGAGCAATGGAAACCGGGCGCAAAATATGCAGACACACCAACCTATCGAAAGCCGGCTGCGGAACAGCAGTCCGAAGGCGAAGAAGTTAAAGAATCCGCGACTGCAATGGGAGGGCAGTTGTACAGGACAAGTTGCGCGAGTTGCCATCAGAATAACGGTCAGGGTTTGCCAAACTTGTTTCCTCCGCTGGCAGGCGATCCGGTAGTGACTGCCAAAGATCCCACCGAACAGATAAGGACTGTTTTATTCGGAAAGCAGGGAAGCACGATTAATGGTGTTGCATACCAGGCGCAGATGCCCGCCTGGGCGGATCAGCTTTCGAATAATGAAATTGCGGCGGTGATTAACCATGAACGCACCAGTTGGGGAAATAATGCTCCGACTATTACTGCCAGCGATGTAGCTGCCATCCGTCAAAAGGGTCCCCCTGCAAAGTGATCTCCCCATTAAATTTCTGTTAGCCTTCTCATATATCTTAAATTATATTGACGAAATTCTGCTTTATTGCGGAGCGATTCACTGAACCTTTCTAATTTAAGGGGCTAAGGAGATATTTATGAAGGGCAAATTTTTATTGAAGAAACCGGTGTTCAGCTATATTATTCTATCCATGGTTCTTCTGACCAGCGGCGTTTTCTATTTTACCAGGCAGTCAAATCCACAACAATCCGCTCAACTCAGGGCTCCGGAACAGGAGGGGAAATCCGAAAGAGGTCCGGAGCAAGATCCTTCCGAGTGGGGATGGCTGCAACGGACTTTTCCCTATTGGAAAGCGGATCAGTCAGCTTTCAAGGCGGCAATGCAGAAAGCACAGCAAATGCGGGCGGAAGCGCCGGCAACAAAAGTGCAGCAGGTGCAGTTTGCCGGCCCGACAAATATTGAAGGGCGGGTCATCGATATTGAATTCAATCCGCAGAATCCGAATATAGTCTATGCCGGCGCAGCAACAGGAGGCGTTTTTAAATCCACTGATATGGGAAATACCTGGACGCCAATTTTTGATGATCAGGCGAATGTGACGATTGGAGATATCGGCATTGACCCAGTGAATCCCGATGTGATTTACGTGGGAACCGGAGAAGCAAACGGAGGACATAACAATTTCGCCGGCGGCGGGCTTTACAAATCGACCGATGGAGGTGCGACCTGGCAGTTCAAAGGGCTGGACAGCACGGTTTCGGTTGGCCGCATTCTGGTGGATCCATCAAACCCGCAGCGCGTTTTCCTTGCTGCGGTAGGCTCTTATTTCGCGCCCAATCCGCAGCGCGGCATTTACCGCAGCACCGACGGTGGGGATACCTGGTCCAAATCGCTGTTCGTGTCCGATTCCACCGGTGCAATCGATATCGTGATGGATCCCAATAACACTGATCATTTGATTGCCGCGATGTGGGAACGCGTTCGCCGCCCCACTCGAAGTCATCTTTACGGTCCTACCAGCGGTATCTATCGCAGCCTGGATGGCGGCGACACCTGGGGTTATTTGGGACCGACAAATGGATTGCCAAATCCACAAGCCACCAATGTGGGCAGAATCGGGCTGGCGATCAGCAATTCAAATCCGGACATCGTTTATGCTCTTTATTCGGACGGCAGCAATTACCTGGGTTTATTCAAAACTTCTAATTTTGGGACCACCTGGACAAATGCCGACCCGGACCAGGAAGTTGCAAATGGAACCGGTGGTTTTAGCTGGTATTTCGGACAGATCAGGGTGCATCCTACTGATCCGAATACTATCTACGCGCTGGATGTATCGTTCATGCGTTCTACCGACGGTGGCGCCAACTGGCCAATCATGTACGGATACGGCGGCCCCCCGAGCCTGCATGTCGACAATCATGCGCTGGCATTTCACCCCACCAATCCTGATTACCTGTTGGAAGGAAATGATGGCGGCATCAATATCTCGACCGACGGCGGGGTAAACTGGACCAAAGTTGCCGAGCTTCCGATTTCGCAATTTTATGAGATCGGACTGGATCATAACAATCCCCAGCGATTGTACGGCGGAACCCAGGACAACGGGACCGTCCGCACCGCAACCGGGGGTTTGAACGATTGGGACAACATTTACGGTGGCGACGGCTTCTATGTTGTGGTCGATCATGCCGATCCGAATATTATTTATGCGGAATCGCAAAATGGGTACATGGGGAAATCAACCGACGGCGGCCAGCACTTCCACACCGCACTGAGCGGAATCAATCAGAATGAGCCGACTGGTTGGTCGACGCCGGTGATAATGGATCCCATTGATCACAACGTTCTGTACTATGGAACAAATCATGTTTATCGCACTTCAGATGGGGCAAATTCCTGGAATTCAATCAGCCAAAATCTTACATCCATTTCAGGCGCAACCATCACGACGATCGCCGTTTCACCTGCAAATTCTAACATCATCTGGGCTGGCACTTCCGACAGCCGGGTGTGGGTAACATCCGATCTGGGTGCCAACTGGAGCAACGTTTCTTCCGGTTTGCCCTATCGCTGGGTGACTCGCGTTGTGCCAGACCATGCGGACCAAAACGTTGCCTACGTTACTTTCTCCGGTCTCAAATGGAGGGACCCGCAGCCGCATGTGTTCCAGACTACGAACTTAGGAGCAAACTGGACCGACATCAGCGGCAATTTGCCCGATGCGCCGGTAAACGGTTTTGCGGTTGATCCCATTTACCCGCAATATCTCTATATTGGCACCGACCTCGGCGCATATTACAGCGCCAATTACGGGCAGAGCTGGCAGTATCTCAGCAGCGATTTGCCAATGGTGCCGGTGTATGATCTGAAAATTCATGATACGGCATATTACCTGGCAATCGGGACGCATGGCCGCTCCATGTATAAACTGGATCTTGCCCAATTCACCGAAATTCGACCGAATGAACAACAAGCAATCATTTCTGAATTTCGACTGGAGCCCAATTATCCCAATCCGTTTAATCCCACCACCACAATTGCCTATTCCGTTCCGGAAAACAGCCTGGTTCGGATTACCATCTATAATACATTAGGGCAGCAAGTGAGGATGCTGGTGCGGGAGCAAAAGGCGCCGGGCAGCTATCGTGTCACATGGGATGGGAAAGACAATTCCGGCAAATCAGTGGCTTCCGGCAATTACATTTATCGCCTGCAAGCCGGAAAATATTCTGAAACCAGGGAAATGACCCTTCTGAAATAGGATGCCGCACAATTGATGTGCTGCTTTGGATATGTCCGTCGGGTTTTTCTCCTGGTGTTGATTGCGATAGCACCACAAATCTACAACCGTTCGTCATTGTGCATTGCCAAACTGAACCCGAGCGTGAAATACCAATGGGTCTGGCCTTCGCTCCTCCCTACTATGTAGCGCATCGGACCGAGCACGGTTTTCACCTGAATGCCTGCGCCATATCCCGTAATTTTGTTGACGTTCAGGTCGATTTCGCGGTAGTTTTCCCAATGATTACCGGCATTGAAAATACCTAAAATCGAGACGGCGCGGTTTAGCCGGAAACGGTTTTCAATCCGGTAATACCCAAGATTGGGTCCTGCGGATTCATCATAGTTCATTCCGACAAATGTATCCGGTCCGCCCAGATAAAAATAGCGGTAAATTGGGGCCCGGTCCGTTAGTCCAACAAAAAAATGAACGCGGGTGGTCATGCGGCTGAATATGGTGCCATAAAAATCGCTCTTGAAATAGATTCTTCTATATTGGTCTCTTTGCCGAATTATATCAAGGGTGGCTTCATAGCCTAATTGTCCTTTGTAGCCATGTTGCGGAACCAACGGATCGTCCAGCAAATCCATTTCCGCATAAATTCGCCCGGTGTGAAGATTGTATCTCCATTCCGGCCACACTGTTCCTTCATAAGATGCCACACTCGGCTTGATCATCAGTTTTTCGAGGACATATTCGGCTTTGATTGTCCCCCAATTCCTGACAATCAATCCGAGGCCAGCTACCGAACCGAGGCTTCGCCGGTGGTAGACCGCAACCTTGTCATGGTTTGAATAGATGTTTAGTGGAATGTCCTGAAAATAACCGACCATGTATGGATAGACCTGGCTACCAAACATACGCCGGGGAAAGCTGATTTCCCACTCTAACAGTTGCAGACCCGCAAAAAGATATGAGAGGTCATTCCGGATTCCGCCAAACGGGAAATCGAAAAACCGGAGATTTACCCCGGCAATAACTTTCTTGTCATCCTCGTAACGCATTCCTATGCGCACAAACCGTTGCGGCTTCTCCTCCACATCGATGTGAACGATGTAAAAGTCTGGGGAATGGTTTTCCAACCGGTAGGTGACGGTTCTGAAATAGCCAAGACCGTATAGATGCTCAATCCGTTGTTCAATCACGTCAGTATTCAGAATGGTGCCCGGTTTTAGTCCCAATAGTTGATAAATGAAAGAAAACGGTAATCTCTTATTGCCCGCTATGCGGATCCCGTAAATCTTTGCGCTTTCGTCAAGGCCCTTGTGTTCGTGGTGAATTTGCTCCCGAATATCCGGTGCGAGTTTAACGAATTTGCCGATATGTTTTGTTCCGGCCAACTTGCCCCTGCGAATCATTTGGTCAACGCGCGAGCTGGTAAAATCAGTGTTGCTGAAATTCTTCAGATCAGGCGTCACAACAATATCGGCGTCACGTAAATTTTCCTCCTCCCGCTGGTAGCCGGCCAGGTTGAAGGATTGAAGTAGAATAGCGAGGGCATTGTCCAGCTCCCGGCGCGGTTTTTTAGGTGTTCCAACATTCACTGCAATAACATATTCCGCACCCATCTCGCGGACAACATCCACCGGGCAGTTATTCAGCACGCCACCATCTACCAGGAGTGAATCGCCCCATTCCACCGGGCTGAATACCGACGGGACAGACAAGCTGGCACGAATAGCTTTTGCCAATGACCCTTTTTTTAGCACAACCTCGTTGCCGGTGATCAGGTCTGCTGCCACGCACCGGAAAGGTGTATCCAGGCTGTCAAAGTTGGTTTGCTCGTTGAGCAGGAGCGTAAGTCCGGAAAGGAGCAGGGAGACCTTTTGCCCGTAGATAAGGGCTGAAGGGGCCTCCAGTTTGAAATTTTCCAGTTTGAACGATAACTGGAATCTGCCCATTTCTCTTTTTTCGAAATAAGATAATTTCTTGCGAACCGGTGTATCGGTAAAAATTTGGGGCCAATCCACGCCGCGGGCAAGCAAATCGATTTGCTCCGCTGAATACCCGATTGCGTACAGGCCACCCACAACTGCACCGATGCTGGTGCCGGCGATATAGTCGATGGGAACATTGAGCGAATCCAGAATCTTGAGCACGCCGATATGAGCAAATCCCCGTGCGCCACCCCCACTGAGAACCAGGCCGATCCTGGGCCTTTCGGCACTCCCTTCTTCCCGCGAATAAGCAGCGGAAAGCGCAAAAATTAGAAGAATGACAAGAAATCGGCTAAATAATTTGGATGTGATCATCGTATTTTCTGCAGTAAGATTGAAGAGAAAAGATAGGAATATTCAAATACAGGCTAGCACTCCTCATTTGCCTTCGCTGCCACCAACGTCGGGAGGAACGTATTCCTTACACAAATCCAACGGGGCGGCATAACCGGAGTCCCAGCCTTTCATAAAAATCTTATGAACCAGGCTGTTGATGTACCCGCTTTCAAAAACCAGCCCCAAATTCCGGGAGGTGTGAAAGTAGCTGTAGCTCCAGTTGCTGGTGCCAATCCAGGCCAGCGTGTCGTCTACCACCATGTATTTGCAGTGCTCTACACGGCCATAAGGAATAAATCCGCCGCTGTATGGCGGAATGGTGCTGATGCGGACTTCGATGTTCGGTACGACCTGCAGGCTTTTCAGGTATTGAATCCCCGGTTGGCGTGTGTTCCAGTTCGAGAGAATCATCCGAACCCGGACGCCTCGTGCGGCGGCGCCCCGGATAGCATTATCCAGAGCCGCAAAAAACTCCCGGTGCGATACCGGGCTGTAGCTCAGCAACTGGAATTCGATTCGTTTTTTTGCTTCATTCATTAATTTAACGATTTGAGTTTGATCCCACTCCATTCCGGGGAAAATTGCCTGTTGTGGGCTGAAGGTGGGATAGAATACAATTTCCTGTCCGGATGCAACCGGAAGTCTCAGGGGATTGTTGGCATCGATTCGTAGTTCCGGGGGGATCGGCGGTAGTTCTGCCGGCAGGAGCTGTTCTTCTCCGGCAGCGATTTCCCAGTCCAAATTGAAAATTCGCTCTGTGAGTTTCGCGAGTTTTTCGTTCGAAATTCTGACTCCCAGCTCATGAATATGTTGCAAAGCCCTCCAATCCATGTTCTGGCTGCCGACAAACAGTTCTTTCGAGTCCACAACAAAATATTTGGCATGCATCACGCCGCCGAGTTTGTCGAAATAGGAAATTCTTCGGACTGAAATGTTAGGCAGGCGATTCAATTCCTCTAATGTTTCCGGGTATGTCCCGGCCATTTTGGCATCGGCGATGATGCGGATAACCACCCCGCGACTGGCTGCCGTCTTCAAAGCATCAATTACCTGAACGAGTGCTTCGCCCTGTTTATTGGAAATGTAAAACACCTCCATGTCGATGGTTCGATCTGCCGACCCGATCAGATTGAGCCAGACCGGTAGCGTCCGGGCGGTTTCCGGAATTCCCAGTTTAGTCTCCGCCGGTACACTTTCCACTAACTGGATTGGATCGACCTGTTGAGAAAACAATGGGCGGGAGAGTGCTAAAATTAGAACCACCAAAGAGATGAGCAGCGCTTTGTTTATTTGCATGGCGGGCCTCCGGGTGGGTTTGGTCCTCGGCTTACCTTTGTGACATTGATTTGAGTTGATCCATTTTCTCATGGAATCGGTCTCGAGTAAATTCTTCTGCCTGAAATTTAATGCAAAAGCGGAAATAATCAAACAGGTGCTTGATTAAATTCGTGCATCACAACTGGGTTCGAAAACCGGGAAAGCTTGCTTTTTCATCCAAACGGAACTAATCGCTTTGAACATGATCTTTTATATCGCGTAAAAAAGACGCAACCGAATGCCCGGATGTTGCTATATATAGTGATATAAATGAAATTTTTTCAGCATTTGTCTATCTAAAGCAAGATGAATGTATTAAATTTTCACTTCGCGATTTATTGGTTTTGAATCGCATGTGCGTGTAAAAAGAATGGAGGAATTGTGCAAATCGCCGACAAAAATGCATTGGGAATCTGCCTGACCAGAATTCAAACAAAAAATCCGAAATGTTCTCCGGGAAGAAAGCTCCGGTTTGAGTTCCACATTTCTTTTAAAGCAAGAAGGAAATATCAGTTTGATGAGACGTTGTTTCTCAGCAGCGGAAACGTGATCTTTCCGAATTTCAGGGCTGTGCGGGTATTTGTCCAAAAGATGAATGATAAGCGGGACGTTATACAATTTCCGGAAAAGACGGTGCGCTCTGGCCAGATTAATGCGATGGGTTTGATAGATGAAATCCTTCATTACGTTATTCAGATTTACCGGGAAGAAAAGAAGAGCCGGGTGATGACGGAAGCGCTTACCCGCCTGAATAAGGAAATCGGCAAAAAGAAAGTGAAGGAAGCGCTGGAAAGTTTCACCACGGAATTTCCGCCGGTTGAGGTTTATTCCGGTGAAATGGATGTGCCGACTTACCTGAAAAATGAGACCGACGGTGTCTCGAACCAGGAGATTGCGTTGGAAGAAATGCTAATGCTGTGGATTGCGAATATCAATCCTGCATTCTCTCCCTTCATGGAGCTTTTCGATGATGCGGTTCTGGAGAAAGAAACCGCCTACCGGCAGATTTTTGTTGCGCTGCATACGTTCTTCGATGAGCAGCCACTGTTTGGTCCCGATAATGAGAATTTGATGGACATGCTTCACAGCCCGGCGATTGCCGAACCGCACTCGCTCTCCGGCCAGTTGGATTATATTCGCAAGAAATGGGGGCTTCTGCTGAGTAAATATCTTTACCGTTTGCTCAGCAGCCTGGATTTGATAAAAGAAGAAGAACGCGCCAGGTTTTTCGTGTCCGGCACCGCGCCGGTCTATGAATTTGGGGCAGGCGAATTTGAACCGGAACGGTTTACCCCGGATAAAGACTGGATGCCCAAAGTCGTGGTGATTGCGAAAAGCACCTATGTTTGGTTGGATCAGCTTTCCAGGAAATATGGCAGACACATCCATCGTTTGGACCAGGTACCGGACGAGGAGTTGGATCAACTGGCGCGCTGGGGTTTTACCGGTTTGTGGTTGATCGGTCTGTGGGAACGCAGCCGCGCGTCGCAGCGCATCAAGCAGCTCTGTGGAAATCCGGAGGCGGTTGCTTCGGCTTATTCACTCCTTGAATACGAAATTGCGAACGATTTGGGCGGAGAGGAGGCTTTTCAGAATTTGCGCGACCGTGCCTGGAAGCGGGGGATTCATATGGCCGGAGATATGGTTCCTAACCACATGGGAATTGATTCCCGCTGGCTGATCGAACATCCCGACTGGTTTATTTCGCTGGACTACAGCCCATTTCCTTCTCACACCTTCAACGGAGCGAATCTCTCGTGGGATGATCGTGTGGGCATTTACCTGGAAGATCATTATTATTCGCGAAGCGATGCGTCGGTGGTTTTTAAACGGGTGGACCATTGGACAGGCAGTACCAAATATGTTTATCACGGAAACGATGGTACCAGCATGCCATGGAATGACACCGCCCAACTCAATTATTTGAATCCGGAAGTGCGGGAAGCAGTAATCCAGACCATTCTGCATGTAGCGCGGAAATTCTCCATTATCCGCTTCGATGCGGCTATGACGCTAACCAAGAAACATTACCAGCGTCTGTGGTTTCCCGCGCCGGGTTCCGGCGGCGATATTCCAACTCGTGCCGAACACGGACTGACAAAATCTGATTTTGATCAGGCAATGCCGGAAGAATTCTGGCGGGAGGTGGTGGACCGGATCGCGCAGGAACTCCCCGACACCCTGCTGCTCGCCGAGGCCTTCTGGCTTATGGAGGGATACTTCGTTCGCACCCTCGGAATGCATCGCGTTTATAACAGCGCCTTCATGAATATGCTGAAGAATGAGGATAACGACAAATACCGTTCTTCAATAAAGAATGTGCTGGAGTTTAATCCGGAAATCCTTAAGCGATTTGTTAACTTTATGAACAATCCGGATGAGGAGACCGCAGTCGCGCAGTTTGGCAAAGGAGATAAATATTTCGGCGTCTGCACCATGATGGTAACCATGCCCGGTTTACCGATGTTTGGACATGGCCAGATTGAGGGCTACACCGAGAAATACGGGATGGAGTACCGGCGCGCTTACTGGGATGAGCAGCCGGACCAGGATTTGATTCACAGGCACGAGCAGGAAATATTCCCCCTGATGCACAAACGGCATATCTTTGCAAACGTGGAAAATTTTTTCCTTTATGATTTCTTTGCTCCCGAAGGTCATGTGAACGAAAACGTGTTTGCGTATTCGAATCGGGATGGCGACGCGCGCGGTTTGGTGATTTATCACAACAAGTATGAACAGGCAAGGGGATGGATAAGGGTGTCCGCAGCCCGTTCGGCAAAGACCGGCTCGGGGGACGAACTCGCTCTGCAGCAGAATAATTTGGGGGAAGGACTTGGCTTGCGCTATGATGACCGGTATTTTGTCATTTTCAGGGATTACATCACAGGCCTGGAATTCATTCGGAACAGCAAAGGGATCCACGATAACGGACTCTATGCCGAGCTGGGCGCCTACCAGTTCCAGGTATTCCTGGATTTCAGGGAGGTGGAAGATAACGCTTGGCATCATTATGCTAATCTGGCGGCATACCTGGATGGCCGAGGAGTTCCCAATATGGAAGAGGCGCTGCGGGAAACATTTCTGCGTCCGATTCATCGGCCCTTCAAGGAGTTAATGAACGAAGATTTGCTGCGACGACTGTTGAAATCACGTCCTGAAAAAGGGAAAGCTCCCGATGCTAAGGGAATTCTGAATGAAATTGACGGGAAACTTCGGAATCTCCTCCATGAGATAAAACAATTTACAAACGGTACCGGCAACACCGATAAAACCGCTGAAAAATTGAAAAAGGAATTTGAGATAGCTCTGCAATTGGGTATGCTGGACAAAAAGATCGATTGTCCCGGTTCTCGCAAATATCAAACCGCTCTGAAAATGATAAGGAAACATTTGGCTACGGATGACTCGCAGTGGACAAATCTCTTTATGTGGCTATTCATCCATCGTTTGGGAGAAGTGGTAGAACCAGCTTCCTTTGTGGAAGAAAGCAGCAACGGATTCAATGAATGGCTCTTGAATAAGATCGTGGAAGATGTTGTCTACCGTCTTGGCTGGGCGGGGGGCGACGTTCAGCGAACCGTTCTGCTTCTGAAAATATTGCTCCGTCACCAGCAGTGGTGGAAAATAAGTTCGGGCAAAAAACAGTTGCCTGGGGAGCTGCTGCAAAAAATGCTGCGAGACCCGGATGTGCAAAGCTGGCTGCAAGTCAATCGCTACCGGGAGGTCCTCTGGTTTAACAAGGAATCTTTTGACGAACTGGTCACCTGGCTGCTCATAATGGCAATGATTGATATCCTGCAATCCGGCGGTCTGAACAAACCAGAAAAAATTTGCGCGGATGTCATTAAACAATATGATATTATCAATAAGCTTGTTCTTGCAGAAAAGAAATCGGAATTCAGAATAGATAAGTTGCTGAATGCCATATAGATTTTTCAGCTTCCGCAGACATCTGCAGCCTGTTTTCACTTCTCGACGATAGATTACAACCCAATAAAAAAAGCGGCGCTCCGGAAAGAGCGCCGCCATAAAGCAAGCTACAGGAATGTATCCGGATGGATTACTTCATGAGGATCATCTTCTTGGCTTTCACGAAATCCTTACCGGCCTTAATCCTGTAAATGTAAATACCGCTGGCAACCTTAACGCCATGATCGTTCAGACCATCCCATACTACTTTCTTGTAGCCGGGGGTCTGATCACCGTTCACCAGCGTCCGGACCAACTGTCCCAACATGTTGTAGATTCTCAAC
>Ga0315542_1002118_pt1 | contig 12200 bp, 12 predicted proteins | sample SalMarSW160120MG_FD_202541 | JGI IMG/M metagenome (GOLD analysis project Ga0315542, IMG submission 202541) | Salt marsh sediment microbial communities from the Plum Island Ecosystem LTER, Massachusetts, United States - Salt Marsh Sediment SW1601-20 ... | reverse complement strand
TATGTTTACAATTTCCCTGCCGTCGTAGTTCTCCATCAGATAGACACAGGCATCCGCCAAATCATCCACATGGAGAAATTCCCTTCGGTCTTGTCTCTTGCATAATGCGGATGAGGTTGGTGGAATCAGCCAGATAAGCCCCGTCCTGGCCGGTAATTCCGGTGATCAATGCTTTTCTCATGTTCTACCCCGTCCTTCCCCGGGAGAAATGTTCAAAAATATGGATGGGCAGAGATCAGGACATTCCTGCTCTTTTTACTGCAAAGATTTGGGGGGAAAGTTGACCTCAATGATATTCTTCTCCTCCACCTGTATCTTCCGGGTATAAATGAGCAATCCCCGGCCGAAGCAATGGGCGAGCCGGTGAAGGACACCGTGATACACCTTACCGGCGACGGTAAACTGCACTTCGGTTCCACGGTTGGCCTTGAGCCAGGAGGATAGTGTTTCCCTGTCGGCCGCATTTGCATGATGAATCACCATGAAGTGAACTGCCTTGAGCTGCTCGAGCTGGGTCTTCGCGTTTCCGGATACCTCCAGTACTTCACACGGCATTGTTATTGTATCGGCTCCAGAAACAGGAAATGTCAGCACCACGAAGAGAAAGCCTCCCATCAACCCTGTTCTCAGCCCTTTCAAGTGAGCGTGCACGCCGAAAATGCTCATATATTGTCACCTCGGGAGATTAATCCTCTAAAATAATCAATGGCCTTTAAAAGCCCCGCTTCAAGAGGGATGCCCGGCTCCCAGCCCAGCTTATCTCGTGCGAGCGAGATGTCCGGGCGGCGTTTGGCCGGATCGTCTTTCGGCAGAGGCTCGAAAACGATCCTTGAGCTGCTTCCGGTCAATTGAATAATCATCCCTGCGAGGTCCAGCATGCTTGTCTCCTCAGGATTTCCCATGTTCACCGGTCCCACAAACTCGTCAGGGGCGTTCATCATAAGGATCAACCCTTCTACAAGATCGTCCACGTAGCAAAAGGATCTGGTTTGCGAACCGTCGCCATAGATTGTGATATCCTTGTTTGAAAGGGCCTGGACGATAAAGTTGCTCACCACTCGCCCGTCATGCGGATGCATTCTCGGGCCATACGTGTTGAATATCCGGACAACACGGATATTCACCCTATTCTGGCGATGGTAATCAAAAAACAGGGTTTCCGCACAGCGCTTGCCTTCGTCGTAGCAGGAACGCACACCTATTGGATTGACGTTTCCCCAGTGTTTTTCCTTCTGTGGATGGAGTGTAGGGTCTCCGTATACCTCGCTCGTAGATGCCTGAAGAATCTTGGCTTTCACGCGTTTGGCCAAACCCAGCATATGGATGGCACCCATGACGCTGGTCTTGATGGTCTTGACCGGGTTGTACTGGTAATGGATGGGAGACGCGGGGCAACCAAGATTATAGATTTCATCCACTTCCAGGAATATGGGCCGGACCAGGTCGTGGCGAATGATTTCAAAATTGGGTTTCCCCAGAAGATGCGCCACGTTCTCCCTGGTACCGGTAAAAAAATTATCCAGGCACAGGACATCGTGCCCGTCGGCTGCCAGCCGGTCGCACAGATGGGACCCCAGGAAACCGGCTCCTCCGGTCACAAGCACTCGTTTTCTTTGGTGGTACATGAATGCCTCTCCCTTATCCGGCTAATCAGGAAAGCACCAGATATCAAAGCTCAGATTTCGAATGGAATCAAAGTAAGGAAATGACAATAAACATGAGGACCGACTCGATCTATTGCCTCTCTTTAGCTGCCCTTCTCAGTGCTTCAAGAAATGGATTCGAAGGACTGGGAACATTCCTTTTCAGTGACCGGGAGGGATTTGGTGCTGTCGAACCGGAGCGCGACAGCTGGCCCGCAGTTTTCGGGGAATTTGCTTGCACCCCCGGCTTTTTTTCCGGCCTCTCCCCTTCTACTGCAGGAGAAGATTCTGATTGGCGACCGGCGGCAGTTTCAGGTGTTTCTCCGACCGACGGCAGGGCAGGAGGTGCGGGACGCACTTTTGCTTCCTGGTAAAGATTTAATTTCACATTTTTCCCCTGGCCTGCAAGGATGATGAAGTTGCTGCCGATTTGCTTTATGGTCATGCCGTTAATCTCATCACCCTCTTTGTACAACTCCGGCTGTCTTTTCCCCCCCCGCACAACCTTTTCTCTCAGCATGGCCCGCCGGCCGTCCGGTGAAATAATCACGCCTGTGAATATGATCTGCTGCTCAATCTGCTTGACTACCGGCGATTTCTTATCCTCCAGAGGAATTTTCCGAACGGTCTCCGGGGAAAAAATGTGTTTCTCCACCATAGGCGGAGCATTCTCGCCAAGGGCAGGTACGGATTGTGTGAGCAGCGCAAGCAAGCAGATAATCATAAATCCTGAACCAAGAACGACCATATGTCGACAGGGATACCGCATAGCTCAAAGCCTCCTCACTCTCTCCTGAAGTCCGGATACAGGCAGCGGGGCCTCTGAATTTTCGCAGATTCACGCAAGGCGTTCATGCCGTTAGTTGTTCCTTTCTTCTTTTATGATCCCCTTGAGATCCTGCACCCTTGCGGAAAATTCTTTTGTGATGGCGTCGGCCTGGGTTCGGCTGGTGATCACATGCGGTGTGATCAACAAAATCAACTCCGTCTTTTCCACCTCTTTCCTCCCGCCGCCGAACAGATATCCAAGAATCGGGATATTCCGCAAAAAAGGTACCCCTGATTGTGAGTTGGTCTTCTTGGATTTCATCAGCCCGCCTATGATGATTGTCTGTCCATCTTTTGCCACCAGCGAAGTATTTGCTTTCCTGTTCACGATCGACCAGGACTGCAAGACGTTATTGAACGTTCCCGTATCACTGACTTCCTGGGAAATCTCCATCTTTACCAGGCCGCCTGAATTGATATGCGGGGTAACCTTCAGGAGTATGCCCGTCTTCACATACTGCACGGTGTTGGTTATTGTGGTGCCGGAAACAGCATCTGTTATCTGTCCCGTTATTGAGGGCAAATCCTCCCCTACCTCGATGGAGGCCTCTTTGTTGTCGACCGCCAGGATATTGGGCGAAGAGAGGACATCCACATCAGAATCCTCACCCAGGGCATGGATGAGTCCTTTCATAAAAGCCACCGGGTTATATACTGCATAGGTAAATCCGTTCACAGACCCAAGAGGAGTATTAATAGGCCGGCCCACTCCTTCGTCCAGGGCCCCCTGCATGGTGTAGCCGCTGGTGCGTCCCTGGAGATACCACTCCACACCATACTCCACGGACCCTGTGAGTTTGATCTCCGCCACTATGACATCGATCAATACCTGTCTTGGTACGATATCCAGAGCTTTGAGGACGTTCTTAATAAGCGCGTAATCACGGGCGCTTGCCTTAATAACGATGGCATTGTTGGTCTCATCAGGGATGATTTCGACTTTTCCCGAAACATCGCTCATTCCACCGGCTTCGGCCGGTTTTATGGTGGGTTTTACGATTGTGACTCTTTCAGACTTGATTCCGGCCGGACTTCCATATACCTGTTTCAGGATATCAGCCAGCTCTTTCGCCGAACCGTTTTGAACAAAATAGACAAATACGTTTGTTCCGGAGCTGTCGGCATGGTCCATGATCTTGACCCACTTCCCGATCAGCGTCATGATAGAAGGCCATTTGCTGACAACCAGGAGGGCATTCATGGTCTTGAGGGGAACGATTTGAAAGGCGCCCTTGTCTATGCCCGGCCTGTCAAAAAGACCTCCCGTCTTGAACACCGTGTCAAGGTCTTTGGCAAGATCTGAGGCGTCAACCTCTGCTATGGGAAAGAGGCGCCAGGAAATATCCTTGAAATAGGGAACATCCAAGGCGCTGAGGATGGCGGCCGCCTTGTCGATATTGTCGGACGTGTCTGTCATGATAAGAGAATTGGTCACGGTGTCCTCAGTCAAAACCGCACCTCTCGACAAAAAGGCGCTAACATTCTTGAGTGCTGCGGCAGCGGATATGTATCTCAGCCTGATCATCCGGGTTATATCGCCTACTCCGCTGTTTTCATCCGTGACCAAAGGAGCATTGGCAACCCCTGCGCTCATGGGTCGCCTGACAACCTTGAAGATATCGCCCGGACCCCTAACAATGGCGAGGTTATTCAACTGCAGGGTATTATTTAGAATATTAATAAACTCTGACCTCGTATAATCCCCCGCGATATGGAATGAAACCTTCGCTCTCAGGCTCGGATCAACCATGTAATTGACCTTGAAGAGCTCATAAAGGGTTGCATCGAGGACTTCGTAAAGATCCGCATTGTCAAAGGCCAGTTCCACGTGGGTAGGGTTCTCCTTAACGGGCCTTTCCGTCCGGCGCGGAGGGCTCATTGCAAGACCTGGCCGAGAAAGTTGCTTTACAGCTGGAGATTCCGAAAGAACAGGCTCGGGCATCTCCCCTCCCGCGTGACCGGTCTTCCTCTCCTCTATGTTTTTCGCCGGGACCTTTTCTTGCTCCTTTTGCTGATCGGATGTCGTGCGTTCTTCCACAGATGCGGAGTTTCCGGAAGGTGCTTTTTTGAGTTTTCCCGTCTCTGCAAAACCTCTGTCGAAGGCCTTTTCACGCATGGAAGCACACCCCGAAAAAAATGGGAGGGCGACAAGAAAAACGAAGAGCAACGCCGAAAAGCTCTTTCTTCTGATCCCGCTAGTCCATATGCCCATAAACATGTTCCCCCTGCTAAACCACTTCACGCCTTTGAACTTCAGATTTTCTTCAGCATCGTTGGATAATAATCTTCAATTCCAGTTTGGCTTATTGACAAAAAGTGTACCCATCCGCAACAATACATGAAGGCTCTCATTTCTCGGAGACCGGTAACTGATAACAATCCGCTCGATCCTGGTCGCCCCCCTCTTCGTTTCAAGAAACCGGAGAACCTCAGAGAGGCTTTCAATAGATGCCGAAAGCTGAAATTCCAGTCTTCCCACCGCATACTCCCGCCATTTCCCCGGCGGCAATTCTTTATAGGCTATGAGGGAAATGTGATGATTCTCCAGGAATTTCTGGAAACCTGCCTGAACAGTCGCGTTCGTTTCCTCCAGGGTTTTTTCTCCAGTGAACACATGAGAAAAACGTTCGAAATTACCTTTTTTCCCCTTGTAGGCATTTATGGCACTTGAAATTTTTTTCAGCTCCTTCTTGAGGTGATGGAGTTCCAGAGACTCTTTTTCGATGTTCGCTGAGATCTCGCTCATTTGGTCCTCAAGGGGCACAAAAACGCTCAACCACCAAACCAGGAGCACCGTCAACCCGAGCGCTATCCCGATACCCCACCGCCGTCTCTTCCTGTTTATTGTGCTCACCATGTCCCTTTATCCGAGATCCGATACCGAACGCTTATAAGCCTTTAGGACTATTTCTTTCTTTCCGACGCATGCTCATCAGTCGATGATTTCAACTCCAGGCTCAACCCGAATCTCTCCTGTCCCGTTCTTCCACGGCTTACGGACCCGATGAGCTTGACTTGTGTAAACAAGCCGGATTTTCTTAACGTCTCAAGTACCTTGACCGCATCAGCACTTGTCCCCCGAAGGGTCATGGTTCCCTTTTCAAAGGAGCAATTTGAAAACCAGGTACCTTCCGGCACAAGTTCAGCCACCTTATTCAAAAGGGTATACAAATTCGGTCTTGAGCCCATAAATTCATCAATATTGTTAAGAAATTGACTCGATCTTTTCAGGGCTTCCAGGTCATTCTGCAATGGTTGTACCCGCTTTTTCAAGCGCTCGACCTGTTCTTTCAAGGCAATGAGTTCCTTCGTTTTACCGGAATTTCTTTTGTTTGCCTGCCAGGTTAAGAAAGCCATGCCCAAGACTAGTACAATAATCAAGGGAATAATCACTTTGGCCGGACGAAAGTACTTCAGCCTTGTAGGCGTCCCATCCAGAGATATCTCCTGCTTCTTTGAGAGGGTGGGAGAAACGGCTGCTATTCCCATATTTTCGGTAAGCAAAGGCGCCTTGCCGAGTCTGTTTTTCTCGGGAAGCGGCAGAACAGGCTCTCCTCCGCCTCCGAACCAGAATATTTTACCTTCCAGATCCGCAGTTCCGGCGCTCAGGTTAGGCGGGAAAGACACTTCGCTCGGGTTGTTATCGGCACGCGGGGTAATCCCGGAATAAAGGAATCCTTCCTTCCCATACAACGCCAGTTCAAAGGCCTTATCATGTACAGGGACTATCAGGCCGAGAGGATAAGAGTATCTTTGGATATCAAGCCATGCATGAATCCCAAAAGAAAAAGGAAAGATGCCCTTGAGAAACGGCCTCATTCCCGTCTCATCGAATGCCTCCAGATACGGGGCTATCTTGCGGCGGGAGGCATAAAAAATAAGTGCATTAATCCCGTTTCTGATGCTCGAGAAATGAACATCGTAATAGATCTCATCAAGAGGAAGATGGCAATACTTGGGCAGGTTGTTTCGAACAGAGAGGAGTGCGTCTTCCATATGCAGCGGTGGCAGCCGTACCTTTCTGGCAAAAAAAAGATCCCTTGGAAGGGCCAAGTATATACCGCATTTTGTTCGTCCTGAAATCTTTTCGAGGAATGCCTTCAAAGAAGCATAATCGGACCCCGCGACTCTCCCAAATGGTTCCATCCCGGGAAAAGGCACCCTTGTGGTTAACCCAAGCATTCCTTTCCTGACGAAGACATACTGGAGGCTGTCTCTATCTACATAAATCCCGAGGAGCCATTTGTTAGCCAACTATTTCCCCCTGTGTCATTCTGTTGATGGAAGCCTTTCGAGGAGTGCGGAACGACATTGCTCGAACGGCACCCATTTGCCTCCCTGGCTTTTCAAAAATATCAGCACCAGAGTATAGCTCTTGCCCCTTCCTGGCGCGATTATGCTCAGTCTCTTGACATTTTCGGGGTAAATGGTGAAGTCGTCAACCAGAGGAGGCAAGGACTCCGAATGTTCCTCGTCTCCCTCTTCTCTTTTGTTCAAGATTTGTCTCAATGGATCACCCCAAAATAGACCGGGCGAGACCCCCTTCACCAGGAGCATCTCCGTCAGGACTTTAAAAGATCCGTTCGCAGGTCTGTAAGGAAGGCCCAGACCCGTATAATAGTCGGCTTCAACCCCATGCATCCTGACAAGATCGTCCGCATCCCGCCAATCCAAGATGGCGTCGGTAATTTCATCGGCTTCTTCTGTCATCTCTCCACCAAGGCTCTTCTGGATTTGCCCCCTTATTTCGGCGTCCGAAGCCTTGTTAATGTCGGTTTTCGTGGATTCGTTATCCACCTTAACCCATAGATTCACATCTTTTACAGAGAGCGGCCACCAACCTCCCAACTCAGCCGATCCGGCTTTATTAGGCCCGTAGCCCGAAGCAATAAGAGCGACCACGGATTGGATGCTCTCTTCCAGCTTGAGCTTATGCCATGCATTATACGCGAGAGCGGCATTTCCCCGATTGTGCGAAAGGTATTCTCCGGACAAGAACCCTAACAACACGAGCACCCACAAAATCAGGATGAGAACGCTTCCTTCCTTGCAAGTGCGGTGCCAGGGGAACTCGCCCTGCCTCGCTATTGTCCGACGGCGAAAAACCATCGGCGGGGTTTCTCCTTTTCACCCTCGGTGAATTCAATACGGACATAGGCCGGTGGAATGGAATGCTCCCCGTTCCATTCGTCTTTCCATTGGCCCATCTTCTCAAAATCTATTGTATTTCCAATACTATAAAGCAAATCAAAGGCGGCAATTCCATTTATCGTACTGACGGGTTGAGCGTCTTTCCTTCCATTTTCAGTAAGTGAACCCAGGGAATCCTCGAAATCCTTTTGGGTTATTATCGCTCGTTGATAGAAGAGCAATGTCTTGTCACTCTTCATGAATACATAGGATACTTGCAGCAGACCTTGAAGAGTTGAACCCATAGGGGCATAGGAGGTAAAAAAGGCTAAAGAATGTTCTGATCCATAAAAAGGGAGCGGAATATCTCCGCCTGTCGGGGAGAAGCTCGCCGTTCTTACCAGGTACTGGAGCTGGGTCTCAAGAATAGATGGAAGCATTGCCCGCAGTTGCGCTCCTTCACCCTCACGTTCACCTCTCTCCCATGCGGTCATCGTCATTCTCAACGCCATAGCCGCTATGAGAGTCAGCACTGAAACCAGCACGATGGCCACCATGATTTCCAGAAGGGTAAAGCCTTCCTGCCTCTCATCGGTCAGGGTCATCGGCCATACCATCTTGTCAAACAAAGACGCCGCTCCGTCCCGGCCTTCCCGTAAGACAGGCAGAGGGTCATTTCATACATTGACGGGATTTCAAGGGGCACTGTCCCATCATCTTCTACGATGGCTAAGGGCTTGGCAGTGAGCGCAAATTTCCATCCGTCCTCTCCCGCCACGTCACCTTCGACTTGTTTACTATCCAACGCGGTATTGATCAACTTGGAGTCGATGAGAAGATTATGGGCGATTCTGGACGCTGTCAACAATTCATCGGCCCTCCAGGATATCCTTTTTGACTGGGAAAGGGCCTGGAATATAACCCCAAAGGATATGCCCACGATAATGAGTGAAACCAGCACCTCCAAAAGGGTAAAGCCCAATTCCTCTGAATATCTCTTCTGCCGCCATCGGCGGTCCCGGACCGGCATCTTGACTCTACCTTCAGGCCTCTACCTTCTCCCTACGGCCCTCTCTGCAACAGCCCCGGCCGCAGTGATTATGCCCGTTATCACATCCACCTTTACTGTACAGAGGGTATTGCCCGCAACGGAAAGAGTCAGCTCTCCGCCGCTGGCACTTCCATCAGGGTAAAAACTGATCCCGTACACGCCGTTGTCGAACGCCGAGACCCGTTCACCCTCTACGAGCATTTCTTCAGGCACCTCAATGGACATCCCCGTATTATCTATCCAGCACTGCCTTTTCTCACCGCTGATATAAAAAACAACGGGCATGCCGCGCTCAATCGCCAGGCGCCGGGCAGTCTTACAAAAGGAAATCATTTCATACGCAAAGTTCTTGTTTTTTCTCGTTGCAACGGACTTCCCCACACTGACAAATACGAGGGAACTGCCAATGGCAATAATGACCATTACGACAATCAGTTCCAAAAACGTAAAACCGTCAGAATTGTATTTCATTGATCCCGAAGACCGCCATCAGCATAGACACGACGATGCCTCCAATGATGAGGCCCATAAAGAGAATCGTCAGCGGCTCAAGCAGTGTGAGGTAGAATTTTATTCTTGCCTGGATCTTATTATCCAGCTCTTCAGCGATCTCAACCAACATTTCGCCCATTCTTCCAGTCTCTTCTCCGACGGAAACGAGTTGAATGGCCATCTCGGGAAAAACCTTCATTTCCTTCATAAGCGAGCTGATTCTCCTGCCCTCTTTGACTTTGTCATATATCTTCTGCACAGAAGTCCTTATTATCTGGTTGCCCACGACTTCCCGAACGATTGAGAGGCTTTTCAGCAATGGAACCCCACTTAATAGTAAGGTGCCCAATGTCCGCGCAAAATGGCTCACTTGAATCTCGCGAATAAGGGACCCGAGAAGAGGGACACCTATGGCAAGCTTATCGAGCTTCAGTCTGCCGACGGATGTATGTGCAAAATACCTCAGGGACAAAAAAAGAACCACCATTGTGAGCACCAATACCCACCACCATTGCCGCAGCAAAGCGCTCACTGAAATGAGAATTTGCGTAGCGAATGGTATTTGCTGCCCTAATCCTTTAAAAATACTGGCAAATCTTGGGACAACGAAACCCATGATCACCAAGACGGAAATGATCCCAACCATAACAAGAATGCTTGGATAGATTGCCGATGAAATGATGAACTTCTTCGTTTCCTCGGCGCGCTCCTCAAACTGGGCCAGCTTGGCCATCACCTGCGGCAGTACCCCGCCGACCTCACCCACCCGGACCATATTCACATAGAGTTCGCTAAAATCCTTTTTTCTGGAAGCCATTGCATCAGAAAGACTCTTGCCCCCGCGCAGTGCATCTTCCAGCTCTTTGGCCAGAGACTTCAGATTTCCTTTCTCCACAGATCGGCCAATAACAGTCAGGGCACGATCCAACGGGAGCCCGGACTTCAAAAGGTACCCAAGATCCTTTGTAAATTGGAGGAGTTCGCCTCTTGATAGCAACCGGGAAGGACGTCTGGGAAAGAATTTCCGGGTATGGTCTCTGTCCAGCCATCTGAGGAGCACAAGGCCCTGGGATTCTAAGGCGAAAAGCAAGGTTTCTTTATCCTTGGCCTCTGCCGAATCGATGACCTTGCGTCCCCGAATATCAACCGCTTCATAGGCAAAACGGGGCATTAGCGGGCAACCCTCAAAACTTCTTCATAGGTAGTAACACCTTGCCTCACCTTATCCAGGCCACTAATCCTCAACGGCGTCATCCCTTCTGAGAGGGCTTTTCGGTATATTCCAAGCCGGTCGGTCCCTTTCAAGACCGCCCGCTGTATGGCTTCACTCATGATAAGCAGCTCAAAAATTCCAACCCTGTCCCGGTATCCGGTGCCCCCGCAGTCCTTGCAGCCCGTTCCTCTTTGATAGGTGTCCGAAATCTCCTCCGGGGGCACTTCCAGGTCTCTGGCCACCATCACTTTTTCCTCTCCGCTCAACCGTACTTCTTCCCGGCAATACGAGCATACGCGTCTTACCAGGCGCTGGGCCAACACCGCAACCAGAGACGAGGCTATCATGAAGGGTTCTATTCCTATATCTTCGAGACGTGTTATGGCTCCGGCCGCATCGTTTGTGTGCAGCGTCGAAAAGACCATATGGCCCGTGAGCGCCGATTGGACGGCAATCTCCGCCGTCTCCACATCTCTGATCTCTCCAACCAGCATAACATCCGGATCGTGTCTGAGAAAGGACCTCAGACAATTGGCAAAGGTCAGTCCAATCTTCGGTTTTATCTGCACCTGATTGATTCCCTCAAGTTGATATTCCACAGGGTCTTCAACGGTGACTATCTTCTTCTCCGGAGAATTTATTGTGTTGAGAGCGGCATACAGTGTCGTGGTTTTTCCGGCGCCGGTTGGGCCGCACACGAGGACTATGCCGTGAGGCATGGATATGATAGACTTGAAGGAATTCATCATGTGTTCCGGAAAACCCAGGCTGTCCAATTCCAGGTTGATGTCTTCCTGGTGCAAAAGCCGCAACACCAGGCTCTCGCCAAATTGGACAGGAACGGAAGATACACGGATATCTATTTCATCGTTCCCCAGCCTGAACTTAATCCTTCCGTCCTGGGGAAGCCGCATTTCAGCAATGTCCATCTTGGCCATCAACTTGATTCTCGAAGTTATGGCAGCTGTGAGTTTAGTGGCTATAGCCTCCTGATTGTGCAGAATACCGTCGATTCGATATCGAACCTGCAAAGACTGCCTTCTGGGTTCAATGTGAATATCCGAGGCCCCGACATCAAGGGCTTTACTTATCAAATGGTTTACCAGTCTTATGACCGGCGCCTCTGAAGCCATATCTTTCAAGTGTTCCGGGCTATCCCACAGCTGCTCTTCGATGCTCAATTCCGATTCATCCGAGCTGTTACCTCCGTTCATATCCGCATCAGCTTCATACCACCGGTAGATAAACTGGGATATGGTCTCTTCAGAGGCCCGAAAGACTTTGACGGGCTTACCGTAGGCTTCCTGAATAACCTCCCGGGTATTAATATCGGATGGGTCCGCCATCGCCACCGTCACATTTTCTCCAGAATCATTCAGGGGCAGGAAACGGAAGCTTTTCATGAACCTCAGCGGCAAGAGATTTATGGGGAGGGGGTCTTCCGGAAAGTCGCTTTCATCTATTTCCTGCACTTCCATCCAGGAAGAGTCTAAAACTGTCTTTTCGGGCTCAGAAACCCCATCGGTTTCATTACTCGTTTGGAAAAACCGTGCAATTTTTTTCCCGAAGTAATTATTCAACGGCCTATTCCCAGCTTACGACATCCTTGTTCTCTTTTTCTCCCCCTTCGACACCATCTTTTCCATAGCTGAAAAGATCATAATCTCCATGCTCGCCAGGACATTGATAGTGATAGGGGTTTCCCCAAGGATCGAGCGGCACCGGTTTGGGCAGGTACGGGCCATCCCATGTTTCCAGATCGCCCGGTTTTTCTCTCAACGCCTTCAGCCCGTCCTCTGTTGTTGGATAGCGCCCGTTGTCCAAACGAAAATCATCCAAGGCC
>Ga0315542_1002117_pt1 | contig 12212 bp, 10 predicted proteins | sample SalMarSW160120MG_FD_202541 | JGI IMG/M metagenome (GOLD analysis project Ga0315542, IMG submission 202541) | Salt marsh sediment microbial communities from the Plum Island Ecosystem LTER, Massachusetts, United States - Salt Marsh Sediment SW1601-20 ... | reverse complement strand
CATGTCGTCCCGTCCCCCACACCGCTCATCCGCCCGGGAACGCCTGGGACGCTATGTCCGGCGCGCCCAGCACGTCGGCCGCTGGTACGATTGGCGCTGGCAGTTGCAGAACGCCGTCACCGACGTCTACAACGCCGAACGCCTGCTCGGCATCGAGCTGCCCCCCGCGCGCCGGGCCGAGCTCCAGCGCGCCGCGGCCAAGTTCCCGATGTCCATCACCCCCTACTACCTGTCCCTGGTGAATCCGGACGACCTGGACAACGACCCGATCTTCAAGCAGTCCTTCCCGTCGCCCGCCGAGCTGCAGACCTGCGCCCACGACCTGGCCGATCCGCTGGCCGAGGACAAGGACAGCCCGGTCCCCCTGATCACCCACCGCTACCCGGACCGGGTGCTGTTCGTGGTCAGCCGCAGGTGCGCCATGTATTGCCGCCATTGCACGCGCAAGCGCAAGGTCGGCGACGTGGACGTGCTGCCCGGCCGGCAGCAGCTCCTGGAGGGCCTGCGCTACATCCGCAACACCCCGGCGGTCCGCGACGTACTGTTGTCCGGCGGCGACCCGCTGTTGCTGCCGGACGAGCGGCTCGACTGGCTCCTCGGCGAACTGCGCCGCATTCCGCACGTCGAGATCGTGCGCATCGGCTCCCGGACGCCCGCCGTCCTGCCCTTCCGCATCACCGACGACCTGGTGCGCGTGCTGCGCGCCCACCACCCCCTGTGGTTCAACACGCACTTCAACCATCCCCGCGAGCTCACCGCCAGCGCCCGGGAGGCGCTGGCCCGGCTGGCCGACGCGGGCATCCCGCTGGGCAACCAATCCGTGCTGCTGGCCGGGGTCAACGACTGCCCGCGCATTATGAAGGCCCTGGTGCACAAGCTGGTGAAAAACCGCGTCCGGCCCTACTACCTGTACCAGTGCGACCTCACCGAGGGCCTGTCCCATTTCCGCACGCCCGTCGGCAAGGGCATGGAGATCATGGAGAGCCTGATCGGCCACACCAGCGGCCTGTGCGTGCCCACCTACGTGATCGACGCCCCAGGCGGCGGCGGCAAGATTCCGGTCATGCCCCAGTACCTCATTTCGTGGTCCACGCACAAGGTCATCCTGCGCAACTACGAAGGGGTCATCACGAGCTACCGCGAGCCCGACGCCTACGAGCCTGTCTTCTGCGACCGCAACTGCGAGGCCTGCAACCTCGACCTGGCTCTGGAGGACGCCAGCGAGGTGCGCGCCGAGGGCATCGCCCGGCTCCTGGCCGACGACAACGAGGACATCGCCCTGGTGCCGCGGCGGAACCGGCGCTTTCGCCGGCGGAGCGGGGCGTGATCTGGTTCGACTACCTGCTGTTCGGCCTGTATTTCGCCGCCGTGCTGGGAATCGGACTGTACCACTACCGGCGCAACCGCCACCCCGACGACTACTACGTGGGCGGCCGGCGCATGGGCGCGGGCCACGTCGGCCTGTCGGTCGTGGCGACCGACGTCGGCGGCGGGTTCTCCATCGGCCTGGGCGGTGTGGGCTTCCTCATGGGCCTGTCGGGCAGCTGGCTGTTGTTCACCGGCCTGGTGGGCGCCTGGTTGTCCGCCGTCTTCATCATCCCCCGGCTCAAGGCCCTGGACCTGGAGCGGCCCATGCTGACGTATCCGGATTTCCTGCGGCGCCGCTACGGCGAGCGCGTGGCCTTGGCCGCGGCCCTGATCTCGGGGCTGGGCTACCTGGGCTTCACCGGCGCCCAGATCCTGGCCGGCGCCAAGCTGGCGTCGGGCACCTTCCTGACCGCCGCGCCCTGGGGCCTGCCGCCGCTGACCTTCGCGATCCTGGTGATCGCGGCGGTGACGGTCCTGTACACGGTGGCCGGGGGGCTCAAGGCCGTGATCTACACGGACACCGTCCAATGGATCGTCCTGCTGGCCGGGCTGCTGCTGATCACGGTTCCGGTCACGCTGGCCGAGGTCGGCGGATGGACGGCGCTGCGCGCGCAACTGCCGCCCGAATACTTCACGTTGACCAACATTACACCGGTGAAATTCATCAATTGGATGGTGACCATCATCCCCATCTGGCTGGTGGGCATGACCCTGTATCAGCGGGTGTACGCCTGCCGGGACACGCGCACGGCCCGGCGGGCGTGGTTTCTGGCGGGTCTGTTCGAGTATCCGGTCATGGCCATGACCGGCGTGTTCCTGGGCATGTGCGCGCGCGTGGTCTTTCCCGAGGCCGAGCCGGAGATGGGGCTGCCGCTGGTGATCCGGCACCTGCTGCCGGCCGGGGTGGTCGGCATCGTGATCGCGTCGTATTTTTCGGCCATCATGTCCACGGCCGACAGCTGCCTCGTGGCCTCGTCCGGCAACTTCGTCAACGACGTGATCGAGCGCCGCTGGGCCAGGGGCTGGTCCCCGCGGGCGCGCCTGCGCCTGTCCCAGGGCGCCACCCTGGCCGTCGGCGTGCTGGCCGTGGCCATGGCGGCTTCGTTTTCCACGGTCCTGGACGCGATCCTGTATGCCTATGCGTTCATGGTGTCGGGGCTGTTCGTCCCGACCCTGGGGGCGTACTTCTGGCCCCGGGGCACGGCCGCGGGCGCGCTGGCGGGCATGCTGTCCGGGGGGAGCCTGACCCTGCTGCTGCTGACTCGGATCCTGCGCCTGCCGCCGGCCTTGGCGCACATCGGACTCGATCCCTCGGCCTACGGCATCCTGGCCTCCGCCCTGGTTTTCGTCGGCGTATCCGTGGCACGGCCGGCGACCGGAGAGGCGGCCGGCCCGTGATCCGCCCGGATGAAACCGTGCGGCTGGGCGCCTCCTGGATCCAGCACGGGATCTACAACAACCGCGTCTACCTCATGAAACTGGCGGCCGGAGAGGCCGGCGACGTCGCCGCCAAGCTCGACCGCCTGGCGGCCCGCCGGGGCTACGGCAAGATCTTCGCGAAGATCCCGGCCGCGAGCGCCGGACCTTTCCTGCAGCGGGGTTATGCGCGGGAAGCCGTGGTGCCCGGTTTCTACGGGAAGGGGCGGGACGGCTGGTTCCTGGCCAAGTACTTCGATCCGGACCGGAGCCAGCTGTCGCGCGCGGACCGGAGCCAGATTAAAAAGATCCTGGCCCTCGCCCGCGCGCCCGCGTCTCCGGACGCTTCGCCCCTGCCCGAGGGCTACGTCCTGTCCCCGGCGCGCGCCGAGGACGCGGACGACCTGGCGCGGCTGTACCGCGACGTCTTCCCCACCTATCCCTTCCCCATCCGCGATCCCGCCTACCTCGTCCGGGCCATGGCCACGCACGCGGACTATGTGCTGGTGCGCCGGCGGCGCCGGGTCGTGGCCGCGGCGTCGGCCGAGCGCGACGACGACTACGGTCATGCGGAGCTTACGGATTTCGCCACGCGCCCCAGGCACCGCGGGCGCGGACTGGCCACGCACCTGCTGCGCCTCATGGAGGAACGGGCGCGCCGCCGGGGCCTGCGCCTGGGCTACACCATCGCCCGCGCGCTCTCGCCCGGCGTCAACCGGCTGTTCGCCTCGGCCGGTTACCGGTTCGCCGGCACCCTGCTCAACAACACCAACATCGCGGGCCGGATCGAAAGCATGAACGTGTGGTACAAGCTGCTGGGGCGGGCGTGAACGCGGCCGGAAACGGCGGGGTCAAAAATCCTGCGAATTCTATCGGGAGCCGGTCTGTGTTTCTCCTCCAGGCGGCGGGAGGTCGTCGTCCGGAGCTTCTTCGCCGGGCTGTCCCGGAGCCGCGGCCTCCTCGGGGAAGGCCAGTTCGTCGGAAATTTCCAGGAGAACATTTTCCGGCGCCAAGCTGACGCCGTACCGTTTTTCCGCTGCGGCCACGTCCCGGGCGTAGCGGTCTTCCACGCGCAGGCACACCGTGCCGGTCTGCTGCGAATCCGCCATGGCTTTCTCGATGAGGCCGAGGACGGAACCGGCGTTCGGATCCTTCTCCGGTCCGGTCCAGCGGATGTTGATATCCCCCAGGTAATACGTCCCGTGCCCCGGTTCGAGGCGAAAAACGTTGCTGTCCGGCGCCAGGTTGAAATTGGCCTCATGGGACCACTGCGGCGGCCGGCAGCGCAGGCGCGAAAGATAATACTCGCCCAGCGGCAGCCTGACCGCCAGCAGGCCGGCGGCGTCCAAAGCGTAGGCGGTGGGCAAGGCCGGGCCGGTAGGTTGGTACTGGGCCATGCGGGCGTTCCGTTTTTGAAAGACCAGGCTCGTCCGGGCCGTCACCGTGGCGCCGTTGTAGGTCACCGTCACCCTGCCGAGCACGATGGCTTCCCGGGAACTGTGCCGGATCCCCGGGATCGGCCCCGGCGTGGCGCAGCCGGCGAGGACCGCCAGGACCGGAATCCATCCCAGAAACGTTTTCATGTCCGCACCTTTCTCCGGCCCGCGGCGCCGCGCGGACTGCGCCGCGGAAGGCCTGGTATGAAAAGGATTCGTCCGCAGGAGCTTCCTTGCGGATATGATCCGGCGCGCCGGGAAAAATATCAAGATTTTCCTTTAATATTCTCCGCGTCCCCGGCTATGATAATCCGGCAGCGGGCTTTTTTCCGCGGGAGGAGCGGTCTTGAACACCATCGAAGTGCAGGACTTGACGAAAATTTACCCCGGCGGCATCCAGGCGGTCCGGGGCGTCACGTTTTCCGTGACCGCGGGGGAAATCTTCGGCTTCCTGGGGCCCAACGGCGCCGGCAAATCCACCACCATCATGATGCTCACCACCCTGTTGCGCATCACCTCCGGCACGGCGCTGGTCGGCGGCCATGACGTCTCCCGGGAGCCGGTCCGGGTCAGGCAGAGCATCGGCTACGTCTCCCAGGACCTGGCCGTGGACGACAACCTGAGCGGCTGGGAAAACATGTTCCTCCAGGCCAAGTTTTACGGCCTGACCCAGGCCCAAATCCAGGAGCGGCTGCCCGAGGTCCTGGCCATGGTCAACCTCACCGAGCGGGCGCGCGACCTGGTGGAAACCTATTCGGGCGGCATGCGCAAGCGGCTCGACATCGCGGAGGGCCTGATCCACCGGCCGCAAATACTGTTTTTGGACGAACCGACCCTGGGCCTCGACATCCAGACCCGGAGCGAGATCTGGAAATACATCGCCCGCCTGCGGGAAGAGGTCGGGATGACGATTTTCCTGACGACGCACTACATGGACGAGGCCGACCGCCTGTGCGACCGCATCGCGATCATCGACCGCGGCCTGATCAAGGCCGTGGACACCCCCGCCCGCCTGAAGCAGGAAATCGGCGGGGACCTCATCGCCCTCTCCCTGGAAGGCCCGCCCGCGGACCTCGGACGGGCCGTGGCGGCCATGGCGGCCCTGCCCGGAGTCCGGCAGGTGAAACCCCAGGGCAACCAGCAGCTGGTCGTGGCCGAAAACGGCGAAGCCTTGGTGCCCCGGATCTTCGAAGCCGTCCGCCCGTTCGAGGTGAAAATCACCAGCCTGGCGCTCAAGCGGCCCAGCTTGGACGACGTGTACCTGCACTTCACCGGGCGCGGATTGCGCGACGAACAGGAAAGCAGCAAGGAGGAGGCCATGCGGCGCAGGCTGATCATGAGGAGGACCCGGAGATGACCCGCGGTCTGAAATTTTTCCGCGACGTGTATTACGTGTATTGGCGGGAAATACGCCATTTCTGGATGCAGAAGGCCCGCGTGGTGGTGTCGTTCTTCCAGCCCCTGGTGTGGTTCGTCCTGATGGGCAGCACCATGAACAACCTCACCGGGAGCCTCGTCAACGGTTCCGCCCTCAACCACGCCCAGCTCACCCAAAAAATCCTGGACGGCGCGCCCAACTACATGACCTACGTCGTCGGCGGCATCGTGGCCATGACCACGCTGTTTGGCGGCATCTTCGGCGGCACCACCGTGGTCTGGGACCGGCGCCTGGGCTTCCTGAATAAAATGCTCGCGGCCCCCATCAGCCACGCCGCCATCCCGCTCGGCAAGATGCTGGCCGTCGCCCTGCAGGCCCTGCTGCAGGTGGCGGTGATCCTGCTGCTCGCCTCCCTCTTCGGCGTGCAGTACCGCACGGGAGCCTTGGGCGTGGCCGTCATCCTGCTCATCGCGGCCCTGTTCAGCCTGGGCATGTCGGGCCTCTCCCTGGCGCTGGGCGCGCGCATCAAGTCGGTGGAGTCGCTCTTCGCCATCATGAACGTGCTGACCATGCCCCTGATCTTCAGCAGCCCCGCCATGTTTCCCGCCCGCGCCATGCCCGGCTGGCTGCAGACCATTTCCGCCTGGAACCCCGTGACCTACGTCCTGCTGCCGATCCGGGCCCTGGTCTACAAGGGCTGGGTGTGGTCCGACTTGGCCTGCGGCGGGGGCATCGTGCTCCTGTTCGCCCTGGCGACCTCCGCCGTGGCGGTGTCCCAATTCCGCAAAAGCATCGCGTGAGGCGCTGAGCCTACAGCAACGGCGCCAGCAGGCGGGCCAGGGAATGGCCCAGGCGCGTCAGGGGTTGCAGGCGGCGGTAACTATCCAGGGTGATTTCCCGGGCCCCTACCTGGTCCCGCAGGAACTGCCGCTTGACCTCCTGCGCGAGCGTGGCGTCGTAGATCAGGGTGTTGAGCTCGTAATTCAGGCTGAAGCTGCGCAGGTCCATGTTCGCCGTGCCCACCGAGCAGATTTCCCCGTCCACGCTGAGCGTCTTGGAGTGCAGGAACCCCCTCCGGTACTGGAAGACGCGCACGCCGGCCTCCAGCAGTTCGCCGAAATACGTGGTGGCCGACCAGAACGGCAGCCAGCGGTCCGGGTTGCCGGTGATCATGAGCCGGACGTCCAGGCCCCGCAGGCCGGCGGTCTTTAAGGCCATCTGGATGCTGGGATCGGGAATGAAATAGGGGCTTTGGATGTGCACCGAGCGCACGGCGGAGGTGATGAGCCCGAAATACAGTTGCTTGATGGAGTCCCAATGGGAGTCCGGCCCGGAGGTGATGATCTGGAGCGGCACGCGTCCGCCGCGCGCCGGGCGGCGGTCGATCGCCCGGAAATAGTTCTGCCCGAACAGGTCCTCATGGGTGGTGTTGTACCAGTCCACCGCGAACACCGCCTGCAGGATGGGCAGGACCGGTCCCTCGAGGCGCAGGTGCGCGTCCCGCCAGAAGGCGAAGCGCCTGCCGCCGTCCGCGTATTCCTGGCCCATGTTCATGCCGCCGGTGTAGGCGATCCGGCCGTCGATGATCACGATCTTGCGGTGATTGCGGTAATTCAGGGTGTGCAATTTCAGGGGCGAGAGGAAATTGTAATATTTGTAGACGCGCACGCCGGCACGGCGAAGTTCCCGGATGTACCTGCCGCCCAGCCCCAGGCTGCCGAAGGAATCGATCAGGATCAGCACCCGGACTCCCCGCCGGGCCTTGGCGATGAGAAGCTCCTGGATCCGGCGCGTCAGGGCGTCGTTGCGCCAGATGAAATACTCCATGAAAATGTAGGCCTCCGCCGCGGCCAGGTCCCGCAGCAGGGCCGCGAACTTTTCACGCCCGTCGTGGAAGAGCTGCACGCGGTTGGATACGGTCAGCACGGCCTTCGAATTCCGGAGCAGGAGCTTGACCAGCTCGAGCTTGTATTTCGGCTGCTCCCAGAATTTCCGGTGCCGGAGCAGGTGCTGCCGTTGTTCCCGCAGGAGGACCGGCAGGTATTTTTGCAGGGCTTTTTCGCCGAATTCCTGGTCCAGCTGTTTGTTCTTGGGATGCTTGCGCCAGTTCCGGCCCAGGAAAAAATAGATGACGAACCCGACGATGGGGAGCAGGATGAACAGCAGCAGCCAGGCCATGGTCGTCGCCGGCTCGCGATTGTCCAGGAGCAGGTACAAGGCGGCGATGGCCAGGTAGGCGTAAAACAGGACGTCGATCCAGAAATGAATGTCCGACACCAACCCTTCCGCCTCCTTCCCCGCCTGCCGCGCTGGGGACGCGTTGCCGCCGCGCTTATTGTATAGGCCGCAACGCGGGGATACAAGCGGGAAAACCCGCCCCGGCATCCCCGTGAAAAGCGTTGCAGTTTGCCCGTTTTTCGATTATTCTTGAGAGGATTGCGCTTCGTCAGGCACCGGCCCGAGCGCCAAGGGGTTTTTCATGCGTTTGCTCGCCCACATTTCCGACCTGCATTTCGGCACCGAGGCGCCGGAGGTGCGGGACGCGCTGGCGCGCGATCTGAAAAAAGCCGGCCCGCACGTGATCCTGGTCAGCGGCGACATCACCCAGCGCGCCCGCGCCACGCAATTCGCCCGGGCGGCGGAATTCCTGAATCAGTTCCAGGCGCCGAAACTGGTCGTCCCGGGCAATCACGACCTGCCGCTGCTGAATCTCCACCGCCGCCTGATCAATCCCCTGGCCCAATATCATTATTATTTCCCCTCGGTCGCCGAAACCGACTACGTGGACGACGAGCTCGCGATCCTCGGCCTGAATTCCACCCGCCGGCTGCGCATCCGCCGCGGGCAGCTGTCGCGGCGCCAGCTCGAATACATGCGCCGGTTCTTCTGCCGGCACGCCAACCCCCGCTTCCGGGTCTTCATGTCCCACCACCCCTTCATGCCCTACCCGCGGCACTTTCCCCGCGATCTGATGATCCGCCGCAAGCAGGCCATCAAGATCCTCGGGGCCTGCCGCGTGCACCTGGTGCTCGGCGGCCATTCCCACCGCCTGTTCGTCGTGAACCTGCAGCAGCACTACACCTTCCTGGATCGCCCCATGGTGATGGCGCAGGCCGGGACCGCGATTTCCCGGCGGACCTTCAGCCGTCCCCAGGCCTACAACCTGATCAGCGTCCGCGCCCGCCATTTCACGGTCGAGACGCGGGCCTACCTGGCGGGCCACTTCGCGCGCACGGAGCTGCATATCTTCCCGCGCCCCGCCGAAGAGGGTTAACCCCATGCCCGAACCCGCGCCCGCTCCGTTCGCCGTTCTGGTTCCCGGCAGCGTGCTGCTCGACCACTACGCGGACACGGGGGAGAAATTCCTCGGCGGCGCGGAATTCAATTTCGCCCACCACCTGCACCACCTGCTCGGCGGCGTGGACTTCGCGGCCCGGATCGGGCGGGACGAGGCCGGCGCGTACATTCAGGAGGAACTGCGGCGCCGCGACTTCCCGGCGGGGCTGCTGCAGACCGATCCGTCCAAACCCACGAAAACCGTGCTGGTGCGGAACGCGGGTTCCGGCGGGCCGACCTTTCTCATCCCCGACGACGTGGCCTCGGAGTTCCTGGAATTCCCGCCGCTCGCCCCCGAGCGGCTGAAGGCCTACGACCTGGTGTATTTCGGCACCACCCTGCAGCACGGCGCCGCCAGCCGCGCGACCCTGCGCGCCCTGCTGGACCAGTGCTCCGGCTTGAAGTTCTGCGACTTGAACCTGCGCCCCCCCAAGTACACCGGCGAAATCGTGCGCTGGTCGCTCCAGGCCTGCGACGCGCTGAAAATCAACCAGGAGGAGCTGGACGCGCTCACGGAGATGTTCGGTCTCCTCGGCACGCGCGAGGAAAAGCTCCGCGTCCTGTCCGAGGAATTTTACATCCCGGAAATCTGCCTGACCCTGGGGCCGCGCGGCAGCCTCTATTTCCGCCGGGGGCATTTCGACCTGCACAAGGCGCCGCCGGTGAAGGTGGTGGACACGGTGGGGGCCGGGGACGCCTTTTCGGCGGGCTTGGCGGTCGGCATGCTCGAGGATTGGGAGCCGCAGCGCACGCTGGACTTCGCCTCGGAGCTGGCCGGGGTCGTCTGCGCCTTCCGCGGAGCCGTGCCGGAACGGCCGGATTTCTACGCGGGGCTGAAAGGCCGGCTGTGAAGTCCGGGGAGCGCTAAGACAGCGGGCGGAAGAGGGACAAGACGGTGTTCTGGTTGAGCATGCCGAGCAGGCGGCCGGGATCGTCGGCGTCGACCACCGGCAGATAGGTGATGTCCGGATGCCGCCGGAAGATGCGCAGCACCTCGCGCACCTTCTGCTCGCCGTGGGCCACGAGCGGGCGGGACTTGACCAGGTCGCCCACGATGATCAGGTTCCCCAGAACCGGTTCGAAAATCATGTCCCGGATGTCCTGGTAGTCCACCACGCCGATGAAGCGCCCCTGCCGGTCCACCACCGGGAAGCGGTCGTAGCGGCTGTAGGCCACGATCTTGAGAAATTCGTTGAAATGCAGGTCCGAGCGCACGGTTTCCACGTTCTTGCGCATCACGTGCTTCACCAGGATGTCGGCGGAGTTCTTCAGGCGCTTGTGCGCCGGCACGCCCAGCGCGTCCCGGAAATGCTCGACCACCTGGTGAAAACCCTCGAAGGCCGTCTGCGGCGCCTTGCGCACGAGGTAGGAGAGCAGCGAGACCTCGCCGGCACGGACCAGGCCGTGGCGCACGGACAGCGGCCCGGCCATTTCAAAGACGATCAGGGAGCCCAGGATCACGGTTTCCACCGTTTGCCCGCCCGCGTGCCAGGTCCGGGCCAGGGTCTGGGCCAGGCCGATGGCCACGCCGGCCTGGGCCAGCAGCGTGAAGCCCAGGTATTTCTGCTCATCCTCCCCGAATCCCCCCCAGCGCGTCCCGAGCCTGCCGCCCAGCAGCTTGCCGGCGATGCGGGCCGCGACGTACGCCAGGCCCAGCAGGCCCACGCGCGTCAAGGTCTCCAGGTGCATGGCGGCCCCGGAGAGCACGAAAAAGATCACGTACAGGGGGAAATCGATCTGGCGCAGGGCCTTCTGCAGGGATTCGCTCTTGGGGGCCGCGTTCACGAACATGACGCCCAGGGCGAACACCGCCAGCATGAGGTTCAGGCGCAGGGCGTAGCAGGCGCCGATGACCAGGGCCACGAACCCCAGGGCGAGCAGCTGGAACTCCCGGGGCCGCTCCAGGCGCTGGCCCCAGATGCCCATGATGAAACCCGCGGCGCCGCCCAGGAGGAAGGGCAGCAGGATGTCGTTGAACACGGCCAGCGGCAGGCTGCCGTGCAGCATGAAGCTGGAGAGCAGGATGAACCCCACGATCGCGGCCATGTTGTTCAGGCCGATGAGGATCAGCAGGATCTCGGTCATGGGGCCTTCGGCCTCGTATTCCCGGATCACGAACAGGGTCGCGGCCGGCGCGGTCGCGATCGCGATGACCCCCAGGAACAAGGCCATGTGGAGGGAAGCCGTGGCGGCGTAGGCCTGGGTGCGGGCGACGGCCCGGATCAGGAAAAAGTCCACCAGCCCGGTCAGGACCGCCACGAGCAGGAAGGTGGCAACGATCTCGGTTGCGGACAGGACGAGCAGGCGCCGTCCCCAGCGCTGGAAGCGTTCGGCCCGGCATTCCAGGCCGATGTTGAAGACGATGAGGGCCAGGGCCAGTTCCATGAACACCCGGAAATTTTCCAGCAGGTCCCAGGTCAGCAGGGGCGGGGTGCCGAGAAGTTCCTGCACGGCCGGCCCGGCCAGAATCCCGGCCAGCAGGTAGCCGGTGACCTTCGGCACGCGCACGCGCGTGGCCATGCGCCCCAGGAACAGGGACGCGATGAATACCACCGCCAAGGCAGTGAAGAGCCGGATCATGACGGATTGCCTTTCAGCCTATTCCGCCTGAAAGTAGGTCACGAAGGGCGTCACCAGCAGGATCCCGCCGGACAAAATCGTGGCCGCGGCCACGTACCGGTCCCGCGCGGCCAGCAGGCCCTGCAGGTTGGCGGACGCGGGATCCCGGGCCAGCGGCGCGGCCACGCGGACCCGCCACAGCATCAGGACCCAAGCCAAGAGCCCGACCAGGATCATCTTCAGCATGAAGGCCGAGAAGGACACCAGGGTCTGGGCCCTGATGCGGCCGTGGTAAAGGATATGCACGAAGGTGAGCCCGCCGCCGCTCACGGCCAGCAGGACCAGGAGGTTGAGATAGAGCATGGGATTGACCAGGGAGGCCGTGGCCAGGACGTGTTCGAAGCCGCCGTTCGTGGGGCCGGCCGGCTGACGTTGCCGCTGCAGGAGCAGCAGCCAGAACAGTCCTCCGGCCATGATGACCTGAGCGAGGTTGTGCACGGCCAAAAGCAGGGCGTACCAAACGTTTTCCATGGCGTCCTCCGGGCGGAAGGGAATATTTTTATGCCCGCATTTTACCATGCCCGCCGCGGGCACACAGCGTAAATTCCCCCGTTCCCTCCGATTCCCCGTCCGCATTTCGTTCTGGCCTCTTGGGCTTGAATCGGTTAGTCTGTGTTCCCGGCGACAGGACCATTTTACCCCGGGGATTTTGGAGGCAG
>Ga0315542_1002116_pt1 | contig 12213 bp, 12 predicted proteins | sample SalMarSW160120MG_FD_202541 | JGI IMG/M metagenome (GOLD analysis project Ga0315542, IMG submission 202541) | Salt marsh sediment microbial communities from the Plum Island Ecosystem LTER, Massachusetts, United States - Salt Marsh Sediment SW1601-20 ... | reverse complement strand
CGAGAGCGGTTCCGTCGATGAGAAACAGCCGCGCGGATGAAACCGGTGAAGTTATCATCGGGTTTTCCTCTTTCCCCTCTTGAATTAACTTGCCTGACGAATCACGGGAACGATCAGCCTGTCCCCGGGGTGAAGGCGGTTCAAATCCTTTCCTGCATTGTATTGCATCAACAACCACAATGGAACATCGTCGTGGTGCTTGATCATCGTCCACAAGGTTTCCCCGCGCCGGACTGTATGGACTTTCGAACTCTCTACAGAATATTTCTCGAAGAAAGCACTCTGCATTTGTTGATGATAGGCCAGTCGTTTTTCTTCGAACGCTTTGGGATCGACATCTTGAAAAACGAGTTTTATTTCTTCTCCGATACGGATTTTCTGCCGGTAACGCAATCCGTTCAGTTTGCGCAGCATCCAGGTCGGAATCTCAAGCCAGTCCGCGAAATGTCCGAGCGTCTCTTCCGGGAGAACCTGAATCTTGTTTTTATCAGACACATGAAGATAATCGACCTTCAAAGGGAAAGGCATCTTTTGCCATATGGAACGTTCTTTTTCAATAATGGTTTCGGGTATCTCATTTAAAGAAAGGCTTTGCTCTACTTGCGTATTGTCTTTTCGTGTAATAACAGGAGACATCCACGCCAGAGTAAAAAGGGGCTCTTGTGCTGCGTCAGCTTCTGCAACAGCTCCCGGTATCTCAACCTCAACTTGTCCCTTTTTAATTTCCGATCCCTCCTGAACGGCCAATTGATTCTCTTCGAATCGTTCCCGTATCCTTTCAACAGCTCCAAGAACAGATGCCTTTTCGGGCAGATGAAGCACATACCCTTTGGGGATGGGCCGTATTCCTTTTAAAATCGCACGGTCAAGCGCCGGATTGAATTGCTGAATCTGTGTCTCTTTTACTCGAAATATCTGCGCCACTTCATCCACATTGAGTATGAAGGGAATTTTCACAATTTGAAATTTTTCAGGAAAATCATATTTAATCTTTCCAAAATAGGCTGTCGGATTTCGGGCAACCTGAACTGCTGCTAAGAATTCTGCATAAAAATTTTTAGATGCGAATCCAAAAGAGCGGCTGTGATGATATTGAATGATCTGATTCAAATCTTCGGAACCCGTTTTCCGAACCGCTCTTTTTATCCCCGACAGACCATGGTTGTATGCGGTAATCGCCAACGGCCAATTCCTGAGTTTTAAAAAATTCTCCATTAAAAGACGGGAGGCCGCATCGGTAGAAATATAGGGATCTTTTCTTTCATCATAAGCATGGTTGATATCCATAAACTGGCGTCCGGTAGAACGGGTAAATTGCCAAATGCCCACTGCTCCCGATTTCGATCGGGCATGACAGTTGAAAGAAGATTCCACGTGAACCAAATAGACCAATTCTTCGGGCAATCCCGCATTTCTAAAAATCCCCTTCATCCTGTCAAGATAACGGCCGGATCGTTCGATACCCGCTTTGAAGGCCTCCCTCATTCCTCCCTGAATACGAACACATCCGGCAGCCCTGATAAAAACTTTGGGCTTCGGGCTTTTCCCGAATAGCCGATAAATTCGAAGCGATTCACCCTCTAACTCGTCTTCACGATATCCCCGCAGGGACAGCGCTTTCAACAGGGAGATGATCCTATTTTTCTCCCCACGGAGAATTTCCATCTTTTCATCCCTGGAAAAATTCTCTCCGTGAGACAACTTTCTGTAATCAACGACGGAGTAGATTCGTTCGGGTTTATCCGCATCGAAAAAGACAACCTGATCAATCGAATACTGAGTAAACACGTTGACCCAGAATTGAACACGCAATTCCATACCTTCGGGAACAGGAAACGGGCCTACCTGTTTCGAACCAGCTACAGGAAGCGTCAGTAAAAAAACAAAAATGATATTCAAGAATATTTTCATTGTGCTTTCAAAACCATTTACTTCTTAAACTTGAAAAAAGTTCAATTACTTACCAAACTTTTATAAATCTCAATCTGTATGGGAAAAATACAAAATATCAAAATCTAAATGACAACTAAAATCCAAATCATAAAATTCAAACATAAAGTTGCCCTGACAAAAATACACTGCATATAAATTTATTCTTCTAATTATTATATTTCTCAGTGGCAATGATAATTCCTCAAATAAAACGTAAATTAGAATACGCCAATAAATATTTTTGACATTGGGTATTTGTACTTTGTTTGGATTTTGTATTTTTGCATTTTAAATTTTAAAAAGTATTATTCCTTTCATTTTTTTACAAAGATTTAGTTACTTATTTTCAAGAACTGCTTGTATAAATTGACGGCATTTATCCAATCCGAAAATCCCCACAATCCTTGGCAGTTCGGGGCCGTGAATCTGGCCGGTCAAAGCCACACGAATCGGCATCCAGAGCTGTTTCCCTTTAATGGCTGTATGGGTTTGAATATTCTTCATAACTTTTAAAAATATGTCACCGCTCCAGTCATTCAGGGAATCCGTTTCTTCAAGAAACGACGTGAACAGCCGAATGGCCTCCTTGTTTTGGAGAATTTCTCTGGCCTCCTGATTTTCAGGAGATGGTTCGGTTTGATAAAAAATCCGGGCCTTTTCTGCGAATTGATCGATCCGTTCTGCTTTATCCTGCAGTGCCGAAATTACAGGCACAATCTCATCGGCGGAAGCAACCGGGAAGCCGGCTTTCTCAAAATAGGGGAGTGCGATCTGACTGAGCTTTTCCGCACTGGCCTGCCGGATATATATGCCGTTCATCCAATCCAGTTTTTCAGTATCGAACACAGCAGCGGATTTCGAAATTCGTTTAAAATCGAATTCGCGGACAAGCCGGTCGACGGAAAGAATTTCCTCTCCGCTTTCAGAGGACCAGGAGAGCAGGGAGAGATAATTGACAAGAGCATCCGGCAAATAACCCGATTCCTGATACTGCGCCACCGAAGTAGCGCCGTGACGTTTCGAAAGTCGGGTGCGATCGTTTCCCAAAATCATCGGAATGTGGGCAAATACGGGGGGTGTCCAGTCCAAAGCATAATAGAGAAGCAGTTGTCTCGGCGTGTTTGAAATATGATCGTCTCCCCGGATTACATGGGAGATGGCCATGTGATGATCGTCCACCGCACAGGCAAAATTATACATTGGCATTCCATCGGGCCGCACAATAATGAAATCCCCGATATTCTCGCCTTGAAACACAATTTCCTCCCGGACCAGATCTGTAAAACGAATCTCCATTTGCTTGACGTGAAACCGGAAAGCCGGCTTTCTTCCCTCCGACTCGAATTTCTTTTTCTGATCTTCTGTCAGATGAAGACAGTGCCCGTCATAAACTGCCGACTCGCCTTTTTCAAGTTTTGCTTCTTTTCTCGCCTCCAGTTCTTCGGGCGTACAATAGCAGGGATAGACCTTATTTTCTTTCAGAAGCTTTCGGAGTGTTTGTTGATAGACCTCCCGCCTTTCTGATTGACGGTACGGACCGAATCGACCTTCCTTTTCCGGTCCTTCATCCCAGGACAACCCGAGCCATACAAGATCCTCTAAAATGGATCTTTCCGAAGATCCGGTAGAGCGTTCCACATCCGTATCTTCGATGCGCAGCACAAAAATACCCGAACTGTGTTTCGCAAAGAGCCAGTTCATGACGGCCGTCCTCGCATTGCCGATATGCAAATGTCCCGTCGGGCTGGGGGCAAACCGTGTACGCACCCGAGGATTTGCTTCGCTTTTGCTATTCACGTAACAACCGCGCTCTCAATAATTTTCTTCCCCAGAAAAAACAGATGACCAAAAAAAGGACAATGAAAACCGCTGTCTGATAATGACGAAGAATCAATGCCCAGTTCTCTCCGATCCAGACTCCCATTCCCATAATCAAACCATTCCATAAAAAACAGCTTAACAGGGACAGAACAAACACCTTGACCGTGTCCATATCGGCAATTCCCGCACCCAGGGAAACCACGCTTCTGAATCCCGAGAGAAACCGGTTGAATCCGATAATCCAGTATCCGTACCGGTACATCATCTTCTCTATCTGATTCAGGTGCATTTCCGAAAAAATCTTGCCGCTTCTCTTGAAAAAGAGATTCCGTCCCCAGCGCCTTCCAATCCAGAAGAGCAGCATAAAACCGGCCACACTGCCGGCAGTGGCGGCAATATAGGCCGGAACGAAATGCAGCTGGCCCTGTCCCACCAAAAAAGCACCCAGCACCACAAAAGTATCCCCGGGCAGAGGAGGAAAAATATTTTCAATAAAAGCACTAATAAGCAGAAACACATATCCCCAGACACCCTGAAGAGAATCGAAAAACGCTTCCAGCCCCTGCATCACACTCCTTTTTCATTCAGAAGTGCCACAGCATAAACAGCGACGGCTTCCCCCCGGCCTGTGGAGTCGAATTTTTCATGGGTCGTCGCTTTAACGGACACCTTTCCTTGATCAAGATGGAGCACCTGCGTAATTGTATCTGCCATCAATTTTTTGTGTTTGGATAATTTTGGGGCTTCCGCGATAATAACCGTATCTATATTAACGATAATATAACCAGCCTTACGCACCATTTCAGCAACCTGACACAAAAGATCGAGACTCAAGCAGTCTTTATATTTCGGATCAGTATCCGGGAAATGTTCTCCGATATCTCCCAAAGCCGCCGCTCCCAAAAGCGCATCCGAAACAGCATGACAGAGCACGTCGGCGTCGGAATGTCCGAGCAGGCCTTTTTCAAAAGGGACAGTGACTCCTCCTAAAATGAGAGGCCGCCCCGGGATGAGTGCGTGTATATCGTATCCAAATCCGATTCTCATCAATAACCTCTTTCTGAAAAGGCTTGCGCTATAATTAAATCCGCAGGAGAAGTAATCTTGATATTGGTTTCTTCCCCTTGAACGAGGCGGACGCGATGTCCCGCCTGTTCAACCAGCGCTGCATCGTCCGTGGAATAATAATTATTTTCAAAAGCACGGATATAACTTGCTTTCAACCATTCGGCTTTGAAAACCTGAGGGGTCTGAATCTCCCAGATATCATTCCGTGAAACGGTTTTTTCTACCCATCCGTCTTTCGCTTGTTTGATTGTATTTTTTTCCGGAATTGCCAGAATAGCCGCTCCAAAATTCTGTCCGGCATGGATGACTTCGCTTATTTTTTCAAGAGACACAAAAGGACGGACACTGTCGTGAATCACGACCCATTCCGTTTTCTCCGGAAGAACATCGAGCGCATGACGGATGGAGTCTTGCCGTTCAGCTCCACCGGCAATGACATTTACTGCTTTTTTTATTCCCCATTCCTTGATAAGGCCATCTGCCATATCGGTCTTCTCTTTCTCGACAACGAGAATGATTCCATTGACCGCGTGACACCGATCGAATTTTTCAAGAGTATAAATGAGTACGGGTTTATCGGCAATCTTTATATATTGTTTCGGTAAATCACCGCCGATCCTTTTCCCGGTCCCGGCTGCAGCAATAACAGCAATGACTTTTCTAAAATCATTGTTCACCAGATCACCTGTCTCAAAGGATCAGCATGGCATCCCCGTAAGAAAAGAAGCGATATTTCTCACGAATGGCTTTACGATACGCCTTAAAAATAAAATCTCTGCCGCCAAACGCACAAACCAGCATGAGAAGTGTTGAAGCAGGCATATGAAAATTGGTAAGAAGCATATTCACTACTTTAAAATGATAAGGGGCATAAATAAATTTGTCCGTCCACCCGTTGTCCGGCTTGATGTGCCCGTCCGTGGTGGCGACAGTTTCGAGAACACGGACTACCGTGGTTCCCGCCGCAACGATTCTTCCTCCCTTGTCGATGATATCGTTGATCTTCTTGGCGGACTCCTCGGACACTTCGAAATACTCCGAGTCCATTTTATGACGCGTCAGGTCCTCCACGATGATCGGCCGAAACGTACCTAATCCGACATGGAGAAGCACAGGCACGATGTGAACCCCCATATCACTGATCTTCTTAATCGTTTTTTTATCAAAATGCAGACTCGCTGTCGGGGCTGCAACCGCTCCTCTTTGATTGGCAAAAAGAGACTGGTACCGATCCTTATCCACATTCTCGGTTTCTCTCTTGATGTAGGGAGGCAGCGGAATCTTTCCGATTTTATCGATGATTTCGTTGAAATCCCCTTTATATGTAAAACGAACCACCCGCCCTCCGGAGACTGTGTTGTCTACAACCTCACAGGTAATCACACCACCGATATTGAGTTTGTTCCCAACGCGGACTTTCCTCGCCGGGCGGACCAGGACTTCCCAGAGATCTTTCTCCAACTCTCTCAGAAGGAAAATCTCCACCTCGGCATTGGTTTTGTCTTTAATACCAGTCAGCCTTGCAGGAAAAACCCGGGTCTCATTCACGACGAGACAATCTCCTTTTTTCAGGAATTTCAAAATATCCCGAAAGGGTCGGTCTTCGATTTTCTGGTCCTCACGGTAGAGTACCATCATTCGGGAATCTCCTCTTTTCCGGGTGGGGTATTGAGCAATTAATTTTTCAGGTACCGAATACTTAAAATCGGAAAGTTTCATTATATTTTTCCTTTATAATTAACACATTTCTTGAACAGCTTGAACTTCAGCTCAAAACAAACTCTCCTGAACTGAGCCGGGAAATGAAACATTTAAAGTCTGGTAAGCCAGCGATGTGGCTTCCCGGCCTCTGGGAGTCCGCTTGAGGAATCCTTCCTTGATCAGATAGGGTTCATAAATTTCTTCTATTGTCCCGCTTTCTTCACCTGCCGCAACTGCAAGGGTATTGATACCAACAGGACCGCCTGAAAATTTTTCGACAATAATGGACAGAATACGCTTGTCCATTTCATCCAATCCGTGATGATCCACATCCAGCCGTTCCAGCGCATTTACAGCCACTTCGCCGGTAATACGGCCGTCCCCTTCGACCTGAGCAAAGTCTCTTACTCTTCTGAGAAGACGGTTGGCCACTCTTGGTGTTCCTCTGGATCTTTTGGCAATTTCGAAAATCCCGTTTTCCTCCACTTCAACCTGTAGAAGTTTCGCGGATCGTAATAATATTTTAGAAAGCTCTTCCGGCTGATAGTAATCCAGCCGGCTGACGACGCCGAATCGGCTTCTCAGCGGTGAAGTCAGCAGACCGGCCCGCGTCGTCGCTCCCACAAGCGTAAAATGGGGCAAGTTGAGACTGATACTCCTGGCATGGGGCCCGCGATCAATGACAATATCCAGACGGAAGTTTTCCATACCGGGATAAAGGTATTCCTCGACCACTGTGTTCAACCGATGAATCTCGTCTATAAAAAGAACATCCCTGACCTGTAAATTGGTTAGAATTCCGGCAAGATCGCCTGCTCTTTCGAGTGCGGGTCCTGTCGTTGTTTTAATATCCGCTTCGAGTTCATTGGCCAAAATATGCGCCAGTGTGGTCTTTCCCAATCCCGGCGGGCCGTAAAACAGGACATGGTCCAGTGCTTCACCGCGTTCTCTTGCAGCCTGGATAAACACCTTCAAATTCGATACGATTTTCTTCTGTCCGACAAAATCATCGAACGAACTGGGACGCAGCGTCTGATCAAACGCTTTTTCATCTTCTGATGCTGCCGGATTTGTAATTCGCTCTTCAGTCATTGACTTGTTAACCGTAATGACAGATCTATATTTCCCTCAAAGTTAGCCGAAGGGCTTTTTCAAGGGTTAAATCTTCATTTCCTTTTAGTATTTTTTGGACTGCTTTCTGTGCCTGCGGACGTTTATATCCGAGTGAAACCAGTGCGAGAATGGTCTCTTCTCCAATCGATTCCGCAACAGAGCCGATTCCCACTTCATCCATACTGTCCACATCGCCAATTTTTTCGCGAAGTTCCAATACGAGTCTTTCTGCGGTCTTTTTCCCAACACCGGGTGCCGAAGTCAGCGCCACCAAATCCTGTCTTGCGATTGCCCTTTTAAAATCCGATGTTGAAATTCCGGAAAGAATCCCCTGGGCCACTCTGGGGCCGATACCGCTGACCGATATCAACAACTGAAAAAGGGACCTCTCTTCTTCTGTTGCGAATCCGAACAATTGGAGAATATCTTCCCTGACATGCAAATGGGTCAGTACATTAATATCCTCGCCCGGTTCACCAAACAATTTATAGCTTGAAAGCGGGATGGCTATTTTAAATCCGATCCCGTGGTTCTCAACAACAATATGAGTTGGTTTTTTAGAAATTAATTTGCCTTTGATCTGTTCTATCATAAATTCAAATATAATCCCGTTTTATAGCTAACAGTGTCTCAATCCGTAACAAAGCGCAACAGCCATCGCATCCGCCGCATCTTCTGACAGGTCGGCCACATCCAAATGAAACACATTGGCAACCATCCACTGAATCTGCCGCTTGGATGCATTTCCGTTTCCACAAACAGCCTGTTTGATTTCCCTGGGTGCATATTCGGAAACAGGGATTCCCTGATTAACACTGGCCAACAGGATGACGCCTCTGGCATGACCCAGCCGCAGGGTCGTTTTCGCATTTTGACTGACATACACTTCTTCAATCGCCACAACCTGGGGATTGGTTTGTTTTACGAGATTTGTGATATCCTGGTAAATTTGCTGCAACTGTATTGGGAAAGCGTTTTTTTTATTAACCCGAATGACACCGCAATCGACTGCTCTGGGTTTATCATTCTGAAATTCGAGGAGGCCATATCCGATCAGGGTTGTTCCAGGATCAATTCCAAGTATCAAACTCCCCACATTATTCCTTTAATTCTTTTTCATCAATATCAAAATTTGAATAAACCTGTTGTACATCATCCAACTCTTCCAGAGCTTCCAATAACTTGACAACCTGTTCAGCATGTGCCCCTTCGACTTTAACCGATGTTTTTGGAATCATAGTGATTTCCTCGGAAACAATGGGAATGTGGGCATCTATAAATTTTTCTTTGACTTTGATAAAACTTTCCGGTAAAGTGACCACTTCATAAACATCATCTTCAACCGTAATGTCTGCTGCTCCGGCATCGATTGCAATATCCATAAGCTTTTCTTCTTCACAATCCTGACGATTCACTGCAATGAGGCCTTTCTTTTCAAAAATCCAGGAAACACAACCCGCTTCACCCAAATTCCCCTGATACTTGGTCAATAAATGCCTGACTTCCGATGTTGTCCGGTTTGTGTTGTCTGTTAACGTATCGATCATAACGGCAACGCCTCTCGGTCCATAACCTTCGTAGGTTTTTTCTTCATAAACCACACCCGGAAGCTCGCCTGTTCCTTTTTTGATTGCCCGATCAATGTTCACCTGCGGCATATTCGCCGCTTTTGCCGCTATTAAAGCTGTTCGCAACCGCGCATTGCTGTTCTCGTCTCCTCCGCCAAAACGCGCGGATGTGGTAATTTCACGGATTAATTTGGTAAAAATTTTACCTCGTTCGGTATCCGCTTTCTCTTTTTTCCGTTTTATTGTGCTCCACTTCGAATGTCCTGACACATTCCCTCCTCGTGCCTTAACTGCCTATAAATTTAAGCATTTTTTTCTTTTTTTCCAAATCGAAAATTTGCTCTCAATAAGACAAAAAAGCGATACACCCATCCAAAGCATACCGCCATCGAAATCTTATATTTTCAAAGAAAATTCTATCTGAAACGTAAAAATTTCAGGATTCCATTACAGGTTTGATGTCTCGTCTTTTAATTGATATACTTTGGAAGGCACAATCCATGCATCCCGAAATCCATTCCTGAATGCTTCTTTTTTGAGTTCTTCAGCTTCTTTCCTGGTTGCACAATCTCCAATGCGCAGCTTGTAATGCGGCGCCTCGAAAACCAGATAAACTCCCGACTGGAATTTAAAAATAGCTCTTTTCTTTGCATCTCTGGCCTGGTTCTCATCAGCAGTGGCCAAAAGCTGCACTCGAAATCCCTGGATCATTCCTCCCTCATGAATTGCAAGATCTTCAGACGGAGCCTGCTTCGCAATATCTTCTCTGTCTTCCTCATTGATCGGAGATTCCTCCCTTGGACTCACCACAATATCTTCTTCGTCAAGCGTCAACGGATCGAAATCTTCGACATATTCTTTTCCCTTGGAAGATTTTCCTTCCGGTTTAGGCTCAGATTTCCAGCCAAATTGAGAAGTCGAGCAAGAAGTGATAAAAAAGAGCAATAAAACAAGACAACATATTCTGTAATACATATACCATTACCCTGATTTAAATGATTCATAGATACATAAGAATATATAAAATATAACATTCCGGTTCAAGTGGTTTTTTAATCTAAAAACCAAAATTCCGAGTTTCGTAAATATAAGTTGACAATTTAAATTTTTGTATTATATTTATATATTAATTACACGGATAAATATAGATGACCTTTATAAGGGAGGTGATAGTTCAAGCTCTCGCCAATACTTTAAATACAATTTATATGTTTTCCCATTTAATAAATATCTAAACATAGGGAGGGGAAAATGACCCGTAAATCATCTGTTATAATTACACTATTCGTTTTTACACTGATTGCAGCCACAAGTCTCTTTGCAAGTAACGGCACACAAATCGGTACAGTCGGAGCGAGGTCAACAGCCATGGGAAGCTGTTTCCGTGGACTCGCTGATGACTGGAGCGCAGTCTATTACAATCCGGCAGGATTGACACAGCTTGAAGGATTGACCATCGGAGTATCCAATGGTTTTATCATGCCGAGAGGAAGTTATACTCCGTTTACTTATCCAAACGATCTTACCATACCAAGTTTGCCGTTCAATGGCATGTATTCATGGCAGGAAAGAGATCTCACTGCAAAAACATTTTTGGTTCCTTCTTTATCCATTTTTTATAAATTTGCGGACAGGTATACCGTTGGAGTCGGTGTTTATGCCCCATTTGGTTTGGGCGCCGAATTCGATATTTTCAGGGAACCCGCCGGTTATAGAAACGGAACTTTCAATTCGGACAGTTTGAGATTTTATCCGGCTGTAAAAGCAATATCAAAAGACAAAGAAACCTACAGTGACCATCAGGTCATTAATATCCAGCCCACTTTCGCAATGCAGGTGACTGAAAAACTATCTGTGGGTCTGGGTGTAAGCTACATTTCGGGAAGTATGGCTATTGATCAATTGAAACTTCCACTTAATCCACTGGTTTCTGTTTGGGCGGACCCCAACTATGCAGCACTTACAGGCGGACTCGGAGCACTGAACGAGGATCAAAGCCATCTCATCGTTGAAAACAATCTTGACGGGGACGGATCTGCATATGGTGTGAATTTCGGAATCCATTATCAATTTTCCGATAAACTTTCAGCCGGTATTTCTGCCCGTTACTGCACCGATTTAAAACTGGAAGGCACCATGGAGCAAACTCAGGCGTTGCCGGGTGATTCCCTCAAATTCCAGGCTTTAAGTGCCATGCTTCAGAATCCTGCCTACGCACCGTACGCAGCATTGCTTCAGCAGGCTCAAGCACTCTTTTCCGGCCAAAACATAACCGAAGAATACGATGTCAAAGCCGACCTGCCGCTACCGATGACTATCGGCGGAGGGATTGCCTACAAACCCAGCCCGAAACTCACATTGACCGCGGATGTCTCATTTACCAACTGGGCGAGCTGGGATGAGATTATTGTCGAAAAAACCGCTACCGGTGAACAGGATACAATGAAAGAAGATTGGAAAAATACGATCGAAATGGGCTTAGGTGTTGAATACCTGGCCATGGAAGGCGAATCAAGCAATCTGTATATCCGGGGTGGATTCTATACGGTTGGATCCCCTTCTCCGGATGCAACCATGAATCCAACAATCCTCGATCCGAATACACGTTACGTGATTACCGGCGGACTGGGACTGGGACTGGGCAAAGTCAATCTGGATCTGGCTGTAGAATATGTTCTGTTCCCTGAAAAGGTCATCCAAGATGATGAATACGTTTTTAACAAAACGCATTACTATGCTGAAAATTATGCCGGTATCTACAATTTGAAATCCTGGGTCATTACACTGGGAGCTTCAATCGGATTATAAATTCACCCGATATTAAAATTTATAATAAAAAAGCCAGGGCTGAATTGTCCTGGCTTTTTTATTTTTCAGTAAGATAAAATTTTCTTTTTTATCTCAGTAAAATCATTTTCTTTTCACTGACGAAACCGTTCACATCGATGCCGAAAAAATACATCCCCGACGCCACATATTTTCCGTTGTGATCTTTTCCATCCCAAACGAT
>Ga0315542_1002115_pt1 | contig 12217 bp, 14 predicted proteins | sample SalMarSW160120MG_FD_202541 | JGI IMG/M metagenome (GOLD analysis project Ga0315542, IMG submission 202541) | Salt marsh sediment microbial communities from the Plum Island Ecosystem LTER, Massachusetts, United States - Salt Marsh Sediment SW1601-20 ... | reverse complement strand
CTTATATAAAGTGCCTAAAGCTGTAAGAAAGCAGAGAATCCTTGATTTATTAAATTTTGTAGAGTTAGTTGACCGTAAAAATAATTTGGTTAAACAATTTTCTGGCGGCATGAAGCGCCGTTTAGAAATTGCTCGCGGTCTTTTGCATCACCCTAAAGTTTTATTTTTGGATGAGCCTACGCTAGGACTTGATCCTCAGACTCGCAATCACATTTGGGAATATATTAAAGATTTAAATAAAAAAGAGGGAATTACTGTTTTTTTTACTACCCATTATATGGCCGAGGCTGAACGAGTGGCAGAAAAGATTGCTGTAATTGACCATGGCAAAATCATTAGCCAGGGCAATTTGGAAGATTTAGAAACTCAAACTAAAACAAATAATTTAGAAGATGCTTTTTTGGCTTTGACAGGCAAAAAGATTAGAGAAGAACAAGCAAAGCCCGTAGATAATTTGCGCCGAAGATCACGTCTTTGGGGCAGGAGATAAAAATATGGATGTAATTTATATCTTATGGTTAAGACAACTTAAAAGATATCTGCGTTCCAAATCAAGGATTATTGGTTCTTTAGGCCAGCCGATTTTGTTTTTATTTGCTTTGGGTCTAGGTTTTGGCCCGGTTTATCAAAAGGCAGGCGAAGGCGATTATTTTCAATTCTTAGTGCCAGGCATTATTGCTATGAGTATTTTATTTACAGCCATGTTTATGGGAATTGAAATCATTTGGGACAGGCAATTTGGTTTTTTAAAAGAAACATTGGTGGCCCCAGTTAGCCGTTTAAAAATTATGATTGGCCGCACCTTAGGTGGCGCAACCGTGGCTATTTTGCAAGGCTTGATCGTATTTAGTATTTCCCTGATTTTTGGTTTTCACTTTTTGGGCTTTTTAAATCTTTTGTTGGGCATTGTTGTTATGTTTTTGATTGCTATTATTTTTACAGCTTTAGGCACTGCTATTGCTTCTTTACTGGAGGATATGCATGGTTTTCAGCTTATTATGAGTTTTTTAATTATGCCGCTTTTTTTCCTCTCAGGCGCGCTTTTTCCTCTAGCTGATTTACCTAAAGCTTTAGGTATTGTGGTGCGCTTAGACCCTTTGACTTATGGTGTTGATGCTTTAAGAGGCAGTTTATTAGCCGCTTACAGTTTTAGTTGGCATCTTGATTTTTTAGTGCTTTTGCTTTTGGCCGCAGTTTTTTTATCAGTTGGTGCTTATTTATTTACTAAAATTGAAATTTAAATCATACAGTAAATTAGAAATTATTAGTTAATTTTTACCAGAAAAGTAATAGTTAGAATAAGCGATATTTTATCGTTTATTTTTAATCAATTTTGTTAAGTTATCCACAGATTTTAATAAGTAAAAATAAATTTGATTGCTAAAAAATTTTTACGACACTTTTTAAAGCCTTTATTTTAGCTGGGAATTTGGATCTTTACTTAAAATGAGCCGGCCCAAGGTTGGCTACTTGACAAAAATTTACGTGCACTAGATATAGTGTTAAAATAAAAATAAGAGATACTACATATAGTATTATTAAAAATTAAGCAAAATAGACTTGTTTTGCAAGGTTGTTTTTGCTTCTTGAAAAAGTTATGAAATGCCCTGTTTGCAATTACAAAGAGACTAAAGTAGTTGATTCGCGAGTAGCTTCTGATGGCATTACAATTAGGCGTCGCCGTGAATGCTTGAAATGTGGCTTTCGCTTCAGCACTTATGAGCAAGTTGAATTGCTAGAATTAATGGTGATTAAGCGCTCAGGCCAGAAAGAGAGCTATTCTCGGGAAAAATTAGAACGGGGTTTAAAAAAAGCTTTTGAAAAGCGGCCAATCAGCGCAGAAGCTTTTAGAATTTTGGTTAATAAAATTGAAAAAAATATTCAAGCTAAGAAGAAGAATGAAATTAGCAGCCAAGAAATAGGGGAGCTAGTTATGAAGGAGTTAAAGAAAAAAGACCCAGTAGCTTATATCCGTTTTGCTTCAGTTTATCGGGCCTTTAAAGATCTTGATAGTTTTCAAAAAGAGATTAATGTGGTTTTTAAAAAGAAGAGGAAATAAGTTAACAGAACCACGAATCTATTTTCACGAATTGCACCAATAGTTAAAACTCGTGTAATTCGTGGTTATAAATTAGTGTTTAAGTTGTCATTAATATCCTATGGGTAAAATTACAAAAATTAAAAAACGTGATGATCGGATAGTTGATTATGATTTAAGCAAGATCGAATTAGCGATTTATAAAGCCATGGAAGCGATTGGTGACCCGAATAAGAAAAAAGCGCAGAAATTGGCAGCGGTAGTAGAAAAGGAAATTAATAAAAAATTCCATGAAAGAAGTATTCCGGCAGTGGAGGAAATTCAGGACATGGTAGAAGCTGCTTTAATTAAAAATAAACAGATTCAGACAGCTAAAGCCTATATCTTATATCGCGATCAGCATGCCCGAATTAGGGATTTAAAATCATTAATTGATTCGGATGCTTTAATGGAAGGTTATCTAGTACAGAGCGATTGGCGCGTTAAGGAAAATTCTAATATGGCTTATTCTCTGCAGGGTTTAAATAATCATGTAGCTTCTTCAGTTTCCGCGCATTATTGGTTAAATAAAGTTTATCCTCAAGAGGTAAGAGAAGCTCATTCTAACGCTGATATCCATATCCATGATTTACAGACTTTGGCTGCTTATTGCTGTGGCTGGGATTTACGCGATTTATTAGTTAAAGGTTTTGGTGGCGTTATGGGCAAGGTAAGCTCTAAGCCGCCTAAACATTTTAGAACTGCTTTAGGCCAGATTGTTAATTTCTTTTATACCTTGCAAGGTGAAACAGCTGGGGCTCAGGCTTTTTCCAGTTTTGATTCTTATTTAGCCCCTTTTATTGCTTATGATAATTTGGAATATAGAGATGTTAAACAATGCATTCAGGAATTTTTATTTAATATGAATGTGCCGACTCGCGTAGGTTTTCAGACTCCTTTTACTAATATCACTATGGATTTAGCCGTACCAGAAATAATGAAAGATGAGCCAGTGATTATTGGCGGCAAGTTTCAAGATAAGACCTATAAAGAATTTCAAAAAGAAATGGAGATGTTAAATCTGGCTTTTACAGAAGTTATGACAGCTGGCGATGCCAGTGGCAGAGTTTTTACCTTTCCTATTCCGACTTACAATATTACTAAGGATTTTGACTGGCAAAGCGAAGTGGTTGATAAAATAATGGAAATGACCGCTAAATATGGCATTCCTTATTTTTCCAATTTTATTAATTCTGACATGAAGCCAGAAGATGCTCGCAGTATGTGCTGCCGGTTAAGATTAGATAATCGTGAATTGAGAAAAAGAGGAGGCGGGCTTTTTGCGGCCAATCCTTTGACTGGATCAATTGGCGTGGTGACAATTAATTTGCCGCGTTTAGGCTATTTGGCAAAAGATGAAAAAGAATTTTTTGAAAAATTAGAAAAAATTATGGTTGTTGCCAAGACTAGCTTAGAGGTCAAGAGAAAAGTAGTTGAAAAATTTACTGAAGAGGGGCTTTATCCTTACTCACGTTTTTATTTAGAGGATATTAAAAGTAAATTTGGGGAATACTGGAAGAACCATTTTAACACTATCGGCATTAATGGCATGAATGAAGCAGCTTTAAATTTGCTGGGCGCTGACTTAACACATGCAGAAGGCCATGAATTTGCAGTAAAAGTCCTCGATTTTATGAGAGAAAAGTTAATGGATTATCAAAATGAAACAAATAGCTTATTTAATTTGGAAGCTACGCCAGCTGAGGGAACTGGTTATCGCTTTGCTAAAGCTGATAAGCAAAAATACCCTGATATTATTGTGGCGAATGAGAAAGCTTATCGGGAAAATGGAGCTGATCCTTTTTATACCAATTCTTCACAGTTACCAGTTAATTATACTGATGATATTTTTGAAGCCCTGGACTTGCAAGATGACTTGCAAACAAGGTATACTGGAGGTACAGTTTTACATGGTTTTATTGGCGAGAAAATGCCGTCAGCAAAGTCAACTAAAAAATTAGTAAAAAAGATTGCTGAGAATTACCACTTGCCTTATTTTACAATCACGCCGACTTTTTCTGTTTGTCCCGTCCATGGCTATATTGAGGGTGAACATTTTTTCTGCCCCAAATGCGATGAAGAAATTGGTTATGTGGAAAGAGCAGAGCAAGCTCAGGTTCAAAATAGTTAATAATAATTTATATAAGGCTATCTATTTTTTTACAAATAGACAGCGCAGGGAGGAGTATGAATACAAAGATGCAAAGAACACCTTGCGAGGTGTATTCTCGGATAGTCGGCTATATCCGCCCTGTTAACCAATGGAATAAGGGAAAGAGAGCAGAATTTACTGAAAGGAAAGAGTTTAATAAGCAGCTAGCCGAGTAAGTGTTCTTTAATTATGTCCGTCTTTGCTAATGCCAGGAAGGACAAAGGGAGGGAAGAGTTCTTTAAATTAAACCAGTCTCTTGCTTTTTACGGGTATAGTTAACCCATAAGCTCGTCAGCATTTGATGCATTTATGAGTTAACTATACCTTTGAGAGTTTGCAGAGACTGGTTTTTTAATCTACAATAAGGATACTAATATACTTCTTTATGATTAAGATAGGTGGTTTACAAAAAATGACTTTACTTGATTTCCCCGGTGCCGTAGCAGCTATTATTTTTGTGGCTGGCTGTAATTTTCGCTGTGGGTTTTGCCATAACCCGGAATTAGTGGAAATTAATCCAGACAAGAAGTATATAAGTGAAAATGAGGTGCTGGAATTTTTAGCTAAAAGAAAAAATCTTCTAGATGGAGTTTGTGTCACAGGAGGTGAGCCTTTGATTTATAAAGATTTAGATCAGTTTTTAATTAAAATTAAAAATTTAGGCTATTTAATTAAACTAGATACCAATGGTTTTAATTCTCAGGCCTTAAAAAAAATAATTAATCAGAATTTGTTGGATTATATTGCTATGGATATTAAAAGTTCTTTAGATAAATATTCTTTAATCTCCGGTGTTAAAGTTGATGTTAATAAAATCCAGCAGAGCATTAATTTAATTATGAAAAGTAGCTTGCCTTATGAGTTTAGAACTACTGTTTTGCCTAAATTTCATGATTTGGACGGCATGGAGAAAATTGCTAAAATGATAAAAGGTGCAGATAAATATTATTTGCAGAAATTTAATAATCAGAAGACATACAATCCGGATTTTAACTTAGAGAAAACATTTACTGATGCAGAATTGGAAGAGATGAAGAATATTGCTTTAAAATATGTTAAAGAATGCCAAATTAGGGGTTAAAATATATGCCAGAAGAAAATAAAAACAATTTAGAAGATTTGCTTAAGGAAAATTTAGAAAAAACAAATTTAATTGTCCAGAAAATCAACAGGTTTGAAAAGGAATTTAAAAAGGCCCAATTAATGAATTTGATAAGATTTTTGATTGTGGCCATACCTGTTATTTTGGCTCTTTTGTGGCTAATTCCTGTTTTTCATGATTTTTTAGCGATTTATCAGCCTTTATTAGAGCTAATTAATCGATTTAGGACCCTTTAAAAATGACTGATTTTGAACAAAGAGTTTTGGATCTAGTAAAAAAAGTTCCGCGAGGCAAGATCGCGACTTATCAGATTTTAGCTCTAAAATTAGGTAAAAAATCACTCTGTCGGGCAGTCGGCAATGCCTTAAACAAGAATTCCCAACTATTAAAAATTCCTTGCCACCGAGTAGTCAGGAGCGATCAAAAAGTAGGCAATTATCGCTTGGGACTTGCAAAAAAGATTGATTTATTGCAAAATGAGGGTATAATTATCAGGGGAGATAAAATAGCTAATTTCGCTAGCTATCTTTATCGTTTTTAATTAATCTAAAATCTTAAGGGTTTTAGTTTTAAGGAATTCTTATTATGAAAAAATGTAAAAAATGTGGCGCACCTTTAGAGGGATTTTTGTATAAAACAATAGGCAAATTAATGGGCATTAAGCCTTCTGCAAAAGATCCAGAGCTATGCAATAAATGTGAAGAGGATTTATCTAAAAAGGAAAGCCAAACAGAAGAAAAAAATGAACCGATGACAGAAATGCCAGCTGAACCAATGCCTAAGCCAGAAATGCCAGCAGAGCCAAGCTCAGCGCCAGAAATGCCAAAGGCAGAACCATCTCAAGAAGCAGAAAAAAAAGAAGAAATACCTTCTTAAGATTTTTATAAATTTTATATTAAAGACGGGAAAATGTAATTTTTCCTGTCTTTAATTAAGGAGAAATATTTTATGCTTTTTCAAGAACCTCAAAAAGGGAATAAACAATTTTCCCCAAAAATTTTAATTTTAGTAATTATTTCCAGCTTGATTCTCGGTGGCGCGGCTGGCGCTGGGACGACTTTTTTGATCTTTCAAAATTTGGATAAACTAGGCTATATTGTTAATGCTGATAATGGTTTAAATCTGCAAAAGGTAGAAAGTGAAAAGATTTCTTTAGTAGAAGAAGATTCTGCTACTATTAACGTGGTAAAAAAAGCCAGCCCTTCAGTTGTCAGCATTATAATTTCTAAAGAATTAAAAGATATTTATAGTTCAACTGGGCCTAATATTTTTGGTGATCCTTTTTTCCAATTTGGCATTCCTTTTAATTTTCCCAACATTCAGCCGCAAGCACCTCAGTCTGATTCTCCTGATAATGGCAGTCAAAAACAGGAAATTGGCGGTGGGACAGGTTTTATTATTTCTGATGACGGTTTAATTTTAACTAATAAGCATGTTGTGGCAGATGATAAAGCAGACTATACAGTCGTGACCAATGATGGACAAAGATATGATGCTCAAGTTTTAGCTAAAGATCCAATCAATGATTTAGCTGTAGTAAAAATTGAGGCTACAGGTTTAACACCTTTAACATTAGGCGATTCTGATCAGATTCAAATCGGTCAAACAGTGATAGCCATTGGCAATACGCTTTCAGAATTTAGTAATACAGTGACCAGAGGTGTTATCAGCGGTATTAATCGTCGGGTAGAAGCTGGAGGACAGGGATTTAGCGAAGTCATTGAAGAAGCTATTCAAACTGACGCGGCAATTAATCCTGGCAATTCAGGCGGACCGCTTTTAAATTTAAAAGGCGAAGTTATTGGTATTAATACAGCAATTTCCCAGTCAGGCCAATTAATCGGTTTTGCTCTGCCGATTAATGAAGCTAAGCAGGTAGTTGATAGCATTAAAAAATACGGTAAGATAGTCAGGCCATTTTTAGGTGTGCGTTATGTGATAATCAACAAACAAATTGCTGATGCTAATAAACTGTCAGTGGATTATGGCGCTTTAATTGTTAAAGGCAGCAACCCGGAAGATTTAGCTGTTGTACCCGGCTCTCCAGCTGATAAGTCCGGCTTAGTAGAAAATGATATTATTTTGGAAGTTAATGGTCAAAAAATTGATGATAACCATTCTTTAGCTAGAATTTTAGCTAAATCAGCGCCAGGTGATGAAGTTGAATTAAAAATTATGCATGATGGAGAAGAAAAAACAGTTAAGGCAACTTTGACTGAAAGAGACAGTGAATAGATCAATTTGATATATATAAAAAATAGCGTGTCAAACTGATGCGCTATTTTTTATTGATTGACATGATAAAGTAATTTTGCTAAATTATTATATTAACAAAACAAGGAGGGAAAAATGACCTTTGTAATTAATTATGCAACTATAATTGCTTTTATTGCTCTTTCTATAGGCATTCTATTACAAATAAGGAAAATTTTTAAAAGAAAATCAGTAAAAGACATCTCTATTGCTGAAGTGAGCATTAGATTATCTGCTACATTTTTAATCTGGCTGAAAATTATTATGACTCACGATTCTTATTTGCTTTTAGGGCAAAGTCTGGTACTTTTTGTATATTCTTCCTATCTTTTAATCATTTTGTCTTACAAATTTAAAAGCGCAGCTTAAAGTGCGCTTTTTTATTTTTTTCGCCCTTTTCAAAACTTAATTTTTTTGCTAAGATTAAACATATGAAAGAAGCTAATTTAATCAATGAAATTAAGGATTTGCAGGCCAAAATAAAGGAATCCTGGAGTTTTTTGGAAATTGATAACAAAATTGAAGAAGTAAAGGAATTAGAAATTTTAATGAATCAGCCGGATTTTTGGCAAGATCAAGATCAAGCTAAGAAAATAAGCCAAAAAGCCAGTGATTTAAAATCAGAAATTGAAATCTGGCGTAATTTAAAAAATGAAATCAAGGATCTTTTAGAATTAGCCAAAATGGATGCCAAAGATCAGTCAGTTAATTTAAGAAAAGAGATTGAAAAAAAATATAAGGAATTAACCGGGAAATTTGCTGACCTAGAATTCTTTCTTTTTTTCCGGGGAAAATATGATAAGCAGAATGCAATTTTAGCTATTCATGCTGGCACAGGCGGGGTTGATGCTATGGATTGGGCAGCCATGCTTTTACGCATGTATTTACGTTATTCTAATAAAAAAGGCTTTAAAACTAAAATTTTGGAAGAAAGCTTTGGTTCAGAAGCTGGCATTAAGAGTACAATGATTGAAGTCCAGGGCAGTTATGCTTATGGCTATTTAAAATCAGAAAACGGAGTTCATCGTTTGGTGCGCATTTCGCCTTTTGATGCAGAAGCTATGCGTCATACCTCCTTTGCTTTAGTGGAAGTTATTCCAGAAATTGCTGAAGATGCGGAAATTGAAATTAAGCCAGAAGATTTAAAAATAGAAACTTTTAGAGCCTCTGGCCATGGCGGGCAGTCAGTTAATAAAACAGAATCAGCGGTGAGACTTACTCATTTGCCCACAAAAATTTCTGTTTCCTGCCAAAGCGAGCGTTCTCAATTACAGAATAAGGAAAGGGCATTGAAAATTTTAAAATCAAAATTGCAAAGACTTGAAGATGTTAAGCTTGAACAGGAGAAAAAACAGTTACGCGGTGAATATTCAGAAGCAGTTTGGGGCAATCAGATTAGATCTTATGTCCTGCAACCATATCAATTAGTTAAAGATCATCGCACTAATTATGAGGAAAAATATAGCCAATCAGTTTTAGACGGCAATTTAGATGGATTTATAGAATCATATTTAAAAATGAAATAATAATTTTTATTATGTTAAATGAAAGAATTTGGGTAATTATCCCGGCTTATAATGAACAAGATAATATTTTTGGCGTGATTAAAAGTTTGCAGGAACAGACCGCTAATATTATTGTGGTCAATGATGCCTCAACTGACAGAACACAGGAAATTGTCGAATCTTTAGGCGTTTATTTAATTAATCATTTAGTTAACCGCGGCCAAGGTGCTGCTTTGCAGACTGGAACTGAATTCGCTTTTAAAAAAGGCGCTCGTATTATTGTGCATTTTGATGCTGATGGCCAGATGCAGGTTGAAGATATTTATAGGGTGACAGCGCCGCTTTTAAATCAAGAAGCAGAGATTGTTTTTGGTTCGCGTTTTCTGGATAATAAATCAAAAATACCCTGGACTAAAAAATATTTAATTTTAAAACCAGCTATTTGGTTTAACTGGTTTTTTACTGGCATAAAATTAAGTGATGCGCATAATGGTTTCCGGGCTTTATCAAGAAAAGCAGCCAAAAATATAAAGATAGAACAGGATGGCATGGCTCATGCCACAGAAATTATAGATCAGGTTAGAACTAATGATCTGGCTTATACTGAAGTTCCAGTGGAAATTGTTTATGTTCAATATGGCCAAAGATTTTTTAGTGGCTTTAAAATTTTATGGGATTTAGTTTTAAGTAAAATAATCAGAAAATAATTATGCTTATCCAAATTATCTTACTTATTTTCATTATTTACGCCGTGTTGAAAGTAGCCTTGCGCTATAAGGATAAAGTTATTTCTTTGCAGGAATTTGTTGTTTGGACAATTTTTTGGTTTATGGTCGGCTTTGTGGTTATTTTGCCAGAGACTACTTCTTTAGTTGCTAATTTTGTCGGCGTGGGCCGTGGCGTAGATTTGGTTATTTATATTTCAATTTTGATTCTGTTTTATTTAAGTTTTAGAATTTTAGTTCGTTTGGATAAAATTGAAAAGGATGTGACTAAGGTTGTACGCAAAATAGCTTTGAGTAAGGGCGAAAAAGAAAAAGATGAACAATCTTAAATTTCAAATGACAAATGTCAAATATCAAATAAATACCAAATTCTAAATTACAAAATTAAAACCTTTTAAAAATATTTGCCCATGCAAATTGACCAGATAAAAAATTTATTAAGGCAGTCTGGCATTAAGCCAAGTAAAGGTAAAGGACAAAATTTTTTAATTAATCAAGAAGTTTTACAAAAAATAATTAAGGCAGCAGCTTTGAGCAAAGATGATTATGTTTTGGAGATCGGGCCGGGCTTTGGCATCTTAACTGAAGCTTTGATTGCTAACAGCAAAAAAGTTTTAAGCATTGAACTAGACAAAAGTCTAGTTTATTTTTTAAAGCAAAAATTCAAAGGCATAAATAATTTAGAAATTTTAGAAGCAGATATTTTAAAAATTAAAAATGAGCAAATTGTTAAATTGTTAAATTGTCAAAAAGCTGGTTATAAATTAGTAGCTAATTTGCCTTATGCCATTACTAAACCAGTTTTGCAAAAATTTTTGGTTTATGAACCTAAGCCCAAAGAAATAGTGGTTTTAGTGCAAAAAGAAGTTGCCCGAAAAATAGCGGCTAAGCCTGGGCAGATGAGTCTTTTGAGCCTTTCGGTTCAGTTTTATGGCCAGCCAGAAATTATTGATTATGTGGCTAAAGAAAATTTTTATCCTCAGCCGAAAGTTGAAAGCGCTCTTTTAAAAATCGGATTGAGATCAGCCAAACTGCCAGCAGAGATGAGGCAAATTATAGAAGACACTAAATTTGAAGATAAAAAATTTTGGCAACTAATTAAAATCGGTTTTAGTTCGCCCAGAAAACAGCTGCAAAATAATCTGGCAGCAGGGTTTAACTTATCTAAAATAGATATAAAAATTAGACTAAAATTAGCCAATTTAAAAGCCGATATTAGGCCACAAAATTTAAGTCTGGTTGACTGGGCCAGGCTTTATCAAAAATTTATGGCTTGAACATAAATTTTGTGGTATAATTAAACCAGAAATAAAAATGATTATGTGGACTAAGTTTAAGGCAATTATTTTAATATTATGCTTGCTAATAGTTAGCTATATTTTTATTTATGTTTTAATTGGCAAGTCAGTTTATGCGCAAATTCCATTCGGGGGAATTCTTACTCCCCCTCAGGTTTGCCTTAATGGTTTTTTAGTTTATGTAGGGCCGCCAGTTGGTGGAGCATTTATGTTCATTATTCCTCCGGTTGGTGTTTTTGTGGCAGGTCTGGCTGGACCAGTTCTTGTACCCTGTATGATCCCAAGCCCTGTGGGACCTGTGCCCAGTGGCTTTGGTTTGCCGGTTATACTTTTCGGCTCAGGCTAGTTTGGCTAAAATTCCATTAAATTTTATAAATTTTTAAGTAATTTGTGTTATAATATTAATGGGTGAAAGACAGGAAAAAATTAAAGATTTTTTTGAGGATAAAAGTGAAGAAATTGTTGAGAAAATAGAAAAAACTCCCATGGAGAAGTTTTTTGTCTTTTTTTTGATTTTGATTACAATTTCCGCTTTGGTTTTAGGTTATTTGCAATTCAAGAAGAATTTAGAGCAGCCTTTGTATTCCAGTTATCTTCAGGAAAAAAGAGGTGAAGCTAAAGAAAAATATCAAGTGGCAAATTTAAATAGCGCTGCCAGCAATGCAGATATTGTTAAACTGCAGCAACAAGACAGTGATTTAGACGGCTTGGATGATTACAGTGAAATTTATATTTACAAAACCAGTCCTTATTTAGAAGATTCTGATGGTGATGGCATTTTAGATAAGCAGGAGGTTTTAGCTGGCACAGATCCCAATTGCCCTGAAGGTCAGGACTGTGTGGCTCAGCCATTTAACGAAACAAGCACTCAAGATACTAGCAGTGTCACTAATACAAATAATACAAGTCAAGACCTAAATTCTTCATCAAGCGGCAATATAGATTATAATAATTTATTAGATATGGAAGAAAAACTTTTAAGCGGGGAAACCACTTTGCAGGAGTTAGGTATTGATGACCCTCAATTGCAAGCCTTTTTTGATCAGGTGTCAAGCGGCCAGTTGCAGGATTTAAATCAATTACCAGCAGACGAAAAAAATTCAGC
>Ga0315542_1002114_pt1 | contig 12221 bp, 7 predicted proteins | sample SalMarSW160120MG_FD_202541 | JGI IMG/M metagenome (GOLD analysis project Ga0315542, IMG submission 202541) | Salt marsh sediment microbial communities from the Plum Island Ecosystem LTER, Massachusetts, United States - Salt Marsh Sediment SW1601-20 ... | reverse complement strand
GACGGATGACCATCAATTTCAGCGGGAGATCAAGGATAGGAGCTTTAAGGACCTGCCAGAAGGCGAGGTGTTAGTCCGGGTCAGGTATTCCTCTCTCAATTACAAAGATGTGCTCTCAGCCATCGGCAATAAAGGGGTGACTAAACATTACCCCCACACTCCGGGGATCGACGCCGCTGGCGTGGTTGCAGAAAGCCGAAGCCCGGATTTGCAGCCGGGCGAGGAGGTTATTGTTACTAGCTACGACCTTGGCATGAACACCCCCGGGGGCTTCGGCCAGTATATCCGGGTCCCGGCGGCTTGGGTGGTGAAGCGTCCTGAAAATCTGAGCCTTCGGGAAAGCATGATTTATGGGACCGCAGGCTTCACCGCCGCTTTGTCCGTTTTTCGCCTCATGGAATATGTTAAACCGGACCAAGGTAAAATCCTGGTGTCCGGCGCCACTGGTGGGGTGGGCAGTATTGCGGTTGCCATCTTGTCCCTTGAGGGCTATCATGTGGCGGCGGTGAGCGGCCGAACAGAAACAAAGGATTACCTGAAGGAGATTGGCGCCCAAGAAGTAGTAAACGCCACCGAAGCCACAGACACAAGCCATCGGCCTCTTTTGAAGACGATTTGGGCCGGATCCGTTGACACAGTAGGAGGCCCGCTCCTGGCCACTACCATCAAGTCGGTCCAGTACGGAGGGGTCGTGACCTGTTGCGGTAACGTGGGCTCTCCTGATCTCCCTTTGACCGTGTTTCCATTCATCCTGCGAGGCGTTACGCTCATCGGCATAGATTCTCAGAATTGCCCTATGGCAACCCGCTTGCAAGTCTGGGAAAAAATCGCTTCGGCCTGGAAACTTTCCCGTCTGGAGCGGCTGACCACCGAGAGCACTTTGGCTGGCCTCAATGAACAGATCGATCTCGTCCTGAAACGCAAGCATCAAGGCCGGACCATCGTCAAACTGCCCAATTGAGCCTGTCTTGAAAAAATCGTTGACACAGAAAAGTTACTAACCTGTAAACATTAAATTTTGTGCCTAGGCGATGCATTAAGATGCATAAAAATTTTGAGGGGAAGTCTTCCCCCCGGTTGCTCAATTCCGGGGCCCGGGTGACGTTGCCACCACTGTGATCGGGTTTCCCAGGCATGGGCGAGAGCCAAACTTGTGTATCCGACTTTTTTACTGACTTAAAGAACTGGAATCCTGACCCAGCGCCTTCATGAAAAATTGCCGCAAAAACCCAACATAATATCCGGCAAGATTCCCGCCTTTCTTTAGGGAAACGTCATCTGGTGCCAAAAAGTGAACGGTAAAATTGCTTGTCCTTCAGAAGAGGTGGTCTCGCATATAACTTGCCAGTGCCAAGAGTTATCCGGTAATCTGGAAAATGCCAGATTTGATTTGAATAGCGAAATTGACCTTTTGTAGAGGCCAGCGCTGAAAAATTCAAAAAACAGATGCCAGATGACATCAAACTTTAGATGGAGAGGTTGTAAGGTCAGGTTTTAGCCTGCAATTACAACTCAATATTCTTTAAAACCAAATACCTTAAAATCCGAAAGTCTGGCCATCCCTCCCACCTGTTCTGGCAACTCCCCTGACCTGCCCCGTATAGTGACTCCAAAATTGTGGCGCCCGCGCCTCGCCAGCGCGGCCCGCGATTAAACTCTGAGGTTTCCCATGCCCCCTTCTGCCAGAATCGTACCCCCAAATCCTAGCCCCCTTGTTCCACTCTCCCCTCTTTCCAGCGAAACGAACTGCAAGCCCGCGACTTTCATCCGGTACCAAAAGCATTGTTTCCGGTACATTATCCGGAACCAGCCGTACGCCATCCGGTACCAAGCGGCACAATTCCGGTACGCAAGGGAACGAATAAGGAATATTATTAAACAAATTCGGCATGTTACGTCTCAGAACCAGGACAGTAACCGCAACATTTTTCCCAACTGGAACGTTACAAGGGTGCAAAGTGGCTTTAAAGAACCAAAAAGGTCTTCCAAACCCATGATGAATGAACGTAAGTTCTTGCCTAACCACATGAAAATATAATAAAATCTTTTAATTATGACTCCCAAACGCCCCGTCTATCCCTTCGCCGCCCTGGTAGGCCAGGAGCGGCTCAAACAGGCCCTGATTCTCAATGCCGTCAATCCCCTCATCGGCGGGGTGTTGATCCGCGGCGAGAAAGGCACGGCCAAGTCCACCGCGGCTCGGGGCCTGGCCGAATTGCTGCCCCCCATGGCCACGGTTGCGGGCTGCCCCTTCCACTGCCACCCGGAGCTGCCGGAACTCATGTGCGACGCCTGCCGCCAGCGCCAGGCCCAGGGCGAAGTCCTGCCCCGCCGGGACCGGCCCATGCCCGTGGTAGATCTGCCCCTGGGCACCACCGAAGACCGCCTGTTGGGCACCATCGACCTGGAAAAGGCCATCAAAAGCGGCGAAAAGCATTTCGAGCCGGGTCTCTTGGCCGCGGCCAACCGCGGAATCCTTTACGTCGATGAAGTAAATCTGCTGGACGACCACCTGGTGGACGTGCTCCTGGACGCCGCAGCCATGGGCGTCAACGTGGTGGAGCGGGAAGGTATTTCCTTTACCCACCCGGCCCGCTTCATCCTGGTGGGCACCATGAATCCCGAGGAAGGCGAACTCCGGCCCCAATTGCTGGACCGCTTCGGCCTCTGCGTCGAAGTCACCGGTCTCCATAACCTTGATGCCCGCATGGCCGTGGTGGAGCGCCGCCTGGCCTTCGAAGCCGACCCGGACGGGTTCGCGGCTAACTGGCAGGCCCAGCAGGAAGAAATTCGCCGGGCCATTCTCACCGCCCGTGAGCTGCTGCCCCGGGTCAAATTTTCCCCCGAGCTTTTGCGCCTCATCACCGCGATTTGTGTGGACCAGGGCGTGGACGGCCACCGGGCCGATATCTTTATGCTCAAAGTGGCTCAAACCCTGGCCGCATTTGGCGGCCGGGACGCGGTAACCCCCCAGGACGTGCGGGAGGCCGCAACCCTGGTGCTGCCCCACCGCCTGCGCCGTAAACCCTTCAGCGACTCAGAAATGGACGAAAACCGCCTGGAGGAAACTTTCCGCAAGCACGCCGAAGACCTGGCCCCACGGACTGAACCATCACCTTCGCCCCAGCCCGGCGGCGCTGCCGCTGATGAAGATGAAGTCACCGTAATTGCCGAGGTCTCTGTGGCTCCGGGGTCCACCTTCCCGGTCAAGCCCCTGGATTTGCCCCACGACCGCCAGATCAAACAGGCTCCCGGCACCCGCACCCGGGCCCGAAGCGACGATGCCACCGGCCGCTATGTCCGCCCTACCCTTTCCAAATCCGGCCCGCCGGACCTGGCCCTGGACGCCACCATCCGGGCCGCGGCCCCTTATCAGTCGTTGCGTGAACGGGGCAATCTGGCCCTGGCCATCCAAGACCCCGATCTGCGCTACAAGGTGCGGGAAAAACGCCTGGGCCGCCACATCCTGTTCGTGGTGGATGCGTCCGGCTCCATGGGCGCGGACCAGCGCCTGGCCGAAACCAAGGCCGCCATTTTGTCGCTGTTGATCGACGCCTACCAAAAGCGGGAGCGCGTCGGCCTCATTGTCTTCCGCGGCGCCACGGCCAAGGTGGCCCTGCCTTTCACCCACAGCGTCGAAATGGCCCAGCGCTACCTGGCGCATCTGCCCACCGGCGGCAAAACCCCCTTGCCTCACGCCCTTAACCTGGCCCGGGAGCTCTTGCAGAAAGAAAAGGCCCGCCACCCCAAAGACGCCTTTCTTTTGGTGCTCATCACCGATGGCCGGGCCAACCTGTCCCTGTCAGCCGGACGCGCCCCCATGGCTGAGGTCAAGGAATTGGCCGCTCAAATCGGAGATTTGGGCATCAACGCCCTGGTGTTGGACACCGAGCGCTTCGCCCCCTGCCTGGACCTGGGCTGCCTGCCCGAACTCAGCCGCATCCTGCGCGGCCAGTACCATTCGGTGGCCAGCCTCCGGGCCCCGGAAGTGGTGGCCCGCATCACTTCCGTCCTGGGTACCGCCGCCACTCCTTAACCCTTGGCGAGGTGGCCGGCAAATTGCAGCGCTTCAGGGATTACGGTAATTTCCAGTGGCGTTTTCCCCAGCAACTCGCCGTCGCCTTCCACCCAAGCCGGAGGGTCGGCCGCGACCTTGACCTGCTCGGCGTAATATGTAGCCACTTGGGGATGATCCAGATGCTTCCCCGCGTAAATCTGGGGCAAGAGTTTCAACAACGCCCCCCGGCTCAACCGCTGGCCCAGCACCACCTGAAAGCGGCGGGATTGCACCGAGGCCCCGGGCGCGACCATCATGCCGCCGCCGAAGTAGCGTCCCAAACCCGTGACCAAGAGCGCAGCTTCCTCGTTCAGATGACGGCCATCCACCACCCCGGTGATCTGATAATGGCGCAAGCGCGCGATTTCCAACAGCCCGCTCAAAAAATACGCGGCCTTACCCGGCAAGCCCAGACGCCGGAAACGGGCGATGACCTGGGCATCGAAACCCGCGCCCAGGACACCCATAAAAATCCGCCGGCGCGGCTGCCCATCTGTTCCCATAACCTGGGCCAGCCCCACGCTTACCGGCACCGTAGCCTCTTGAAGCGCGGTTGCCAGCCTGTCTTCCAGTCTGAACCCGCCTTCGGCAAAGTTTCGCAGATAATCACAGCCCGTGCCCAAAGGCACGGTGCCCACGCTGGGGATTTGCCCCTGTGGCTCCCACCACAGGCCATTGGCCACCTCCATCAGGGTGCCGTCACCGCCCACCGCCACCACCCGGTCATAGCCTTCCCGGCGGGCCCGGGCCGCCAGGATTGCAGCCTGGCCGGGGCCCTCGGTCCACCAGGTAACAACCCGCGCCCGCGCCTCACTGGCCTCCATGAGCCGCGGCCAGATATGGCCCGCCCGCCGGGAGCCAGCCACGGGATTGACAATGGCCACGATCTTCATACCCACATCCCCACACGGGTCTTAACTACCGGCAAATACTTTAATTACCCGAAACCAGCCGTGTATTAAGGTCAATTCCCGAGTTTTTCTCATGAAATCCTAACAGATCATCCTTAGAATATGCTTTAGAGCCAGGCGAAATTATGGTATATGGACCTCAGGAGAACCTCAATGGTCAATGCTACGGCGGACTCTGAAAATCTGCAAAGTATTTTGACGGAAAAATTCTTTTACTTCTTCTTAAGAATGCGGAAAACCCATGTCCACAAGACGGTAGAGGTCATGCGGGCCCGCTTCCCCGAGGAAACTCCGGAACAACTGGCCCGGCGGCTGATTACCGCTCAGTCCCAGCTTTCCTTTTTGGGCGGCGCCATCTTGAATCTCCCCTTGCTGATTCCCGGCTTGGGCCTTACCCTCCAACTCCTCGGGCTGGTGGGCGGCGGCGCCTGCCTCACCCGCATGCATCTCTATCTTATTTTGGAAGTCGCCCTGCTCTATGGCAAGGATATCGACGATCAGGCCCGGGTCCCGGAAATGGCCGCGGTAGTGGCCGGCACCGGCCTGGCCGTGGGTACCCCTTTCCTGATGCAGGCCCTGGATCTCAACCCCTTGCTGGCGGTACCCGCCTCGGGACTGACTGCCTCAGGCCTGGCCCGCCTCATTGGCGAAGGCGCCATCCGCCTCTATAGCAACGCCGTGGAACACCAACCCTCCTTTACCCTGCCGGCCGAATCCATCGGCTGAAGCGCGCCGTCGTATCTACCAAAAATAAAACAGGGGCCTGACGGACAGACCCCTGCACCATAGACTTTTCAGCTTGAATCCCGCTATTTCGCCATCACGAACTTGCCGTTTTTCACCTGGATGATCACCATGGAATCGGGGCCCAGGCCGTTGTGATCCGTGGGGCTCAGGTTATAGATCCCGGATACCCCCACGTACCCCCGGGTATTTTCAATGGCCGTCCGCAGAACCTTGGGGTTGGTGCCATCTTTCCGCATGGCGTTGGCCACGATGGTGATGGCATCCCAGGCATAGCCCGAGTGGGTGTTGATGGGGAATTGCTTATCGAAGTGATAAACGTCCTTATAGAGATGAATGAAATTCTGGATAACCTTCTTCTGAAGATCGTTATTGGCCAGCTCGTCGGCCACCATCAGTTTCGTGGCCGGCATCCGGTTGCCTTCAGCGGCCTTCCCGGCCAACTTGATATACTGCGGGTCCGGCAGCCCGTGGCACTGGAACAGCGGCAGCTTAATCCCCAGTTGCTCCATGTTCTTGGCCACAATAGCCCCGGCCGGCCCAATGGTCCAGCACACCACCGCCTGGGGCTTGGCATTCTTGATCTTGGTGAGTTGCGCAGTCATGTCGGTGTCTCTGGGACCGAAGGACTCTTTATCCACAAAGGTGATACCGTATTCCGGGGCCAGGGTTTCCAGCCAGTGCGCTCCGTCTTTGCCGAAGTTGTCCGAGGCGTACATCAGCCCCAACTTCTGGATCTTCTTTTTCTTCATATACATATAGAGCCGTTTTACCGCCACGGACGAGCGCTGCGGCGATTTAAAGACGTAAGTATACGGCCCGAACTTGCCCCCCATGATCACCGGATCGCCACCCACGCACATAAACGTGGGAATCCCGGCCTGTTCGACGATCTTCTTCACCTGCATCCCGGCAGCCGTGGTGGTGGGCCCGATAATGGCCGCCACCTTGTCTTCATAGATGAATTTTTTGGCGATGGTGGCCGCCTTGGCCGGGTTGCTTTCGGTGTCGCCGATGATCAGTTTCAGGGGCCTGCCATTGATGCCGCCCTGCTTGTTGATCTGGTCCACGGCCATCTCCGCCACCAGCTTGGTGGGCGTGCCGATGGCTGCCGCGGGCCCCGACAGGGCGAACATGGCCCCTATTTTAATGGGTTGCTTTGCCGCGGCCTGCACGCCACCACTTAAGCCAAACACCAGGGCCGCCGCCAGGAGCACCCGTATTACCATCATAGGCGTACTTCCTTCCTCAAAAAATATTACTTCATTGATGGTCCAATTATGACCCTGAAGTCAACAGAAAAATTATCTATAGGCGCCAATCCTGACACAAAACCAGAAAAAAATATTCCCCTTGCGGATTAATTCTTTGCCACTGATTATCTTATTATTTTAAAGAAGGACTCTATGCGACTCAGGGACAAGATCGCCATCATCACCGGCGCGGGCACCGGTATCGGCAAAGCCATTGCCCAGAAGTTCTCCCGGGAAGGCGCGCGCCCGCTGTTCAACAGCCTGCCCGGCGATCGGGTGCCGGAAGTGGCCGCGTTTATCACTGCCCGCAACGGCGAAGTCGAAGTTCACCTCGGAGATGTGTCGGAGGCTCCGCCTTCGTGTTTGAAGCAATCTTCCTTAAAATCACACCACCGAATCCTCGATGCGGTTATCGAACACCCGCTGGCTCTTGCGCTCGGACCGGGGCAACTCCCCGTAGCCCACCACCTCCACCTCCGGGGTAACCATGAGCTTGTGCTTGACCACATAGCGCACTTCCCGGTTCAGTTCGTCCCCGCGGCCCGCCTCCACGCCTTCGCCCTGCTCCACTCTTAATAGCATATGATCCCGGCCATGGTCATCCCGGGTCAGGTGAATCTGGTACTCCGAGCCCAGACCCGGCACCTCCGAGAGGATGCGGTCCACGCTGGACGGATAGATATTCACCGCCCGGAACTTGAACATATCGTCCGTCCGGCCCCGGATGCGGGAGTGCCGGGGTAGAATGCTGCTACAGGTGCACGGCCCGGGAATGATACGGGTAATGTCCCGGGTGCGGTAGCGGATCAAGGGCGCGGCCTCTTTGCACAGGCTGGTCACCACCATCTCGCCCCATTCGCCGTCGGGCACTGGCCTCAGGGTCTCGGGGCCCAGAATCTCCAGGATATAGTAGTCGGCCCAATAGTGGATGCAATCATGGTCCGGGCACTCAATCCCGGTTCCCGGCCCATAGAGCTCGGTCATGCCGGGGATGTCAAAGAGCTCTACCCCCCCTAAAAGTTCGGAAACCTTGCGCCGCATGGAAACCGAACTGCGCTCCGAGCCATAAATGACTTTTTTCAGATTGATTTTGTCCGCGATCCCCCGTTTGTTAACTTCTTCGGCCATGAGCAGGCCCATGGAGGCCGTGCAGCACAGGACCGTGCTCTGCAAGTCCACCAAAAATTCGCACTGCAAGTCCACATTGCCCGGCCCCACCGGCAGGGCCATGGCCCCTAAAGCCTCACAGCCCGCCTGGAAACCTGCGCCCGCGGTCCAGACCCCGTAGCCCACCGCAATCTGCACCCGGTCCAGCGGGGTGACCCCGGCCATCTCGTAAGCCCGGGCAAAGAAATGCCGCCAGTCCTCCACGTCCTTTTGGGTGTAGCACAGGATCTTGCGCTTGCCGGTGGTGCCACTGGACGCGTGGATACGCACGATCTGCTCGAAGGGCACCGCCCGGAAGGCAAAAGGGTAGCCGTCCCTGAGGTCTTCGCCGGTGGTCAGGGGCAATTTCGCCAAATCCTCCAGGCTACGGATATCCCCGGGAGAAATCCCGACGTTGTCCAGATGCGTCCGGTAAAAGCTGGAGCCCTCATACGCGTGACGCACCGTCCACTTCAGACCCGCTAATTGTTGATCGGCAAGTTCGGCTTCGGTCTTAAATGGCGGCATAAAAGTCTGCTTGTTCAAATTCGGTTTCTCCAATCTGATATTGGTCAATCCTGCCGCGCCCAAGCGGGACGCGGCCGGGTTGCTGTCGGAACCCGCGCCCAGAAAGGCCCGGCGCAGTTCCGGGTCCACCAGCAGTTTATCGCTTAACCCCTGGCCCACCACGTGGCCGTTGGCCAATAGATAGGCTGACTTGGACGCGGTTAGGGCCCGGGCCGCGTTTTGCTCCACCAGAAGAATGGTCACTCCGGCCCGGGTAAGTTGCTTGAGGATCTCGAAGATTTCGTCGGTAATGAGCGGCGCCAACCCCAGGGAGGGCTCATCCAACAGCAACAGCCGCGGCCTGGCCATCAGGGCCCGGCCCATGGCCACCATCTGCTGTTCTCCGCCGGAAAGCGTATTGGTGCGCTGGCTGGCCCTCTCCTGCAGGCGCGGAAACCGGACATAAACCTCTTCCAGGCGCCGGCTCAGCTCCGCAGCCCCGATATGCAGGGCCAACGCCCCTAACTCCAGATTTTCCCTGACCGTCAGGTCCCCGAACATCTCCCGGCCCTCAGGACACAGGGCCACACCCCGCGCGGCCATCCTCGCTGCGCTTGACCCGGTGACGTCCGCGCCGTTAAAGATAATGCGCCCGCCCGACGGCGGCACCAATCCCATGATGGCCTTGAGCAGACTGGTCTTGCCCGCGCCGTTGGCGCCCACCAAGGCCACAGTCTCTCCCTGCCCCACGGCCAGATCGACGCCAAACAACGCCTGGGCCGCGCCATAATGCACCGTCAGGTCTTCTATCCGCAACAGCGGTGTCTGGGGTTCAGGCCGGGTCATGGCACTCGCTTCCCTGCATATGCATAATAAAAGCTAAAATTACGGCGAGGTCAACCGTTTTGCCCCGAAGTCTGTTCCCGGCTGCCGCAAAGACCAGGCTGAGAAAAGCATTTCTCCGGCCGTTCTACTAAGAAATTTAGGGGGGCCCAGAGATCTGCCCGCCCCAAAAAAAAAGTCCAATACCCGCAATAAATTACTAAAAAGCTCATTTATCATTTAAGCTTATCCGCAGTTTTCCGATATATCTAATCAAAGCCATGCACTTCTGATAAGTATATATCTTCCAACTACGATACATATTGTGACAAAAAGATGTCTCAAACTATGAGCCTGGCCTCAAATGTTCCGGCTGCTGCCACCAGAACCTTAGGCGCACTCAGGCCTGCATATATCTTCTTTCTTGTTAATTAAAAGAGCTACTTATGAAAACCCCGTCATCTAAAATAAACGGACTTATTGAATCCAAAGCCGAAAAATTTCTCACCGCCAGGCACGGCAATCTCGAAAATATTCCCCGGGGGGAAGTCAAGAAACTGGTACATACCCTCCAGGTACACCATATTCAAGCAGAAACCCATCATCGCAAACTGCTCCAGGCCCACAAGACCGCGGCGGAAGTCCGCGAGCGCTACGCTAACATCTATGATTTGGTCCAGATAGGCTATTTCACTCTTGACCGCCAGGGGATCATCACCGAAGTGAACCTCGCCGGCGCCGCCCTTCTTAAAACCAACAAGAACCGCTTGCTCAACCAGCCTCTGCATCTGTGGGTAGTCCCTGATTTTCAAGACTCCTTTGCCAGCCATTTACGGGAGCTATTCGATACCGGCAAACGGCAAACCTGTGAAATCAAATTTAAGCCTCACAGCGGCGCGCCCTTCTATGCCGTACTGGATAGCCATCTGGCCCCCGCCAGGAGAGGGCAGCCGCCCACCTGTCACATATCACTGCGCGATATCACCGCGCACAAACAGACGGAAGAGAAGCTACGCCAGTCCGAAAAGGAATTGACCCTCAGAAATCGCCTCGCCCAAATCTTTTTGACTGTCCCGGATGGCGCGCTCTATGAAGCAGTTTTAGAGGTGGGGTTGGCAGAATTGGACAGCGAGTACGGTATGTGCTGCCATCTCGCCGAAAATGGAACCCTGGTGGGTCCTTCCATGCGCCGCTATAGCAGGGAAAAATTTCAAGTCGATCAGAATAATTCTTTCTTTTCCTCCCAGCCTTTGCAAGAGGCCATGGCCCGGTCCCTTAGCGAAGCGCAAGCTATCTGTTCCAACCAGCCCTTCAACTCGACCCCGCAAGGACACCTCACAAGATTCCTGATCGTCCCGATCCGTTTCTCTGATAAGGCCATCGGCATCCTGGCGGTGGCTAATAAAAAGCGGGATTATGACGACCGGGATAACCGCTGCCTGGAAATAATCGCCGACACCATCGCACCCATTCTGAACGCCCGATTGCAAAACGTCAGACAGGCTAATCGCAGCCAATGGGCTGAAGAGGCCCTGCTCCTTGCCGCGCATAAGTGGCGCACCACCTTTGACGCCATCAAAGACGCCATCTGCCTGCTGGACCCGGACGGCCGCATCCTGCAATGTAACCAGGCCATGCTAACTCTGACCGGCACGTCTTTCGACGCCATCCTGGGGCGCCCTTGTTGGGAAGCGTTACATGGCAACACGCGCCCCCTGCACGACTGCCCTCTGGTGCGCATGAAACAGAGCCTGCATCGGGAAGAATTTATCATCTCAGTAGATAATCGCTGGCTTAAGGAGACCGTCGATCCAATCCTGGATGAAACCGGCACCCTCATCGGCGGGGTGCATCTGGCCGTGGATATTACCATGGCGAAAAAAGCCGAAACCGCTTTGCGGGAGAGCGAGGCGCGCTTCCGCGCCATCTTCGATCAAGCTGCGGTAGGGGTAGCCCTGGTGAAAACCTCCACAGGAAGATTACTGAAAGTCAACCAGAAGTTCTGTGATATTCTGGGCTTAACTTGTGAGGAATTACTGGACACTACCTTCATGGCCATCACCCATCCTGATGATCTGCAAACCTGTCTGGACAGCATGCAACAACTTCAGGATGGCCTGGTCGGAACTTTTTCCCTGGAAAAACGTTACTGCCACAAAAATGGCTCCAGCGTCTGGGTCAATCTGACGGTTTCCGCCATGCAGGAGATCGACGGGCGCTCCAAATACCACATCGCGGTGGTGCAAGATATCAGCCAGCGCCGCCAGGCTGAACTCGAGGTGCGTGTGGGGCTGGATAAACTGCGCCAGGCCCTCCAGAGCACTGTGGGAGCGTTATCCAACACCATGGAGATCAAAGACCCTTACACCGCGGGCCATCAGCGCCGGGTGGCCCAGCTGGCCTGTGCCATTGCCCAGGCAATGGGATTGCCCACGGATCAGGTTGAGGGCATACAGGTATTGAGCTTTTTGCATGATATCGGCAAAATCGCAGTGCCCGCCGAAATCCTCAATCGTCCGGGAAAAATCACCGCCATGGAATTCAACCTGATCAGAGCCCATCCGGAAATGGGCTATAACATCCTAAAAGACCTCGAATTCCCCTGGCCTGTGGCTCAGGCGGTCCTGCAGCACCACGAACGCCTGGACGGTTCCGGCTACCCCGCGGGATTGACCGACCGGGAAATTATTCAGGAGGCCAAAATTCTGGGGGTATCAGACGTGGTGGAGGCCATGGCCTCTCACCGGCCCTACCGGCCTTCCTTGGGAATTGATGTGGCCC
>Ga0315542_1002113_pt1 | contig 12227 bp, 14 predicted proteins | sample SalMarSW160120MG_FD_202541 | JGI IMG/M metagenome (GOLD analysis project Ga0315542, IMG submission 202541) | Salt marsh sediment microbial communities from the Plum Island Ecosystem LTER, Massachusetts, United States - Salt Marsh Sediment SW1601-20 ... | reverse complement strand
CGTCCCTGGATCTCCACCCGCCGGCGGATCTTCTCGCGGCTCAGGCCCCACAGGGAGAAGAACTCCAGGAGCGTGACGCCCAGCTCGCCGTAGAAGCGCCGGGCGAGGGCCCGGATCTCCTGCTCGCTCCGCTCGGCGCCGAAGGCGGCGCGCAGGTTCTCGAGGACCACGCTCCGCCGGATCGGCAGCAGGCGATAGACCGTCAGGCCCAGCCGGCGCCCCCAGGGCACCAGCGCCCGCTGCGGCAGCAACCGGGCGATCAGGAAGAGGAAGTAGAGGGAGGCATACTCCAACCACCAGCGCACGTGCTTGAGCCGACGGCGCACGCATGTCCTTCCGCTGCGAGATGCGGCCGCGGACCGCCGCCGCGGCGCCCCGTTCAGGAACGCCAGATTCTACGGGCGATCACCCCCCCTGGCAACCGCCGGATCAGGCCGGCCATCTCCAGGGCCACCAGCCCCTCGGCCCACACCTCGGGGCCGCCGGCCCAGCGGCTCCGCAGCTCCTCCAGGCCGCTGCCCTCCAGGTCGAGACGGTCCCAGATCCAGCGGGCCGCGCTGCCCGGCACCGGCAGCGGTGGATCGGCCGGGACCGCGGTCGATCCCGCACCGCATGACGGTGGCGCGAGCACCCGGTGCACGTCCTCGATCTCCTCGACCAGCGTGGCTCCCTGCTTGAGCAGGTGATGACAGCCGCGGCTCTCGAGCCGATCCACCGGTCCGGGCACCGCGAAGACCTCCCGGCAGAGATCCAGGGCCAGGTAGGCCGTCAGCAGCGCGCCGCTGCGCAGCGGCGCCTCCACCACCACCACGCCCTGGGCCAGGCCCGCGATGAGGCGATTACGCCGCGGAAAGTGATAACGGAGCGGCGGCGCCCCGTCGGGCAGCTCGCTCAGCACGCAGCCCTGCGTCTCGATGCGCCGGCGCAGTCCGGCGTGTCCGGCGGGAAAGGTCCGATCGATTCCCGTGCCCATGATCGCCACCGTCACACCACCGGCCGCCAGCGCGCCGCGATGCGCCGCGCCGTCGATGCCGCGCGCCAGACCGCTGACGATGACCCAGCCCGCAGCCGCCAGGTCCCTGGCCAGACCCTCCGCGACGGCCAGGCCGCGCGGCGTGGCCGCGCGCGTGCCCACGATCGCCAGCGCCGGCCGGATCAGAGCCGCCACCTGGCCGGCAACCGTGATCCCGGCGGGCGGGTCGTCCATCTCGCGCCAGAGGGGCGGCCAGAAATCGTCGCCACGGGATAGACGCCGCAGGGCGCCGCCCGCACCCGACCGCTGTCGCATGCGTGTTTCCTAACCGGGAGGAAGTTCGGGGGAGCCGGGCGTCGGGGGCTCGGGCTCCCCGGAGCCGCCGGATTCCTGGTAGAGCCGGCGCATCAGGTGCCGAAGATCAGCGAGCCCCGTCCGCGCAACCGCCGAGATCGCCACCACGCTCCGCCCGCCGTGGCCGGCGCTCCAGCTCTCGGCCTCGGCGCGCGCCGTGGCCAGCCGGTCGGCGTCCACGAGATCGATCTTCGTCAGCGCGACCGCGAAGTTCAGATCCGGCAGCCGGTGACCGTACGCCACCAGCTCCTGGCGCAGCATGTCCAGGCCCCGCGCAGGGCTGCCGTCCTGCACGTCCACCAGGTAGAGCAGGGCCCGCGTCCGCTCCACGTGACGCAGGAACTCCAGGCCGAGCCCCTTGCCCGCGCTGGCCCCCTCGATGAGGCCCGGGATGTCGGCCACGGTGCAGCTGACCCAGCCGCCGAGGTCCACGATGCCCAGGTTCGGCACCAGGGTGGTGAAGGGATAGTCCGCCACCTTGGGACGGGCCGCCGAGATGGCGCTCAGCAGCGTGGACTTGCCGGCGTTAGGCGCCCCCACCAGGCCCAGGTCCGCGATCAGCTTCAGCTCGAGCCGGATGCGCCGGGACTCCCCCGGTCTTCCCTCCTGGGCGTGCATGGGGGTCTGGTTGCGCGCCGTGCGGAACTCGTAGTTGCCCTTGCCGCCCCGTCCGCCCCGCGCCACGCACAGGCGCTCGCCCGCCTGGACGAGGTCTCCCAGCAGGACGTCCGTTCCGACCTCGTGGACGGAGGTGCCGCAGGGCACGGGTATCTCCAGATCCCCGCCGCCGGCCCCGGTGCGGCACTGGCCGCTGCCGGGGCGGCCGTCAGCGGCCCGGTACCGGCGCTGGTAACGGAAATCCAGGAGCGTGCTGCTGCCGCTGCTGGCCACGATCCAGACCGAGCCGCCGCGCCCCCCGTTGCCGCCGTCCGGCCCCCCCTTGGGCACGTACTTCTCGCGACGGGTGGACACGCAGCCGTTCCCACCCCGGCCCGCCTCGACCTGGATCTCCGCGACGTCGACGAACATTCCCGCCCTCCGCAGGGGCGCGCCCTCAGTCCGCGCCCGCGTCCCCGGCCCGCAGCGCGGCCACCACGACGGCGTCGACCACGTCCAGGGCCGAGCATCCGCGGCTCAGATCGCAGACCGAGCGGCGCAGCCCCAGCATGAGCGGGCGCACCGCCCGCCAGCCGCCGAGCCTCTCCAGCAGCTTGTAGCCGATGTTGCCCGCCCCCAGGTCGGGGAAGACGAGCAGATCGGCCCTCCCGCTCGCGCCCCAGTCGATCCCCTTGGTGTGCGCCACCTCGGGCACCAGCGCGGCATCGACCTGCACCTCGCCGGCCAGCGGCCAGTCCGGGTGGCGCCCCCGCAGTTCGCCCGCCGCCCCGGCCACGGCCGCGGCCACCGGATGGGCCGAGGAGCCCGCCGTGGAGAAGCTGAGCAGGGCCACGGCCGGCTGGCGACCCAGCAGCTCCCGGTAGGCGGCCACCGCGCACTCGGTGATCTCCACCAGCTGCTCCGGCGAGGGCTGAGGCACCACCGCGCAGTCCGTCAGCATCAGCGGGCTTCCCCCGCCACCCGGCGGCAGCATCAGCATGGCGCCCGAGACCGTGCCCACACCCGGGGCCGGTCGCACGACCTGCAAAGTGGCCCGCGCCACCTCGGCGGTGGCGACCGAGGCGCCCCCGACGACCGCGTCCACCCGATCCAGGCTCAGCAGGGCCAGCGCTTGCCGCAGGGGATCCGCCGCCGCGACATGGGCCTGCCCCTGCGTCATGCCGCGGTGACGCAGGCGGCGCAGCAGCAGCTCCGCCGCCGCCTGCCGCCGCTCCGGATCGGCCGGATCCCACCAGCAGGCGGGGCCCAGGGCGGCCGCGACGTCGCCGGCCAGGCCCCGCGCCGGGCGGGCCCCCAGGAGCAACGGCCGCGCCAGTCCGCTCAGCTGCAGGGCCGCCGCCGCCAGGAGCACCCGCCCGTCGCCGGCCTCCGGCAGCAGGACGCGCCGCGGACGCGACGCCGCCCGCCGTCGCAACGGCTCCAGCGAGCTGCGGTCCAGCTCCAGATCCCCGAGCAGACGTTCCAGGCTCATGTTCCGGCGCTTCCCTTGCGCCGCCGCAGGGCGGCGGCCACGACCGGCGGCACGAACAGCTCGACGTCGCCCCCGTGGCGCGCCACCTCCCGCACCAGGCTGCTGCTGATGAAGGCCAGCTCCGGGCGCGCCAGCAGGTAGACGGTCTCGCCCGCGGGATGCAGGCTGCGGTTCATGCCCGCCAGCGACCATTCGTGGTGGTAATCCGCGGCCGAGCGGATCCCCCGCACCACGGCGTCGACCTTGCGCCGGCGCACCTCGTCGACCAGGAGCCCCGCGAAGGACACCACCTGCACCTGCGGGCGCTCGCCCACGGCTGCCAGGAAGAGCGCCACCCGCTCCTCCACGCCGAGCAGACCGGCCTTGCCTCCCTCGGCCACGGCGACCGTCACGCGGTCGAAGAGAGCCAGCGCCCGCTCCAGGATGTCCAGGTGTCCGAGCGTGACGGGATCGAAGGTGCCCGGGTACAGGGCGTGTCGCTCGCGCATGTCATGCCTCCAGGATGGCCAGGGACGAAAGCCCGTAGCGCCGCACCCGCCAGCGCCAGCGGGCCTCCGCGGGCGGTTCCAGGGGAAGGCCGCTGCGAAACTCCAGCACGGCGGCATCCAGGCGCGCCGCGGCCGGCCAAGCGCGCAGCACGGCCAGCAGCTCCGCCGCCAGGTCGCTGTCGTAGGGCGGATCGGCCAGCAGCAGGAAAGGGCGCGAAAACGGCTCCCGGCCCCTCCGCCGCAGCCAGCCGGCGGCATCTTCACCCTGCAGGACCCAGGTGTCCGCGAGCGCTCCGCAGCGCTCCAGGTTCGCCTGCGCGGCACCCAGGGCCGGCGCCGCCAGATCGACGAAGGTGACGCGCGCCGCCCCCCGGCTCAGCGCCTCGATGCCCAGCCCACCGGCGCCGCAGCAGAGATCCGCCACCTCCGCTCCCGCCACCCGCGTCCCGAGGATGGAGAAGATCGCCTCCTTCACACGGTCGGTCGTCGGCCGCAGCTCCTCGCCGCGGGGGGCCAGCAGCCGCCGGCCGCGCCACCTGCCGGACACCACCCTCATGCCGCACTGCGGCGCCGCTGCCGGCGCCAGAAGAGGCTGCGCAGCAGGGCGTCCCGGGCCACCGTGGCCGGATCGGCCTGGTCGCTCCGCAGGCGGAAGTGGGCCGTCGCCGCGTAGATCCGCTGCCGCCGCCGGTACAGCCGCTCCAGGCCCTCCCAGCCCAGGTGCGCCAGGACAGGCCGGCGTCGCGCCCCGGCCGCCTCCAGACGTCCCCTGAGGATCTCCCAGGGGGCGTCCAGCCAGATCACGACTCCCTGGCGCCGGAGCAACTCCACGGCGCGCGGCGACTCCACGCAGCCCGCTCCCGTGGCCAGCAGCAGGGCCCGCCGCGCGGCCAGCTCCTCCAGGGCCTGCAGCTCCAGGCTGCGGAAGCGCTCCACGCCGCCGAGCCTGAAGATCTCCGGCACGTCGAGGCCGGCCAGCCGGGCGACCTCCGCGTCCAGATCGACCGCCGGCTGGCGCGTCCCCTGGCTGAGCAAGTACACACAGGTGCTCTTGCCGCTGGCCAGGAAACCGATGAAGGAGGTCCACATCGTTTCAACGCCGCGCGAGGCCGGTGGCGGCGCCCCCGGGCGAGCATAGGCAAAAGAGCGGGCGGGAGCAAGCCTGCTCCCGCCCACATCCGGAGGGGGATCGATCTACTGCTCGTCGGGCTCGAAGGTCAGCTTGCTGTCCTGCGTGAGCTGACGGCGCGTCATGTACTCGTCGGTGACGATGCGCGGGGTGACGAACACGACCAGCTCGCGGTTCTGGTGCGTCTTGGAATCCGAGCGGAAGAGGCCGCCCAGCAGCGGGATGTCCTTGAGGATGGGCACCCCGGTCTGCAACTCGCTCTCCACGCTGCGGATCAGGCCGCCGATGATGGCGGTCTCGCCGTTCTCCACCAGCACGCGCGTGTCGGACTCGCTGGTGTTGATGATGATGCCGCCCTGGACCGTGGCCTGCGAAGAGAGGTCGCTCACCTCGTTGTGCACGTCCAGCGTGATGCGCTCCGGGCTGTTGATGTGCGGCGTGACCCGCAGCAAGATGCCGATGGTGGTCAGCTGCACGATGGCGTTGCCCGCCTCGTCGGCCACGATGAGGGGGATCTTCTGCCCCACCAGGATGTTCGCCTCGCGGTTGTCCGTGGTGGTGACCACCGGATTGCTGATGATGTGGGCCAGGTTCTGCTTCGCGAGGGCCTGGAGGTTCAGCATGAGATCCCCGAAGGAGCTGACGGCCCCGATCTTGAGCTGACCGGCGGGGCCCTGGAGGGACGCGTTGACGCTCGCATCGCCGACCAGGTTGTGCTCCACGTCCTTCAGGTTGTTCGCCGACCAGACGATGCCCAGCTCCTCGGAGGCCCGCTTGTCCATGTCGACCAGCTTGGCGTTGATCTCCACCTGCGGGGTCTGGGTGTCCAGCTCCTCGGCCATGTTCTGGATGATCTCGACCCGCGCCGGGACGTCGTTGATCAGGAGCGTGTTCGTCCGCACGTCCACGTCCAGGTTGCCGCGCGGGGTGAGCATCCGCTTGAGGGCGTCGCGGACCTCCATGGCGTTGGCGAAGTGCAGCCTGACCATGCCCAGGACGAGAGGTTCGAGATCCTCGACCTGCTTCAGGGCGCGCTTGCCCTCCACCTCGAAGCGGCGCAGCTCCTCGGCGGTGTCCACCCGCAGGATGCCGTACTCCTCGACGTAGTCGAAGCCGTGCGCGCGCAGGATGACGTCGAGAGCCCGCCGCCAAGGCACGGCCTCCAGCTTCACCGTCACTTTCCCCGTCACGTTGGGCGAGGTGACGATGTTCATGCCGGAGAAGCTGGCCAGCGACCGCAGGACCGTGGCGATCTCTGCGTCCTGCACGTCCAGGGACACGGTCCGGCCCTCGTCCCGGGTGGCGGGCGCGACGAGCTGCTCTTCCTGGTCGGCCTGCGCGCCCGCAGGACCGGGCTGCGTGAGCAGGAGAACCAGAGCGGCCAGCAGGACCGCAGCGCCGCCGTAGCGTGACCGAGCGAACATGGTTTACCCCTCCGTTTTGTCGAGCTTCAGGACCACCGAATTCGATATCCCGTACAGGGTGATCCTGGCGGTCAGGGAAGACTTGCTGATGCCCACGACCCGCCCGTTGCGGACCCTGTCACCGACTCTCAGGATGTAGCCGAAGCCTTCGCCGTCCTCCACCAGGGCGAAGCGATCCTCGCCGCCCCAGATGACGCCCACCAGGCGTGCGCTGCTGAGGTCGACCAGCTCGGCGGCGGACTGCTGTTCGAACTGCCCGTCCACCAGGCTCCGGAACGGATCGCTCTTCCCGAAGGACTGGTAGAAGAATTCGTTGCTGCGGATCCTGTTGATCTCCTCCCGGGCCTCCTGCGAGGGCGACAACGCCTGGGGCGCCGTCGCGTCGCCGGCCGCCGGGCTCGGTTCGGCGCCGCTGCTGGCAGCCAGGGCCGTCAGGACCAGCCCCAGTCCGACGAAGATGACCAGGAAGACGAGGAATTGCAGAGTACACTTCGTCATGTCCGTCTCTCCTAGTGCGTGCCGGCCGGCTGCGCCTTGCGCGCCGGATTCGGCTTGCCCTTGGCGGCCAGCTTCTCCTGCGGCACATCCTGCGGCTCGGCAGGTCCGCCGCCCAGCGTGTACGCCGTGAGCGTCAGGCTGGTCTCGACCGTTTGGGGCTGATCTTCCTGCTTGTCCAGCCCCTTCAGCTTGAGGTCCGAGATGTTCACGATCCGGTTCAGGTTGGCCAGGCGGCTCAGGAAGACGCCCGTCTGGTGATAGCCGCCCACCACCTTGACCTCGACGGGATTGTCGGCGTAGAAGCCCTTGCTGATGAGCGGGGCGGGGCGGAAGAGATCGAAGATCACCCCGGACTGCTGGCCCGCGGCCGTCACCTTGCGCAGCAGCTGCGGCATCTCGTTGGCTTCGGGCAGCAGCGTCTGCGCCACCTGCCATTGCTGGTGCAGGGCCTCGTACTCCTGTTCCACCCGCTCCAGGTTCCGCACCAGCAGGCGCGCCTTCTCCAGGTCACGGCTCAGATCCTGGTGGCGGGTCTCCAGCCGCTGGATCTCCATCTTGCGCGCCGCGTAGGTGAACGGCATCATGGTGGTCATGAAGTAGACCGGCAGCATGATGATGATGAGCAGGACCGCCGCAAACCAGCGGATGAACCGGGGATCCTTCACGTCGATATCCATGCTGTCCTCCGCCTCCTAGCTGCCCAGCGGCGCGCCAGCGGGCTGGCGCACGGCCGTCGCCTTGGCCTTGAACTTGACCACCGTGACCTCGTTGATGCTGCCCTTCTCCGTCACCAGGAGGCTGATGTTCGAGAAGTAGGGCGAATGGATCATGTTCTGCAGGAAATCGCTGACCAGGAAGTTCGAGAAGGTCACGCCCTCCACGGCGTACGTGTCGCCGCCCACGTCCTCGAAGCGGCTGAGCCACATGTGCTCCGGAATGCTGCGGTTCAGCTCGTCCAGCAGATGGATCCGGAAGTAGCGGTCCTGATCCAGCGTCTTGATGACGTTGAGCCGGTCGGTCAGCTGCTGCCGCTGCGCGTTGAAGCGCTTGATCTTGGCGATCTCCGGGGCCAGCCGCCGCGACTCCTCCTCCTCCTGCGCGATCACGGTCTGCAGGGAGGCGATCTTGCGGCCCTGGTACGACGACAGCGCGACCAGACCGGCCAGGCAGATCAGAACCAGCATCACCGGGGCGAAGCTGCCTAGCTGCGGGAGCTGGAAGCCGCGCCGGCTCGGGATCTCCTCCCGGGGCAGGAGGTTGATCCGGATCATGATTCCACCGCCTTTCTGAGAGCGAGCCCGACGCAGACCGAGAGCAGCGGGCTCAGGTCCGCCGGATCGTGGTCGCCGAAGACCTCCGGCTCCCAGTCCAGCGCCCGCAACGGATCGGCCTGCTCGGACTGGACGTCGTAGCAGCTGGCGAGATACTCGCTCAGGCCCGGAAGCTTGGCGCCGCCTCCGCTCAGCACGATGCGATCGATGCCGTCCGCCTCACCGGCGGTCTTGAGATAGGAAAGGCTGGGTTCGAGGCCCTGGTAGATGTCCGATCCCACGCTGCGGACGATCTCGGCGAGGAGCTGTTCGTCCACGCCCCCCGTGTCCCCCTTGGCCAGCTGCACGGCCTTCTCGTAGGTCAGCCCCAGCTGCTTCTGGAATTCCTCGATGAAGTGGCTCGTGCCCACCGGCAGGTCCCGCGTGAAGTAGGGAATGCCGTCCCGGACGATGTGGACGTTGGTGACGCCGCCGCCCACGTCGAGCAGGGCCACGAACTCGCCGCCCCGCGACGCCTCCGGCTCGGCCTTCGGCTGCGGCTCCAGGTCGTCCTCGAGCCCCACCATGTCCGCGTCGGCCTGCACTGTCTCGGCCACCGCCTCCTCCACGAGCTGCACCGCCTGCTCGGAGGCGAACTCCCAGGCGTTCTGGTTGGCGAACGAGGCGACGTCGATGACGGCCGGCTCGAATCCCGCGTCCCGGATCAGCTCGGCATGGTTGAGGATCATGTCCTTCTTGGCCGCCACGAGCAGCATCTCCATCTGGCTGGCTCCGATGTCCTCCCGGAGGATCTGGAAGTCCAGCGAGATGTCGTCGATGTCGAAGGGCACGTGCTGCTCGGCCTCCCAGTAGATCGCCTCGCGCGCGTCCTCGCGGCTCATCTTGTCCATGACGATCTTCTTGACGATCACGGCCCGGCCGGACACGGCGCTGGCCACCGGCTCGTCCGGCAGCCCCGCCTGATCCGCGCACTCGGTCAGGGCATGGATGACCAGCTCCCGGTCCATGATCTCCCCGTCGACGATCGCCTCCGGCGGCAGGGGCACCATGGCAAAATGCGTGATGCGCGGCCGCCCCTCTCCCCTCTCGAGCCGGAGGCACTTGATGACGTTGGAGCCGATGTCCATGCCGATCAGCGTCTTCTTCTTCGGTCTGAGGAAACCCAGCATGTCTGCCTGCCTTGGTGGTCGAGTGCCACATCGTTCCCGCGTGCATCTTGCGCTTTCTCTTGCGCACCGACGTTTACGGGCAACATGCATGCCAAACCCTGATTCGGCCGCCGGAAGCAGGGCTTGAGTCCAAATCGCCGCGGGAAGGGAATCTTGGCCGCAGGGGCGCCGGCGGGACGGGCGGTCCCGGTGGCGCGGGCTGCCGGGGCCTGCAGAGTTTGCCCCTCGCCCGCGCCCCCCTGCCGTCCCTCAGGACAGCAGCCCCAGGTACCAGCGCACCAGGGGACCGCCGCCCAGCAGGGCCAGCCCGGCCGCCGCGGCCAGGAAGGTGCCGAAGGGCAGGCGCGCGGTGCCGGGCGGCCGGCCCCGATGCCGCACCAGCACGAACAGCGTGCCCAGCAGCGCCCCGCCGACCAGCGCGAGGGCGGCCCCCCACACGCCCAGGAAGACGCCCACCATGGCCATGAGCATGACGTCGCCCCCGCCCATCCCGATCTGGCCGCGCACCAGGCGGTAGCCGTAGGCCAGGATCACCACCGCGCCCGCGCCGGCCAGGCCGCCGAGCAGCGCCGCTCCGAGCCCCTGTCCGCTCCAGGGCGCCAGCAGCAGGCCCCAGAGGATGCCCCCCAGGGTGAGGGTGTGCGGGATGATCATGTGCCGCCAGTCGATGCAGGCCACCGCCAGCAGGATCACCAGCAGCAGGAGCGCCGCGAGACCGGCGGCCCCGGGTCCGAAGCGCCAGACCGCCAGCACGCCGCTGGCCGCACCGGCCAGCTCGATCAGCGGGTAGCGCGGGTCGATGGACGCGCCGCAGTCGCGGCAGCGGCCGTGCAGCAGCAGCCAGCCGAGCACCGGCACGTTGTCGTGCCAGCGGACGGTGTGCCGGCAGGCGGGGCAGAAGGAGCGCGGCCCGACCCAGTTCAGGTTGCGCGGCAGCCGGTAGATGAGCACGTTGGCGAAGCTGCCGAGGCAGGCTCCCAGCACGGCGGCCAGCACGGCCAGCGGGGGATCCAGCGCGGCGGTGGCGGCGTGGAACAGCATCAGGTCCCCCCCGTCCCGCCGGATTGGCGCGCGCGCAGCTGCTCCTCGCAGCGCTCGATCATCCGTTCGGCCAGATCGCGCATGGACGGATTGCTCGTGGTCTCGTAGAGGTTGCGCCACAGCAGGAGCGACACCTCGGTGTCCCCGGCCCGCTTGTGGCAGAAGGCAGCGAAGCGGCGGGTGAAGTCGGTGGCGTCCGGCGACCGCGCCGCCGCGTCGAACCAGCATGCCGCGCGCCGGTAGTCCTGATCCAGCACGTAGTGGACGAAGCCCACCTCGAAGGGCAGCACCCAGGTATCGGGATTGTCCTGGATGCCCCGCTTGAGGATGTCCACGGCGCCGGGGAGATCCCGGAGGTCCATGGCCAGCACCAGCGAGCCGAAGCGGTACGCCTCGATGAACTGCGGATCGAGCCGGCAGACGGCGTCGAGCAAGCCCCGGAAGTAGCCCAGGTCGTGCTCGCCCCGCCGGTAGGCCCCGTAGTACTGCACCGTCTGGAACCAGAGGTAGTCGGCCGCCACCTCGCGGAAGCCGAGGGCGGCCTGGCGCAGGTAACGCCCGGACGGCACGTAGAGCTTCTCGTCGCTCCCCCCGCCGCGCGGCACGTTCTCGAGCGCCCGCAGCGAGCCGACGCTGCCGCAGGCCAGCAGACCCGCGACCAGCACGAGCAGCAGACGCCGGGACCGCATCACTTCAGCTCCCTCCGGGCGAAGATCCCCGCCGCCAGGACGATCAGCAGCGCCGTGTAGCAGAAGCCGTAGAGCGTGGCCAGGCCGAGCTGGGCCGCGCTCACGGTCCCGCCGTGCACCACGAGCCCGCGGGCATTGAATATCTCGAGATTGGGCACCAGGTAATAGATCACGCGCGAGACGGTCGCCTGCATGGCTCCCCCCATGAGCTGGCCGAAGCTGAGGATGTCCTCGCTCAGGTGACCGATGGCGAACAGACCCAGCGTGAAGACCATGGCCAGCACCGGCGACACGAAGGTGCTGTACAGCAGCACGGCGCCGTTGATCAGCAGCAGCTCCCAGAAGACCAGGTAGATGGCCGCCAGGTAGCGCGCGCTGAAGGTGGCCGGCGTCACCAGCGTCACCAGCACGAACAGCAGGACCATCGCGGCAAGCATGCAGAGCAGGGTCAGGGTCAGCCCGGCGTACTTGCCCAGCAGGTACTCCAGGCGCGAGACCGGCTTGGTCAGGATGGTGGTGATGGTCCGCTTGTCCAGCTCCTTGCGCAGCATGCCGCTGCCCACGAAGACCACCACCAGCAGGCCGAACAGGCTGAGCGAGGCCAGGCCGACGTCCGCCACGATCTTGCCCTGGGCTCCGATGGTCAGGGGCGAGAGCAGCGCGCTGCTCGCCAAGAGGATCAAGCCGAAGATGGCCACCAGGTAGAAGATGCGATCCCGCACCGTCTCGCGGAACGTGTTCAGGGCCACCGCCGTCACCCGCTGGATCATGCTTCACCTCCCGGCCTGCCGCCGCTCGGGATCCGTTCCCGCCGCCCGGGCAGAGCCGTCGCTGCGGGCGCCGGGGCCGGGGCCGCCGCCGCGCCGTCGCCGACGCCCAGCGCCGCCATGAACAGCGACTCGAGATCGCTCTGCCGGCTGAGGACACCGTGCACGTCCACCCCCGCATCGCTGCAGATGACCAGCAGGCGCTGCAGCGACTCCACGTCGGGCACGCTGACGATCACCTCGGAGCGGCCCGGGGCGGGTTCGCGGACCGCGCAGCCGTGCAGCAGCGCCTCGGCGGCGCTGCCCTGCGGCCGCCAGCCGAGGGTCACCTCGAA
>Ga0315542_1002112_pt1 | contig 12230 bp, 6 predicted proteins | sample SalMarSW160120MG_FD_202541 | JGI IMG/M metagenome (GOLD analysis project Ga0315542, IMG submission 202541) | Salt marsh sediment microbial communities from the Plum Island Ecosystem LTER, Massachusetts, United States - Salt Marsh Sediment SW1601-20 ... | reverse complement strand
ATACATGATGATCGGGCTGTCCAGAGATATTCGGGGCATGGCCCAAAGTCTGAAAGACGGGAAAATGGGAGAACCTCAAGGAAGAGCCTTGAGCGGCCGCACGGTGGGTCTTGTGGGACTTGGCGGCATCGGTCAAGCTCTGATTAAAAGGCTTAAAGCCTTTGATGTGCATTTGATCGGAACCAAACGTCATCATACCCCGAACGCCATGAAAGAACTGGATTTGGAATGGGTCGGAGGGCCTGAGGATCTTAATGAGCTATTGAAAAGATCGGATTATGTTATTTTATGTCTCCCCTACACTCCTGAAACTCAAAACCTGATAAACCCTGCTTCCATATCTTTTATGAAACAGAGCGCTTTTTTAATCAACCTCTCGAGAGGGGGATTGGTAGATCGTGAAGCGTTACAAGAAGCTCTCGCCTCCGGCAAAATCGCGGGCGCCGGCTTAGATGTATTTTGGGAAGAGCCCCCGGATCCCGATGATGCTATTTTCAACTATAATGTATTGGCCACTCCTCATATTGCCGGGTCTACAGACGTTTCCATACGAGGAATCGTCAAGGCGGTCGCAGACAATATCCTCAGGCTGGAACAAAACAAGGACCCTTTGTACGTAAAAAATTTGAGGAAGAACTCGGCACTCCATTCTTCCACTGGGGTGGCACGAACAGGTTGCCATTAAGCCTACACGAGTAATAATCCTGGCCCAAAGGACAAGGCTTTAGTTATTCATAGAGGGGATTTGCTTTGTTGAAAATTCATTGACTTATTGAAATTCCAAATAACAAATCCCAAAAAACAGACAAATAACAATGACCGAAATTCAAAATCCAAAAAAAAACAATCGCTCACGCGGCGCAAGCTCCTGCGCTGCGCGTTGAACCGGTTTGGAATTTGTAATTTGGAATTTGAGATTTATTTGTAATTTGGTGTTTGGGATTTGTGATTTAAGACACCAAACTCCAAGGCAGAGCCGACTATCTCTGACCTGACCCAGAGGACAGGTTCTCAATGGAAAAATAAAGGGGTCTGGCATGTGAGCTCGGGTTAAGTTTTGCCGCACATCACATGCCCGTAATGCAGGGTATGATCGATGATATAGCGCTTGATATGCGTGACCGGCATTTTCCCCCGCATAACATAGCGATACAGCCCCGCGTTGGTGATATCTCCGATAAAGACGGCCCCGATGAGCCGGGTGCCTTGGGAATCAAAGACCACTTTGCGGTAGGTCGTTTCCGTGGCATGCCTGTATACCTCGAAATCCTGATCTGTTGTGTGAACCACACCCATGGAAACAAACGGTTCTTGGGCCACTTGGGTTGCGTTCAAGATGCCTAAGGTGCCGGAGTAGGCTGTTTTCACACCTGCCATGTTCCGTCCGGCACATCGTCCCATTTCAACGGCGTTTGTCCAGAGGGCCGTCATAATCCGGTCTCCCGAACCCGGCTTGAAGGTTACGGCAACATCACCGGCGGCATACGTATCCGGAGCACTGCAGGCCGTATACCGGTCAGTAACAATTCCCTTTTCAATCCGCACATCGCTGCCGTCGAGAAACTCGGCATTGGGTCGCACCCCTTTTCCGATACACACCATCTGACAGGATATCTCCCCCCCGGGGTCAAGGGCAACCCCGGTGACACCGGTACGGTCTGAAATGATATGAGTTGCAGCGCATCCCGTCTTGATTTTAAGACCGGCCCTGTCCAGGGCCTTACGGATCAAAACCGCATCTTCAGGGTCCATGAGCCGTGAAAGCACCTCGGGGGAGTAGACAACCAGCGTAACGTTAAGCCCCCTTTCAAGAAGGGCGAAGGCGGCCTTTAGGTTTAAAAGACCGCCCCCGAGCATTACGGCATGATCCGACGTTTCGACTCTTTTGACCATGTTTCTCGCATCAGCTAGTGATCTTAAGGCAAAAACGCCCTTTGCATGGGTGCCTTTGATTTCCGGCGGAATATATGGGCGGCTTCCCGTGGCAAAGAGTATCTTTTCATAGGCCAGACCGCCAGCTCCCTGCACGGAAACGGTTTTTTCGGCGGTGTTCACCGATTCCACCCTGGCGCCGGTCCTTACGAAAATATCCCGTCCGGTAAAGGGACCGCAGCCGGACAGGGCCATATCTTGGGCACGCTTTTTCCCGGACACTACAAAAGGAATCAGGGGTCGGTAATAGGGCGTGTCCGGTTCCTCGGAAAGCACCGTAACAGAGCCCCGGCCATCATGCTGACGGATGGTATGGGCGGCGGCCATGCCCGCGGCACTTGCCCCCACGATAATGTATTTGCTTTTGTCTTCGGCCACATTATCCCCTTTCCGCTCGAAGCAACTCCCGGGAGGCATGTTTACGAACCTTGCCCGAAAAGGCGTCCACCGTATCGTAGACCAGCGCCCCGGTGGGGCATGCGTTCACACACGCGGGAATCTCCCTGTCCGGGCAGCGATCGCAACGATAGGCCTTGTGTTCTTCCAGATGCCGGCCGATCACCCCGTATGGACATACCATCACACAGGTCCAGCATCCGATGCACTTGTCCGTGTCCGTTATGACCACCCCGTTTTCATCCCGGTTGATGGCGCCGCTGATGCAAGCGTACATACAGGGCGCTTCTTCACAATGCCGGCAGACCAGGGGCACCTTGCCGTCAGGTTCCACCCATTGGACATAAACACGGCTTTTGGGAACCGGTGTTTCCCATATGGCGTCGAACAGGGTTTTGCTTTTGGAATGTTCCACCGAACAGGCAATCGTGCAGGACAGGCATCCAACACATCGATCGGTTCTTACAAATATTTCTTTTGGGTTTAACATAGCCTGCTCCTTTTATATTGGTTTTTTTAGATTCCCAATGCCTGACGCTTCTTATCCATGTGCGCAATCATCAGGCCGGCGCCTTTGACAGGATCGGGTTCAACGGCAAAGGCGGCGCCCACCACCTCATTTGCACCGCGGGTCAGCACCTCGGTCACCACCTTGCTTCCCAGGACCGGAGGTACGGTCCCGAGCACCGTGAAGATCCCCGAAGAGACCACATAAGCGCCGATGCTTACCGCCTTTTCGCTCATCCACTCCGGAGCAGCGCCTGCCACGGGAAGATCGCTGATATCGACCCCGAGCGCATTGGCTACCGCGGCACAAACCGTAAGGATACGGCTGATATCCACACAGGAGCCCATATGCAGAACCGGTGGAACCCCCAAGGCCCGGCATACGCCCTTGAGCCCGTCACCCGCCTGGTCGGCAGCTTCGGGCAGCATCAGGCCGAACTTGGCACAGGCAATGGCATTGCAGCCGGTTGTGGTCACCAGCACATTATTTTTGATCAGCTCCCTGACCAAGGCCACGTGGCCGTAATCATGCTTGATTTTTGGATTGTTGCATCCCACCACACCGGCGATCCCCTTGATATCTCCGGACTTGATGGCGTTCAGCAGAGGATCCAGAGTTCCACCCAGGGCCTTGACGATGGCTTCGGCGCTGAAACCGACCATGCATTCGGTCTTGTCTTCCGGGATAAATACCTTTTCCGGAATGCGAAGGCTATAGTTTTCCACTGCCGCCTGAACAATCTGCTTGGCAATATCAAAGGCCTTTTCTTCACTGAATTCCATATGGATTGCGCCGGGGAATTTGGCCTTGGGAGACGTGGAGATGAATTTCGTATGGAAACATTCGCTCAGGGGCCCGAGTGACGGCATGATACACTGAACGTCCACAATCATTGCCTCAACCGCCCCCGTGATGACGGCGAGTTCCTGCTGCAGAAAATTCCCCACAATAGGGATGCCGTGTCTCATGATGATCTCGTTACCGGTACAGCAGATGCCCCCGACATTTATACCCCTGGCGCCGACCTTTTCCGCCAAAGCTATAAGTTCCGGGTCATTTGAAGCGGCCACGATCATTTCCGAAAGCACCGGTTCATGACCGTGAACGATGATGTTCACATGGTCTTGCTTTAAAACACCCAGGTTGGACTGGGAGCGCACCGGAGTGGGCGTTCCGAAGAGCACGTCCGACAGCTCCGTTGCAATAGTGGATCCGCCCCATCCGTCGGCAATGGAGGCCTTGAGTCCCTGAAGGATCAAATTGACCGGGTCGTTGTCCACGCCAACGTGGGTGCGATGCATAATTTCCACGATTTCACGGTCTATACCCCTGGGATCTATTCCCAGTCTTTTCCACAACTCCACCCGTTTTTCAGGCGCACGCCGGGTAAACTGCACAAATCCTTCCTGCTTGCCAAATTCTCCGTAAACCGCCCGGGCCAGGTCCAGAGCGATGTGCTCCTTTGAACGACCTTCTGTTTCTATACCGTATTCACCGGCAAGTGCTTTCAGCTTTTGTTCATCTTTGATCTCGTATCCCCCGCCTTTTCCTTCAGCAGTCAGCAAGAGGGTGTGAGCAAGGTCACGGCCATGGTCGGAATGGGCGGCGGCCCCGCCGGCAATCATTCGTATCAGGTTTCGAGCAACAATAATATCCGCTGTAGCGCCGCAGACCCCTTTCTTTGGTCCCTGGTCATCAAAAGGACTGATCCTGCAGGGCCCCATGTTGCAGTTACGGCAACAAACGCCAAGCTCACCGAACCCGCACTCCGGCAGCATCGCCTCATATCTGTCCCAAACCGTCTCCAGGTTTAGTTGCTCCGCGCGTTCCAGCATTTTGTGAACACTGGGATCTATACTTTTTTCCAGAATCTTCTCTGTGTAGGCCATTGTATCTAACCTCCTGTGTTTTTCCGGCCATTTCTGGTCGAATTGAAAGATAATCGGATGCGTTTAACATTAATAAATCACAACACCGTGTGTCAACGCCATTTGAAAAATTCCCCGGGGTAAACCCATTTGATTTGTGTGCAACGGAGCGACGGCGGTTTTTTCTTGGAAATCTACTGACTATTTGAGGGGCATTGGCACAATACCTGATATGTCACATTGTGCCACCATTCAAAAAATGTATTCTGTTGTTGACCCTTTTAACGGGTAATGATAATCAATCCTCTTTATGGCATATTTTCAAGTTCCTAAAAAAGGATTCATGGAAAAATATTGTTTCAAAAAAAGCGGAAATCAATTATAACTATTTATAACTATTGCCAAAATAATATTTTAAGGCTTTTGGAATAAAATATGTTGAATTAAAAAAATTAGAAAATTAGAAAGGCATGTTATCTTAGGCAAGCATATTTTTTTATTATAATAGCTTGACTGGAAATATTGTATGGAAATTTATTATGACAAAATATCTTAAATTCATCTTATTAATAACGACTCTAATTCTGTGTTGTTTGGTCTGTGTAGGGTGCAGGGCGAAAAATAAAACGTTTGTCATTGGCGTGTTACAGTGGACGGAGAAGATTCATGCATATAACCAGACGTATAAAGGCGTGCTCAACGGGCTTGAAGATAAAGGGTATAAGCAAGGCATGACCTTAGAAATAATTTACAAAAATGTAGAGCAAGATAAAGAACTTGCACTGAAAACCGCCCTTGATTTTGTAAAAAAAGAGGTTGACCTGATGTTGACTCTGGGCACGGGAAGTACCTTAGCGGCCTTAGAGGCCACCGAAAAAAAACCGATTCCCATTGTGTTCTCCATTGTGGGTGACCCAAAGGCGACCGGGATTATCCGAACTTACGAGAATTCCGGAAGAAACATTACCGGCGTCAGCATGAAGGTCGACGTAAAAGAACAGTTTGATATGGTAAAAGAGGTCCTTCCTGAAATGGAAACATTGGGTATTATTTATTGCACGGAAATGCCTCAAGCGGTGGCCACCGGGAAAGAAGCCACGACCGCTGCTCGTGAATTGGGCTGGAAACCTCTAACCGTCTCAGTTACAAAAAGGGATTTGCCGGAACTTGAGAACATCGTGAATTCGGTGGCAAAACAAGTTGATGCGATTTATATTCCGACGGATCCTATATTAAATTTACCTGAACATTTACAAACCATCATTCATGTCTCTGATAAACACAAAATACCCGTTGTCTCAGTTACTAAAAAAGACGTAGAAGATGGTGTTTTGATGGCCCTACATTGTGATTTTTACGAAATTGGCCGACAAGCCGCGGATCCTATGGTTCAGATATTATCAGGAGTTAATGTGCGGACGATCCCCTCTCAAAAACCGATGATCAATAAACTGTCCTTGAATTTGAAAAAGGCAAAGGAGTTGAACATTCAAATCAAACGCCAGGTTATTCTAAAAACCGATAATATTATTGATTGAAAGACAATTATTATGCAATTTTCACGACTGTTACCGAAAAAATTTAGTACCCGATTGATAGTGATTACCATCAGTTCCGGTTTGATTCCTATTATAATTTTTGGCTGTTTGATCAGCATATTCAACCACCAATTTCTCACCCAGGCCAATCATGCGGTTTATCAGGGGCAAGAAGAACAGTGGCAACGCAGTAGAACCATATTGAAGAAAATGTCAGAGGATTTTATTCGCCAAAAAGTACTGGACGTGGTTCTTCAGTTGGAATTATACCTTCAGGCCCATCCTGGGATGACGGTAAAAGACCTGCAAAATGACTCGAAATTCAGAGAAATTGCTATTCAACCCGTGGGCAAAAAAGGATACACCGCCGTTCAGGATGTGGATACCGCTATAAATCGCTTTCATAAAGATTCCAAAATAGAGAATCTGGACTTGCACTCGCTATCGGACAACCTGCCGGAATTTTGGACGATCATGAAAAACAGTCTGGGGGGTAGATATTCACATGGATACTACAAATGGAAAGCGCCTAACGGAGAACTGCTGGATAAATTCATGTACATCGCCCCGATGAATGAAAAAACCGCAGACGGTGTTCGATTGGGCGTTTCGGCAACGAGTTATATTGACGAGTTCACCCGTCCTATTCTGGCCGCACAGGATGTCTCTCACGGCACAACCCGCTACTTGATGATGGTATTAAATGACCTCATACAATCATTTAAAACCGTAGGGTTTTTGTCTATGGGTTTGGGCCTGTTGTTTATTATCGCTTTTTCTACTTGGACGGGCATCTATTTTTCTCGTGCCATCACCAACCTTCAAAAGGCGACCCAGGCAGTCAATCAAGGCAACTTCGATATACGGGTTAAGCCCGCCATGTCCGGCGATGTGAGACAATTAATAGAAAATTTTAACCAGATGCTGGCCCAATTGTCTTTAACCACGGTAAAAAAAGAACAGCTGGAAGCAAGCCAGAAAGAATTGAAGACAACCAATGCCCAGCTGCATCAGGAAATCATAGAACGCGAGCAGGCCGAGGAGGCATTGCGAGAAAGCGAAAAAAGATTTCGAGAGTTAGTCGAATTATTACCGGAGACCATCTTCGAAATAGATGTAAGTGGTCATCTCACATTTGTAAATCGAAGCGCACTAGATTATTTTAAGTATACGCAACAAGACGTTGACCAAGGATTAAACGGGTTTGAGATGTTCATTCCGGAAGATCGCCAAAAAGTCATGGAAAATGCGCAAAAGTTGTTGCAGGGAGAACAAATAGGTCTTGTCGAGTACACCGCATTAAGAAAGGACGGCAGCACGTTTCCCGTTATGGTAAATACCGCCACTATAACCCATGGAGATCAACCCATGGGTTTGAGAGGAATTGTTATTGATATTAGCGAAAGAGTACGGTCAGAGAAGGCGCTGCGGGAGAGTGAATCTAAATTCCGCAGCCTTTTCGATGTATCTCCTCAAGCCATTGCCCTTACTGAATTAGAAACAGGCAAATTGGCTGACGTCAATAATATGTTTTGTGATCTGACCCAATACTCCCGAAAAGAGATCATTGGAAAAACTACAACGGGAGTCGGGTTTTACTCTCATAATGACAGGGCCGGATTTTTAAAGGAGTTACAGACATCCGGAGAAGTCAATGGATTGAGAATGGATTTTAAGGCCAAAGACGGCGGCATTCTCAATGGACTTATGTTTGCCAGGGTCATTCGGATTTCAGGCAACTCTTTTATTTTAACCATCTTTCTTGACGTGACTGAACAAATACAGCTTCAAGCCCAACTCCAGCAAGCCCAGAAGATGGAATCCATCGGCACATTGGCCGGCGGCATTGCTCATGATTTCAACAACATCCTTTATTCCATGATCGGATATACCGAACTGGCGTTAGATGATACGGAAAAAGGAAGCCAATTACATAATAATCTAAAGGAAGTGCTTATCGCCGGAAATCGTGCCAAAGACCTGGTCAGACAGATTCTCACCTTCAGCAGACAGGCGGATCAGGAACTAAAGCCATTAAAAATCCAGCTTGTTGTGAAAGAAGCATTGAAACTTATCAGGTCTTCTTTGCCGAGCAGCATAGAAATCAGCCAGAATATCAGCAATACCTGCGGTTTTGTTCTGGCCGATGCCACACAGATTCATCAGGTCGCCATGAACCTTTTGACCAATGCCTATCACGCCCTGGAGGATAAAGGCGGAAAAATGGATATCAGTTTAAAAGAGATCCAGTTGGATGCGGATGACTTAAAAGATCCGGCCATGATTCCCGGGCCATATGTTTGTTTGACAGTGGCGGATACCGGCACCGGTATTGATGAGTCTATAATGGATCGAATATTTGAACCTTATTATTCCACCAAGGTAAAAGGTAAAGGCACCGGCCTGGGCCTTGCCATGGTGCACGGCATCGTCAAAAGCTGTGGAGGCAACATAAGCGTATACAGCGAACCGGATAAGGGGACCACATTCCATGTATACCTGCCGGTAATCCAAAGCCAGGCTGAAACAGAGGAACCCCGGGTCATATCAACCGTGGAAAAGGGCAAAGAACGAATTCTTGTGGTGGATGATGAAGAACAGATTGTGCGAATGACACAACAGATACTGGAACGACTCGGTTATCATGTCACCGCACGAACCAGCAGCATTGAAACACTGGAGGCGTTTCGAGCAGCCCCTGACAAGTTCGATCTGGTTATTACGGATATGACCATGCCCAATATGACGGGGGTTCACCTGACCCAAAAACTTATTGAAATAAGACCTGATATTCCGGTTATAATTTGTACCGGCTTTTCTGAAAAAATAAGCGAACATAAGGCAAAGGCCATGGGCATCCACGGATATGTCATGAAGCCGGTGATCAGAAGTGAACTTGCTAAAAAAATCAGAGAAGCGCTGGGATAAGGGCTCAATGCAGCGTAGCGATGGCGTGTTTCTCTTGGAAACCGACTGACTGTTTGAAGGGCGTTAGCACGCGTTAGTCCGAGCCGAATGAAATTATGAGTTAAAAGATCAATGAGATAATTTAACGAAGAATTGTTCTTAACACCTCTGGCGCGGCTCGGGCTTAGGGGTGCTTAAGCACAAGTTTCAGTCGGTTGGAAAGAGATATACGCCGTCGCGGAGCGTTCTCCCTGCATTGGGATTCAAATCGGTTTGCCCTGTATTTATATTAAGTAGTGCTTGACCGGAAAACTCGATAATGATTTAAATCAGATTTTATTTTTCGACACATCCCGGAGGCGGAATGGAGAACTCTTCTTTCAGATATTTATGTCTTTTTCACACCCTTGACGGACTGCGCGACGGGCTTTCGCATTTTTCCGGAATGAGCCGTGCCGCCATTATTTATGCGGTAAAGCCTGATGATCCGGTATACGTTTACGATCCCCAACATCTTCTCTATGGACATGAACCCAAGTTCAAAAAACTCTATCTTGAGTCCAACGAGTGGCGGGACAAGGCATCTCACATATCCCGAATTATGCGTTCGGGTCATGTTCACCCCGAGAAGAATCTTCAACTCACAGGACTCATCTCTTTTGGCGGAAGATCCCACTCTATTTTTTACCAGATGTGGTTTACCGAGCATCATCCGGACATGTGTTCAATCGGCCCCACGGAATGTTGGCTTGAACATGCGACCTGGCTTCTTTCCCATGATTTTGCCACTGAAGACCCGTTGTATGCAGGCAATTCCGGATATGTTTTGCGTAACTATGCAACGCATGCGGTTCGCGATTATATCGTGGATCAAATGAATATCCGACTGGGATGGGACAGCTCGCTTCGGATTTTTCCGGTTCTGGACGCGGTCCTGGGCATTTCAAACACAAGGGAAGAAGGGGAATGGCCTCAAGGAAAATTAATTTTTACGGAACCTCGTATGTTTCCGGAAATAGAATTTATCATTCGTTTTCCGGTTATAGAACAGCCCGGTCTGAACAATTTAAAGCATGTGCGCAAGCTGTTGCTGGCGGTGGAAAATTCAGACCGCAACCTGGTTTCTGATGGAAAGGCCATCGTTGGCATTGCAACCGGTCATGTGGAACCGTTCCATGTGGCTGCTGATTTTAGAAGCCGTCACGGCTTTTTAAGCTTAAACGAGGATCCTGTGTGCAGTTTTTCTGATGGAAGTTTTCACTCTTCTACTTACCAGGCCAAGTTGGTGGAAGTGGAAGAAATTCTGCTCGAAGCCAAGATCGATCCCTCAATCGGACATGAGTTGTTTCAAATTGCCTCCAGAATCGTTCACACTGCAGAGAACGGAAAATACGGCTGCACCCTTGTCATTGATTTTAACGAGGAACCTGTCAAAATTTCCGGGCAAAAACTTGAACCGCCCCTTGATTTGCGCCAAAACGGCTTTCTGGAATTTTCGGAATCTCTTTCAAAGGTCGACGGCGCCTTGCATATCGGAGCCGATTTGAGACTTCACGGGTTTGCCTGCCTTCTGGACGGCCGGGCCACCCCGACCGAAGATCGGGCTCGGGGGGCGCGTTTTAATTCCGCGCTTCGCTTTACCGCTGAACACCACAACCTGATTATCATCGTGGTATCGTCAGATCGACCCGTTTCCGTGATTCAGGAAGGTATCGAACTGAATGCTCATTGTGAATGGAAACCGGTTTCAAGATGTGTTGATCCGCCGCCGTTACTGGAAAAATGGCTTTCCGGCGCGTAAACCCTTTGCCGCGCCCTGGCCGCAGCTTTCAAAACCTCCACTTTAACGTCTACATAATCATAAACCTTTGCTTTTTTCTTGCCCGGTGCGGGCCGGAGCACCCGGCCAATGTATTGAAGCACCCTGCCGCTGAATTTTATGGGCGTTGTCAGAAACAAGGGAGACAGATCCCTGCGATCAAACCCCTCCCCGATAAGCTGCCCTGTGGCCAGCAGCACCTTGACGTTTCCCTGATTCAGACGATCCAGGACCTCCCGCCGCTGACTGCCGGTAACATCACCGGTCAATACTTCGCAGGATATGTTATGTCCATATTCCAAAATCGCCTTCAGGTTCGCACAGTGTTTTTTTCTGTCGGATAGAACCAGGCAGACCCCATCGCAGTTATCGACCTCCCGTGCAACATCCGATGCGATCAGGCGATTTCTGTCATCGTCCGACGTGAGTTCGGATATCATTTTGCTATATTCATTCACCGGATCGTAATAGGGCTTAAAATCCGTCTCCCGGATGATAATCTCGGCAGGCAGTACATCACCGCTTTCAACCAAACGGCTTTGATCGATTTTTTGATGCACATCTCCTAAGTACCAGAATATCAATTTTGACAACTGGTCCCGGCGCCATGGGGTTGCCGACAGTCCCAGCATATATTTGGAATCAAAATCGCTCACCGCCTGGGTAAAGGTTCGGCTGGGACATCGATGGCATTCATCCACCACCAGAAACCCCACATCTTTGGATACGTCTTCAGCACATTTATACAAAGATTGAACCAGGGCCACCGTAAGCTTTTCCCCCACATTTTTTTTCCCGCTGCCGATAAACCCCACGTCCTCCTCGGGTATTCCGAGAAACTCCCCTGCCCTTTCCATCCATTGATACGCCAGATCTTTGGTATGCACCACAATCAGGGCGGGTTGCCGGCGCCGGGCAATCATATACAGCGCCATCACCGTTTTTCCGCTACCCGTGGGGGCGTCCAATGTGCCGAAATCTCTTGTCAGCATGACCGTAACCGCTTGGTTCTGAAACGGCTTGAGTTGCCCGGCAAAATTGAACTCCACCGGCGTCAACACCCGTCTTTGATCATCAATCTCAACCGGTACCTCCCGACGTCTGCAGAGCAACACCAACTGCCGCATATACCCCCTGGGGATCCACAGCCCGCCGCCCCGGGTTTTATCATAAAACTTAAGCAGTTTCGGGGTGCCCCGGTTCCAGCGGCCCATTTTCTGATTCTCCAGCCACTTGGGATTGGGAAATGTCAGGGTATCCAT
>Ga0315542_1002110_pt1 | contig 12235 bp, 7 predicted proteins | sample SalMarSW160120MG_FD_202541 | JGI IMG/M metagenome (GOLD analysis project Ga0315542, IMG submission 202541) | Salt marsh sediment microbial communities from the Plum Island Ecosystem LTER, Massachusetts, United States - Salt Marsh Sediment SW1601-20 ... | reverse complement strand
TGCCGGCACCACGAAGAAGGTCAGAAGAGCCGAGCTCAACACGCCGCCCAGGATCACCAGCCCCAGCGGGAAGCGGAACTCCGCGCCCTGCGCGGCGCCGACGATCAGCGGGATGCTGATCACGACTACGGTCATGGTGGTCATCACGATGGGCCGGAAGCGCACGCGCGCCGCCTCGATCAGCGCGGCGTAGAGGTCGCCGCCCTCGGCCATCCGTTGCATGGCCTGGTCGAGCAGCAGGATGGCGTTCTTGGTCACGAGCCCCACGAGCATCACGACGCCGAGGACGCTGATGATGTCGAGCGAGTTGCCTGTGATGTAGAACAGCCAGATCGCGCCGACCAGCGCGAGCGGCACCGTCAGCAACAGGTAGAGCGGGTACTTGAAGGAGTTGAACTGGCTACCGATGGCCAGGTAGTTGAGCAGCAGCGCCAGGGCGAAGGCGATCGGTCCGTACTTGAGCAGGTCGCCCAGCAGGTTGAGATTGCCGCTCGTGGTCTGGACCACCTGGGCGTCGAGCACCCCGGCCGCCACCAGGCGCTGGTGGGCCTCCGCCTTGGCCTGCGACTGGGTGACCCCGGGCACCAGGTCGGCGGTCACGTCGGCGCTGTAGGACTGGTTGGTGCGGCGGATCACGGCGGGAGCCAGACGTGTCTCGAAGTGGCCGAGGTCGCCCAGCGTCACGTTGCCCTGGAGCGCCGGTGCGTAGAGCGGCAGGCTCAGGATGGTTTGCTCGTTGACCAGGTCGCGGGGGTCGGCCATCACCTGGATGGGGACGTCGATGCCGTTCTTGCGCATGTTGGCGGCCTTGGTGCCGACGTTGTAGGTGCGGAGCGCCTGATAGACCTGCGCCCGCGTGAGGCCGGTGCCGGCGAGCTTGGAGGCGTCGGCCACGTACACCCGCTCGGTCGAGCTGGACGCGACGTCGGAGCGCACGTTGCGGAGCTGCGGGTCGTTCTGCAGCACCACCACCGCCTGGTTCGCGTGCTGCCGCAGGGCGTCCAGGTTCGTCGATGCCAGCGTCAGGTCGTAGCCGGGATTGGTGGGTGCGTTGCTGGGGTCGGACGTGCCGACGTTGATGGCGATCTCGGGATGGTCGGCGAACAGGGCGCGCAGCCGGTTCTGGAACGCCACCGCGAGCTGATCGGTGGTGCGCTTGCGCTTGCTCTTGTCGACCAGCTGCACGGTCAGCGTGGCGTCCTCGGGCAGCGCCCCGCCGACCTGGGTTCCGGAGCCGACGGTGGTCTGCACCGTCTTCACGAGCGGATCGGCCAGGAGGTTGCCTTCGATCTTGGTGGCGACCTGGTTGGTGCGCTGCAGGCTGGTCCCGACGGGAAGACGGGCGTCGATGACGAGCTGGCCGGCATCGGACGGGGGCTGGAAGTTGAACCCGATCCGCGGGAAGACCCAGAACAGGCTCGCGAACAACAGCCCGGCCGTGACCAGCACGGTCCAGGAGCGCGGCAGCAGGCGCGACAGCGCGGCGACGTAGGCGCTGCGCGTCCTCGAGACCAGGAAGTCGCCCACCTGGAAGAGGTTGAGCGAAAGCGCGCCCAGCACCGTCAGCACCACGCGGAGCGCCATGCGCAGCAGCACCAGCAGCGGCGGCAGCAGCAGCAAGAGCGCCAGGTAGCGCGGCCCGAGCGCCCGCACGATGCCCGCCCCCGCGGCCAGCGCGATGAGCCAGAACCAGACGCTGCGGTAGAAGTGCAGGCCCCAGCGGACGTCGTTGCGGGACCGCCGCACCGTGGCGGGGAACTCGCGCCACGACGGTGGGAAGGGGTCGGGGGAGAGGGCGAGGCGCACCGTCAGGAAGAACATCGCCTCCAGATAGCTGAAGGCGATGGTGGCCGCCAGGGTGATGCCGAACTGCGCGAAGAACTGGCCGATGATGCCGGGCAGGAAGGAGATCGGCAGGAATACCGCCAGCAGCGACATGGTGGCCGCCAGCACCGCCGTCGAGATCTCACTGGCGCCCTTGAGCACGGCCTCGTGGCGCGAGTAGCCCATCTCCCGGTAGCGGTCGATGTTCTCCGCCACCACGATGGCGTCGTCGACCACCAGGCCGATGGCGACGGTGAGCGCCAGCAGCGTGATGATGTTGAAGCTGTAGTGGAACAGCCAGAACATCACCAGCGCGCCGGAGAGGGCGACGGGGATGGCGAGCACCACGGCGAACACCGAGCCCAGCCGGCCCACGAACATGAGCACCACCAGCGACACGGCCAGCGCGGCGATCACCATCTCGTGGAGGGTGTCGTACACGCTCGAGGCCACGTAGGTCGTGGTGTCCCCGACGATCTGGGTGGAGTAGCCGGCGGGAAGGTCGATCTTCTTCAGGGCGGCGCGCAGGTCGTTGGCGGTGGCCACGGCGTTGCTGTCCGAGAGCTTACGCACCTGCAGCAGGATCACCGGCTCGCCGTTCAGGCGGGCGTAGGAGGCGGGCCGGGCGATGGTGTCGCGGACGGTGGCCACGTCGGCGACGGTGAGCCCGTGCGCGGGGTCGATCGGGATCGACTGGACCTGCTGGATGGTGGTCGGTGTGGAGCGCGCGGTGAGCAGCACGCGGCTGTTGGTGAAGTCGAGGCTGCCGGCCGGGACGTCGAGCGCCGAGGCCTGGATGGCGCTCACGACCTGCTGCGGTGTCAGACCGTAGTTGGCGAGCGCGTTGGGATCGAGCCGGACCTGCACCTGTTCCTTGGCCGGCCCCACCACGGTCACGTCCGCCACGCCGTTCACACGCTCGATGGCCGGTTGCAGGGTGTTCTCGGCGTAGCTCTGCACCGCCATCAAGTCCTGGCCCGGAGCGGACAGCGCCACGCTCAGGATGGGCTGGTCGTTGGGGTTGAACTTCTGCACCGTCGGGTTGCCGGCGCCGTCGGGAAGCTGGTTGCCGATCTGGGCGATGCGCTGGCTCACGTCGATGGCGGCCTGGTTGATGTTGGCGTTGGCGTTGAACTGCGCAATGACGATGGCGTAGCCCTCGTAGCTGACCGAGCTGACCGAGCTGATGCCCGGAAGCGTGGTGAGCGAACCCTCCTCGGGCTGCGCCACCTGGCGGGAGACCTCCTCCGGGCCCGCCCCGCTGTAGCTGGTGGTGACGGCGATGACCGGCACGGTGATGGGTGGGAACAGCTCGATGCCGCGGCTCAGCGTGCTCACGGCGCCGAACAGCACCAGCGCTCCGAAGACGCTGATGGTGAGGACGTAGTTGTTGACGAAGAACTGGATCAGCCGTCTCATGGCGAGCTCGAGCTCCCCACGACCTGGACCTTGGCTCCTGCCAGCAGGTCGCTAGGCACGGGATAGATCACCTTCGCGTCGGGAGGCAGACCCGCGACGGCGGCGGTCCCGCCGACCTCGGCCAGGAGCTGCACCTTGGTCTGGGTCGCGACGCCGTTCTCGACGAGGAGCACGGTGCTCTCCGTGTTGTTGGTCTGGAGCGCGTCGGAGGGGAGGAGCAGGCCCGTGGCCAGCGTGACCTTGTAGTTGATCTGGCCGGTCGCCCCGGTCGGGATGCGGTGCTTCGAGGGGTAGATGAGCGCCGTCAGCTCGACCTGCCGGGAAGAGCCCGGCACGGTCGTGCTGCGGATCACCTGGGCGGCGTAGTCGAGCCCCCCGTAGCTCACGTAGACCAGGCCCTGCTCGGCGAGCTGCTGGGCGTCCTGCGGCGGCACATCGAACTTGGCGAGCTGGGCGTCGGTCGACACGAGCCGGAAGACGGTGCTGCCCGTTCCCACGAACTCACCTTCGGCCACCCGCATGTCGGCGATCTGCCCGTCGAAGGGCGCGGTGATGCTGGCCTCGTCCAGGGTGTGCTGCGCCTGGTCGAGCTGCGTCTGGGCCTGTTGGATCTGCAGCCGCTGGAGCTGGAGGTCCTCGGTGTCGGCGCGGTGCGCCTGGTCGACCGCATCCTTGGCCTGCTGGTAGGCGGAGCGGGCTTGCGCGAGCTGGGCCTTCAGGCTCTGGAGGTCGGTGGCGGAGATGCCGCCGGCGGCGTAGAGCTTCTCGCCGTTGTCTACCTGCTTCTGGGCGAGGTCCAGGTTCTGCTGGGCGGCGTCGAGGCCGGCCTGCGCCTGCGCCAGGCCGTCCTTGGCTGCTTGCTCGGCCTTCTGGAGGCTCACCTTGGCGCTCTCCAGCGCAGTCTGGGCGTTCTGGACCTGGAGCCGCAGCGAGGTGGTGTCGAGCTGCACGACCGTTTCGCCCGCCTGGACGGTCGCGCCCTCATGGTGGAGAACGCTGGCCACGCGGCCGGACGTGCCGGCAGCGACCATCGAAGAGCGCGCTGGATCGACCGTCACCGAGGCGCTGCGCTGGGCGGTGAGGGCGCCCTGCTTGGGCGTTACCACGCGCACCTTGCGCACGTCGGCGGCCTCCCCACCGGTCGCCTGGGATGCGGCGGTCGCGCTCGTCGACGCTTTGGTCGAGGAGCTGGTGGAAGCCGTCGAGGTACCCGTACCGCCGGCGCTGCCACCCTTCCGGCCACCGCAGGCGCTCAGCGCGAACGGCAAGAGGACGAGCAGGAGCCCGAGCAGCGCTCGGCGAGCCGACCTACTGCCCATGGCCGGCTCCGTCGCCCGAGCCCCCCGGCGTCGTGGTGCCCGGCGTCGTGGTGCTGCCCGGCATCGTGCCGCCCGGCGGGGGCCCGGAGCGCGCCGGCGTGCCGGTGCCCGCGCCGCTCGACGGGGGCGCCGCCTCACCCGGAAGCGGTCCGACGGTCGCGGAGAAGTCGTACACGCTGGGGCCCTGGAGCTGCACCTGGGTGCCGGCCTGGAGCTGGAGCAGGGCTACCACGTAGCCGTCTCGCGCCTGCAGGGCGCTGAGCGCTGCCTGCATCTGGCTGAGCTGCGCCTGCTGGTACTGGATCTTCGGGATCAGGCCGGACTTGAGACGGTCCGCGGCGAAGCCGAGGCTCTGGTTGGTGTTGGCGAGGCTCTGCTGCTCGATGCGATTGGACTCGGCCGCGCTCTGCGCCTGGACCACCAGGTTGCGCGCCTGGATCTGGAGGCCGCGCTTCGCCTCGGCGACGAGCTTCTGCGACGTCTCGAGCTGGGTCTTGGCCGACTCGATCTGTGAGGCGGAAGCGTAGCTGGGGTCGAGCAGCTCGACACCGAGCTGCGCCAGGGTCAGCCCTTGCTGCGACTGCACGAGCTGGGGCGTACGGGGAAGCGCCGCCAGGGTCGCGTCCACCGACGGTACGGGCACCAGGAAAGCAGCGGGGATCGGCTCGAGCTTGGAGGCGTCGAGGGTCTGGCCCACCATCCCCTCCAGGTTGGCGAGCGCCACGCCCAGACTCTTGCTTGCCGTCAGAGCTCCCTTGTTGGCGTTGTCGAGCGACACCTGGGCGTTCTGCACGTCGAGGTCGGTACCGCTACCGTTGCCACGCCGGATCTTCGCGATGTCGAGCGATGCCTGCGCGACCTCGACGCCCTTCTGCGCCACGGCGACCTGCTCGCGTGCCTCCAGCACGCCCGTGTAGGCCTGGGCGATCTGGACGAGGGCGTCGTCGTAGGCCTTCTCGAGCTGCGCGCGGTCGAGCGCGACCGCCTGCCGGGCCTTGGTGAGGTCCATCTTGAGGGCCAAGGGATCGCCTTCGACCCGGACCAGCTCGTTGGCGTCGTTGAGGAGCTGGAGCCGCTTGGTCACGGCATCGGGCCGGCTCTGGGCCGCCTGGAGGGCGTCCTGGAATCCGAAAGCGTGCGCGGCCGGCAGCAACAACGGCAGCGCGCCAACGAGCGCGATCATGAGGCGTTTCACGGTTGGACCTCCGACACGGTGGGCTTCACCAGGGGGCGTGCGTAGAAGGTGTAGTAGGCCAGGGTCTTGGCGAGAACGTCCTGACGCGCCTGTTGGAGATCGAGCTGACGTTGCGTCAGGTCGAGGGCCGCTTGCTGGGTGGTGAGCGGGTCGCCCAGGCCCAGCTTCTCGCGAGTCTGGTCCTCCTCGAGGGTCTTGCGGGCGTCGTCGACCTTCCGCTGTGCCAGGCTCAGGCTCCGCTTCGCCTGAGCCAGGTCGTTGTCGAGGCTGGCCTTCTGCACGGCCGTGTTGCGTTTGGCCGCGTCCACCCCGTCCTGGGCGGCTCGCAGCTGCGCGTGGGTGGCGTTGAGGCCGTCGATGACGCCCGGCGAGATGGACATCGAGATGCCGATCTGGAAGTTGCCATTCACGTCGTTCTCGGGGAAGACGCTGCCGGGGCTCTGGAAGTTGTAGCTGATCTTGGGCTGCAGCGTGCGCGACTCGATCGAGATGCCCAGGCTGTCCTGGCTGTCGACGTTCCAGGTGTAGCCCGCCTGCACCACGGGGTAGACGGAGCGCGTGGCGTTGCGCACCGATACGCCGGCCAGCTCGGCGCTCAATTGCGCCTTCTGCACGGCGAGCGCGGTGCCGTGGGGGATGGTCAGGGCCAGCTTCTCCACGTCGGGCGCAGCGGTGGGCCCTACCAGGCTCTCCAGGCTGGTGCGCGCCAGGGCGAGGCTGCCCTGGGCGTTCGCGACGTACTGCTGCGCCTGCTGGAGCCCGGTCTCGGCGTTCCGTAGATCGCGAGCGTTGGCGGCGCCCTTGTCATGCCGCAGGCGCGTGGCATCGAGCGCGGTCTTGGCCACCTGTTCCCCCTCTTGCGCCGAGGCGAGCGACTCCCGGGCGAGCTGCACCCCGTACGCCGCTTCCACCGCCTGGACTTGCAGGCCGGTGAGGGCATCCTGGTACTCGAGCTGCGCCTGCCGGAGCTGGATGCGACTCTTGTCCGCCTGGTCGGCGGTGTCGCCGAAGAGCCATGGCCGCACGGTCACGTCGGCGGAGATCTGACCGCCGTTGTTGGGGAGCGGCTGGACCCCCGGCACGGCGGGATTGGTGTCGACCACGGTGTTGTTGAAGCGGCTGTAGCCGCCCGAGGCCGACAGCGACACCGGGTCGTAGGCCGCTTGCAACTGAGCTTGTGCCGAGGCGACTTGCTCGTGGGCCGCCTGCAAGGAGGGCAGCTTCTGGAGTGGGGCCAGGAAGCTCTGGAGGGTCGTGGCGTCGGGCCCCTGCTGGGCCGCAGCGAATGGCAGCACCAGGGCGAAGGCGAACAAGAGGATGCGTACCATGGCGTCACTCCTCCAGCAGGGCCTTCTGGATCCGAACGAGCGTTTCCAGGTCGGCCGTGCTGAGTCGGGCGAGGCGGTCGGCGTTGGCGTCGAGCCAGGCGTCGTAGACGGCGTCGAGGGTGCGGTGTCCTTCGGGCGTGAGCTCGAGCCGGACGCGCCGGCGGTCGTCGGGATCCACGGCACGACTCAGCAGCCCTCGCCCCTCGAGGTCGGCGAGCAGGACCGAGATCACCGAGGGAGGTGCGTCCAGCAGGTGGGCGAGCTCCTTGGGGTAGCTCGCCTCGTGTCCGAGCAGGGCCAGCGCGAACGCCTGAACCGGACGCAGACCGAGCGGTGCGAAGGCCCGTTCGGCGATCTGGCGCTGCACCCGCATCATCCGGAAGGTGACTTCGTGGAGGTCGGCGAGGAGCCCGGCGCGCGTATCGGGTCGGGCGTCCCTCACGGCCGAACCGCCTCGAGGGCGGCGTGGAGGGGCGGCTGTGGAGCGGCGCGCGCGTGAGCGACACGGGTAGTTCTCATTGGAAAAAAGTTAGCCATGAGCAACTATTAATTCTAGCAGGCCGGACCCCAGGCGTGACCGTAGGGTCGATCCCAGTTCGGTCGATCGGCCGGGCGCCCGCCTCCCCCGCCTCCGGCACGAGGAGGGAAGCGCGACGCGAGGTTGCTTCGCGGTGGGGGTCGGGCATCGCCGCCCGCGCCTGTCTCGCCGCTCGTGCGCCTCGGTGCGAGGGCCCGGGCCGCAGGGTGCCGCGCACGGTCGTACGCGAGCGCCGCGCGACGCCGTCAGGCGCTACGATGGGCGTCTACCGTGGACCGAACCCGTCAAGTGATATCGACGTTGCGAGACGGACGCGTCGGGCGCCGGGCCCGCCTGCATATCAGCTGCACATCTTGCTTGCGAGTCTTGCACACCGTGGGGCGAGGCTTGACGCTATGAGTTCCCACCGTTCGCGAGCCTTGGGAGCGGCCCTTGCTTTCGTGCTCGTCCTCGGCCTCCCGGTGTTCGCCCAGCCGTCCGGGTTCACGCTCTCGGACGCGCTTGCCGCGCTCCCGAAGTCGCCGTCCTGGCAGAAGGCGGACCTCGACTACCAGAGCGCGGCCGACGCCCTGGCCGCGGCCCGCGCGGCCGCCGGGTTGCAAGTGTCGGCCGGCGGCAGCTACGACCGTACGGCGGTGCTCGCGGGTAGTGGCACCGGCCGATCGTCGGCCAAGCTGTCGGTTTCGGCCTCGGCGACGGTGTTGCCCTGGGCGCCGGTCGACGCCTCCATCGCCAACGCCGAGCAGTCGCTGAAGATCGCCTCGCTCAACCGCGACAGTGCGCGTGCCAGCCTCCAACTGACGGTGGAGCAGCAGTACTTCACGGCCCGACTCGCCGCCACCGCCCAGGGGGTCGCGCAGGCCGCCCTGCAGCAGGCCCAGGCCAAGCTCGTGGCCGCGAAGGACCAGCATGCCCAGGGTCAGCTCAGCGATCAGGGCCTGGCCCAGGCGCAGGCGGCCGTCGCAAGCGCCCAGGCGTCGCTGACGCAAGCGAACAGCACGCTCGACCTGGACCGCAGGACGCTGTTCGACACGCTCGGCATGCCGCTGTCGGATGCGCCGCTCACCACGGCGCCCCCTCAGGCGGAGGCGCCCTCGCTGCCGCTCGATCAGCTGGTCCAGAGCGGCGTGCCGAAGCGCGATGACGTACAGCTCGCGCAGGTCAAGGTGAGCCAGGCGCAGGCCTCGCTCGCGGCGGTCTCTGCGCAGCGCTGGATTCCCGCCGCGAGCCTCAACCTGGGCGTGGCCGGCAGCGACAGCACCGGCAGTCAGGCCGGGATCGGGGTGAGCGCCGGCCTGGACTTCCAGAAGGGCACCCTCACCGGCACCGCGTCCTATCCCGTTGCGGCGGCGCCGGTTGGCAACGTCTCCACGCAGCTCAGCATCGGGGCGTCGGTGAGCATCCCGCTCGACGCACCCTCCTCGGACGCCTCGATCCGGAGCGCCCGGACCTCGCTGGCCAGCGCCAGGGCGGCCTTGTCTGCCACCGAGCAGTCGGCATCGCTCGACATCCGGCAGAGCTACGCCAGCTATCGGGCGGCCCAGGCATCGCTCGCCGCCGATCAGGCCTCCCAGGCGGCCGCCAAGCAGGCCCTCGACACCGCCCAGGCCAGGCTCGGCGCCGGGCTCGCCACCCGGCTCGACGTGGGGGATGCGCAGGTTGCCTACCGGCAGGCCCAGCGCTCCGTCGAGTCCGACCAGAACTCGGTCTATCTAGCTCTGCTCCAACTGCGCAACGCGTTGGGGGAGCTCAAGGCACCCCCAGGAGGACAGCCATGACAACTCGCATCGCCACCTGCCTGATCCTGGCGCTCGGCGTGGCCTGGGCGCAGCAGACGCCCGCCACGTCCGCGCCGACCGCCCAGCAGCAGACGGCCCAGCAGACGAAGGCCACGGCCACGCTGGATCTCGAGCAGGCGCTCGCACGCGCGTACGCGCAGGGCACGGCGTTGGCGACCGCGCAGACCAACCTGCAGAACGCGCAGCTGCAACTGACCGCTGCCCAGGCCGATCCCTCGACGCTCGTGCTGCAGAAGACGCAGGCGCAGCAGGCTGTCGCGCTCGCTCAGGTCAACGTCGCGTCCACCAAGCTGCAGGTTCTGCAGAGCGTGGTGAGTGCCTACCTGTCGCTGTACGAGGCCCAGCAGAACGTGTCGCTGGCGCAGGCCCAGCTCGACCTCGCCAACAAGGACCTCAGCGTGGCGCAGGCCAAGTACCAGGACGGGAACGCGACGGCCCTGGACGTGTCCAAGGCTCGGACGACGCAGCAGAGCGCGCAGCAGACGCTCGCCAACGCCAAGGCCAAGGTACCGACGAGCGCCGCCCAGCTCGCCACGCTTCTGGGCGTGACCGACCTCGGGTCGGTGACGGTGGCGTCGCCGCCGGACTTCCCGCAGGTGACCGTCGCCCTTTCGGACCTCCAGAACGGGTTGCTCGATCGCCTACCCAGTGTCGTCCAGGCCAAGCAGGCCGTGGATCTCTACACGCTGCAGGTGAAGCTCTACGACAACGACTACACCCCGCGCATGACCTACCAGACGTCCAAGACCGCACTCGACAACGCCCAGCGGACGCTCGACACGTCTCGGCAGAATGCCTCGACCAGCGTTGCGAACGCCTATCAGGCGGCCAAGGACACGTACGCGAACATCGACATCGCGCAGCAGAATCTCAAGAACGCCCAGCAGGTGCTGGCTCAGGACCAGGCTGCCTACCAGGCGGGGACGGTGGCGGCCGTGCAGGTGCAGTCCGACCAGGTCAACGTGGCCTCGGCGCAGTTCAGCCTGCTGCAGTCGGTCGACACCTACCGGAATGCGGTCGTGACGCTCTCCATCTCCGCCGGCCGGGATCTCACCGGACTGGTGGCTCCGGCGGCGTCGGGTAGCGGAGGCGCGTCGTGAAGGCACGAACGATCACCATCATCGTGCTCTTGCTCGTCGCCGCCGGGTTCGGAGGCTACGCCCTCCGAGGGAAGGTAGGGCACAGCTCCGGTGCGGCCTCGGGCGGCAGCGCCGCGTCGAATCCGTTCGCAGGCGGCGCCAACCGAGGGGGAGCCCGCGGCGGCGGCCCGGGCTTCGGCGGCGGAGCGCCCGGCGGCGGCAGCTTCGGCGGACGGTCGGTGACCGTGACGGTGCAGGCCGTCAAGGTGGCCAACGGCAAGCTGATCGCGCAACGCACCACCACCGGGACGGTGGTGCCGGTGATGCAGAGCAACGTCGCGGCGCAGGCGAGCGGCACCGTCACGAGTCTTCTCGTCGCCGTCGGCGACGATGTCAAGACCGGTCAACCGATCGTGCAGCTCACCACCGACGCCCTCGACCTCGCCGTCGCCAACGCGAAGACGCAGCTCAGCACCGCCCAGATCAACCTTCAGACCCAGCAGACGAACACCCAGCAGGCGGCCACCCAGCTCAAGAGCCAGCTCGACTCCGCGCAGGCGGCCCTGTCGGCGGCCCAGGCCAACTACGAGTCGGCCCAGAAGGTCTACGCGCTCGGCGGTACCTCCAAGGCCAGCGTGGACAGTGCTCGCAGCCAGCTCGCCCAGGCCCAGGCGAACGTCACGTCTGCGCAGAATGCCCTGTCCCAGAACCAGCGAGCCGAGGGCGAGAGCCTGCAGCAGCTCAAGCTGGCCGTTGCACAGGCACAGAACGGCGTGAAGCAGGCCGAGCTGAATCTGTCCAACGCGACCATCCGCGCGCCCTTCGCCGGGCAGGTGGCCTCGTTCTCGGTGGCGCCCGGAGAGTACGTGGGTCCCTCGACCTCGGTGGCCACGCTCGTGAGCGCTCAGCGTCAGGTGCAGCTCAACGTGCCGCCCTCGGACGTCAGCGCCTTCGGGGCGGGCACCAAGCTCACCTTCTCCACCGGGGTGACGCAGTACCCCATCACCGTCAACCAGCGGCCGGGTGCCCCCGTCAACCAGGGCGTGACCGTGACCGCGAGCTTCGACAAGGCGTCTGCGGCTGCCAGCGACCCGCCGGCAGTCGGGGTGGTGGGAACGGTGGACTACAAGGTCACCCTCGCCACGGCCACGCTGGTCCCGATCAGCGCCATCCAGAACGACGGCACCAACACCTTCGTGTACGTGATCCAGGCCGGCAAGGCGGTGCAGACCGACCTGACCATCCTGGCTCAAGCCGGAAACGAGGCTGCCGTGTCGGGCGTTCCGACCGACGTCACGATCGTCGATCAACCGCCTCCGGGGCTCCTGAACGGCGCTCCCGTACAGGTCCAGGGTGCGTCCGGTTCCGGTGGGGGTGGCAACGCCGCTGGCGGTGCGGCGGGCAACGCGTCTGGAGGCCCGTCCAGTAGTCGCAATCCGGCCGGGGCTGGTGCCGGCAGCGGGCAGCAGCGCCCCGGCTCGGGAGCGCCGCCGAGCGGCGCCCCTAGCGGCAACGGCGCGAACCGGCCGGCCGGCGGCACGAGTGGTGGCTCCGCGCCAGGTGGGAGTGCGCCCACGGGCCGCGCTCCCGCCGGTGGGGGAGGTCAGTGATGGCGGACGAACCGCGGGACGGTCGCCGGCACGGTCCCGAGGGCGCCAGCGATGAGGCGCGCCGGGCAGACCGCAACATCGCCGAGCACGTACATACCAATCCCCTGGTGGGGTTGTCGGTGGC